>ENA-UOWG01003415-UOWG01003415.1-activated-sludge-metagenome-genome-assembly--contig:-NODE-3415-length-12144-cov-3.860121_pt1 | contig 12144 bp, 12 predicted proteins | sample MGYA00238147_ERZ761563 | MGnify/ENA primary metagenome ERZ761563 (study PRJEB28884, sample SAMN05720216) | anaerobic digester metagenome | isolation source: active sludge of municipal... | reverse complement strand
CTTCTTTTCTTTTAAGTAATAGGAAGCGATAATCGCCATGACTTCTTTGGTCAGAGGATTGGTTTTTTCGTATTGGGCAATCGCTTCCTTTTCCCGCCCCAGTTTGCCGTAAGTATACGCAAGATTATAATGCAGAGCGGAACTTTTCGCGCCGTTTTTAATGGCCTTTTCGTAATTCTGCGCGGAGGCGGCGTAGTTTTTCAGTTCACCGTAGGCAAAACCGAGCTGAGAAAAAACAGCTGCTTTCCTCGGATACATTTTCGCCAGCTTTTCATAATATTTAATCGCCTGTTCGTAATTTTTATTTTTGCCGGACAGATCAGCCAGTCGTTCCAGCGTGTCGGCGTCATCAGGTTTAATCTTCAGAGCCTGCTCATATTCGGCAGCGGCTTCCCCGTACATTTTTCTTTTTTCATAAGCCGTACCCAGATTAAAACGGATAACTGGCTGATCGGGGCTTAACCGGGCGGCCTTTTGCAGATTTTCGATTTCTTCTCTGCCCTGCCCCTTGCCTGCATAAGCCAGGGCTAGGTTGGCATATGCCGCCGCCAGTTTCGGCTTTCTTCTAATAATTTCCCTGTACCAGGTAATCGCCTCGTCGTACTTTCTGGTTTTTAAGCTGACATCCGCCAGGGCCATTAACGCAGCATCAAAGTTTTTGTCTTTTTCCACAATATATTTGTATTCCGCAATCGCCGCGGCATATTTGTTCAATCTTTCGTAGGCTTCACCCAGCTTAAAACGCATCACATGGTTATCCGGCTCCAGATCAACCGCCTGGCGGTAGCTTGCGGCAGCCGGAGCCCATTGCCCTTTTTCGCCCAGGCCGAAACCCAGATTGGCATGAGCCTGCGCTTCCCGCGGGTTGATGGAAAGAACCGAGCGCGCCACCGCAATAGCCTCGTCATACTGCTTTTTTTTCAGATAGCACCTGGCCAGTTCATTTAACGCAAAAACATCATCCGGCTTCAGTTTCAGGCTTTCCTTATAATAAAAAATGGCCTCGTCCAGCCTGTCCAGCTTAAAATAGATACCGGCGAGAATTTTTCGCACACTGGTATCTTCTTTGTTCAGTTCCAGCGCTTTTTTCAGAAACTGAATCTGCACCCGGACATTAGTCGAATCTTTCGCCAGGCGCAGCCAGTCCTGCGGCGTAATGACGACACGCAGAGGCACGCGCGCCAGTTTTTCGCCGCGGTGATAAATCTGAATATAATAATCAGCGGCAATTCCGGCATCCCGGCTTTGCGTGCCGGTCTCCATTACCCTGTTGACCAGAACAATTCCTTTGAGAGGCACGTTAAGATGATTCTTTCCGCTGGCGTAGCCTTCGACATTCACCGCCGTGTATCTTTCCCGCCAGTCGTCACTGACAACGGAGCGCACGACAAATTCATCACGGTAAGTAACCTCCAGCGCGGCGGCGGAAGATAACCGCAGTTCTTTGCCGTTTTTTTCCATTTCCAGGTAGTAAAAATGCGGCCGGGCATTCAAAATATAATAAGAAAAAGCATTTTTAATTCGCGTCATCCCGAAAGCCAGCGAACCGGAAGCCCGCGGCATAAAGAGAAACAGGGCGACAATGAAGATGATAATTACGGCCGTAATAATTGCCGCCGCCATGATTTTATTTTTATTTCCCGCAATCACTGTAAAGATACCCTTGCCCCGTGTCTGACATCCCGTCAACCGCGCGGATGGAACCGGCGATGTATTTCCCTTAGCCTCTCCCGCGTAATATGCGTGTAAATCTGCGTCGTGGAAATATCGGCATGCCCCAGCATAATCTGCACGGAACGCAAATCCGCGCCGCCTTCCAGCAGATGAGACGCGAAAGAATGGCGGAAAGTGTGGGGATGCACTTTTTTCTGCAATAACGCCTTTTTAGCATAACGGACAACTATTTTCCAGAATCCCTGCCTGGTAAATTTATTGCCGAAACGATTCAAAAACAAATTATCACTGTTATTCTTTTGCAACAGTTGCGGCCGGGCTTCATCAATATACTGTTTCACGCAATCATATGCTGTTTTACCGATGGGTACAATTCTCTCTTTGCCGCCCTTCCCCATGACAAGCAAAAAACCGACCTGCCAATTGATACTGCTCATTTTCAGATTTATCAATTCCGAAACACGAATGCCCGTGGCATACAAAAGCTCCAGCATGGCGCTGTCGCGCCTGGCCTGAACAGTTTCCCTTCCGGGCTGCGCCAGAATCAGATTCATTTCTTCCTTGCTCAGCGTATCGGGCAGCCTCATCCACACCTTGGCCAGCTCGATATGAGCCAGTGGCGTCTCAGCAATCGCTTTTTCCCTCAGTAAATATTTATAAAATCCCCGCAGCGCGGCCAGCACGCGGTTCATGGATGTAGCAGCAAGACCCTTATCTTTCAGCCATACCAGATATTCGATAATATCCTGGGCAAGTACCTTACCCGGGTCCGTTTTGCCTTTTTCGGCAAAATATGAAATAAAACGATGCAAATCAAGGCGATATGATTCGAGCGTATTTTGGGCGACGCCCCTCTCAATCAACAGGTAACTGAGATATTCATCAATTTCCTTCTGCATGGTTAATGTTTATAGGAAATAGTTAATCTTGGCAAAGATTTTTTGTTGACTTATTTGCAAAAACTGTAAAAATCAGACACATAAAAACCATATTCCGGAGAAACGCCATGAAAAAAATCGTCATCGCCTCCGATCACGGCGCGGTTGACCTGAAAAACGAGGTCAGCGCCTTCTTAAAAACAAAAAACTGCACCGTCAATGATCTGGGCGTAAATTCCGCAGATGCGGTTGATTACCCTGATATCGCGGCGCGGGCAGCGGAAGAATTCAAAAAAGGCGGTTACGATTTCGGCATTCTGTTTTGCGGAACAGGCATCGGCATCGCAATGGCTGCCAATAAAATAACAGGAATCCGCTGCGCGCAGGTGTATGACCTCTTTACCGCGGAAATGGCCAGGGCGCATAATAACGCCAACTTCATCGCCCTGGGCGGCAGAGTCAAATATTGTACGCCGGTGACAGACATGATTGACAAATTCATGAATACCGTCTTTGAGAAAGGCAGGCACGAAAGAAGAGTCGCCAAGATTATGGCCTTAGAGGAATGAAGCACACGCATTGAGGGGAGTTTTGCTTATGCCGGAATCCGTGGACAAAAAAAAGATTCTGCAGGTGTTCAAGAAAGTGGAAATGCACCGCCTGATTGAACAATTAATCCGGCAATTCTCCACGAATAAAAATGATATTCGCCATATTGCGCTGGCGCAAGCCGATTTATCCAACTGCCGAAACGTGCTGGAATTGGGCTGCGCATTCGGTTCATTTACCGAAGCCCTCCAGGGCAAGCTACATGAAGGGGCAAAAATAACGGGGCTCGACATTGTTCCGCAGTATGAATCCTTCTTTATTGATGCCTGCCATAAAGCCGGCTACGCCGGAGAATTTTCCTCTTCCGGCATCAATCAGATCAAGGATTACCCCCGGGATTCCTTTGACTTAATCATCTGCAGCTATGCTTTATATTTTTTCCCGCAAATGATTCCCGACATCGTGCGCCTGCTTACAAAAGACGGCATTTTTATCGCCATAACGCATTGCGAGGACAACATGCAGGAACTCGTCCGTATTACAAAGCTGGTTATGCGGCAAAACGGGTTGCATGATGAACAGAAACCGCTGCCGGTGGAAAATATCGTCAGGCAGTTTTCCGGTGAAAACGGACGGAATTTGCTCAATCCGTTTTTTTCCCGGATAATGACGGTTGATTTTAATAATTCTCTTTATTTCCGCCCGGCTGATATTAATTTTTTTGCCGAATATTTCCATTTTAAAAGCCCTTTCTTTCTGATGGGAACAAAGGCCGTTGCGGCGCTGCTCATTGACGAATTAATGGATGAACTTTACAAGGCGGCCGATGAAAATAGTTTCGTCACAATGTGCAAGAACGACAGGATTTTTGTCTGCTTTGATTCTTTGCCGCCGGAGAAAAGAAAATGAAAAAAAAACGACAGCATTGCCTTTACTGCGGAGCGGGCATTGTAAAAAAAGAGGAAGATAATGTCCTGCGCGACTATTGCCCTGACTGCCATTGCTTCTTTTATGAAAACCCGCTGCCGGTGGTATCATCAATTCTCGATTCTTTCCGCAATATTCTGCTGGTAAAACGCGGACGCCGGCCGTCGCGCGGTTTATGGTGCCTGCCGACCGGCTTTGCCGAAGCCGGGGAAAGCATCGAAGACGCGGCGCTGCGCGAACTGGAGGAGGAAACAGGCATCAGGGGAAGGGTTCTGCGGCTGCTCGATGTCCATTCGTACAACAGCCGTTTTTACGGCGATTTGCTTTTTCTGACTTTTGTTGTGGAACAGATCGGCGGAGACCTCACCGCCGGCGATGATTGCGCACAGGCCCGCTTTTTCCCCACTGATAAAATACCCCGGCTGGCTTTTCGTCCCAACAAATTCGCCATTGATGCTTATATCAACAGCAAAAAAGATTACTGGGCTGTTGTTGATTCCATTAAGCAGAGCAATCAGGCTTCGCAAAAGCCTGAGGAGGCAAAAAATGACTTGACGCAGCGTCTGGTTAACGTCATCATCAAAAGCAGGGAAAAAATTAATGACCGGTGGGTAGAGGAAGTGATTGCCAATCCTTCCACCAGCCAATACCATAATTATGACCGCAAAAAAATTTATATCCTTTGCGACAGAATGGTTTCGCAGATTATTCTCTGGCTGGGCGGACTTTACGAAGTTAATCGCCTGAAAATATTTTATTTAAAGCTGGGAAAAGACAGGCGCCGGGAAGGCTTTAAAATCAGCGCTTCGCTCTCAGCGCTGAGTCTGCTGCGGCGGCACATTTGGGATATCGCCTTAAGTCAGGGCGAATGGCATAAAAGCATTGACCTGTATGTAACTTTTGAATTGCAAAGACGCATGACGATTTTTTTTGATCTGGCAACATTTTACATGACCCGCGGCTACGAAGAAGGAGACTTATGAATATTGCCGTTTTGGACGCCAGCCTTTATTTCAAAGGTTTGCTTTTGCTGATTCGCAAGGATCACAAAATATCAAACATGGAAGCGCAGCTGATGAAACGCATCGGCAAATCGCTGGGTTTCGAGAAAGCCTTCTGCAACCGCGCCATCCGGGAAATTATGGATAATAAATTCATTGAGGATGTGCCGCCGCGCTTTTCATCAGCCATCCTGGCCATGAAATTCATCAAAGACGGCCTGTCCTTTTCTCTAACCGATAATGTTGTGCATCCCCGGGAAGAAGAATGGCTGCTGTCGGTGGCTCTGACAAACGGACTGAGCAGAGACTGGTTTCTGGCGGAAAAAGATGTCGCGGAAAAAAGAAGAGAGCTGCCCGAACAGATGGAGGTTGATGATCTGGAAATAGATTTCACACAATCGGCCAGGGAAGAAAAAAATGAATCATGCCAGTGAAGATTTAATAAATGAGCATAATGGCATTTTGCACGGCCTGAATATTCTGGAGATGATGCTCAAAACCGACATAAGCACCCGGGATTTTATTGACCTGGCCGGTTTTTTTCAATTATTTGCCGACAAATGCCACCACGGGAAAGAAGAAGGTTTATTGTTCCCCGCTATGGAAATGGCGGGCATTCCGAAAGAAACCGGACATATCGGACAACTGCTGCTTGAACATGCCGAGGGAAGAAAATATCTCTCCCAAATGAATGCCGCATTACTTGACAATTCAATTAAAAAAGATGAATTATGCTCTGCCGCAGGAAATTACATTGATTTATTGCGCCGGCATATCGAAAAAGAAAACAAGATACTGTTTCCCCTGGCAGACCGGAAAATACCAGAGGTAAAACAGCAGGAATTAGCGGCTCTCTTTGAAGAATTTGAAGAGAAGGTGATGGGAAAAGGAACTCACGAGAAACTGCACAGGCTGCTCAATCGCCTGGAAAAGAAATATTTAAAATAAAAAACGGGGGACAGTATCATAAAAATTAACATTAAAAACAATGTTTATTGGTTGGGTAAAATTGACTGGGAACTGAAAAAATTTCACGGTGACGAATATTCCATCAACCGCGGAACGACTTATAATTCCTACCTCATCAGGGAAGAAAAAAACGTTTTAAGGGAAGAAAAAAACGTTTTAATAGATACTGTCTGGCTGCCTTTCGCAGGGGAGTTTGTTGCCAATCTGCAGAAGGAAATTGACCTCAAAAAAATTGATTATGTCGTAGCCAATCACGCGGAGATAGACCACAGCGGCGCTCTGCCGGAGTTGATGCGGTTTATTCCCGACACCCCCATCTACTGCACGCAAAACGCCCTGAAATCGCTCCGGGGTCATTATCATCAGAACTGGAATTTCAAACCCGTGAAAACAGGCGACAAGATATCGCTCGGTAACGGCAAAGAACTGATATTTGTGGAAATGAGAATGCTGCACTGGCCGGACAGCATGGCCTGTTATCTGACGGGCGACAATATATTGTTCAGCAATGACGCGTTTGGCCAGCACTACGCCAGCGAATACATGTTCAATGATCTTGTCAAACAGGACGAACTATTCAGTGAATGTATTAAATATTATGCCAATATCCTGACGCCATTCAGCAAACTGGTGGATGCCAAGATTAAGGAAGTGCTGGCGCTGCAACTGCCGATTGACATTATCGCCACCAGCCACGGCGTTATCTGGCGGCAAAATCCCACCCAGATCGTCGAAAAATATCTGCAGTGGGCTAATGCCTATCAGGAAAATCAGATAACGCTGGTTTACGATACCATGTGGGAAGGCACCAGAAGAATGGCCGAGACAATCGCCAAAGGGATTAAAGATGTCAATGCCGCTGCCAATGTCAAACTGTATAATGCCGCCAAAATCGATAAAAACGACATCATGACGGAAATTTTCAAATCCCGGATTGTCCTGTTCGGTTCTCCCACAATCAACAAGGGCATAGCGACGGCGCTGGCCGGGATTTTCGAGGAATTAAAGGGTTTGCAATTCGTAAACAAGAAAGCCGCCGCCTTCGGTTGCTACGGCTGGAGTGGCGAGTCGGTCGGCAACATGAATAAATTGATTACCGAAGCCGGCTGGGAATTGATCAATGACGGAATAAAGTGTTTCTGGAATCCCGACGAAGAAAGCATAACAAAGTGTTTTCTTTACGGTCAGGAAATCGGGAGAATGTGATATTCGGACAGGGGGGCTTTTATGTTTACCATATCCTATTCGGCGGCATTAATCTGGGGCGCCATCGGCATTGTCCTTCTGATACTGGAACTGGCCACGGCGTCTTTCATCCTTTGTTTTATCGGACTGGGAGCGATAATCGTCGCTGTGACGACGGGGCTTGGCCTGACCATGGGGCTGGACAGCCAGTTGATTGTCTTTGCCGTTTCCTCGGTTGTTCTGATGTCGCTCTTTCGTAAAACGGCCCGCCGTCTTTTTGCCGGCAGCCATGATATGCCGCCTGAATACGCGGGGCAAAAGATAAAAGTAGTCAGGGCTATTTCCGCAGGCAAGGAAGGAGCTGTTGATTATCGCGGTTCGGAATGGATTGCCTTTTGCGATGAGAACGCAACCATCAACGCGGGAGAAACGGTGGAAATAATCGCCATTGAAGGAATCAGGATCAAGGTTAAACCTGTTTTATAGAAAGAGGGAGGAAGATATGAATATTTTTTTGATTGTTCTGGCCGTATTTGCCGTTTTCTTTATCATCAAGGGAGTTCGTATTGTGCCTCAGCAAAGCGCCTATGTCATAGAACGGCTGGGCAAATTTTACAGCGTACTGCATGCCGGAATTAGTTACATTATCCCTTTCGTTGACCGCGTCGCCTATAAACATACACTCAAGGAACAGGCCCTCGATATACCGGAGCAGATCTGTATCACGCGCGACAATGTCCAGGTCGGTGTGGACGGAGTTATTTTTATTCAGGTCTTCGATCCGCAAATGGCTTCCTACGGCATCAGCAATTACCTTTTTTCCATAACCCAGCTGGCGCAGACAACAATGAGGAGCGAGGTGGGCAAGATTGATCTGGACAAAACCTTTGAGGAAAGAACAGCCATCAATTCCGCCATTGTCAGCGCCATCAATGACGCCTCCCGGACATGGGGTGTTAAAATTCTGCGTTATGAGATTAAAAACATTGTGCCGCCCGATACCGTTTTAAAGGCCATGGAAAAGCAGATGCAGGCGGAACGGGAAAAGCGGGCAATAATTCTTCAATCGGAAGGTGAAAAGCAGTCAGCGGTCAATGTTGCCGAGGGGCAAAAGCAGAAGGTGGTTCTGGAGTCGGAGGCCACCCGGCAAAGGCAGATTAATGAAGCAACCGGACAGGCGGAAGCCATTCGCGCCGTCGCTAACGCCACGGCTGACGGCCTGAAGTCCGTCGCTTCCGCCGTACAATCGCCGGGCGGTATGGAAGCAGTCCAGCTGCGGGTGGCGGAAAAACTGGTGGAGCAGTTCGGTCATCTGGCCAAACAGGGAAACACTCTCATTCTTCCGGCTAATTTCGGCGACATCTCTTCGCTGATTGCGACGGCGATGACTGTGGTCAGGCAGTCCAAATAAGACATAAATAACTTTACCATATAAAAAAGCAAAGGAGTTACACTAATGGATGAAAGAGATGTTTACCGGGCCAAAGAAAGCATGCAGAACGTTATGAAAAAGGGATCTATGAAAACATGGGTAATTATCGGTGCGATTCTGCTGATAATGATTTTTTTCCGCCCCTGGGTGCAGATTGGAGCCGGGGAAAGAGGAGTTGTTTTGAATTTCGGCGCCGTGCAGGACAAGGTGCTTGACGAAGGCCTGCACTTCCGGGTGCCCATCATGCAAAAAATAATGATAATGGATGTCAAGGTCCATAAAGCCACCAGCAAAGCCGCCGCCGCATCTTCTGATTTGCAGGATGTAACTTCCGAAGTGGTACTGAACTACCATGTCATTCCCGACCGCGCCAATGTCGTCTATCAATCCATCGGCGTCTACTACCGTGAACGCATCATCGAGCCGGCCATCCATGAAGTGGTAAAAGCCGTGACGGCGAAATATACGGCAGAGGAGCTTATTACCAAGAGGCCTCTGGTCAGTGAAGCAATGAGAACTTCGCTGGCGGACAGACTTCGTTCATCCAACATAGCAGTTGACGCTTTTTCCATCGTTAATTTCAGTTTCTCCAAGGTATTTATGGAGGCCATTGAGGCGAAACAAACAGCCGAGCAGCTGGCTCTGAAGGCTAAAAGAGACCTGGAGAGAATAAAAATCGAGGCGGAACAGAAGATTACGGCGGCACGCGCGGAAGCCGAATCCTTGCGACTGCAGAGAGCCAACATTTCGCCTGATCTTATTGAGCTGAGAAAAATTGAAGCAAACCTCAGAGCTATCGAAAAATGGAATGGCATCATGCCGCAGGTTACCGGCGCCGGAGCTGTGCCGTTTATCGGCGTGGGCGATTCGCACCGTAAATAATCCGGGTGCTTTTGCAGAGAATGATTCGGGTATACCAAACCTTGTTCATTCAGGTTATATCGAATCCCGCTTTGCGGGATAGTTTGTCCAGTCAATTTCCATACGCTGCGCTTTTGAAATTGGAGCCTCACTAAAAAAAGGAAAGGAAGCGGTTTAATTGTTTGACCGCTTCCTTTCCTCAGCTGCCGTTTTGTCTGTGGGGAAAATTTTGTTCACGCCGTTTCGTTTCCTTTTGCCCGCATTCTTTTCCAGCCTTTATCAATCGGGGAAAGCGAAGCGGCATCACCACCTTTGATTTCTCAGGTTTTTTATTCCATGTCTCGAAATATTAACGCCTTGCCTGACGGCAGGCATCAGCAACGCCATGCAGCATTCTGGTGGTGTCGGCAGCTTTCATGGCAATATCATTTACTTTTTTAGCAAGAAGCAATACTTCTCCTGTACCGATTTCGTTAGCTTCGGCTTCATTTAATGAAGCTCTCAGCGCAAGGACGCTGCTTTCAAAGGCCAGATCAGCCATCCTGTCAATTGCGACGGCGCTTTCCGCCTTCTGGTCGGTTGCCACACTCATCGTCTGCGCCATGTTATTCATTGTATTGTTAACTTTACTCAAAATTGCAAAGGCGTTAACGACAATATTACTTTTCTGCTGACGGTCAGCCGACAAATTTAATTGTACCATAACGCCACCTCCTTTTTTTAAACTCGGAAAATGTCAAAAACGAATAACCGGATATGATTATGTACAATAAATGTGCCAATTACTTTTGCCGTTAACAGCAACGTGAAGTGAAAAAACAAAACGAGTCTTTGTGCAGCAGATTAGCTTGTTCCTTAACTTTAAAATAATTATTCATTATCATCTGTCAACGGAGAAAAAAATCGGGAAAAATAATAATGGCGGATAAAATATGACGCCCGTCAGGATAATGACAGCCCGCCGGTTTTATTCTGTTGCCTGTCCGGCTATTCACCGGCGCGGTTCGGATAACCGGTTATTTCGCGAATTGCTTCATAGAGCGGCTTTAATCGTTCATACATTTGTTTGTAAACATGCCGGTAGAGCTCGTCGTAAATATAATGTGTCGGCAAATGCGGTTCAAAAATACGCCCGATCCGCGTCATTTCTTTAACTGCAGTTTGAAAATCCGGGTGCAGCTTTAATCCGACCGCCGCGTCAATGGCTGCTCCCAGCCCCGATGTTTCGTAAATATGGGGGCGTGCTGTGGGCAAACCGAAAATATCGGCGGTAATCTGCATTGCCGCATTGCTTTGCGAGCCCCCGCCGGAAACACGAAGTTCGGTGATTTCCACACCACTCCTTTTTTCCTCACGCTCCTTGCCTTCACGCAGTGCGTACGCCAAACCTTCCAGAATCGCCCGGTAAAGATGAGCGCGGTTATGCACATCGCCAAAACCGATGACCGCGCCTTTGGCCTCCGGACCGGGCACCTTGATTCCCGGCGACCAGTATGGCTGCAGCACCAACCCCATCGAACCCGGCGGAACTTTATAAAGCAGCTCTTCGATTATCGTTTCCGTTTCCACACCGCGCTCAGAGGCAATTTGCTTTTCCAGATAGGCGAATTGTTCCTTAAACCAGCTTACCATCCAGTAGCCGCGGTATATTTGAATTTCCAGCGCATAGGCGTCAGGCACGGCCGATGGATAAGGAGGTATCAGAGGAATCGCTTCCACGTATTTGTATTGCGTTGTATTAATCGTGGCTGTCGTGCCGTAACTCAGGCAACCGATATGCGGTTTGAGACAACCGGCTCCGATTACCTCGCAGGCTTTGTCCGCCGCCGCCGCAATTACCGGCAGACCTTCCGGGATGCCTGTTTCCTGCGCCGCCTGAGGGGTCACCTGTCCCATAATGTCCGCCGGTGCAATCAACTGAGGCAGCATTTCAGGTTCAATCTGTGTCAGAGCCCATTTCCAGTTCCAGGAAGCCGCCCAGCGTTTCTTCTTATAATCAAAAGGGATATAACCAACCTGGCAGCCCACGGAATCAACAAACCGGCCAGTCAGACAATAAGTCAGATAACCGGAGAGAAAAAGATACTTGTATGTTTTACTCCAGATTTCCGGCTGATTCTGCTTTATCCAGTTCGACTCGGCTTCCGCTTGCAGATAAGCTATCGTTTCGGCCATACCGGATATTTTAAAAGCCATACCCCATAAGAAACCAACCTGCTTCAGGCCCCCGGTGCGCCGTTGATCCAGCCACACAATAGCCGGTCTCAGCGGCTTGCCGTTTTTATCCACGTTGATCATTGTTGCGCGCTGTGTCGTTATTGTAACACCGGCGATTGCTTCCTTCAGCTCCGGATGTTCACTCCAGATCTGCCGGCAGGCCTGGCATAATGATTTCCAGTAGTAAGCAGGATCCTGCTCCGCCCAGCCCGGCTCTCTGGAATAATAAGCCTCCAGGACAACACGTGTTTTGCAAACCAGATTGCCCTGCCGGTCAAAAATCAGCGCACGCACTGATTGAGTTCCGTTATCTATGCTTAAAATATATTCTTTATCCATGATTCAATTCTTCTTCCCTTCTTTTTCAGCGGACTCGTCTAACAGCTTATGCCAGTCCGGAATAGCGGAACGCTGCGGCAGGCTGTAACAGTTATGCCATAAAGACAAGTAT
>ENA-UOWG01003414-UOWG01003414.1-activated-sludge-metagenome-genome-assembly--contig:-NODE-3414-length-12149-cov-6.329668_pt1 | contig 12149 bp, 10 predicted proteins | sample MGYA00238147_ERZ761563 | MGnify/ENA primary metagenome ERZ761563 (study PRJEB28884, sample SAMN05720216) | anaerobic digester metagenome | isolation source: active sludge of municipal... | reverse complement strand
CGAAGCGACCAAAAACACCAAACAAAGCTTCTTCCACGTTTCCCTGATGGTTTTCAACTTGGCATCTTGTTGCATGGCAATCCGATACAGAAACCTTATGAATAGATCCTCAGTTGATACCATCTGTAGAAATTGATCCAGCGCCAAACTTGCCAGCCAAATGGCCTTCGTCCATCAACGACCTGATCGAATTCTTTCAGTAGAGCTTTTTGGTCGAGGAAAGGCAATCCAATATCCGAGCTCAGCCAACCTCGAATCGTATTCGACATCTCGACAATCCACTCGCGCTCCGGGGTCGCAAAACCAATCTTGTCCCTTCGATCGAGAATTCTGTCCGGCACGACCCCTCGCATCGCCGCGCGAAAAATGGACTTGGTCTCTCCGTTGTCTGCAACCAGATGCTGTTCTGGAAGAGAAAGGAGAAATTCGGCCATTTCGATCGTCAAGAACGGGACACGGCTCTCTACGGAAAAGCGCATCGAATTTCGATCAGCATGACGGAGCAGCGCAGGCAATCCTTTCACTGTCAGCGCATCCCGCAGCGCACTCATCATGCGGCGCCCCCCGGCATCTGAACTGTCTGCCCTGCTTGGCCAGCCCAACTTGACGCCTGCTTCGCGCAACACTTGCGAATTGATCCAATCCGGAGAGTTTCGCTGACCAACCAGGTTCCGCAAGACATCGTGCAATGGTCCGTCCGTCAACTCACCAACCAGACGGGTCGCCCCAGCGCGCCAGGTTCGACCTGGCCACTTCGACCAACTGTTCAAAAAGCGAAGCACATCCAGATAGTCGCGACGATCTACCAGGCTATGCAAGCGCGGTCCGGGATATCCGTTATACCCACCAAGTAACTCGTCGGCCCCCTGCCCATCTAGGGTGACCGTCACGCCATTTTCGCGTGCAAGCTTGAAAACACGGTATTGCGCATAAATGCTCGTGCTCCCGAAGGGTTCACCCTGCACCGCGATCATGTCGTCCAAGTCCCGAACCAACTCCTCTGATGTGACACGCACCTTGTACGCACGGGATCCCACGTGCGAACTGACGTCGTCGACCCACTTCTCCTCGGAAACGTCACTGCCGGCCGCAATGTAGCTGAAAGTATTGATCGTTGCCTCTGGTTCAAGACAACGCATGGCGCAGACTACCGCTGAGGAGTCCAAGCCGCCGGACAACGCTGCACCGAGTGGCACATCACTGCGAAGATGCAAACGAACGTTATCGAGAAACAACTTGCGCAGATGTTGTGCTGCATCGGCGAAAGAAAGCGATGAACGTTGTGAAATCTCCGGCTTCCACCATTGCTCCAAGCTGGTTGCGCCATTTCCCAGTTGAACAGTCAGCAAATACCCCGGCCGAAGGTGTCTAACGTCACGGAAAAACGTCCGCTCACTACTATCGTAATCCGCCAGAACGAGGTAATCATACGCCTGCTGAAAATCAAGTTCCGGTTTACCCTCCCGAATACAATTTAGTGCCGTTACTTCGGAAGCGAATACGAAGCTATTTTGCGTGGAAGAATAGAAAAACGGCTTTATTCCGAATGCGTCGCGGACACAGGTGATGGTCTGTCGGAGGCGATCGAAAACGGCAAATGCAAACATCCCAACGAGGCGAGCAAGACAATCCCTGCCCCAATGCCGCCAAGCAACAAGCAACACTTCGGTATCCGAGTCGGATCTGAATACATGTCCGGTGGCCGCCAGTTCGTGCTTCAGTTCCCGGTAGTTGTAGATTTCTCCATTGAAAACGATGGAATAGCGCCCATCAATGGAGTCCATGGGCTGATGACCACCTGAGCTCAAGTCGATAATCGAAAGACGGGTATGCCCCAGATAAAGCCTTCCACCAGACTCCAGTTCAAAACCTTGATAACCCTGGTCATCTGGGCCGCGATGTCGCATCGCGCGAAGCGCATCATGCATCCGATGCTCGATATTCAGGTCGGGTACAGAAACCCAAGCTCCTACAATTCCACACACGGCAATTCACCCAGGAAAAAATCAACGGCTTCCAAGTACGATCCCGCTCATCATCGACTTTAATCAAAGCAACAATATTGAAGAATCAGAAACGATAAAAAAAACTATAAAACTGAAGCTACCTGGCGCCTTGCTGACCTCAATGGCCTGTCAGGGCTACGGACAACAAAAAGTGCCGAGAAAACAAGAATAAAAAGGAACCCGCTACTGAACAGGTTTCCGAAAAATCCGGATACATAAAGCCCAAACGCAAAAAGTGGCCAAATTGCATGCAAAGCAGAATCGCCACTATTCTGCATATATTTTAGAATTCGTCCAACGGCAATAGAAATAAATACAACACCAAGAATTCCAAAATTAACATAGGCATCAATAAAAAACGCCGCGTTTGCCGAACCGGTTCCACTTTCTGTCTGGCCCCACTGATAAGCGAATACTTCTCTTTCGAAATACAGTCGTTCCATCCCGAAGAGACTCGAAAATATCCCGGTTGTTGCCCCGAAAAGTGGCTCGCTTCGATATATCTCGAAATGGTAAGAAAGCGAATCTGCCGCAGTAAAGACAGGTACAGAAATCGCTCGCCAAAAGAGGTATTCACCTGTTCCTGAAGGGCGGAACGTATTGGAAAAAAAGTACTCATTTGTTGCAGTTGATTCGCCAGACCCGAAACCGGAGACTACTCCAAGTCCATACACCAGTGCTACCGATACCAATGAAATACCGAACAGTTTACCCCGATTGGCATCAAGGCTACCAAACATAACAACCACTAAAGGAATTATGGCTTTAATAAAGTAGACCTTCTCGATAAAAATCAAACAATAGACCAGAAATGCACAAAACAATCGCCACCTCCAAGGGTGCCGCGTGATGAACATGAGAGCCAGCGCATATGGAACAAATGTGCTGGTGAGTAGCGCATTGAAATATGGCAGAACAGACTCCCAGCCTACCCGGGCTTTCAAAAATTGTTCGCGCAAATCAACCAGAACCTCCGCATCTACCCCTGAAAGCCATGCCAAGAGCGGCACAGCAGGCGCAGTCGCCACCGTGTACGCAGCTACTGCAAAGAATAAAAAGAACACCGCAGACAGAAAACGGTTCGCGCCAATTTCTATCCTGATGAGCCTTCCAGGCAGATCAAACATACGAACCCTGCTCGCCAAAAAAACACTTAAGGCTGACACGATCGTAAGCCACAAAACATCCAAATAGTATTCGTTGGCAGTCTCCGTATATGCGGCTATAGAAACAAGGCCATAACCAATAAGGAGAGATGCCGAGAAAATAGCGGCAGTCGAAACATTGTTGATTTTCACGTCGGGACCGCTAGATTATTCCAATCCAACCTGGCGCCGATCAACTCGTCGAACCAAGGAATAAGCCAGAAAGAAATACACCGAATACATTAGGAACTCACTACAAACCAGAGCCGCAAGGAGGTAATCAAGGGAGACACTTGATCTTCCGAAAAAAATCACTGACGCCGTTACAAGAAAATATGTGGCCTGCCAAAGCGCGGCCAATCCAATTCTGCTGTGCAGCAAAAAGACAGAAGACAATGGCGAAACGATCGTGCGAAAAACAACTGGCAAGATTACCAAGACCAGGAACATGGTATCTGTCCGCCAACCGTGACCGAGGAAAAGTGCCAATGCCCAGTCGCCTGCGACAACGACGATTGTAACAATGAGGCAGGCAAGCAAGGCGAGGTTTCGCAATACTCTGAGAAAGAGCGGGGTGAGAGAGTTGCTCGTCCTGATCAGATCGCCCGCATGCTTCAGAAAGACCTGACCAACGGCCAGGCCAACCAGCATGAGTGGTGCGCCAATCAGGCGCTGGACTTGAGAATAGTTGCCTCCATCTGCCCCCCCAAAAATCGACACAATCGCCAATAGAGGTAGGGCTTGCGTCAAGGTGTCCAGCAGCGACACTGGTGCAAAAATGACTGGATAACGCCAAGCCCGCCGGTAGGCATCGGTTGAATCGTGCCAACCCGTCACCAGTCCGACACCTCGGAACGCGCGCAGCCCAACCAATAACGCAACAATCCAACTGATCGCCAGTGCAAAAGAAAGGTCACGAACCAGAAGCCATGCGGTAGCGGCAAAAGCGATTGGTTGCACTACTTTAATCAATGCAGCAAGAACAAAATCACCTCGCCGCGTACAGAGGGAATTCGCGGTCGCAGTAATCCCCTGCATGACAGCTACTACGACGATTGCGAACCAAGCACCATCGGTAAGCGATAACTTGAGTTGGTTGATACCCTCCGGAAGTAGAGTCACGATGCTCACCACCAGTGGCCCGACGACAACAGGCAGGATCAGTGCCAGCCTGCTAATGGCTGGAACATCTTCAGCAGGAACAACGGGGATGGCGCTATCGAAACGAAGGGAAGAAACCGAAGCAATCACAGCGGCGCAAGAAACGATGGCGGCATACACCCCAAACTGGGCAGGCGTATAAATTCTCGCCAACACCGGTGTCGAAAGCAGCACAATAAATTGCCCCGCCCCGATTCCTGCGGCGGAAATGACTAAGTCTCGCCGCATTAGCCGTCCACTGCTAGTGAGGAAAATTTTTGCAGCCCACAATCCAATGCGAAGTTACAACGATGCTTGTTTGGAGACTGCAGGAATGCAGTAGCTTTATCTTGCTGCCCTGCAGACAGTCCAACCCACATCCGCCAATATGTAGCATCAGATGCCAAACCCGCAACTATCACATGACAGCCTTTCGGGATCCGGTCTTGAGCTTCAGCTATCAAGATACGCCTGATGCCAGAATCAAAGCCCTCACGATATCGGCACTTGCCTTACCGCTACCATAGGGCGCCACGCCCTGGCTGCCTTCTCTAGCGCTGATCACGGCGCTTACGATCTTATCCGCGTCCGCCCCCACCAGCACGTTCCAACGCGCCGCTATGGTTTCGGTCCACTCCGTCTCGTCGCGCATGGTCACGCACGGCACGCCATAGAAGAACGCCTCCTTCTGGACACCTCCGGAGTCCGTCAGGATGACCTTGGCAGCCTGCTCAAGGGCTACCATGTCTATAAACGGCATGGGATCGGTAATGCGCACACCCCCCAATCTCTCGCTCATCCCGCTCTCTGCTAACAATCTGCGCGTTCTGGGATGGATCGGGAGAACGACTGGAAAATGATTGGAAAGTCTCACGAGCGCCTCGACGATCTGCGCCAGACGCTGGGGGTTGTCCGTGTTTTCGGCACGATGGCAGGTGGTCAGCACGAAGCCCTTGTCCTGCAAGCCCAGTTGATCAAGTATCCTGCTCTGCTCCCGGGCGCGCTGCCGGTAGTGCAACGCCACATCAAACATGACATCGCCGACATTGCTGACCCCCTTGGTAATTCCCTCGGCTGCCAAGTTGCCAACCGCGGTTTTTGTCGGGCAGAACAGCAGGGTCGAGATGCGGTCGGAGATTATCCGGTTTACCTCTTCCGGCATGCGCATGTTGAACGAGCGCAATCCGGCTTCAACGTGCGCAACCGGAATGTGCAGTTTCGTCGCCGCCAATGCACCGGCCAGCGTGGAGTTGGTGTCCCCGTAGATCAGCACCCAATCCGGCTGTTCATCAAGAAGGACCTTTTCCACGGCCTCCAACATACGACCAGTCATGGCGCCGTGGTGTCCGCCGGAAATCTCCAGGTTGTACTTGGGTTCCGGGATATCCAGTTCGTCAAAGAAGACTTTCGACATGTTCTCGTCGAAATGCTGGCCGGTATGAACCAGGCATTCAGTAACCCGGTCGGCGAATTCGTTGCGGATGGCCCGGGAAACAGCTGCCGCCTTGATGAACTGGGGCCGAGCGCCAACTATAGTGACGATCTTGATCATTTGCCCAGCGTCTCGATCACAAGCGTGACAATGTGGTCCTGCTCCTGCTGCGAGAGATCAGCACTCATCGGCAGGCTCATGACCCGGCCGGCCATGGCATCAGAAGACAAGACATTCCCGCTGACTTTGCTCAGCGCGGCATAGGCCGCCTGGCGATTCAGCGGAATGGGGTAATGTACGGCAGTGGGCACACCCGCTGCCCTGAGTTTTTCCTGAACCTGCTCCCGGTTGTCGACGAAGACCGTGTATTGGGCGAAGACGCTGGTCCGGTCCGGACGCTGAGTAACGGTCGAAACCTTGCCGGCAAACAGTTCGTTGTAGCGTGCGCCAATCTTCAGGCGTTGCTCGACTTCCCATGCAAAGCGCTCCAACTTGGCCAGCACGACAGCGCACTGCAGAGTATCCATCCGACCACCAACGCCGATCCGAGTATGCACGTAGCGCCTTTCCTGACCGTGGACACGAATCTCGCGCATGATCTTGGCCAGTTTCTCGTCATCGGTGAAGATCGCCCCTCCATCTCCGTAGCAACCCAGTGGCTTACTCGGGAAGAAACTGGTGCAGCCTATGGTGGAGAGGTTGCAGCTCTTCCTGCTTTTGTATTCGGCGCCGAAGCTCTGGGCGGCATCTTCGATGACCGTCAAGCCATACTTGGCGGCAATGGCGTTAATTTCGTCCATGTCCGCCGGTTGACCATAGAGACTGACCGGCATGATGGCGCGAGTCTTGGAGGTGATCGCAGCTTCGATCTTGCCGGCGTCAATGTTGCAGGTATCCACTTCGATATCGACGAAGACAGGGGTGGCGCCGAGCAACGCAATGACTTCGGCGGTCGCGACAAACGTGAACGGGGTAGTGATGATCTCGTCGCCCGGCTTGATGTCGAGTGCCATCAGGGAAATAAGGAGCGCCTCGGTACCGGAGGCGACCGTAATGCAGTGCCTCGCCCCGGTGTATTCAGCCAGCTTGCCTTCAAGTTCAGCCACTTCGGGGCCCATGATGTACTGGCCGTGGTCTAGCACCTTGTGGATGCGGGTATCGATTGAGCTCTTAAGTGCTTGATACTGGGCCTTCAGGTCAATGAATTGGATTGTCATGTCGTTACCTCAATACTGCGATTTCGTGACGGCTGCTTCGCCAAGGACCCGCGAGGTAGTCCACTTGCCACCGAAGACGTTGATCAGCCTGCCCTGGCGCTCAATGACCGATTCGCGGCTGGCTGCGGAAAAATCGGTCTTGCTCGCGACAATCGGCCGTATTCCTGCAAAACTTGAAATTATATCCTGACGCGCAATAACCTCAAAAAAACAACGGTTGTAGTTGGCGATCAGATAATTGATCTCCTCGTCGCTGGGTGCACAATGATCGGGGTCGGCTTGGCTAACTTCGGTAGTGCCGAGCAGGGTTTTATCCCCGAGCGGGAGTACGAACAGGATACGTTTTTCGCCCGATACCTGCAGAACGCAACCCTGCTCGCGCTTGCCGGGTACGACGACGTGGCTGCCGCGGATCAGGTCGAGCCGGTAGGCGCTGGTTACGCCTGACCTGGCAAGGAGTTTCTCCGCCCAAGGTCCGGCCACATTGACGATACGGTCGTAACAGGCACTTGGCCCGTCCGTAGAAACCTCGCCCGTCGCCGGATCGATCTTGAGCACGGTGGTCCGTTCGTGGAGCCTGGCACCTGATTCCCTGGCTCTTTCTGCTGCCCACAGGCCAAGCTGGTAGTCATCCATACAAGCATCCCAGTAACCGTAGGCGCCCAGCAACTGGTCGCGTTTAAGGTGTGGAAAGCGCTCGACCACCTCATCGGCACCGTACCAGCGGCCACGCGGGAACCCGGATCCTGTTGCCAGCAGATCGTAGAGCCTGATGCCCGCTCCGACCAGCCACTTGGCGCGCTCACCGTTCCGGTAAATCGGGATCAGCAACTCCAGCGGGCTGGCCAGTTGCGGCGCCTGCCTGATCCACCAGGAGCGCTCCTGAAGCGCCTCGCGAACCAGCCCAAAATGGCCATGTTCGAGGTAGCGCAAGCCACCATGCAGCATCTTGGTCGAGGAGCGGCTGGTTGCCGACATCAGCCGACCCTTCTCGAACAGATCTACGCTATCGCCGTGCCTGGCGAAGGCCCAAGCGGTCATGACACCATTGATCCCGCCGCCGATGACCGCGACCTTCATTCAACTGCCAGCGTTGTCCCCGTAAGCCTGTAGGTCTTGCCGGTTATCAGGCATTGGATAGAGGTATCGCCCTCCAGCGGCAGGTCGAGCCGTTCCCCGTGCTCGCTCATCCAGCCGATCTGCCGGGCCGGCACGCCGGCCATCAGCGCATAGGGCTTGACGTCGCGATTAATGACCGCACCGGCAGCAACAAAGGCGAACTCGCCAACGGTGACGCCACAGACAATAGTGCTGTTGGCACCCAAGGTCGCGCCCTTCTTCACCCTCGTCACTCTGTACTCATCTTTGCGCGTGACCGCCGCGCGCGGGTTGTAGACGTTGGTGAAGACCATGCTCGGGCCACAAAACACGTCGTCCTCAAGATGCACGGCATCGTAAACTGAAACATTGTTCTGCACCTTGACGTTGTTGCCGATGGTGACGTCGTTGCCAACGAAAACATTCTGGCCGAAGGAACAGCCCTGGCCGATGCGCGCACCACCACAGATGTGGGCAAAATGCCAGACGCGGCTACCGTCGCCGATTTGCGCACCCTGGTCGACAATCGCCGACGGATGTATGGTCACTGCCATGGTCAGTAATCCAGCGGCAACGCGACACGCTTGCCGTCACGTGCAGCAAGGTACGCCGCAATCAATGTTTCAAGCGACTTGAGACCTTCTCGCCCATCGGTTTCCGGCTCCGCTTCGCCACGCATCACCTTAATTACGTTGTCATAATAAAGCGGGTGGCCAAAGCCATAGACCGAGGTGGTTTGGTAGTTGGCAGAGGCAATCTGATCGTCTTCCGGCAACTTCTCGGCGAATTCCCAGTGCTGAATCTCGTTGACCGCAACACCGCCAACGCGCACGGTACCCTTCTCGCCAAGGATAGTAATACTGCCTTCGAGGTTCTTGGGGTAGGTCAGCATAGTAACGTTCATCGAACCTAGTGCGCCGGAACGCCAGCGTACGCTAAGAACTCCACTGTCTTCGACTTCGATGCCCCGTCCCAATGTGGCCGTGTAGGCCTGGATACTCTCGATAGGACCAATCAGCCAGTCGAGAAGATCAACGTAGTGGCTGGCCTGATTCATGAACGCACCACCGTCGAATTCCCAAGTGCCGCGCCACTTGGCGCTGTCGTAGTATTCCTGTGGCCGGGTCCAGAAAACGTTGATATTGACCATATAGATGCGCCCGAAGCGCTTCTGCTCGACCGCACGCTTCAGGAGTTGCAAGGTGGCGTTCCGCCGATTCTGCTTTACAACGAACATCCTAACACCGGCATCGTCACAAGCCTTGACCATGCGCAAGCCATCGTGCCACCGGGTTGCCATCGGTTTCTCGGTCATCACGTGACGGCCGGATTCCGCGATTTCAATTGCCTGCCCCGGGTGCAAACCACTGGGCGTAGTGAGCACGATGATATCCGCAGTCGTGGTCTTGAGCATTTCGGTCATGCCGAGGTGCCCTTTGGCGCCTGTACGCTGAACGGCCTTGTCGAGAGCGGCACGGTCAACATCACAAACATCAACAATTTCGACGTTCTCGGCGTGCTGCTCCATGGCGCCAAAGTGATTGGCTGCAATGCGTCCGCAGCCGACAAGCGCCATGCGGATTTTGCGACCAGTAATCGTGGGATAGTTATGCATTTGTTCCTCTTACAGGCGGAATACGGTGAAGCCGGCGTCAGCGGCGGCATGGCGGTCGAACAGGCATTTCAGGTCAGCCAGCACCGGCTTGTCCCCACGGCAGAGCGAGCGCAGTTCCGCAACGTGTTCGCGCCTGAATTCGTTATGCCCAACAGCCACGACTAAGGCATCCACCCGATGCTCAGCATCGATGGTGCCCAGTTGGATGCCGTACTCGTGCGCAACCTCGCCGGCGTCCGCCCATGGGTCGGAGACGACGACCTTGATGCCCCAGCTTTCCAGTTCGTGCACTAGGTCGGCCACCTTACTGTTGCGGATGTCCGGGCAGTTTTCCTTGAAGGTGATGCCCTGCACGCCAACGGTGCTGCGCGCGACGTCAATGCCATTCCGCAGCATCAGCTTGATGACATTCCGGGCGGCATAACGCGCCATGTTGTCGTTGATCCGTCGCCCGGCAAGGATCACCTGCGGGTGATAGCCGACTTCTTCGGCCTTGTGGGTCAGATAGTACGGGTCGACGCCGATGCAATGCCCGCCGACCATGCCCGGACGGAAGGGAAGAAAATTCCACTTGCTGCCCGCTGCATCTAGAACCTCCAGCGTATCGATATCGAGTCGGTCAAAGATGACCGAAAGCTCATTTACCAAGGCGATGTTCAGGTCGCGCTGGGTATTCTCGATGACCTTGGCTGCTTCAGCGACCTTCAGACTGGTTGCAGGAAAGGTGCCGGCAGCGATTATGCTTGCGTAAAGCGCGTCCACTGCCTTTGCGACTTCCGGTGTGGAGCCACTGGTAATCTTCTTGATCTTGGTCAGCGTATTGACCTTGTCACCCGGGTTGATGCGCTCCGGGCTATAGCCACAGAAGAAATCCCTGTTGAACTTGAGGCCCGAGTGCTTTTCCAGTACAGGAACGCAGACCTCTTCAGTACAACCGGGGTAGACCGTGGATTCGTAAATTACCACGGACCCGGTTTTCATAGCCTTGCCGACTGTCTCACTAGCCTTGACCAGCGGTGAGAGATCAGGGCGATTTGCCTTGTCGATCGGCGTTGGCACCGTGACGATGAAAACGCCGCAGTCCGTAATGTCCTCCAGACAGTTGCTGAAGGCAAGGTGTTTCGCTGCAACCAGATCCTCAGACGTGACCTCTAGCGTGCTGTCCTTGCCGGACTGCAATTCGGCAATGCGCGCCAGATTAATATCAAATCCCACCACAGGACGCGACTTGCCGAATTCGACAGCCAGAGGAAGACCAACGTAGCCCAAGCCGATGATCGCAATTTTCTTGTCACGAGTAATCAAAACAACCTCTTCGTTATTTCCCAAACTTTTTTATTTTATCAGTTACCCCCCCCCTCTCCGCAAAAAAATCGCGACCTCCAGAAAACGAACCGCCCATCAATCAATAGCCTTTGCCAAAACATCAACTATGAAGTTTTGTTGCTCTGAAGCCAAACCGACCCATAACGGCAATCGTACCAACCTTTCCGACTGCCGATTGGTCACATCCAACCCCCCATGCACCCGCCCATACCGCCGCCCGGCGGGCGAAGAATGCAGCGGCACATAATGGAATACCGAGTGAATCTCATTGCGCTTCAATTCGCTCAATACGAACTGCCGGTCAATCTCCTGTGTGAGCAGCACGTAGTACATGTGCGCGTTGTGCTGGCAACCTTCTGGCACCACAGGGCGACGAAGAATACCTTTAGCTTCCAGCGGCTCGAGCAATTCATGATAACGCGCCCAGCTTGCCAGACGCTCACTGGTAATCCTCTCCGCCTCTTCCAACTGGGCCCAGAGGAACGCCGCAATGAGTTCCCCGGGAAGGAAGGATGAACCCACCTCCTGCCAAGTGTATTTATCCACCTCACCCCGGAAGAAGCGGCTGCGATCCGTGCCTTTCTCCCGAATGATCTCTGCGCGCAAGACCAGTTCTGGATCGTTGACCAAAAGAGCCCCGCCCTCACCGGAGATCACATTCTTCGTTTCGTGAAAGCTGTATGCCCCCAGGTCGCCAATGCTGCCAAGTGGGCGCCCCTTGTAGGTTGACATGACGCCTTGTGCCGCATCTTCCACCACGCTCAATCCATGCCGACGAGCGATCGCCATGATGGTATCCATCTCGCAGGCAACACCTGCGTAGTGCACCGGAACGATTGCCTTGGTGCGCGGGGTTATGGCAGCTTCAATCAAGCGTTCATCAAGATTCAGCGTGTCTTCACGGATATCCACAAAGACCGGCCTCCCCCCACGCAAGACAAACGCATTGGCTGTGGAAACAAACGTGAACGACGGCATGATAATTTCGTCGCCCGGCTGGATCTCCAGCAATAGAGCCGCCATCTCCAGCGCCGCAGTGCAAGAATGGGTCAGCAACGCCTTGGCACAGCCAGTATTCTGCTCAAGCCATCCATGACACTTTTTGGTGAAAGGGCCGTCCCCGGCCAGTATGTTGCCGAACTTGGCTTCGGCTATGTAATAGAGCTCCTT
>ENA-UOWG01003409-UOWG01003409.1-activated-sludge-metagenome-genome-assembly--contig:-NODE-3409-length-12163-cov-4.548150_pt1 | contig 12163 bp, 9 predicted proteins | sample MGYA00238147_ERZ761563 | MGnify/ENA primary metagenome ERZ761563 (study PRJEB28884, sample SAMN05720216) | anaerobic digester metagenome | isolation source: active sludge of municipal... | reverse complement strand
ATTATGATTTTGCCGTAGTGAGATACAATACAGGCGGCAGTCTGGATACAACATTTGATTCAGATGGCAAGATAATCACACCGATCGGGAGCGGTGATGATCAAGCTTATGCGATGGTCATTCAATCTGACGGAAAGATTATAGTAGCGGGACAGTCAAGTAATGGCAGTGACAACGATTTTGCTGCAGCTAGGTATAATACGGATGGCAATCTTGATACAACCTTTGGCGGAAACGACGGCATAGTCGTCACATCGTTGGGTGGGGATGATTATGCGCGTGCAGTTGCTGTTCAGCCTGATAACAAGATCGTGGTCGGGGGATGCAGCGATTATGATTTTGCGTTAATTAGATATGACTCAGGTGGCAATTTGGATACAACCTTTGGGGGTGGGGACGGTATTGTGATCACACCCATTGGCAGTGGGATAGACATTGCCGCTGCGCTCACTATCCAACAAGGGAATATAGTAATGGCAGGTGTTTCTCAGAATGTTAGCAATTTTGATTTTGCATTGGTTAGATACAATATAGATGGCATTATTGATACAACTTTTGGTGGAGTTGATGGTAAAGTAATGACACCAATTGGGAGCGGTTGGGATGTGGCCTATGACATTACCATTCAGCCTGCCGACGGCAGAATAGTGGTAGTAGGATATTTCAACAATGGCAGCAACGATGATTTTGCCCTTGTAAGGTATTGGCCGTAATAAGAATTAGAAAACTCTACGGGTAACCGAGATTAAAAAGGAGGGCGGCATTAAATTGCCTCCCTTCTTTTTGTTTCTGATTTTCAGACTTTAAATTTAGTCCGAATTCAACGGGAATGAGTTAATAGCGCTTACCTTTGAAGAAGTGTCCGCCATCACGGGCGATTCGCCAAGCGCGGCAAGATGCGCATCTATCGGGGATTGGAAACCCTGAAAAAAATAATTCAAGAAATGTGACTTTGAGCGTTTGAGATTGTATATAAAACATAAGGGAGATTTTGAAGTATGTTTGGAAAACAGGATGAAAACTGGTCTCAATTCAGTGATCTAATCGAAATCATTGAAAATTCCGGACAAAAACAGGCGCCGGAAAATTTTACACCCCATATCATGGCTAGGATTTCTGAAGTAAAAGAAACCGATAAGTCATTATCATTGAGGAATTCATTTGCTACAAAATTTGATTTTGGATTTAACGCAGCCGTGACCCGCGCGGAATGCGCTTTCTACTTTTTAATTACAGGTTTTTTCTATTTTGTTCTCGGTCTCATTATGATGATCGGCCTTCCACTTCCGATCATTATGCAAAACAATGAATGGTTATCTTTTCAGCCTGTCTTTGGTCTTTTACTTGCCGCGGAACTTACACTCCTCGGTATTATAATATACAAAAAAGGCGATTCAGCAGTACTGTTCGCTCGTTTGGGGACTGTTTTATACGCGGCTTTGATCATTCTTAATTGTTGGATAGGTGCCTTTTATATTCAACCTGCCACAGCTTTATTATTTATAGGGGTTTTTTCTATGACCGGCTTAGTCCTGGCTGTTTTGTTGGGATTAGCGGTTGCGCATTACGATACGGAGAATATTTGTTCGGAGGTTAACTGATGCATCATGTTCTCGGGAAGTTAAAAAATAAACACGGTTTTACAATGATTGAAATCATTTGTATTCTAGTGATCGTAGGTATTATTGGAGTCTTTGCGATCACGCGAATGACCAGCACGCAAGATATTGATCTTGCCTCGCAGATTGAAGTTGTTAAGACGCATCTGCGTCAGGCACAAGCGCGAGCGATGAGTTCCGGCAGACCATGGGGCATCTTTTTTCATAGCAATAAAAAAAGATATTACCTGTTTGACGATGCAGCTAATACAACGAAGGTTTTGCTTTTAGGTGAAAAAAACGCAGAGGTCGACCTTCAACAAGACAAGAACTCTGCATTGCGCATCGACCCGCCCAGCGGTAACAGGGTGACCTTTAATGCCTACGGCAGTCCCGGCACAGCAAATATTGTTCTGACGACGAATGGCGGCAATATTACCATAACAAAGAATACAGGATTTATTCCCTGAAGCTTAGCAGGAGGAATTTTATGCGATCTAGACAAAAATATCAAACACGAAGCGACCGGGGCTTCACGTTGATAGAGGTTATTGTTTCACTTATTGTGGCAGGTATCCTCGGTGCCATGCTTGTAGCCTTTATGGGATCCCAAATGATGCATAGCGGGGATCCGGTGATTCTCGCGAAAAACGGGGCTTATCTCAATCAGATTATGGAAAAAATGGTAGCCGACTATACACGTCTGCAAATTACAAGTCCGGGACCTGCCGGCCTGCAAACATTTGAAGGAAGAGTTAAAACAGCAAATCTATATGGCAGCGGCTATACCGCAACAGCTACCTATGTTTCGATTCCCGCTACTGGCGCCAATGTCACTGTCTCAAGTTCTTCTTATAATGCCAATGCCAATAACAATCTTCAGGTTAGTGTTACTTACAAGGGTCTGACAGTGACCGAAATTTTTGGGGGCTAAAACTATGTTGATGAAAAGATTTTCAGAGATCGGTAAGAGAAAAGTCATCGAATCAAAAAAAGGTTTTACGCTGATAGAAGTTATCGCCGTGCTGCTGATTGTTGGTGTAATGGCAGCGCTGGGCGGAATGGGTATCGTTCAGGCGGTTAAAGGATATCTTGCAGTCAAAGAAAACGCAGCGATAACCCAAAAAGCGCAATTGGCCATGTCACGGATCACACGGGAAATCCAGGAAATGATTAGTATGGAATCCGGCACTGCCGGAGGAGATAGTGAGGTTCTGCGCATAGTTGGTACAGCCAACTGCCTGACTGATGACAACTGCGTTCGGAGATTGGGGCGTCCCGCTTCCTCTAATCCCATTAATGTTCGAAATACGGTAAAAATTGTTTTCGGTTCCAATCCTATAAGAGACGGGGATACTCTGATAGACAACGTCACCAATTTTCAGTTTACCTATTACAGCGGCAATGTGAGCAGTACTTCATGGGCGCCCGGGAATGATGTAAATCTCACAGGTATTGGTGTTAACATGACTGTTAACAGGTCTGATGGTAAGGCAATCAGTTTCCAGAGCCTTATCGATCCTCGAAACAATGGGAATATGGGGGGTGCAAATGTCCCCTCGGCGGTGCCCCCCGGCACACCGGCACAGTGGAATGTTAATTGCTTTGTAGCTACCGCCGCTTATGGTGATGCAACACATCCCATGGTACAGATATTACGGGATTTTCGGGACAGAGAACTGATTCACTGGCCGGGCGGGAAGGCCTTTATTCATTTGTACTATCAAAACGGCCCGAAGGTGGCCGATATGATTCGCAACCATCCGGCGGCCATGTGGGCTGTTCGATGTCTGCTGGCACCCATTGTTTACTTTGCCTTTTGCTTGATGTACGCGCCGATGGCAATTCCTTTTATGTTTTTAGTGTCTGTCTTTATTACATTGGCAGTGTTTTCAGTTTACCGTCGGAAAACCGTTCTCAGTGCCGCTATTGTACGATCACGGGGTAGTATCCTGATTGCCCTAATCATCACGATGGTTGTTATGGCTTTGCTGGCGGCGGCCATGCTTCCTATGTTTTCCTCTTCTTATATGAATCAGTTCCATGCCGACCAGGGCCGCAAAGCTTATTTTCTCGCGGAATCCGGTTACCGATACGCGGCCGGCCGTTTTCTCTGGGCCGGCACTGATCCAGCGCGAGATGCTGTCATACTGGACTTGAACGGCGCAGCGAACGCGGGGAAAATCGTCAATCTGCTCAACAATGCCGGCTCATTCAGGACACAGATACAGCCCTTCTGGTTCAATGTGAATTCATTCACCGCAGGTTCCAATAGTCTTGTTACAAATGCCCTGGGCAAGATTCCCACGGAGTTTAACAGTAGTTGCAGCGGAGGTACACCTTCTTCGCCTTGCGGATATCTTAAAGTGGGAGACGGCAATACCTATTCATACAATGTCCGCACTGTCGCCTCAAATGGCATTACTTTCGGCGGTCTTTACAGTTCCTCATCGTCAACTATTTCATCCGGCCAGACAGTTTTGCCTGTGGCGCAAACTTCCAATGCCACTGCCACGCAGACCCTCACGAATAAAGGAAAACTGAATTTGAGTTCTTACGGTGCCGAACAGTTTCCGGAGTATAACGGTATTTTTACTTTTGATTTTATGCCGGGAACAACATTTAACTACATATACCGAAAGGGCACAGTACTTTATAATATTACTCTTGGTGACAAGTCCAGGCCGTGGTCTAACGTGATTGTGCCTTCAAATACTAAATTGATTCTTGAAAAGTTCCTACGCATCACCTCAACCGGTACAACGAAAGGCGGGGCTACCCGTCAGGTGAGTTATGACACATCGCTTACATGGCTTTCGGGAGCAGGCGGAAAAGTGCCTGTGGAGGATCAAATTGGCGAAAAAGAATCCGATTTAATCTTTCCGCCAAATACCGTTACCGTTACTAATACGATTAATGTCGCACAGATGAAGGACATACCTGCACTTAGCTCATTATTTCCGGGCTTTGTGGGATGGATACTGAGTATTGTCGAAGCCATATTTGGATTTTTCGATCTAGTGCATGATTGGGTATTTAGCGATTGCGACAGTTTTAATCCTGCGTTAAACTTTATTGCAGCCAATCCAACCCAATTGACTTATGACCCTGCCCAGGCATGGGTGGATGGCCAGGGTTTCCTGTCCTACGACATTCAGGTGAAAGTTGAAGCAGAGGGTCAAAAACACTTCTTTGCCGGGCCGACCTTCCGGGGAAGAAATGACGCGTCGGGGCGATTTGCTTCGTACGGTGTTTCTTTTGCCAGGGCAAAACGTTATTCACACCCGGGTGATTTAGGAGGCTGTACTGCCTGCTACGCAGTTGACCAATTCGGTCCCTTGTTTGGCCCGGTGGAAGATACACCACTATGGCGATATGGTCCGATCGGTTCATGTCCTGTTGCTCCTTCTGCCGGCTTGGAGAAGGAAGGTGACCCCGACGTGTGTAGTGCCGGTCCGGACCGTCCTGAATTTGAATATAGCCTGCCTGCAATCATCCTCTGGAAAATTGTTGGGGGCAAACCGCAGATGATTGCTTACCGGATTCTATCTGCGGCCGACGGCATCGTTTCTTACGACTCTTCCACGAATGCATGGCGACTGAATCCGAATTATTCCACGCTGATGGTTCGCGTTGCCGAGGGATACGCCATAACTTTTAATAATGGCACTTCAGAGATTAAAAAGAATGATATCATCACCAATGCAGGCAATACCAGAAGAGCCCAGGTTGTGGCGGCGATTCTGGACAGCGGATCCTGGGCCGATGGTAACGCCGCCGGTACCCTGGTTGTTAGTAATGTTCGCAATGGATCCGGCACATTCAGCGGGGCGATTAATAAAGGCGGCACGCAGGTGGCCAATGCTACCAACTTTGATCAGAACAAGAGAAATTACATCAGTGCTTATTTCAGCCATCCGGGACCGGCTGACCAGGGCACACCCAATAACGTGGTAACAGACAACAACAGACATGCCAATCAAATTGGCCAGCATAACTGGCCGCCTGATAATCCGTCCGATCTTGCCGCCGGCAATGATTACTTTACGCTGGTCCAATGGGCAGGAACGGCAAATGATACAAAAGCTGATACCGTATTCTATTCAGATTGTTCATCAGGTTGGTCATTTGAGAAAAAGCATAGTTTCTTTGGCATTCCCTATAGCAACTGGAGTCACATATTGGGTAATATGTTTGTTGCCGCAGGAAACCTTGAAGAATTTGCCACATCCCCAACCTTTACGGTTAACGCCGGCGTGACCTATGAAGTGGATGTTGTTCTTGGCCTTGCCTCTCTAGATGCCGGGATGCATGTTTATTTCGGGTGCCAGCGAGCTTACATTCCCTTGCAGCACGGCATGGCTGCCAAACATTTTAAGGTACAATTCAGGCCGACTGTTGCAGATCTTGGTGGTACCAGCAAAGACATTTCAATTCGATTCCGTCCGGATGAACCGACCAGTGCCACCATTTATTCTGTTACAGTAACCCCCTTTATTAATGGTGCGTTAGGGTCACAGAAAGCCGTCATCAGGGATTCAGATCTAACAAGTCCAAGTCCAAATACCTGCCTAACGAATACTTCGTTTACCTGCGGGGCGTCAGATTTTGAATTCGGCATCAATAATGCCGGTGATACATTCGGCCTGCTGACCATCGGTGAGACTGGGAAGTACATTTCCTATGATGACTGGTGGATTAGAATGGATTTAAAAAAGGGGACTTCGTTATACCCGCCCATTCAGCATTAAAATTTTGCTGCGAATCAACAAAGGCCGGCATCTTCACGCAAGATGCCGGCCTTCTTCTTTTGTGAAATAATCCTTGCGTTAATATTTGACTTTTTTCTCTTATGTGTTATCTTCCGTGGCCAATCAACAAATAAAATTGATTTCTGAACAGGAGGGGGAGAGTAGTGAAAATTATTGTCAAAAAAGGCATGCTGGCGGACGCGGAAAGCCAGGCGATTATTCTGGCGCTGTTTGAAGACAGCAAAAAACTGACCGGCGTCGCGCTGGAAATTGATAAAATCAGCGGGGGATTAATCAGCGATTTAATCGGCAGTGGCGATTTCGCGGGCAAACCTTCTCAAATATCTGTCGTCTATACCAGAGGCGCAATGCCGGCAAAGCGGCTGGCGCTGGTCGGTCTGGGCAAACATCAGGAATGCAATCTGGAAAAAATCAGAGGGGCTTATGCCTCGGTGATGCGCCATCTGCGTGGCCTGGGCGTTAAAGAAGCTGCGACGGCCATCAATGTCAATCTCCTGCCGGGTAAAAAAGAGCAGACCGCGCAGGCCGTGGCAGAGGGAGCACTGCTGGGGCTTTATCAGTACACGCCTTACAAGACCGTCGGCCGTGAAGATTTGAAGGAGATGGATGAATTGACGGTGATTGCCGACGTGAAGGATTTTTCTGTCATTGAATCGAATGTCAAAAAAGCGCGTCTGATTGCAGACGCTGTTTGCTTCGTGCGTGATCTTATTTCCGCTCCGTCCAATGAAATGACGCCCACTATTCTGGCCCAGAAGGCCGGTGAGCTGACGGACAGAAAAAATGTTTCCTGCCGGGTTCTGGATAAAAGCAAATTGAAAGAAATGGGCATGAACGCGCTTCTGGCCGTAGCTTCGGGAAGCCATGAAGAGCCGAAGCTGATTGTCCTGGAATACGCGGGAGGCAAAAAGAAAGACGCGCCGATTGTTCTGGTGGGGAAGGGGCTGACGTTCGACAGCGGCGGAATTTCCATCAAGCCGGCGGAGAAAATGGATGAGATGAAAACGGATATGTCCGGCGGCGCGGCGGTGATCGGCGCGATCCGGGCGGCTGCGGATCTGCAGCTCCCTTTGAATATTACGGGGCTCATTCCTGCCACGGAAAATCTGCCCGGCGGCTCAGCCTATAAACCGGGCGACATTATCAAATCCTATTCCGGAAAAACTATCGAGGTTCTCAATACCGATGCCGAAGGCCGCCTGATTCTGGCGGACGCTCTGGCTTACGCCTCCGAGTTCAAGCCGGAAGCGGTGATCGACCTGGCGACTCTCACCGGCGCCTGCATTATTGCGCTGGGCGATGATGTCATCGGTCTGCTGGGAACGGACGACAAACTGAAAAAAGAAATCAATAGCGCGGCGCAAACGACCGGCGAACTGGTCTGGGAGCTGCCGCTGTGGGAACAGTATCACGAACAGATCAAAAGCGATATCGCCGATTATAAGAATACCGGCGGACGCCCTGCCGGCACGATTACGGCGGCCGCTTTCCTGAGCAAGTTTGTCGGGGATCATCCGTGGGTGCATCTGGATATCGCCGGTCCTGCCTGGACCACCAAAGACAAACCCTACATTCCCAAAGGAGCGGCGGGCGTCGGTGTCCGGCTGCTGGTGGAATTCCTGACCCATCGCGCTAAAAAATAGTTCATGCGGACGCCTCTTCTGGAAATAAAAAACCTGGAGACGGTTTTTGATACGGCTCGGGGCAGCATCAAAGCCGTGGACGGCGTTTCCCTGCGGGTTCAATCCGGCGAAACGCTGGGTGTGGTCGGGGAGTCCGGCTGCGGCAAAACCATGCTGGCGCTTTCCATTATGCGACTGGTACCCGGCAACGGCCGCATCGCGAACGGCGAAATCATCTTTTCCGGCCATGATTTGCTGAAATTATCCGAAGACGAGATGCGCGCCCGCCGCGGCAGTGAGATCTCGATGATTTTTCAGGAGCCGATGACGTCGCTCAATCCCGTGCTGCGCATCGGTGAACAAATCGCCGAGGCCATCCGTCTGCACCAGAATCTGCCGGCCAAAAAGGCGCTGGAGTTGAGCGTTGAACTTCTGCGCGACGTGGGCATTCCCGATCCGCAAAAAAGGATTCGCGACTATCCGCATCATCTCAGCGGCGGTATGCGGCAGCGCGTGATGATCGCGATGGCGATGTCCTGCCATCCGCAGTTGCTGCTGGCCGATGAGCCCACGACGGCGCTCGATGTCACCATTCAGGCGCAGATTCTGGATCTGATTTCCGGTCTGAAAGAAAAGAATAATATGGCGGTGATTTTTATCACGCACGATCTGGGCGTCATTGCGCAGAATGCCCAAACCGTCGCGGTGATGTACGCGGGCAAGATTGTGGAAAGCGCGCCGGTGGAAGCTTTGTTTGCCGCGCCGCTGCATCCTTATACCCGCGGGCTTCTGGAATCCATCCCCGCCGTTTGCGCGGCGTCCGGCCGGAAAGGGGAGCATCTGAAAACGATTCCCGGCACGGTGCCCGGCCTGTATGATTTAACCGCGGGCTGCCGTTTTTGCGACCGCTGCCCGGACACTTTTGCCGATTGTAAATCGAAAGAGCCAACGCTTCAGGAAGTTCAAGCGGGTCATTTTGTTTCCTGCTGGAAATACGACGGAAAAAATTAATTGGATGATGGAATCATGTCCGACGCGCTTGTCGAAATCAGCGGATTAAATAAAAAGTATGCTTTGAGCGGCGGGTTTCTGAGCCCTCAGAAAAGAATCGTTCATGCCGTCAATGACGTCAACCTGCAGGTTTTCAGAGGCGAGACGCTGGGTGTGGTCGGGGAGTCCGGCTGTGGGAAATCAACGCTGGCGCGCCTGATGACCAGACTGGAAAAACCTACCGGCGGTTCAATCAGCTTCAAAGGCGAAAATATTTTTTCCTATACGAAGGGGGCGCTGAAGTCTTATCGCCGCGGCGTCCAGATCATTTTTCAGGATACGTATTCGTCGCTCAATCCGCGCAAAACGGCTTTGAGTATGATTCAGGAGCCGCTCACCATTCATCGTCTGGGCAGCGCCAGGGAGCGCGAGGAGAAGGCGCTGGAAATCATGAACAGGGTCGGCTTGAAGAAGGAACACGCGAATCGTTATCCCCACGAGTTCAGCGGCGGACAGCGGCAGCGCATCGGCATCGCGCGGGCGCTGGTGTTGAATCCGGAGCTGATGATTGCCGATGAGCCGGTTTCTTCACTGGATGTTTCCATTCAGGCACAGATCCTGAACCTGCTTCTGGATCTGAAAAACGATTTTCATCTGACGTATCTGTTTATTTCCCATGACCTCAATGTTATCCGGTTCATTTCCGATCGCATTGCCGTGATGTATCTGGGCAGAATCGTCGAGTTGACAACCAATGAAAATATTTATGGCCGGCCGCTGCATCCCTACACCCGGATGTTGCTGGATGCCGTGCCTTCCTGCGATCCGCAGCAGAAGGAGCGGAAAATGAAAATTAAAGGCGAGGCAAGACCCCAAAACGGCGAGGGCTGTGCTTTTCAAAACCGCTGCGAGCACAGGGTAGAGATTTGCGAAAAAGAAGCGCCTCCTTTGAAAAAATACGATGAACAGAGCCATTGCGCCTGCCACCGGGCGGGAACAATTTAGGCGTTTAATAAATGTCATTCCGAATCCCCGACTTGTCGGGGTGAGGAATCTTAAAGATTTCTCCCTGCGGTCGACAGAGCGGGAGCTTCACAATTGACTTGAGAGGTTGATATGAGTGAAGAACGAATATTCATTCACAACGGCCCGTTGGTGATCGAAGGCCTTTTGCATCAGGCGAGCGCGGAAAAAGCCGCGGTGATCTGCCATCCGCATTCGCAGATGGGCGGTTCGATGCATAATAATGTCGTCGAAGCGCTGCAGGATGCTTTTGCCGCTCTCAATTATTCAACGCTGAGATTCAACTTCCGGGGAGTCGGCGCCAGCACGGGAAATTATGATGAAGGTAGAGGCGAGCAGCGCGATATCATCGCCGTATGTGACTATTTGCGTCAGCGAGGATTTTCAGAACTGGTCTTTGCCGGCTATTCGTTCGGTTCCTGGGTGGGATCCAAAATGATTCAGGAAGGAGATTCTTCCTTTTCTTTTTCTCTCTTTGTGGCGCCGCCGCTGGATTATTTTGATTTTGAATGGAGGAAGCTGAAAGGGAAAGTCGATTTAATCATTGCCGGCGATTCCGATCAGTTCTGTTCCCTGAATGTTTTGAAGCGGGAAGCCGGGAACATCGGTGTTCCGCTGGAAGTGATTCGCGGCGCTGATCATTTTTATTTTGGAAAAGAAGAAGATATTGCGGAGATTCTCAAAAAAAATGGGTTAAACAAAACATAATTAATTGATAAAAAATGCTTGATTTCCAAAATTCAAGATGATAAACAATTACGCAACTTCACAAAATTACATTGATTAAAGTTGTTTTGGCTAAGATTCAGGTGTTTTGTTGTCAGGAAAATTTTTAGTGTCAGGCTTTATAAAAAATAAAATAACCGCAGAAAATTCTTGATTTAAAGAATTGATGCGGTTTTTTTTATGCTTCCCGCAAATTCTTATCCGGCAGGAAGCGAATTTTTAAAAGGAGGGTTTTTAGCTTTGGCAGAAGGAAAAGTAAAGTGGTTCAACGAGAAGAAGGGGTTTGGTTTTATTGAAAATGATGAAGGTGGAGATGTTTTTGTTCATTATAGTGCTATCAGCGGAACAGGATTCAAGACGCTTTACGAAGGTCAGAAAATTCGTTTCGATATTGAGCAGGGAAACAAAGGTCCCAGCGCAACAAATGTTACGCCACTATAATCGTCTTAACTAATCCAGATTATTAAACCAGAAATGCCTCGTTTTACGGGGCATTTTTTTTAATGCGGATCATACAATGAAAGAAATTAAAACGTTATGAATTTATTCTTGTCATTTCGACCGAAGGGAGAAATCTCACCATCAATAAGATTTCTCGTCGTCCCAAAAAGTCGGGACTCCTCGAAATGACAACTTTAATTTTCTGAGACGTCTATTGCATATTCGTTAACCTGACAATACACAGTAGCTTGCTGCGATCAAGGTTCTTTTCATGTCCAAAAATCTTATCGTTATTCTCGGCCCTACCGCTTCGGGGAAGACCCGTCTGGCGGCTAGGCTTGCCTGTGATTTGAATGGCGAAATCATTTCCGCCGATTCCCGTCAGGTCTATCGGCATATGAATATCGGCACCGGCAAGGATTTAAACGAATTCATCATCGACGGCCGGGAAATTCCTTATCACATGATTGATCTGGTTGAGCCGGAGGATGAATTCAATCTGTTTGAGTTTCAAAATAGATTTTATTCCATCTTTAATGCGCTTCAAAACAAAGGCGCCCTGCCGGTTCTGGTCGGGGGGACCGGTCTTTATCTGGAATCCGTTCTTTGCGGCTACGATCTTCCCGCCGCGCCGATCCATAAAAACCAAAGGGAAACTTTGAGTGGCAAAACAAAGGATGAGCTTCAAAAACTCCTTTGGGAATTAAAGCCGCAAATGCACAACAGAACCGATCTGGATGATCCGGATCGATTGATCAGAGCCATCGAAATTGAACGGGCGCGCATGGGAGCCGCAAAGACGCGGGAGGGAAAGCCTGAAATTGACGCGGCGGTTTTCGGAATCAAATGGGAAAGAGCCGCGCTCAGAGAAAGCATCACCCGCAGGCTGGAAGAGCGGCTTGATCAGGGCATGGTGGAGGAGGTCTCCGGTCTTCATGCCGCGGGATTGGGCTGGGATCGGCTTGAACGTTTCGGCCTGCATCTTCGACGA
>ENA-UOWG01003404-UOWG01003404.1-activated-sludge-metagenome-genome-assembly--contig:-NODE-3404-length-12171-cov-4.418125_pt1 | contig 12171 bp, 11 predicted proteins | sample MGYA00238147_ERZ761563 | MGnify/ENA primary metagenome ERZ761563 (study PRJEB28884, sample SAMN05720216) | anaerobic digester metagenome | isolation source: active sludge of municipal... | reverse complement strand
GGAGGTATTGAGCTTGGTGAGAGAGATGGGGCCAGAGAAGGTGCTAGTAGCGGTTGAGGTAGCGGTGATTGTGCCGCCAATGTGGACGTTGCCGCTCACCACCAAGCTATGATTAGCCGAGAGCGAGGACGAAGCGACACCAAGCTTATCGAAGAAGCCCGCGCCCGAGACACTGATGGCGGTGGATGAAGCATAAGGCAAGACGGAAGCAGTAGTGGAAGTGGCAACGAAATAGGGCGCCGTGATTTGCTGATAAGCCGAGAGTAAACCCTGGACAATCGTGTTCCCCACGGCCGCCAAATTGCCAAGCACGGTGGTGCTGGCGGTGGATGAGCCAATGTTGCCCAAGCCGGTCAAGCTCCAAAGTTTGGGCGCGCTCGCGGTGGAGGTGGAGAGGAAATCGGTTGAATCTAAACCGTCCAACATATCAGCTTGGAAGGCGGCCGGCACGGCGCCAAGAGTTTTGCGCGGTGTCATCTCCGAATCCGCCTCAATAGTCACACCCAAGTAGAGTGTTTGGTTAAAGTTGACAGTCGCAAGCGAGGTGATAGAACCAAGCATCACCGAGAAGAGGCCATTGGTCACAGTCACATCATTGGCACCAGTGTGGCTCTCAGTCCAAATTGCCACACCACCAGTGGCTGCAGTGTAAAGGTTGAAAACAATATCGTAATCACCGTCGGCCACAGTGGCATCAGCGCTGTCAGTCAACTTACCTTGATAGTTAATCTGGTAGTTAGCGGCCGCATAAGCGTTATTTACTGGTAGTAAAGCCAACACCAAAAACATTGCGGTAACACCCCAAACAACCTTCTTAGTAGGAAGGTGTAGGAGAAAGCGCGGTTTAATTACTCCGAAAATCCGGAATGCTATTTCCAGCTTTCTCATTTGTCTTCTACCTTAGATTATAACAGTTTTTAAAGGCTTTTTTTATGTCAACAAGTCCTCTGTGGGGATATCTGGTTTAAGAAAAAAGCGCGTGACACCATAAGGTGACACGCGCTTTTGTTTGCATTAACCTTCCTTCAATGTTGTCTTAACAAACAAAGCAATATTGTAGTATCTCAGTGAGAGTAATTTCTGTGCTTTCTCCTCATTACCACGAACATTGACACAGCGATTACCTTGCCAGGTGCTTAAGTACGCCAATTCATATCCTTCTGCCTCAAGGCGGTCACGATTCAGCCCCTTAATAAAGTAATGCCCCATGTTAGTGGCCTCGAATATAACCATGTAAACCACGTCTGGTTTACGAACCCTAAGGCTATAGTCAAGGTCATATTTACAATGAGCGGGGACAAAACCACCGTTCGGGGCATATTTTCTTGGTTGATGGGCTATATGAGTGTCAGCCAGGCCAAGAAAATCATCAACCCGGACTTCTGGACCAACCAAATAACCAATAAAACCAAGTTTGTCGGCCACGATAGACTGGAATCCAGGGTAATCGCTTTCCAACGCTTTAACAATATTCAAGTCACGCTCGATAATCCTCTGTGGGGGAATATCACCACCACGAAAATCATAGAATGACTTGAAATCTGTAACAGGCAGAAACAACACAATCGCGACTACCGGCAAGACGGCAACCCCTTGTTTTAGGTTCTTCTGCCAACACGAGTGGGCAAATAACACCCATTCAGCTATCCCTAATGGAAACAGGGTAAGTAATTGGCGTTCCCCATACGCATCTCCTGCGTGCAAAAACCAATAAACAACCATAGAACACGCCAACCAAGGTGCCAGATTTAGGTGGGAAAAGATGTTTTCCCACCTTCGATTTTTAACCACCACGACAACATTAACAATCACCTGGATAGCCTCGAACAAGAACTTAACCATCAGGGGCAATAAGACAAACCATAGCCCACTGGGAATAAAAATCCTTTCCCAGTTGAACCAACCAGCATGTAATCTTTCTCCCAAAGATCCGGCTATTTTTACATAAACCGGATTAGGAAACGGTTGACCATAATAGAGAAACCGCCAAAGCATTAGAACGATAAACCCTACAAGCAATGAGACTAAAATGCCTAGCCCCTCTCGTCCTTTCCCTTTGCTAACAACTAAAAACACTACAGAGCAAAAGGGGATAATAAACCCATCTGGACGGGTAGCTAACAAAAACAACGTCATAGCAGAGAGCGCCGACAATGTTCTCACCCGCTCGCCTTTTGATACTGCAACAATAATTACGACAAACCATACTTCCAACAAAGTGTTAAGCGTAGTCTCCATTGCTGATGCAGCCCAAAAACTTGTCACCGGAATAATTGCCCAGAAAACAGCGGTTAACCTAGCCCAGATGTTACTAACACCCATCACTACACACAACCGACACAGACCCAGAGCCGTAAAGAGGGCAAAGACTGAATTTAAGATCGGTAGATAATAGAAGATAACGTCTAGCCGATCTAAAAACGCGAAGCCAGGCACAGCCAAAAGCGTGTAGAGCAAACTTGAGTTTGCTTCCACCATTTCTGTTGGGTTAAACGACAAGATGCCGGTTTGCCAAAATACTTCTGCCGGTCTAAGGCCAATTAGAGCATCGTCTGCTGGCGACAATGACGAAACACGACCAAAATAGACAGTACCCAATAAGATAGAAACTGCCATAAGGACAATCGTCGTTGGCCACGCTAGAACACCGAACAAGTCAAACAAAGTTAACGGCTTTTTCTCTTCTCTCTCGACAAATGGGGAAAAAACAGCAGTAATAGACATGGTATCTCCTCCTTTCAAGGATAAGCTGATTTTCTGTCAGACAAACATTTTCAAAGGTCATGAATTGCAAACTAATTCTTTTTAGAGTATACACAAAATATCATTATTGTCAAGAGTCTAAAATAAACCTGTGGATAACCCCCAACCAAACACTCCCCCGTTTACTTAGGTAGATACCCGGTATGTTGTATGTTAAACACTCGGTGTTTGATAGTCAGAGATTTTATTTAGTAGCTTGAGTTGATATAATTATCTTAAATATGGAACCAGAAAAAGAAAGGGTTGATTGGCTGTTTCTGGTATTAGTCCCCGCTTTCGTGGCCTTAATAATCATCGCCGGTTTTTTGTATTTCCAAATTTATCCGCGACAAGAATCAGGAGAAATCCTTAACCAAAAACCTGTTGATGATTCACGTCCGCTACGCTGGCGCCAATTGATGACCTTTAAGGCTAAAGATGATTTTCTAAGACGAGTGCCAGACAAAGTTTTTGATCAGACTTTCTCCACTGTCTCGGCTACTTCAAGCACTGACGACCCGAATTGGGTCTTGTATCGGAATGAGGAATATGGTTTTGAAGTGGAAATTCCAATCAGTTGGGATATTATCAAAGAATTTGAAACTGCCGAATGGGTAGACGGCGATGAAATCCCGGCTGGATCGTTCGAAGTGAGATTTGCCGGCTCACCCAATGATTCTGCTTTAGTGATCGTGGTTACAAAAGAAGATTTGGACGACCAAGTTTTTAAGTTGTATGGCAGATTAGGATACGTTGGTTCGTCACAAGAAATAAAGGCTAACGGGTATCGATATTTTATAGTTGGACAAACTAGTGGCCAGGTATTCGATAGTTTGCAAACGTTTGACTTGAAATAAAATTTATGTTAAATCTGGTTTAGCGTTTAGTGTTCTTTTCTAACTTGACAGCGGTAAACCAGACGGGCTTAAAGCCCAAAGGGGGTATGTGATGCAAAAATGGTTGTTTTTGGCGTGTTTGGTGTTAGTGGTAATTCTAATTACCGGCTGCCCAGTTGGCAGCACTGGTGGCAAAAATATCGCTTTGGTCTGGGATTGGCCAGTCTTTCCGGAAGATGATTACCGGATCGATAGTAGAGTCCTTGAACTCTTTAAAGGCAAGTATCATCTGGGTGAAGATCGGAATCGAATTCCTCAATCTGGAGAAAACGGGGATGTTGACCTCGGCGATTCGATTTTCGCTCCGGCCTATGGCTGGGTCTACAACATCCGCAACACTGAGGAAAAAGATTCTTGGGGGAAGGTGCTTCAATTGGAACACCCGATGCCAGACGGGAGCAAGGTTTACTCAGTCTTCGCTCATCTTGAAGAGATTAAAGTTGGTCCAGGAGCCGAAGTTTACCCGGGCAATGAAATTGGCACGATTGGCAATGCCAATGGTTATTACAACCCGACAGACAACAACTCCTCGGCCCACCTCCACTTCGAGATCAGGCGGGTTCCTTGGGTTTTGGGCGATGAGTTAGGCCACGGCTATATTGAGCACGTCACACCCGATGCCGTTCAGGATATCCGCTCGCCGAGTTTGTTCATCGCAATGAGACAATCGGTTGAGACAATCAAGTTGTCCAAAAGCGGAACGACCTTCCGGCCAGCAGTGATGACCGGCGATACTCTCGTCTCATTTGAGTATCAAGGTCAATTCGCCGGTTGGTCTCAAGCGTTTGAGGATGGCTGGATCGGTTGGCCAGAAGTCAATGACGGCGGCTGGCATCAAGGAGTCTTCATCTTCCATCCCGACTACGATTATCGGATCAAAGCGAAAAAGTCCGGGGTGAAGATGCACCTCAATCAACCCGATTGGAACAACAAGGCGGTTGAGCGCGACGCAGCCCTAGCCGATTTCATTGCCCTCGGGCTCATGCCAGACGCTCACATCAACGAAATTTTCCCTGACACCCTTGATACCAACGACAAACCAAGTGGTGTTGGGCCGGGAGAATATCAATCAGTTGATGTTGACACGGATTACGGTTGCTTCAAACTGTACCGTGGTTACGACCCAAGCGCGCCGCTGTCACGAATCCTGTTTTTTGACGATAGTTCCGGACCGGGGCTTACGGCCCAATTCTGGAGCACAGTCAATTATTAGCTCGGAGCAAATTCGAGCCCCACCGGCGATTTACAATCGCCGGTGGGGATTTTTTTAATAAGTTAGTCGCGAACTTCGGCACCCGGCAGAGCGGCTAAAACGTCAAAGATTTTCATCATTTCTTTATTTACCTCTTCATCGGTGAGAGTGCGTTCAAATGATTGAAAGATGAGACGGAAAGCGAGCGACTTTCTTTCCTCTTTGGTAAACTCGTCAAACAAGATCGGTTGGTCAACAAGGAGTGGCCCAGCCGTTTGGCTGATTACTTGAGCCACTTCGGCCGGTTCAGTGGCCATCGGCACCCACAAAGCCACGTCGCGAATTACTCGCGGATATAAGGAAAAGTCTCGATAGGTTACTTCACGATTGATTAAATCGCTTAAATCGGTTGACCAAGTGGTTCCTGTTGAAACAAGACTGGTTAAATCAATTTCCCAAACCGAAACCTGGCCAACGTGCAAACTTTCGCCAGCCACAGCCGGCAAGGACAATTTCTCGCTCAAGGCTTGTTTGATTTCTGTCAATTTGCTCTCAACGCGCTTGCCCTTGCCACCAACGCCTAAAGCCAAGTGGAGTTCTTCTTGATCATGATAAAAAATTGAACCGACTTCAAACATCAGCGCTAGTTCATCGTCAAAAGTCAGCCGGTCTAAGTTGTCAGTGATAATCTTGACCAAACCGGTTCGAAGTTCGGTTCGGAGAAATTCCTTGCCGCCAGCCAAGGGATTCTCAAGCGCCACTTCGCCTTGGCCGACGAAGGTGTAGCCACAAACTTCGGTCGCGCCGAGCCCCACCAATTCGCGCTTCAAGGCTTGGGTTAATTGGAACAAGTCGGGCTGACTGGCCGGCGGCAATTTGGCTGGCAAGTCGCTCGGCAATTGATTGTAGCCAATCAATCGGGCCACTTCTTCAATAACATTTTCCTTAATCAACAGGTCTTGGCGATAAGGCGACGGCGTCACGGTTAGTTCATCGCCCTTCGTCGTTGGCGAGAGGCCAAGGCGAGTGAGATATTTTTCGGCTTCAGCCAGCGTGACTGGCGCGCCGATAACCGCCGTGAAATCCGCCGCAGCCAAAACAATTGGCCGCGGCGGCTGTGGCGCTGGATATTCGTCAACCACTTCGCCCAGCTGCCCTTGCGGATTCAGTTTAAGCAATAGTTCGCTCACTGCCGCCATCCCTAAGGCGGCAAGCGCCGGTGCTGGATTATTCTCAAACCGTTTAGATGCATCGGTTCGCAAATTGAGCCGAGTAGCGGTCTGGCGGATACTGACCGGATCAAAATTGGCCGCTTCAATAATAATCTCAGTCGTTTCGCTGGTCACTTGGGCTCGATCGCCACCTTTAATCCCAGCCAAAGCAAGCGGCCCGGCTTCATCGGCAATCACCAGCATCGTCGGCTCAAGCGCCAACTGACGGCCATCAAGAGTGGTCATCGTCTCCCCCGCTTTGGCCGGGCGAACCGTAATCGCCCCCACCACCGCCTTGGCGTCAAAAGCGTGGAGCGGTTGACCCAAATCGAACAAAATGAAGTTGGTCGCATCAACAATGTTGTTGATGGCTCGTTGGCTAATACTCTCAAGACGCCGCGCGAGCCAATCAGGCGACGGCCCCACCTTCACTCCGGTCATTCGCCGACCCAAGTAACGCCGACCAAGCTTCGGGTCGGCAATGACAACTTTCAAGCCTGATTCAAAAGCAGCCGGCAAATCGCTAATCACTCGGGCCGGCGCGGGCAGATCCAAAATCGCCGCCACCTCTTTGGCGATACCCCAATGCGACAAGCAGTCGCCCGCTCGATCTGGCAAAACCTTCACCTCAAAAGTGGTTTCGCCATTAACTGTTTGGACATCCTCCACTTCAAAGGCGTGGAGTGAGAGCGCTTCAATCACCGTTGCCGACGGTGGCAATTGGTCAAAATATTCAGCCAGCCATTGATAAGAAATTCTCATAACCTAAAATTGCGTCAAAAATCTTTTATCACCCTGATAAAATTGTCGGATATCCTTCACGCCATGGCGAATCATCGCCAAGCGGTCAATCCCCATCCCAAAAGCGAAGCCGCGCCACTTGGCCGCGTCTAAACCAACATTAGCGAGCACCTGCGGATGAACCATGCCCGCGCCTAAAATCTCCAACCACTCGCCATTCCAGTTGATATCCACCTCTAACCCCGGCTCGACGAACGGGAAGTAACTCGGCCGGAAGCGAACTTTGGTCTGCTCACCAAACAACCGCTGCAGGAAATATTCGAGTGTCCCCTTCAACTGCGCCAGATTGGTGGTCTCGTCAACCAGTAAACCTTCCAGTTGGAAGAATTGGGCCTCGTGGGTGGCATCGGTCGCTTCGTAACGGAAGACTTTGCCGGGAACGATGATACGGCAAGGCGGTTGGTGTTTCTCTAAATATCTAATTTGGACCGGCGAAGTGTGAGTCCGCAGGAGCTTGCCCGCCGAGCGAGGCTTGAGCCAAAAGGTGTCCCATAAGTCGCGCGCCGGATGATCAGCTGGAATATTCAAAGCGTCAAAATTATGATACTCATCCTCCAATTCTGGACCAGTTGCTACCGAGAAGCCCAGCTCACCCAAAATCGCTACTGCTTCAGCAATGATTTGCGAGAGCGGATGCAAATGGCCAACGGCCAAATCAGCCTTAGTTTTAAAGCTTTTCTCCATTTGCCCAGTATAACCCAACCACCAAATAAAAAAAGAGCCACCTCTCGGATTCGAACCGAGGACCTACGGTTTACAAAACCGTTGCTCTAGCCAGCTGAGCTAAGGTGGCGCCGCTAACCTTCTTCGGTGAAACGAAGGCCGTTTTTATGATCTTCAATCTCGCGAAGGAAAACCGAGACCGAACCGCGTTTGCCAAGCGAACCCTTGCCGCGGACAGAATTAACCACCCGACTGAAACGATGCTCAAATTTAATGACCACGAATTTGAGCAGCGAGAGAAATTTGCCAGTCAATTCCAAACTGCCAACCATTAGTCGATGAACCAATTGTTTGAGTCCGGTCACTAACCGGAAAGCGGAATAATCGATTGTTGGTTTGACGAACATATGGATTGACATTTCATCGGTGTGGAAGCGTTCTTCAGTCCGACGGAGAACATAAACCCGCTTGGCGACCAAATAGACCACCGCTAAACCGGAGACCATCGCCAACCACGCAAAAATTAAAGGTAACATAGGTTAAAGGCTAAAACGAACAAACCGCGCCACTTCTACGCGCTCGCCAAACTTTTGGATCGCGCCTTGGATCAAATCGTTGACTGTTTTGTCTGGCTCTTTGATGTAAGGCGAGGCAAGCAAAGCCTCGCTGTCGGTCGGATCAATCGCCGCCACCTGCATCGCCAATTCGTCGGCCAAAGTTTTGAAATCGGGATTTTTGGAAACGAAGTCAGTCTCCGATTGAAGTTCCACCATCGCGCCAATCAAACCCTGATGAATATAGGCGCTAATCGTTCCCGCCTTCAGTTCGCGACTCGCTTTCTTCTCGGCAATCGCTGCGCCCTTGGCTTTCAACACTTCCAGCGCTTGGTCCAAATCGTCGCCGGCCGCGGCCAGCGCTTCAGCGCATTGAGCGAAAGAGATCCCGGTTTTTTCCCGCAAGATTTTAATTTTTTGGGTATCAGCCATAACAATTTTTAAGCAGTGGTCGCAATTGGCGCGGTCTCTACTGGAGCAGCCGTTTGACGGATCAGTTTGCCGGCTTCGTAAGCGGCAATTAGTTCCTTAACCACATAATCGATGCTGTCGCGGGCGGTATCATTGCCAACAATCGGATAAGCGATGGTTCGCAAATCGCAGTCGGAATTGGCAAGCGCCACCACCGGAATCTTCAAGGCCACCGCTTCAGCCACAGCAATCGCTTCGTCCTTCGGATCAATCACGAGGAGTGCGCCCGGCAGTTCGGTCAGGTCGGTCAAGCTCGCGAAATAGCGCTCTAACTTCTCTTTCTCCTTAGCAATCAGACCACGCTCTTTTTTGGTATAAACGGCAAGCTCACCCTTTGCCTCCTGGTCGGTAATTTGGAGCAAGCGATTCACCCGTCGGCGCATCTCTTTAAAATTGGTTAAGGTCCCGCCAAGCCAGCGCATGGTCACGAAAGGCAAGTTGGCCCGTTTGGCCTCCCGTTCAATCGAACCACGAGCCTCGTTCTTGGTACCCACCAAGACCACTTTTTTGCCTTCTTTGCCCAAACTCTGAAGGAAGTCTTTGGCCTGCTTAAGGGCCGCCGTGGTCTGGTCAAGATCAATAACCGCTTGGTGATTCTTATAGCCGAAGAGAAACTTCTCGGTTGAGGGATGCCGCCGGGCGCGAGAAAAGCCGAGGTGCAACCCCCGCTCGAATAACTCCTTCAATAAACCGTCTTTAATCTTTAAGCCATTATTAGACATACGAAAGGAAGCTTAGCAAAATTGGCCAGTTTTGGCAATAACACTTTATTGTTCGGCTTCGCGCAAGTCGATATAGCCGAATTTGATCAATTCTGTATCGTCGAGAGAACCATCTGCCGAGGCCTTCAAGGTAAAGGTGTAATTGCCGGCATAAGGCGAGACAATCCCCTGTTCCGTCCGGCCGTCATCTGGGAAGGAGAGATAGATTTCTACAGTCTCTTCATCGCTATCCATCACTATCGGTGGCAAGACAGCCGATGGAGCGTCACTCCCCTCGTCGGTCTCTTTATTAAGCAGGGCGGTAATTGGCATGGCCAAATTGATAGTCCCGACCCAGCTCGGGTCAAGCCGGCGGAAGGTTATGGTTGCTTTTGAGGAATCGTGCGGCGCATCCAGTTCTTGGGTCTGGTAGTTGACCCGCATACTCCCTTGGCCGCCCGCATAACCAACGCTTGAGATTTCAAATTTTTGAACAATCGGCTCTTGCTCAAAAACAGCGGTAATCGTCCGATCGCGATCCATTGTTAGGTCAGCGGTGTAATCAGTAATAATACCGTAATTGATGATGTCGTCCCACGGCGGATTATCAATATCTTGCCACTCAATAAACGGTATTGTCGGGCTGTTAATTCGGGCGCCATATCTCACAGCTGTTCCTGCCTGATAATTCAAAGGGTCAACACATTCTTTGGTGATGGCCGGGTCGGTATTATAACAGTTCCAAATACCGCTCAAGTTACTGGTAGGGATAAGACGCCAAACAGCGCCGGAGCCAACAATTCGAATTGTCACCTTAAATGGTCCGGTGGGTAGAGTGTTGGTGACGGTCAATTGAGTTTGACAAACGCTGGTGCGACTATTGCCACCATCAGTCACGGTAACCGTGCCGGTAATCGTGCCCAAAGTGGGATAAGTGTAAGTCGGGTTTTGGAGGGTTGAGGTCCGGCCGTCGCTGAAAACCCAGCTGTAAGTGGGCGAACCAGTGTTGCCACTAACGCTAGCGTTCCAGGCGGCGCTGCCGCCCGGCAACACCGAGGTCGGACTGACACTGCAATCAACAATGAAACCTTCTGTTAAAGTAACACCACTAAAGTCCACCCAACCAATATTCTCGCTACCCCAAGCGTAACCAGTCAAACGATTGCCATTCGTCACACTAAGGCCACCTCCAGGGAGATTATTGCCGCCTAAGAGGAGCCAACCGTCCCAACCACCGTTCTTCTCGTTTGATGCCCAGGTGCCAGAGCAACTCGTCCCTAAAGCCGAACAAAAACGCGCCCAACCAACCACCGAGTTGCCGCTTAATCGTGCACCGCTCCCGCTCCCTGAGGCACCAGTTAAAGCCGAATCAAATTTGAGCCAACCAACATGCGGGCTCCAAGCGTAGCCGTTAAAAACACCATTATTCAAAGACACTCCGTAGCTCCGAGTGTCGCTGCTGTCGCTCTTCATTTTTATCCAGCCGATGTTGGAGCTCCAGGCGTAGCCGTTTAGGGTGGCTTGAGTTGGAGTTTGGGCCGCCGCTTCCGGCAAATCAATTAAGCTGAAACCAAAGACTACCCCACCCAACAACAAAACAAGCAGACAATAATTAAAAAGTTTTTGGCGAGCGATCATAAGGCCGTACCCTTATCATATCATTTCTCGCTCCAAACCGCCCTTAATCTTTATCCACACTGGTCTCGCTCGCCGCTTTGAGGGCGGCGATAATCGGCTCTAGGCCACCAGCCAGAATCTTCTCCAAGCCATGCCAGCTTTGTTTCAACCGATGATCAGTCACTCGGTCTTGGAGAATGTTGTAGGTCCGAATTTTTTCCGACCGGTCGCCGGTGCCGATTTGGTCGCGGCGCTCGGCCGACAAACGTTTGGCCTCATCTTCAATTTTGGCGGCGGCCAATCGCGCCGCGAGGAGCTCCAAGGCCTTCTCGCGGTTTCGTTGCTGACTACGCTCACTTTGCGAGCGGACAACTAGACCGGTCGGACGATGAACAATCCGAACCGCCGTTTCCACCTTGTTCACATTTTGGCCGCCAGCGCCGCCAGAACGGGAGAAAGTGATGTCGAGATCGGCCGGGTTCAAATTGACCCGCGCCACATCCGTAATCGGCAAAACCGCCACGCTCGCTGTGCTGGTATGGACTCGGCCCTGCTTCTCGGTCACCGGCACGCGCTGAATACGGTGAACGCCGGTTTCCAACTTCAAAGCTTGATAAGCCGCCTCACCTTTAATCTCAAACGAGGCTTCTTTGTAACCGCCGAGATCATTTTCGGAACTATCAATTAATTGCCAGGTCCAACCGCGGCTTAAACAATAAGCTTCATACATCTCTGCGAGCTCGCGAGCGAAAAGGGCCGACTCGTCGCCACCGGCGCCAGCCCGAAATTCCATAATCACGCCGCGCCCGCCGGGCGCGGCGTCCTTCTCCTCGGCAGCGGTAATTGCCGTCATTTGTTCCAACAAAATCGCTTGCTGTTTTTCTAATTCCAAAATATCGCCGGCCGCCAATTCCGCCATCCCCGGATCGGTGGCGACCAAATTTTTGAGTTCATCAATCTTCGCCGTCAAGCGATCATGCTCACCGGCCAAAAATGCGGTTTTGTGATTTTGCCTTAAGGATTCAAAATCCATTTTAACAGCCTTGGCGATCTGGCCCAGTTATTTTTTTGACTTGGCGCTTTTGGCGGAGGCTTTCGCTTCCCGAGCTTTGAACTTCTCTACCCGGCCGGCCGCGTCGAGAATCTTCTCCTTACCAGTAAAGAACGGGTGGCAAGCAGCGCAAATTTCCACCTTGATTTCCGGCAAAGTGGAACCAACCGTAAAGGTGTTGCCACAGGCGCAGGTCACCTTGGCTTTCGGATAATAGGTAGGATGGGTATCTTTTTTCATCTTCACGACTTTACCAGAGAATTAGTTTTTCT
>ENA-UOWG01003403-UOWG01003403.1-activated-sludge-metagenome-genome-assembly--contig:-NODE-3403-length-12171-cov-5.965830_pt1 | contig 12171 bp, 10 predicted proteins | sample MGYA00238147_ERZ761563 | MGnify/ENA primary metagenome ERZ761563 (study PRJEB28884, sample SAMN05720216) | anaerobic digester metagenome | isolation source: active sludge of municipal... | reverse complement strand
AAAAAAAACCGCGCCTTGGAGGCGCGGTCGTTCGTTTTGCCCGGAGGGGGACTTGAACCCCCATGCCAGTTACGGCACTAGAACCTGAATCTAGCGTGTCTGCCAATTTCACCATCCGGGCGACGGCAGGAGGCACTTTACCCCGAGGCCGGGGGCAAAGTCAACGGGAGGGACGGCGCCTTCAGTCGCCTTCGCCCAGGGCGCGGGCGGCGGGGACGAGGAGGCCCAGGACGGGGCGGAGCTCCTCGGCGTCGGTGTGGATGCCGACGCGCTCGTAGTGGACGAAGGCCCGTTCGGCGCGGAAGGCCGGGTAGGCCCTGAGGGCCTCGAGGAAGGCGCGCTTGGTCTCGGGGCGGTCCAGGCGGAGCTTGGCCTGGAGGGGGTCCCCGGTCTTCACGCGGAACTCGGTGTCGAACTCGGGATCGCCGATCTCGACGTCCTGGAGGCCGAAGAGGCTCTTCCCCACCTTGGCGAAGAAGCCCTCCTTGGCGACGCGGAGCTCGAAGGGCAAGGGCTCGGGATAGTAGGCGCGGACGACGGTGTAGGTGGTCGAGCTCTTGCCGCTCGACCGGGTCTCCTCGTAGACGGCCACGTCGATGCCGTCGCGCTTCCCGACGAGGCGCCAGGGACCGAGGGCGGAGAAGAGCTTCTTGAGGAAGGCGGGCTGCTTTTCCCAGAGCTTCAGGCTGGGGTCGCCCTCCTTCCCGCCGTAGGCGGCGAGGATGGCGTCCTCGCCCGCGCTGAACTCTAGGCCGAGCTCCAGGGCCGCCCGCTCGGCCCTCTCGCGCTGGCGCTTCGTGCGGCGGACGCCGAAGTACAGGCCTCCGACGCCGAAGAGGATCGAGAAGAGGACGAAGACCGCGGGGACGACATATTCCATCGCTTCCATGCCTCCACTATCGTTCGCGGCGGGGGGCGGGGCAAGGGCATGCCACGGCCCGGCATGCCCCGCGGCCAGCCTACGGCTCTGCCGGCGAATAGGAATACAGTCCGTTTCGAATAATGAAACCACCGTTTCGATCTTGCCGTTTTCCCCAACTGAAGGTAGTATAAGCTACGCCGCGGGAGGCCTTTTCCGCGAACACGCGCCACAAGGAGCAGCCATGGAACTCTCGAAATACTCCGGTGATCTCTCGACCATCGATTATCTCAGCCTCCTCGTCGTCGACATCCAGGGCAACATGCGGTCAGTGGCCCTTCCCCGCAGCTACGTCAGCGACAAGGTCCTCAAGAACGGCATCGGCTTCGACGCCTCGAACTACGGCTACGCCGCCGTCCACAAGAGCGACATGGTCGCCGTGCCCGACCTCTCCACGGGCTTCGTGGAGGAGAAGGACGGCTTCAGGACCCTCCACGCCTTCTGCGACGTCCAGACGACGGACGGCGAGCTCTTCTCCCAGTATCCCCGCACGGTCGCCAAGAAGGCCGTCGAGCAGCTCAGGAAGTCGGGCGTCGGCGACGAGGCGAAGATGCTCGTCGAGCTCGAGTTCTACGTCTTCGACGAGGTCCGCTACTCGACCACCGTCGACCACTCCTACTACTTCGTCCAGAGCGAGGAGGGCTTCGGCCCTGACCACGACGACGTGCCCCGCGCCGGCCTGCAGAAGGGCTACCACCGCATGGCGCCGGACGACAAGTACACCCTCCTCCGCAACCGCGCCGTCCAGGCCATGGAGGCCGCCGGCATCCCCGTGAAGTACCACCACCACGAGGTCGGCACCGCCCAGCTGGAGATCGAGCTCAACTTCATCGCCCTGGCCCAGGCCGCCGACGCCGTCGTCGTCGCGAAGTGGATCCTCAAGAACTGCGCCGACGAGCTCGGCCTCTCCGTCACCTTCATGCCCAAGCCCATGTACAAGATCGCGGGCTCTGGCATGCACGTCCACCAGTTCGTGGAGAAGGGCGGCAAGTCGGTCTTCCCCGGCGAGGGCCTCTACGGCCTCTCCGAGGTCGGCCTCTCCTACACCGCGGGCCTCCTGGAGCACGCCCTCTCGGGCTCCCTCCTGGCCTTCTCCAACCCGAGCACGAACTCCTTCCGCCGCCTGGTCGCGGGCTACGAGGCGCCGGTCTCCGCGACCTTCGCCCAGGGCTCCCGCGCCGCCGCGGTCCGCATCCCCGGCTACCTCAAGAAGGGCGAGGCCCGCATCGAGTTCCGCACGGGCGACGCGACGGCGAACACCTACTACTTCCTCGCGGCGATGCTCCTCGCGGGCCTGGACGGCGTCCAGCGCAAGCTCGACCCGGTGAAGAAGGGCTTCTCCACCGACAAGGAGACCCCGAAGAACACCTTCCCGACCGGCCTCTACCACGTCCTGGCAGGCCTCCAGAAGGACAAGGCCTACCTCTCCCCCGTCTTCCCCGAGGAGCTCGTCTCCTCCTGGATCGGGCTCAAGAAGAAGGAGGCCGAGTACGTCTACAACGCGCCCGTCCCCCAGGAGTACGAGCTCTACTTCTAGGCCTCTCGCGAAGTGCGGAGGCGGCCCCGCGGCCGCCTCCGCACTGGTCCCTCCGCTTTCCCGGACCGGCCTGCGCCGGATCTTCATTTCCACCACGCTGTTAAGGAAGGAATCATGGGGTTCGAGACTTTGATGGGTGACGAGGCGATAGCCTTGGGAGCCCTGCACGCGGGTCTGTCGGCCGCCTTCGCCTACCCCGGCACGCCCTCCACCGAGATCATGGAGTACTACCAGGACTACGCCGCCCGCGAGGGAGGCATCGTCGCCCAGTGGTGCGCCAACGAGAAGACGGCCTACGAGTCGGCCCTGGGCGCATCCTACGCCGGCCGCCGCGCCATGGTCTCCATGAAGCACGTCGGCCTCAACGTCGCCGCCGACCCCTTCGTCAACTCCGCCCTCGTGAAGATCAAGGGCGGCCTCGTGGTCGTCGTCGCCGACGATCCCGGCATGCATTCCTCCCAGGACGAGCAGGACAGCCGCGCCCTGGCCGAGTTCGCCCGCGTGCCCTGCCTGGAGCCCTCCGACCAGCAGGAGGCCTACGACATGGTCCGCCGGGCCTTCGAGATTTCGGAGGCCGAATCCTGCCCCGTCCTCCTCCGCGTGACGACCCGCCTGGCGCACAGCCGCGCGGTCGTGGCCCTGGGCGAGAAGCGGGCCCAGAACCCCGTGGAGAAGGCCCCCGACCGCTGGGGCTGGACCCTCATGCCCCACTCCGCGCGCGGCCTCTGGAAGGACCTCCTTTCGAAGTACGAGCGCCTCCGCCTCGAGTCCGAGAAGGAGGCCGTCATCGAGCCCGGCTCCTCCGAGCTCGGCGTAATCACGACGGGCCTCGCCCGCGAGTACTTCCTGGAGAACCTCCCCGAGATGGCGGAGAAGCCGACCTGGCTCCACATCGGCCGCTATCCGATGCCCTACGGGAAGATCCGCGAGCTCTCCGGCAAGGTCAAGCGCGTCCTCGTCATCGAGGAGGGCAACCCTCTCGTGGAGCGCCAGCTCCGCGGAATCCTGGACCAGAAGGTCGCCGTCGAGGGCAAGGAGTCGGGCCAGCTCCCCCTCACGGGCGAGCTCACGCCGGACAGCGTCCGCCCGGCCCTCGGCCTCAAGCCCAGGAAGGGCCAGGCCTGCCGGGACATCGTCCCGCCCAAGCGCCCGCCCCAGCTCTGCCAGGGCTGCCCCCACGCCGACTCCTACGCCTTCCTGAAGGAGGCCCTGGCGGCCTACCCGCGGCACTCCGTGAACTCCGACATCGGCTGCTACACCCTGGGCGCGATGGCGCCCTACGAGGCCATCGAGACGGTCGTCGAGATGGGCGCGAGCGTCGGCATGGCGCGCGGCGCCGCGGAGGCGGGGCTCACGCCCGCGGTCGCCGTCATCGGCGACTCCACCTTCTACCACTCGGGCCTCACGAACCTCCTGGACGCGGTGTCGCACAACACGAACGTGAAGATCCTGGTCCTGGACAACGAGACCACCGGCATGACGGGCGCCCAGCCCACCATCCTGCCCGGCCAGCGCCTCAAGGACATCGCGGTCGCCTGCGGCGTCGACGGCGCCCACGTCCGGATCCTGGACGCGCACAAGAAGGACCACGCCGCGAACGTGGCGGCCATGAAAGAGGAGCTCGCCTACGAGGGCCCGTCCGTGATCATCGCGGTCCGCGCCTGCCTCGAGGCCGTGAAGAAAGCGAGGAAGGCATGAAGTACGACATCATCCTCTGCGGCGTCGGCGGCCAGGGCGGCATCTCCGTCTCCGTCGTGATCGCCCAGGCCGCGATGGCCGAGGGCCTCCAGGTCAAGCAGTCCGAGGTCCACGGCATGGCCCAGCGCGGCGGCGAGGTCCTGGCCCACCTGCGCCTCTCCGACGGCCCCATCGCGAGCCCCATGATCCCCGAGGGCACCGCCCGCCTGGTCCTGGCCTTCGAGCCCCTGGAGGCCCTCCGCTACCTGCCCTGGCTCGCGCCCGACGCCGCCGTCGTGGCGGCCTCCGCCCCGATCAGGAACATCCCGAACTACCCCGAGATCGAGACCGTGCTCGCGGAGCTCCGGGGCCTCCCGAACTCCCTCATCCTGGACGCCGACGCCCTGGCCCGCGAGGCCGGCAACGTCCGGGCCGCGAACATGGTCCTGGTCGGCGCCGCCGCGAAGCTCCTCCCCCTCAAGACCTCGAGTCTGGAGAAGGCCATCGCCGACACCTTCGCCCGCAAGGGCGAGGCCGTCGTGGCCGCGAACCTGAAGGCATTCGAGCATGGACGAAAAGCTAATCCGTGACATCGTCGCCCGCGCGCGGGCGGAGGGGCGGGACGCCCTGACCGAGGTCGAGGGCCTGGGCCTCCTCGCCGCCATGGGCGTCGAGGCCCCGCGCCACCATTTCGTGAAGGGCTCCGCCGAGGCGGCGGCCCTCCTCGCGGACGGCGCGGCCGCCTTCCCCGGGGAGCGGGCCGTCGTCAAGGTGATCAGCCCGGAGATCCTCCACAAGACCGAGGTCGGCGGCGTCGCCATCGTGCCGAACAACGCGCCCTCCGTCGCCGAGGCGATCGCCGCCATGGAGGCCAAGTTCACGAAGGAGCGCGTGGACGGCTACACGGTGAACGAGTTCGTCCCCTACGAGCCCAAGATCGGCCACGAGATGATCGTCGGCTACCGCTTCGCCAAGGACTTCGGCCCGATCGTGTCCTTCGGCCCGGGCGGCATCTATACCGAGTACCTCGCCAAGACCTTCCGGGAGGGCGTCGCGAACGTCTTCTTCTCCCCCGCCACGGCCAGCCGCGCCCTCGTGGAGCGCGAGCTGTCGCGCAACGCGGTCCGCACCCTGGTCGCCGGGGGCCTCAGGAACACGAAGCCCGCGATCGACGAGGCGAGGATCGTGGACGCTGTGTGGGCCTTCATCCAGGCCTCCCCCCTCCTCGCCTCCGCCGGCGTGACGGAGTTCGAGGTGAACCCCTTCGTCGTGTCCCGCGGCCGCGACGGGAAGGGCCGGCTCGTCGCCCTGGACGTCCTCGTGAAGCTCGGGGAGATCGCCCCCGCCTCCGGGAAGGGCGAGCTCGCCCTCGGAGCCTCCGGCGCGGTCGTGAACCGCCTCCAGTCGATCCGGCCCGTCGGCAAGATCGACCGCCTCCTCCATCCCCGGAGCGCCGCGATCGTCGGCGTCTCGGAGAAGGGGATGAACAACGGCCGCATCATCCTCCGCAACCTCCTGGAGAACGGCTTCGAGAGGAGCCGCCTCTACGTCGTGAAGCCCGGCCTCGCGGAGATCGACGGCTGCCGCTGCGTGCCGGACATCGCCTCCCTCCCGGAGAAGGTGGACCTCTTCGTCCTCGTCATCCCCGCCGCCGCCGCGCCTGGCACGATCGCCGAGCTCGCCGAGCTCGACAAGGCGGAGTCGGTCATCGTCATCCCCGGAGGCCTCGAGGAGAAGTCGGGCACCGAGGGCATCGTCGCGCGCATGCGCGAGGCCCTGGAGCGCTCGCGCTCCGGCGGCTCGGGCGGCCCCCTCCTCAACGGCGGGAACTGCCTGGGCGTCCGCTCCGTGCCCGGCAGGTACAATACCCTCTTCATCCCCGAGTACAAGCTCCCGATGCCCAAGGGCGAGGTCGCGCCCGTCGCCCTCATCTCCCAGTCGGGCGCCTTCGCGATCTGCCGCGTCTCCAAGCACGCGGACCTGAACCCGAAGTACCTCGTCACCTGCGGCAACCAGATGGACGTCACGATCGGCGACTACCTGGAGCGCCTGGCGGAGGACCGCGAGATCGAGCTCTTCGCCGTCTACGTGGAGGGCTTCAAGCCCCTGGACGGCGAGAAGACCCTCAGGGCCTGCAAGCGCATCGTCGACTCCGGCCGGAGCGTCGTCTTCTACCGCGCGGGCCGCACCGCCGCGGGCGCCGCGGCGAGCGCGAGCCACACGGCGAGCATCGCGGGCGACTACCCGGTCACCAAGGCCCTGATGGCGGGCGTCGGCGCGGTCGTCGCGGAGAGCCTGGACGAGTTCGACGACGCGCTCACGACCTTCTCCCTCCTCCGGGGGAAGAAGGCCTCAGGCCGCCGCCTGGGCGCCATGTCCAGCGCCGGCTTCGAGTGCGTCGCCTTCGCGGACAACCTGGGCTCCCTGGAGCTCGCCCGCTTCTCGCCCGAGACCACGCCGCGCCTGGAGAAGGTCTTCGCGAAGGCGAGGATCAGCGAGATCGTCGACGTGCACAACCCGATCGACCTCACGCCGATGGCCGACGACGAGGCCTACGAGGAGAGCTTCCGCGCCGTCCTCGCCGACCCGGGCGTCGACTGCGGCGTCGTGGGCATCGTGCCCCTCTCCGCGATGATCAACACCCTCGCGGCCGGCCCCGCCCACAAGGAGGACGTCACGCGCGACGACTCGCTCGCCGGGCGCTACGGCAGGCTCATCAAGGAGACGGAGAAGCCCTGGGTCGCGGTGGTCGACGCGGGCGACCTCTACGATCCTCTTGCCCGCGAGCTCCTCTCCCGGGGCGTGCCGACTTTCAGGAGCGCGGACCGCGCCCTCAAGATGCTCAACCTCTGGATGGGCGCCCGCTCGAAGGGCTAAAGGCAGGCGGCGGGCCTTTCATGGCCCGCCATCGGCCCGCCTGCCCTTCCGGCGGCCCGCGCCCGGTTCCCGCCGGCAGCCTCCCGGCCGCCGCCTCGTGATGACCCGAACCAGCCGCCCCTAGACGGGGGCGGCTTTGTCTTTTCTGTGGAAACGCGCTATTATATGCCGGTATCCGGACGGCACAGTTGTCCGCGCGCCCAAGTCTTTGGGGCGCGGGCCCGCCGGGGCCGGCCGCGGCGGCCCTGCAAGGGCGCCCGGCGCAAGACCTTCAGCGACAGGCCGCCGAGGTACGCTCGCTTTTCGCAAGGAGCGCGTAGATGAAACGACTTTCCGCCGCCATCGTCCTGGCCGCCGCCGCGGCCTCCGCCTTCTCCCTCGGCTTCGGCCTCAAGGGAGGCGGTCCCGTCCGCACGGAGGAGAGGAGGCTCTCGGGCTTCCGCTCCATAGAGATGTCAGGCGCCGGGGAACTCCGCGTCAAGCGCGGCGCCGCCTACCGCGTCGCGGTCACCATGGACGAGGACCTCCTCTCCTCCTACGAGTCGTCGGTCTCGGGCGGCGTCCTCCGCCTGGGCTTCAGGCGCGGCGTCGCGGTGACCGGCCTCTCCCGCCTGGAAGTCGAAGTCACGTTGCCCGAATTCGAGGGCCTGTCCCTCTCGGGCGCCGCCGAGGCCCGCCTCCTCGACGCCTTCTCCGGCCGCGCCTTCTCCTTCGAGGCCTCGGGCTCGAGCGCCCTCTCGGGCAGGATCGAGTACGGCCGCGTCGAGCTCGACCTTTCGGGCGGCTGCAGGCTCAGGCTCGAGGGCAGGGCGGACAGCCTGGACCTCGGCCTCTCCGGCGCCTCCGTCGTCGACGCGGCCGGACTCGCCGCCAGGACGGCCAGGGTCGAAGCCTCGGGGGCGAGCAGGATCGAGCTCCGCGTCCAGGAGCGCCTGGACGTCCAGACAAGCGGGGCCTCCTCCATCCGCTACTACGGCGATCCCAAGCTGAAGGTGGGCTCGAGCGGCGCCTCCACCGTGACGAAGGCCGGGGACTAGGCCGCCGGCCCGCCGCGCTGGCGGACCTCTCCGACGCAGGCCGCGGCGCCGCCGCATAGACTATCGCGGCGCCGCTACCTGCGAGGTCCCGCGGCGACCGCCATGGCGGCGCCGCCGCGTTGCCTGTCGCGGCGCGGCGAGCCGCGCGGCCCCGCCCCGCCAGCCATCGCGGCGCGGCTCCTCGCTTGACCGCGGGAACCGCGCCGCCTATCCTGAGTCTGGGGCGAGAGGGCCGGCGCGAGGCCGGCCGCCGCTCCCGGAAGGCGCGAAAAGCGATGCTAGAACCCTGGTTCCTGTGGGCCCTCCTCGGCCTCCTCCTAGTCGGGGCCGAGACCTTCATCCCGGGCCTCGCGATCATCTTCTTCGGCCTGGGCGCCCTGGCGACGGCCCTGCTCTGCGCCCTGCCGGCCGTCGCGGCGAGCCCGGCGGCCCAGGCCGTCTTCTGGACCCTCTCCAGCCTCCTCTCCCTCGTCCTCCTCAGGAAGCGCTTCAAGCGGCTCCTCAAGGGGACGATCTTCTACCGCCAAGGCGAGGACGAGGTGGACAGCCTCTCCGGCGAGGCGGCCGTCGTCCTGGAGCGCGTGTCGCAGGACAGCCCCGGCCGCGTGCGCTTCCGCGGCACGAGCTGGAAGGCCGTCGCCTACCTCGAGTCCTTCGAGCCGGGGGAGACCGTCCGCGTCGTCTCCCGCGAGGGCCTGGCCCTCGTCGTGACCCGCGATTTCCTCTCCCCTCCGGGCGGCGGCCCGGCGATAGACCAAGCAGAAAGCCCCAAGGAGGATCGGTGATGGCGGGAATCGTCTTCGCCTACGTCGTCGCGCTCGCGGCGATCGTGGCGCTCTTCAAGCTGATAGTCCTCGTGCCCGAGCAGCACGCCTACGTCGTGGAGCTCCTCGGGAAGTACCGGAAGACGCTGGGCTCCGGCCTCCATGTCCTCCTGCCCTTCGTGGAGAAGGTGGCCTACCGCCACCAGCTCAAGGAGGACGTGATCGACGTCGAGCCGCAGGTCTGCATCACGTCGGACAACGTCCAGGTGACGGTGGACGGCATCCTCTACTACAAGATCTTCGACCCGGCCCTGGCGAGCTACGGCATCGACGACTACCGCTTCGCGACGGTGCAGCTCGCGAAGACGACGATGCGCTCGGAGATCGGCAAGATCGAACTGGACCGGAGCTTCGCCGAGCGCGAGGCGATCAACGACAACATCGTGCGCGCGGTCGACGAGGCCACCGATCCCTGGGGCATCAAGGTCACGCGCTACGAGGTCCGCTCGATCACGCCCAGCGAGGTCATCACCGAGGCGATGGAGCGGCAGATGCGCGCCGAGCGCGAGAAGCGCGCGGAGATCCTGGCCAGCGAGGGCGTCAAGGAGAGCCGCATCAACGTCTCCAAGGGCGAGCGGCAGGAGGCCATCAACATCTCGATGGGCGAGCGCACGCGGACCATCAACCAGGCGGAGGGCAAGGCGAAGGCGATCGGCATCGTGAGCGACGCGACCGCGGAGGGCCTGAGGCTCGTCGCGGAGGCCCTCTCCTCCGCGGGCGGCAAGTCGGCGATGGCCCTGCGCCTGGCCGAGCAGTACGTGGACAGGCTCGGCCAGATCCTGGGCTCCGCGAGCGCCCAGGTCCTGCCCGAGAAGCTCGCGGAGATGCGCGGCCTGGCCGAGGTCCTGGGCCTCGAGGGCGCGCGCCTCCCGCTCGAGCCCGCGCCGGAGCGGAGCCCCGACAGGGGCCCCGACAGGGGAAGCCCCGTCGGCGAGAAGGTCAGGATCGGGCGCCCCGCCCGCGAAGGAGGCCAGTCGTGAACCCGCTTCTCCCGCTCTACGTCCTCTCCGGACTCTTCGGCCTCGTGCTCGCCATCCAGCTCTTCCGCTCGATCCGCATCGTGCCCGCGCAGTCGGTCTTCATCGTCGAGCGCCTGGGGCGCTTCGCCGCGAGCCACGGCGCGGGCATCCACCTCCTCGTACCCTTCCTGGACCGCGTCGCCTACAAGCACAACCTGAAGGAGCAGGCCGTCGACGTGCCCTCCCAGGAGTGCTTCACCGCCGACAACGTGAAGGTCCACGTGGACGGCGTCCTCTACCTCCGCGTCGTGGACCCCAAGCGCGCGAGCTACGGCGTCACGAACTACCGCTTCGCCAGCGTCTGCCTCGCGCAGACGACGATCCGGGCGGTGATGGGCAAGCTCGAGCTCGACCGGACCTTCGAGGAGCGCGGAGCGATCAACGCCTCCGTCGTGCGCGCGGTGGACGAGGCCGCCGCTCCCTGGGGCGTCAAGGTCACCCGCTACGAGATCCAGAACATCAAGGTGCCCGACTCCGTGCTGCGCTCGATGGAGCTGCAGATGAAGGCCGAGCGCGACAAGCGCGCGGAAATCGCGAAGAGCCTGGGCGTGATGGAGAGCAAGATCAACTACTCCCAGGCCTCCATGGAGGAGGCCGTGAACAAGAGCGAGGGCGAGAAGGAGCGCGCCGTCAACGAGGCCGAGGGCCGCGCCTCCGAGATCCTCGCCGTGGCCCGCGCCACGGCCGAGTCGATCAAGACCCTGGCCGCGGCCGTGTCGGTGCCCAACGGCGAGGCGGCCGCCTCCCTGCGGGTCGCCGAGTCCTACATCGACGCATTGAAGCGGCTCGCGACGCCCGGCACCAAGGTGGTCCTGCCCCTCGACCTGGCCGACCCCGCCGCGGTGACGCGGCACACGGACAGGCTCCTGGGCGGGCGGGGATGAGGGCGATGAAGCGGAGCAAGGCCGCGCTCCTCGTCCTTCTCGCCGCCTTCCTGGTCCTCTGGGCCCTGCGCTTCGCCTACGAGCTCTCGCGCGAGGAAGGACGGCGGCCCATGCCCCTCGGGGGCTTCGTCCAGACGGAGGCCTTCGACTCCTCCATGGCCGTCCAGGCGAGGAAGAACTACGCGAGCGCGAAGATCGTCATCGAGCAGCCGCAGGCCCCGAGCCAGGTCTACGAGCAGAAGTACGAGAGCGTCGCGGACCTCCGCTCGGAGAGCCCGGACTTCGACGGGGACTCGGGGCGGATCAAGGCGGCGGCGGCCTCCGTCGGCGCCGTCGTGCAGCGCGAGAATTCCTACGGCCTCCCGGGCTCGCGGGTCCTCTCCCTGAGCCTCGGGGTCGTGCCGGAGTCCTTCGACCGCGCGGTCGAGGCTCTCAAGGCGATAGGCGAACTCGAGTCGATCACCGTGACGAAGACCGACAGGACCGGCGACTGGAAGGCCCTGGAGGCGCGCCGCCTCTCCCTGGAGAAGACCCGCGACGGCCTCAAGGCCCTCCGCGCGAACGGCGGCTCCCTCTCCGACCTGGTCGCCCTGGAGACGAAGATCCTGGAGATCGAGGGGCAGATCCAGGAGCTCGGCGTCTCCCTGGGGGACTACAGCGAGGGCGCCTCCCTCTGCACCGTGAACCTCTCCTTAAGCGAGGCGAAGAAGGCGGCCGCGGGCCTCCGCGTCCTCAGGGCCGCGGTCGACGCGTTCGGCTGGGCCCTCCTCGCGAGCCTGGGCGCCGCCCTGGCCTGCCTCGCGGCGGCCGGCGCGGCGGCCCTGGGTGCGGTCGCCGTCGCCAAGATCAGGGCGATGGCGGCGGGAAGGCAGGCCTGAGGCCCGGCCCTCCCCTGGAAAGCGGGGCGCCCCGGAATCCCGGGGCGCCTTTTTTGTCCGCGGCCGCATTTCGCCGGCCCGCCGGCGCGGATCCCGGCCCGCCGGGCCGGGCTCAGGTGGCCTGCGGCTCCTCGAAGAGCCAGGTGGAGAGGTAGCGCTCCCCGGAGTCGGGGAGAAGGACGACGATGGTCTTGCCCGCGTACTCGGGCCGCTTCGCGAGCTCCAGGGCGGCCCAGAGGGCGGCGCCCGAGGAGATACCGACCAGGATGCCCTCCGTCCTGGCCAGGCGGCGGGCGACGGCGCCCGAGTCCTCGTGGCGGGCCTTCAGGATCTCGTCGACGAGGCCCCGCTTGAAGTTCTCCGGCACGAAGCCCGCGCCGATCCCCTGGATCTTGTGGGGACCCGGCGCGCCGCCCGAGAGGACGGGGGAGTCGAGGGGCTCGACGGCTATGGCCTTGAGGCCCGGCTTCTTCGCCTTGAGGGCGGCGGCCAGGCCGGAGATCGTGCCTCCCGTGCCGA
>ENA-UOWG01003399-UOWG01003399.1-activated-sludge-metagenome-genome-assembly--contig:-NODE-3399-length-12180-cov-5.862351_pt1 | contig 12180 bp, 8 predicted proteins | sample MGYA00238147_ERZ761563 | MGnify/ENA primary metagenome ERZ761563 (study PRJEB28884, sample SAMN05720216) | anaerobic digester metagenome | isolation source: active sludge of municipal... | reverse complement strand
ACCTAGCAGGGTGTTGAAAAAGACTATAGAGCCTTTTTCAACACTTCCTTAATGTTGCAATTGCGCAGAGAACCGCCAGGTTCTCGAGAAATTGCATAGCAGGTTGTTGAAATGCCTCAAGTATTTCAACAACCTGCTAGGCGCCGAGCTCCCCTCCCTCCGCCTCTTCGTCCTCCTCGTCCTCCTCCGCGGAGACACCCTCCGTCTGGAGGGCGTAGAGGTCCGCGTACACCCCCCCCGCGGCCAGGAGCTCCTCGTGGCCTCCCCGCTGGACGATCCCCTCCTCCGTGAGCACCAGGATCTCGTCCGCGGCCCGCACGGTGGAAAGCCGGTGGGCGATGATCAGGGTGGTGCGGCCGACGGAAAGCCGCCGCAGGGCCTCCTGGACCGCCTGCTCGCTCTTCATGTCCAGGGAGCTCGTCGCCTCGTCCAGGATCAGGACCGCGGGATCCTTCAGGAAGGCCCGGGCTATGGAGAGCCTCTGCTTCTGGCCCCCCGACAGCTTGATCCCCCGCTCCCCGATGTCCGTGTCGTACCCCGAGGGCAGACCCAGGATGAACTCGTGGGCGTTCGCGGACCGGGCCGCGTCCTCGACCTCGGCCTCCGAGGCCTCGGGCCTTCCGTAACGGATGTTCTCCCGCACCGTGCCGGGGAAGAGGAAGACGTCCTGCTGGACGATCCCCACGGCCTTCCGGAGGTCCGCCAGGCGGTACTCCCGTACGTCCCGGCCGTCCAGGAGGACCCGGCCTTCCAGGGGCTCGTAGAACCGGGGGATCAGGCTGCAGAAGGTCGTCTTCCCGGCGCCGCTGGGACCCACCAGGGCCACGGTGGAGCCCGGGGCTATGTCCGCGGTGAGGCCCCGGAAGACGTGCCGGCCCCGGGCGTACCCGAAGGTGACGTCCTCGAAGCGGATATGTCCCTCGGGCCGGTCCAGGGGCAGGGCTCCCGGGCGGTCCCGGATCGCCGGTTCCTGGTCCAGGATCTCGAAGAAGTTCTTGAGCCCCGCGGCCAGGCGCTGGGAGGCCTCCACGGTCCGGGTCAGCCGGTCCACGGGCTCCAGGATGAGGTTGGCGTAGAAGAGGAAGGCCACCAGGGTGCCCGGGCTGATCCTGCCCCGGAGGGCGAACCAGCCCCCCGCGGCGGTGACCACGAGGCGGGCCAGGTCCTTGAGGAAGTCCGCCCCGCCGAAGAAGAAGCCCAGGGACAGGAGGACCCCCCGCCAGGCCTGGTAGATGGCCCGGTTGAGGTCGGCGAAGCGACGGATCTCGTGGGGCTCCCGGGCGAAGGCCTGGACGGTCCGCATGCCCGAGACCACGGACTCGATCTTGACGCTCACCCCGGCCACGGCGTCGTTGGCCTTTTCGAAACCCGCCAGGATCCTCCCTCCCAGGGGGCCGGAATACAGGGCCGCCAGGGGGATGGGCAGGAAGGAGATCACCGCCAGGGTCGGGTCCAGGGAGGCCAGGACCCCGAAGGCCCCGGCCGTGGTAGCCAGGGTCAGGAGGATGTCCTCCGGGACGTGGTTCACCGCGTCGGAGACCTTGTTGATGTCGTTGGACATCCGGGACATGAGCTCCCCGGTCTTCCGGTCGTCGAAGAAGGAGAAGGACATCCGGGTGAGCTTGGCGAAGAAGTCCCTGCGCAGGTCCCTCTCCATGGCCACGGCGTAGGCGTGGCCCGCGTACAGGGTGTAGAAGTTGGCCGCGAACTTGCCCAGGGCCAGGGCCGCCACGATCCCCGAGAGTTCCGCCAGTCGGCGGACGTCCCCGGAGGGGATCACGTCGTCCACCAGCGACCGGAGGACCAGGGGCAGGGCCAGGGAGAGGGCGGCCACGGCCAGGACCGCCAGGAGGTCGGCGGCCAGGATGAAGGCGTAGGGCCTATAGTACGGAAGCAGGCGCAGAAGGACGGCGCCGGGGGCGTTTCTCTTGGTGTTCATGTCGCGTCCAAGGGCCGCCTCGGCGCCGTGCAGGTGCCGGGGGCCCGGTATCCGGTGACTCACCCCGGGACGATGCCGGGGGCGAGGGCTCAGGAGCCCGGTAAACGGGCTTCTTTTGGGGCCGAGCCTGAGACGAGATACCGGTTGGACGCCGAGGGAGGCGGGGGCCTCCGGTTCGGGCGGCTGGAATCCGGTCCGTCAGGCCCGGGAGGCGCGAACTCGGGTCGCGCCGACCATGACACTGTAACCGTTCCTCATCGTATACCGCTCCTTTTCGGGCCCCTAAGGACCCGGTTTCCTTGGACGGACCGTATTCTACATCCGTACCGAGGGGCTTCGTCAAGTCTCCGCGCGAATTGCCCCGGAGCTATCCGATTTCGTATACTGGAAGGACGAGGAGGAACGGAATGAGGCACGAGATTTCCTGTACCTGGACCGGGGACATGTCCTTCGAGGCGGAGGTCTCTGGGCACAAGATACGGCTGGACGCCGACGAGGCCGTCGGAGGCAAGGACTCGGGTCCCCGGCCCAAGCCCCTCGTCCTGGTCGCCCTAGCGGGATGCTCCGGCATGGACGTGGTCTCCATCCTCAAGAAGATGCGGGAGCCCGTCACCTGGTTCGACGTCAAGGTCGGCGGGGACCTTACGGAGGAGCACCCCAAGTACTATTCCTCCGTCAAGATCACCTACGAGTTCAAAGCCTCCGACGGCCTTACGGACGAGAACGTCCGGAAGGCCGTGGCCCTGTCCCAGGACAAGTACTGCGGCGTGAACGCCCTATTGAAGAAAGCCATCCCGGTGGAGTGGGAAGTGGTGTATAAGTGAATAAGTGAATAGGTGAATGGGTTAATGGGGCGCCCAAGGATCCGGCCGCTCCCAACGCTATTTTAAATCTTCCGCGGATTCCTGTGCTTCCTCCTATTCACTATTCACAGATTCACGATTCACCTCCTACTTGAAACTTCTCCCCATCCTCTATACACTGCGGACGGGTTACGGTTTTTCAAAGGAATTACGGAAAACCGCAAGAACTGCAACATAGTGTGCGTTTTCATCCCCCAAAAGTTTCGTTGGACGCAAGGAGCCGGGGCCGCTCGGTTACGGGCCCGTGAGATAGAACCCCATTCTGCGAGGTAGAGGAAGAGCATGGCTTTCGACGTGAAGAAAATGCGGAATATCGGCATCAGCGCCCACATCGACTCGGGCAAGACGACCCTGTCCGAACGCATCCTGTTCTATTGCCAGAAGATCCACGCCATCCACGAGGTCCGGGGCAAGGACGCCGCCGGCGCCACCATGGACTTCATGGAATTGGAGAAGGAGCGGGGGATCACGATCCAGTCCGCGGCCACCAACGTGACCTGGAAGGACCACGCGATCAACCTGATCGACACCCCCGGCCACGTGGACTTCACCATCGAGGTGGAGCGCGCCCTCCGGGTCCTGGACGGGGCCGTCCTGGTCCTCTGCGCCGTGGGCGGGGTCCAGTCCCAGACCCTCACGGTGGACCGCCAGCTCAAGCGCTACCACGTCCCCCGGCTGGCCTTCATCAACAAGTGCGACCGCGTGGGCTCCAACCCCTACCGGGTCAAGAGCCAGATCGTGGAGAAGCTGGGCCTGAACGCCGCCTTCCTGACCCTTCCCATCGGCCTCGAGGACAAGTTCGAGGGCGTCGTGGACCTGGTCGAGATGAAGGCCGTGTACTTCGACGGCCCCAACGGAGAGGACATCCGCTTCGCCGAGATCCCCGCCCACATGGCCGCGGACGCGGCCAAGTACCGGGAGGAACTCCTGGACACGGCGTCCATGTTCTCCGACGAGCTGGCGGAAGCCTACCTGGAGGGCGCGGAAACCCCGGAGATGATCATCTCCGCCGTGCGCGCCGGCACGATCGCCGAGCAGATGGTGCCCGTGTTTGTGGGCTCAGCCTACAAGAACAAGGCGGTCCAGATCCTCCTGGACGGGGTGGTGCGCTACCTCCCGGACCCCACGGAGGTCAAGAACGTAGCCCTGGACCTGGACAAGGCCGAGGAGCCCATGGTCCTCAAGGCGGACCCCGCGGCCCCGACGGTCGCCCTGGCCTTCAAGCTGGAGGACGGGCAATACGGCCAGCTCACCTACGTGCGCATCTACCAGGGCATGATCAAGAAGGGCGACGAGCTCTTCAACACCCGAGCCCGGAGGAAGTTCAAGATCGGTCGCCTGGTGCGCATGCACGCCAACTCCATGGAGGACATCGCGGAGGGGCAGAACGGGGACATCGTGGCCCTCTTCGGGATCGAGTGCGCCTCGGGGGACACCTTCTGCGATCCCAAGCTCAACTACGCCATGACCAGCATGTTCGTCCCGGACCCGGTCATCTCCCTGGCCATCGAGCCCAAGGACAAGAAGAGCGCCGACCAGATGGCCAAGGCCCTGAACCGCTTCACCAAGGAAGACCCGACCTTCCAGACCTACGTGGATCCGGAGTCCAACCAGACCATCATCAAGGGCATGGGCGAGCTCCACCTGGACGTCTACATCGAGCGGATGAAGCGTGAGTACAAGTGCGAGGTCGACACCGGCATGCCCCAGGTGGCCTACCGGGAGGCGATCAGCCAGCGCGCGGACTTCAACTACACCCACAAGAAGCAGACCGGAGGCTCGGGCCAGTACGGCCGGGTGGCCGGATACATGGAGCCCTGCGAGGAAAAGGTCTACGAGTTCGTGGACATGGTGAAGGGCGGGGCCATCCCGACGGAGTTCATCCCCTCCTGCGACAAGGGCTTCAAGGAGTCCATGAAGAAGGGCACCCTGATCGGGTTCCCCATCGTGAACGTGCGCTGCGTCGTCAACGACGGCCAGAGCCACCCCGTGGACTCCTCGGACATCGCCTTCCAGCAGGCCGCCATCGGGGCCTTCCGAGAGGCCTACGAGAAGGCCAAGCCCGTCATCCTGGAGCCGATCATGAAGGTCGTGGCCGAGGGCCCGACGGAGTTCCAGGGCAACATCTTCGCTTCCGTCAACCAGAGGCGGGGGGTCATCCACGCCAGCACGGAGGAGGCTTCCTTCTGCCGCGTGGAGGCCGAAGTTCCCCTGGCGGAGATGTTCGGCTATTCCACGGTGCTCCGGTCCATGACCCAGGGCAAGGCGGAGTTCTCCATGGAGTTCCTCAAGTACGCCAAGGTCCCGACCAGCGTCTCCGAGCAGCTCCGCAAGGACTATCTGGAGAAGCGGAGGAAGGAACAGGGCCGCTAGGCCGCGGTTTTCCCGTTGCCCGGCGGCGGGACTGGACCTATACTTAAAGCACGGGCCGGATCGGCCTCGATCCGGCCCGCCGAAAACAAACCAAGGAGTTCCCATGCTTAAAGAGGAGCTTATCAAGAAGAGTCCCGTCCGCATCCTCGAACGGGGCATAGAGGGCGGACTGAAAAGCGGAAACATCGGCGTGATCGCCAGCCGGAAGGGTATCGGCAAGACCAGCGTGCTCGTGCAGCTGGCCCTGGACAAGCTCCTCCAGGGGAAAAAGGTCGTACACGTCTCCTTCACCACCCATACCAGCTACGTCATCTCCTGGTATGAAAATATATTTACCGAGCTCACCCGGAAGCGCAACCTGGAGAACGTGGAGGACATCCACGACGACCTGGTGAAGAACCGGGTCATCATGAACTTCAACCAGGAAGGCATCTCCACGGAGCAGATCCTACGCTCCCTGGGGGCCATGATCGTGGACGGCGGCTTCAAGGCGGATTCGGTCATCATCGACGGATTCGACTTCACCCGGTCCGCGCCGGACCACCTGGCCAAGGTCAAGGATTTCGCGGCCCGGATGAACCTGGAGGTCTGGTACTCCTGCACCATGGTCGGGGAGGAGCCCCTCACGGACAAGCGGAACGTGCCGGTCATGCTCCGGGAGTTCCTGGACAGCATTTCCGTCCTCATCGTCCTCGAGCCGAAGGCCGAGTACATCCACTTCCTGGTCGTCAAGGACCACGAGCGGATGAATCCCGAGGACCTCTCGATCAAGCTGGACGCCAAGACCCTCCTGATCGCGGAAACCTGAGGGCCCGTCCGACAGACTCCTAGTACGGGGTGTCTCGCGCGGAATCCGCGCCGGGACACCCCGTTTCCATTGATTTCCCCGATTCCCGTCATATCCTTAGGGGTATCCCTCGCACGGCAAGGCGGCTTTCATCGATGAGATCCATCCAGGCAAAGATGCTCCTCCTCCTCATTCCCGGCACCTTCCTCCTGTTCACCGGGGCCGTGGCCTTCCTGGGGTACGACACCTCCGGGACGATCACCGACTACGCGTACCGGGCGGCCGCCCAGTATGCCCGGGAGGGGGCCTCCCTGGCGGAGCGCCGGTTCCGGGAATCCCTGAACATGTTCGAGGACAGCGCCCGGCTCGCGGAGACCCTGAAGCGGGAGGGGCGCGTCGATCGAGCCATCCTGCCCGCGGTCTTGCTGGACACCCTGCGGACCCATGACTCGGCCTTCGCCCTCTGGATCCTCTTCGAACCCAACGCCTGGGACGGCCGGGACTCCCGGTTCGCGGGAACCCTGGGCCCGGAGGATACGGGGGCCTTCGCCGTCTGGGCCTACCGGGACGAGGCCGGGTCCGCGACGCTCTCCGAGGAGGCCTGGGCCGAGGAGGCCTACGGGGAGGAATACTATACGGGCCCTCTCGCCCGCTCCGGGTTCTGGCTCAGCGATCCCTACGAGGAGGAGGTGGAGGACGGCCGCACCGTGCGCATGATCACCCTGGCGCGCAGGCTGGAGGACGGGAACGGCGGGATCCTGGGGGTGGCGGGCGTCGATTTCTCCCTGGACTTCCTGGAGGGGATTCTGGCGGACGTGGACGAGCGGAGCGGCGGGGCGTCCACCATCGCGAACTACGCGGGTTTGATCCTGGCGGACACCCTTGCCGAGGGGCAGGGTTCCTACCTGTCGGATTCCCACTCGGCGGACACCGTATCCGCCGCCTCCGAGCTGACCCGGCCGGATACGGCCCGGGAAACCGCGGTGGAGGCCGAGATCGACGGCCGGGCGGTCCTCCAGATGATGGAGAGCGTCCGCCTCCACGAGAACCTGGACCCCTGGATCTTCATCGTATCCCTGCCCAAGGAGAAGATCCTGGAGATCCCGAGGCGGATCTACCTGGAGCTGACCGTCGCCGAACTGGCCGTCCTGGCCCTGCTGACCGCCCTGATCGTCGCGGTCTCCCGGCGCATCAGCCGCCCCCTGGTGAGCCTGACGGGGACCTTCGACGTAATCGCCTCCGGGGACCTCCGTCCCGCGGCCAACGTACGGGGGAAGGACGAGACGGGGCGCCTGGCCGCGGGCTTCAACCGCCTGACCGACACCCTGAACGGAGTCCTGGGGGATCTCAAGTCCGCCCTGGGCACCCTGGAAGCCAACGCCGGGGACCTGGCGGCGGAGATGGAACGCACCCGGACCGCCCTGGAGGGAACCGACCGGTCCGTGGAGACCGTGGTGGGCCGGGGCACGGACATAGACCGGGAGATCAAGGCCGTGACGGCCTCGGTGGAACGGATCCAGGAGAGCGCCCGGAGCCTGGAAGCCCGGTCCCGGGACGAATCCGAGATGATCCTCCAGTCCGTGGCCGCCATCGAGGAGATCTTGGCCAACATCCGCGCCGTCACCGGGAGCGTGGTCAAGGCCAGCGAGCAGTACGGCCGGCTCAACGAGTCCTCCGCCCGGGGAGAGGAACTCCTGTCCGAGGTCATAGAGAAGGCACAGCACATCCTTTCGAGGTCGGAAGCCCTGCTGGAGACCAACACGGTCATCGCGAACATCGCTTCCCAGACCAACCTCCTCTCCATGAACGCCGCCATCGAGGCGGCCCACGCGGGCGAGGCCGGAAAGGGCTTCGCGGTGGTGGCCGACGAGATCCGCAAGCTTGCGGAAAACGCCGCGGAGCAGTCCAAGGCCGTGGAGGCCATGCTCGGGGAGGTCGCGTCCGCCATCCGCTCCATCGCGGACTCCTCCCGCAGGGCCGGGGAGAACTTCGGGGAGATCCAGTCCCTGATCCGGACCATCACCCGGCTGGAGGAGGAGGTCAAGGCGGCCATGGAGGAACAGAGCGCGGGATCCAACCAGATCCTGGCCTCCCTGGACAGGATGAAGTCCACCTCCGGGGAGATGGACCGGGGAGCGGCCTCGGTCGCCGACCTGGCGGAGCTCATCGCGGGCGAGATGAAGGACCTCAACCGATACTCCGAGGACATCCAGGTCTCCATCGAGGCGGTGCGGTCCAACGGGGGAGTCCTCAAGTCCGCCTACTCCAGGACCTCGTCCCTGGCGGAAAACAACCAGTCCAACGCGGCCCGGGTGGCCGACAGCCTCCGGAATTTCCGGTTGAAAGGGGAATGACTTGAGAAGAATCCTGATCCCGGCGGCTGTCGCCGTCCTCGTCCTGGCCTCCTGCGTATCCTCCGGCGGGGACGCCTCCCGCCTGGTCCCCTCGGACGCCTACGCGGCCCTGGTGGTGGAGTCCCCCGCCTCGCTCTTCCGTTCCGCCGAGGACTTCGTCCGGGAGGCCGGCCTGGACCGGTTCACCAAGGGACGCACCCTGGCGGAACTCCTCCGGGAGGAGGCGGGCGGCAAGGAGGGCTTCCGGGAAGCCTCGGAGGTCCTGGATTTCGGGCGGCCCCTGGTCCTTTCGGTCCTCCCGGACGGGAACGGGGCGGAAGGCTCGCCGCAAGCGGTCCTGTGGCTGCCCCTGAAGAAGGAAAAGGGAGCCTTCGAGCGCTTGCGGGCAGCCCTGACCGGGTTCGAGGGGGAAGCCGCCTTCGTGGAGGGCTACGCGGTCCTGGGGCTGAAGGGACCGGCTCCGTCCGCGCTCCCGAAAAAGACCGCGGACCTGTCCCGGCTCTCGGCCTACCCCGCCGGCTCCGTGAAGGCCTGGATCAACGTGGAAGCCCTTCGCGCGGACTTCCAGGACCGGTGGGACTCCGCCCTGAAGGACGCCTTCGGGAACGGGGACGAGGACGGCGAGCCCGGGCTCGAGCTCGACGAGGATCCCGACGCTCCGTACAACTACAACGAGCGCAACTTCGACTGGAATGAATACGAGGGAGAGACGGGCGGCTCCGGTCCGATGGCCGGCCTCCTGGGCGACGCGGCGGACCCGGAGGAACTGCTTAAGAAGGCCGCGGAGAATCTCCGGACCCTGGACTTCGCCGTGGGCGCGGACGGACGGGGATTCCACTTCCGGGCCGGCGCCGTTCCCCATCCCGACCGGGCCCTCGGCAGACTGGCCGCGGCGGCGGGACCCGCCCGGGGTATCCCCTTCCTGAAGTACCTGGAGGCCGACTCCCTCATGGGCGGGGCCGCCTCCTTCGACCCCCGGGCCCTGGCGGACTTGGCGGAGCTGTACGTCAAGGCCCTGGGCATGGAAAAGCTCCTGGGGACGGAGTACTTCGAGCTCCTGGAATCCTCCTACGCGGCCCTGGGGGCGGACAGCGCCTTCTCCTTCGACCTGACCGTAGACCCGGACTTCCTCCAGAAGGCCGAACGCGCCCAGAGCCCGGGGGAGATCTCCGAGCTCCTGGAACGGTCCCTGGCCTTCGAGGCCGCCGGGGCCGGCACCCTCCGGGATCGGGAGGCCTACCGCTCCGTCCTCAGGAATCTCGGCGGGGCGGGCCTCTTCGGCGAGGCCTTCCGAGAGCTCCTGGGTTCCTCGGGGCTTACCCTGGACCTGGAGGTTTCGGAGGGCAGCGTGGAGGGGATCCCCTACGACTCGATCCGGATCGACCTCGGCGGGGAGGGGCTCGGGTCCGATCCGGGTGCCCGGGCCGTGGTGGACGTCCTCCTGGACAAGCTGACCTTCCACGCCGGGTACGTCAAGGACCGGTACCTCCTGGTCCTGGGGGATCCGGCCAAGCTCCCCGCCGCGGTCCGGCGGGACGGGGCGGCCCGGCCCCTGGGCGGGGAGGCGTCCTACAAGGCCTTCGCGGCCGACCTCCCCAAGGAAATCCGGGGTGCCTACTACCTCTCCCTGAAGAAGATCTTCGGCCTCGCGGCCGCCTTCTCCAAGGACAAGGGCAAGCTCCCCTCGGAGGGCCTGGACCGCCTCTACGGATACTTCGCGGCCGCCCCGGGGCGCCTGGAGACGGGGTTCTTCCTGGGCGCCGGCGACATCCGGGCCCTCGTCGGGCTGGTGCCGGAGGGCCGGGAGAAGGGCCTGGACATCTTCTAGGGCCCGCTTCGTCTGCACGAGTCCGGCGCAGCCGGACTCGTGCAGACGGGGAGGACTTGCCTCCCCGGCCCGCTTTGGGGCAGAGTGGGCCCATGAGCAGCCCCGACGCCTTCGAACGCCTCCATGGAATCGTACGCACCCTCCGCTCCCCGGAGGGCTGTCCCTGGGACCGGGAGCAGACCCCGGAAAGCCTGCGGGGGAACCTCCTGGAGGAAGCCTACGAGCTCGTGGAGGCCGTCGACGAGAAGGACCCCGCCCATGTCCGGGAGGAGGCCGGGGACCTCTACCTCCTTACGACCATGATCGCCCACATGTACGAGGAGCGGGGACTCTTCACGGTCGCCGACTGCCTGGACTCCATATCGGACAAGCTCATCCGCCGCCACCCCCACGTCTTCGGGGACAGCGAGGCCTCCACCCCGGACGCGGTGATCCGGCAGTGGAACGAGATCAAGGAGACCGTGGAGGGACGGAGACCCAAGGACTCGGTCCTGGACGAGGTCTCCCGGGCCCTGCCGCCCCTGGAGCGGGCCTACAAGCTACAGAAGAAGGCCGCCAAGGCCGGGTTCGACTGGACCGACGTGCGGGACGTCTTCGCCAAGCTCCGGGAGGAGATCGCCGAGACCGAGGAGGCCCGGGAAACCGGGGACCGACCGGCCCTCGAGGCCGAGATCGGGGACATCCTCTTTTCGGCGGTGAACCTTTCCCGGGCCCTGGGGGTGGATCCCTCGGTGGCCCTGCACGGGGCGGTGGAGCGCTTCTCCCGTAGGTTCCGCCACGTGGAGAAGGGCATGGCCCGGGAGGGGCTTCCCCTGTCCGCGGACAACATGGCCCGGATGGACGAGCTCTGGGACGAGGCCAAGGCCGGGGAAGGCCGCCCCGCGCGGTAACCATGGCCGTCTCCCGCCGCCTGGCCGTCCTTTCTTCCCTGACGGCCTCCTTCATCTGGGGTTTCACCTTCCTCAGCATAAAAGTAGCCCTGGGCGCCCTACCCCCCATGAGCCTGGGCCTGGCCCGCTTCGCCGTGGCCGGGATCCTGTTGGCCGGGCTCCTGGCCGCACGGCGCCGCCCTCCGCGTCTGGACCGGGCGGACGCGGCCCGCATGGCCGCCAGCGGCCTATTGGGGGTGACGGCCTACTTCTTCTTCGAGAACAACGGCATCCTGCGGATCTCCGCCTCCGAGGCCAGCCTCATGACCGCGACCATCCCCGTGTTCACCCTCCTGGCGGAGAGCGCCTTCCTCCGCACGCGCCTCTCGGCCTCGAAGGCCGCGGGCGCGATCCTGAGCGCCGCCGGGATCGGCCTCGTGGTGGCGGAATCCTTCCGGTTCAGCCGATCCCCCGCCGGCTACCTCTACATGCTCCTGGCCGCCTTCGCGTGGGTCGGCTACGGCTTCCTGACCCGGCCCCTGGCGTCCCGGTACGACCGGCTGGAGATCACCTTCTGGCAGAGCCTCTTCGGCATGGCGGGCTTCGTGCCCTTCGCCCTGTTCGAGACGGTGAATTGGGCCGGTTTCGGTTGGGGAGTAGGCCTGAACGTCCTCTTCCTGGGGATCTTCGGGTCCGCCCTGGCCACGGTCTTCTACGTCACGGGCCTGGAGGTCCTGGGACCCGGGGTCGTCAACGTCCACATCAACCTGATACCCGTGGTCTCCGTGGCGGCGTCCTTCGCCCTCCTGGGGGAACGCCTATCCCCCCTCCAGGCGGCGGGCGGAGTCGTGGTGGTCGGAGGGGTGTACCTGGCTACGGGGATCAGTACCCGTCGGACATCGAGCGGTTGATGTCCTTCTGGTAGAGCTCCTGGTAGACGTAGCTCCGGGTCTTCAGCTTGTCCTTGATCTCCTGGGCGAAGGGCATGTACCGCCAGAAGACCCCGCGGACCTCCTTGTCCAGCTTCTGGGTCCCCTCGCTCTCCTTCGTGATCCACAGGATGTAGTCCTGGATGAAGAACTCCTTGACGTCGCCCTTCATCTTCTTGGACGTGAACCACTGGTAGTAGTTGCCCGTGAGGCCCTCCTCCATCCAGTAGTACGAGGC
>ENA-UOWG01003395-UOWG01003395.1-activated-sludge-metagenome-genome-assembly--contig:-NODE-3395-length-12186-cov-4.638200_pt1 | contig 12186 bp, 9 predicted proteins | sample MGYA00238147_ERZ761563 | MGnify/ENA primary metagenome ERZ761563 (study PRJEB28884, sample SAMN05720216) | anaerobic digester metagenome | isolation source: active sludge of municipal... | reverse complement strand
GATAACATCAATAATAGGCAATTCCAATATCTGGCAATGTACGATTCTGAATTTATGTTTTAAAATATAACAATAAATTTTAACCATACACCATATATATGATAGCCCTTTCTTAATCTTATTTGACTCCCCATAAGTACCAGAAAACATTCTTTTAATTTCATAAGAAGTTACCTCGGGGTTAATTATACGGAATTTCGAAGTTATTAAAACTATTGTGAAACCAATAGCGCTTAATTTCTCGCTTAAACTATGATCATAGTAAGCTATTCCTGTATAACCTAAAGGGCTTATTATGCAAATTTTCTTGTTAACCATTCTTTAATGTTAAGTCTTTAAGCTCCCCAATTTTTCCCATAATTAAATCATATCGCGATTCCCACGTATTATTTCTTGCAAAAGAAACCAAATCTTCTTTTATAGCAATAAATCTTTTTTGTTTCAAATTATTAATTAATGATATAAATTCTGCTTGATCGTTTGCCAAGAAAATTGGCATATTAATCTCCCTTAATTCCTTCCATGAGGTGCTAATAACAGGCTTACCTAAAGCTAGGAACTCATATATTTTAATTGGGCTTATAAAATCAACTAAATCATTTCTCTGAAAAGGGACTATTCCAAAATCACAATGAAATATAAAAGACGGTATTTCCTTATAGTCTTTTTTCCCTAGGAAAAATATATTATTTCCGATATTATTCGGGATTATTATATTCTGTGGTCCGACGATAACAAAATTGATTTCTGGATATTGCCGACCGATATTTACCAACAGGTCGATGTCAAACCATAAATCAACGGCTCCTACATAAAGTGCGATAGGTTTATTTTTTAAAATTTGGTATTCTTTTGGGACAGGATATGTTTCCTTTTGGAAATTGGATAAGTCTACACCGTTAGGGCAATAAATGATTTTATCCTTAAATTTCTTATTTTCTTGCTTGTCTATCAGTAACTTGGAAGAAAATAGTATGACATCGGCTCGATGCATTAACTCAAAGTGCGACGCTATAGTAGCTTTACTTATATTTTTGAAAGAAGAAAAGTTATCAAAAATCCTATAGATCAGTTTTTTGTATTTAATTATCTTTGGCCAGAATGATTGACTACTATAGTCGATCCAAAGCAAATCAACTGCTCCAATATTTTTATGACGTATAATAGATTTAAGTGGCGGAAATATAAACTTATAATAATTATCTAAGAATAGCTTATTATTTAAGAACATAATATTATTATGATGAGGTACTAACGTAAGAGGCACATAAGACCAAACTCCTTCGGAATAAACACCCTGTTGTTTATAAATCTTGACTCTTTCTTTTATATTCTTTTTATCCGCCCCAAAGCAAATACTCAAAATTGATAGGGGTTGAGAAAAATAATACACTTCCCACTCCCTCTTGCTGAATTCTCTAGCATACTGATATCCGCCTACCTTAATCGTACCTGTAAAATGATGAGGAGCAGCAAATAGTATCTTTTTCATGGCTTAATATTATCGGCTAATTGGCTTTTTCTCAATAAGATTCCAGACAACATCCCTATAAAGTAATACAGAGGAAGATTGTCGAACCCGCTTCCTACAGTCAAAAATGAAAAAATAGTTAGGACTAAATAATAAAATATAAATATAACCATTCTATCTAAATAAATAAGGTTGTTCCTTCTCAGGATTAGTTCTTTGAATAAGCTAAAGCTTTTTAACATGCCCCCTAATAACATGATTAAAAGAAAGAACCCCCCGCCGATACCAAATGTACTTAGAATTGATAGATAAGCTCCATGTCCTCCACTAATTAGTTGTTCATCAATAAATTTTGAATATTCTAATTGCACAATGCCTCCATAGAAACCTATACCTTTGCCGAAAATAGGATTTTGTGCAAATATTAACCAATAATATTGATAAGTTGCAAGCCTTAATGGATCTTCACGATATAGGTTATTTATTCTCAATATGCTATTCAATTGTTCTGGGAGCCGTATATAATCTGAAAAATAAATAAAAAAAGCTATTATTAATAATAAAAATATAAATATTAAAATTATTTTTTTTCTTTCTGTTAAGAATAAATCAACGAGTAATAAAAGTATAAAACTAAAAAATATTGTCTTCCCGCCTCCAATTACCGCGACTATAAAAAAACAAGCAAGAAAAACGTATTTTAATCTTGTTCTATAATAATAAGCCAGTACTGCGGGGATGCCTATAATACATGCTTGATCAATTCCTCCCAATCTATGTCTCCATATTTGAGCACCCTCTTCTATGTAGTTAAATGCACTTCCAAAAAAAGGGATATAAAAATCGCCAAAATAGCTTAGTATTCTTAAAATGCTAAGAATAAGGCTCGACAAAGCTAAAAAGCATAAGAATCTTTTTTCATTTATTCGATATTCTTTAAAATAAAATAAATTGATGAAAAAAATAAAAATTCCAGTAATGATATAAAAATATTCTTTAATTATAATTTTGTTATTTAAACTAATGCTAATTGGATCTCTTATATAGCCTATAGCCGCCCAAACAAAAATAATACCTAGACCTGTAATAAATAAGGCGATATTCCTTGAGAATATTTTTTCGTTATTTTTGATGGCTAAAAATACGGTCATAACGAACAGCGGTGGCGAAAGAACAAAAATAATGGGTAATTCGTTAATTGGCCCGAATGATGCAATGATTGGGAAAAGAGCACAAATAGAAAAAATTAAAAAATTGATTTTATATTTCCAAAAAGTAAATAAAAAAACAAAGAAAATAATTATTGGTAATATTGACCAATTAATAATTATTAATACGGATGACAAAAAGGCCAACGTAACTATAAAGGGATTGGATAAAAAAGATGTTCTTTCTTTCATTGTTTTTGACTTTTTCCGATGATTTTAATTTTTGAACCAACTGATAAAAAATAACGAAATAGAACTTTCTTATTCATAATTTACGACTAATCTATCCTATTCTTTAATCACTATATAAATCTCAATTAAACATCAACTAATATTACTTATCCCAGTTTTTAGATGCTAGTGGAACATCTAAAGAATTGTTTTATCGCTTTTTTCTCTTGCGAGTTGAATTCACGCAACCAAAGAAGAGCTAAAAAATAAACCAGTCCACCTATAAATATGCCTACAGCTAAATTTATCCATATCACTGATGTCAAGCCCTTGCCAATAAAATATACAACCGTTCCCATTATTGCTGTAGCACAAGATATCTTTATTAAAGATTTGAAAGGAAATTTCCAAGAGAAAATTCGTCGTGAAGTAAACACCATCAATATAAAAAGAAAAATATACGAGAATAAAGTAGTCAACGCCGCTGCCATATAACCGTATTTCGGAATAAAAATAAAATTAAGGCACATATTTAACAACCCTGATATCGAAATCGCAAATGTAACAAAGCCTGTCCTTTTGTAAAATAGAAAGCCTATTTGAAAAAAACTTTGAAGACCCAAAAATAAAACTCCTAAGGTAATAAAGGAAATGATTTTGTATGCATCATGATATTGCACTCCGGTCAAAATAGCGATCACGGGCTTAGAGAGAGCACTTAATCCTGCTACCGCAGGAATACATACCATCAAATAATAACGAGCTAGCTTACTTTCGTATTCCTTGGCTTTATCTACTCCGTCTCTTTCCCATATTTGCATTGAAATAGGCCCTGATGCTAATGCAAATAAACTAAAAAGAACCATGATGCTTTTTTCTGCTATATTATAGCCGGCTGAATAAATTCCAACTTCTCTTGCACCTCTAAAAAACTCCAAAAAGTATCTATCAGATAGGCTTAATATCCAAGCGGCAAGATTGCCAATTACCAAAGGAAAACTGTACGTTACCATTTTCTTCAATAAAGAATAATTTATTTGAAACTGCACAAACTTTATGTCTCTTATTGACATTTTCCATAATAAAGGCGAGATTATAACTATGCTCAAAATAGCTCCCCAAAGCAAAGCTTCAATACCAAATTTAAACAAGATTACCAGTGCTATTCCTAATCCAAAACCCATCATGCTTTTCCATATAGCAAACCCACTATATTGGTTTATCTGTCTTTTAGCCCTTAGAAAAGATTGAAATACTTCAAATATAGCGTAAACGATAAAAACCCCTACCCCAAGGTACATCAAGGTCCTTAATGTTGGAGAAATATATTGCTTAATACAAAAAACAAAAATAAGAAATGCAATCGTTATGACCGCCGAAGAAATAAACATTAGATTAACTACATTTCCATAGAAAATTCCTAATTTTTTTTCTAGTTCATAAACAGGATAGAACCTTATTATCGACATAGACAACCAACCTGATAATGTAGTTAATATCATTACTACTGCCATCGCTAAACTGTAGTTGCCATAAGCTTCGGGAGAAAAAAATCTGGTAATAATAGGAGTGCTAATAATACTTACAATGGCCGGAATAATATGCGCCGGTAAATACTTAATCATATCTTTAATAAAATTTTTAACCATGGCTAAATTAACTTAATGTGCCACCAAGTCCAATAGGTAGTTTTTGAATCAAATACAGGTATTTTTCTCTTTTTGATCTGGCGATATCATCAACGAATTCTATAAAAAACTCAACATTGTCTCCCATTTTCTCTTTGAGCGTTGCGAGGATATACTGAGAGTCTTTTACGGTATAATCTGGCATCCTCACTATACGTAAAATCACCTCGCCCTGCACCTCTTGATAGAACTGGAATTGCCACACATTATTAATAAATGAATATGGTATAGTAGTTAAAGGAATTAAATGTCCGGTTTTAGAGACAACAAAATCCTGCAATCTACCTTCTATTCTCTTAAGTAAATGATATGCCCTGCCACAGTTGCATCTTTCATTTGTCCAAACGGCTATATCTTTTGTCCTATATCTAATAAAAGGCATTGCATAATTATAAAAGCCGGTACCAACAATCTCCCCTAATGCGCCTTCTTGGCTTACTGGCTCATCCGACTGTCCAATTATTTCCGTTATGCCATATTCAGGGAAAATGTGAAATGTATTGTTTATTTCACATCCGCCAGCTAACACAACATGCTCTGTTTGACCATAAAAATCGAGAACCCTGCATTTAAAAACTCGCTCTATTATTTCTCTTTGCCAAGAGAATAAAGTTTCTGAACAACAAAGGATAGCTTTAAGGGAAGAAACACAAGCTATTCCGTGCCGTTCCATAAAACTAGCTAAGATAAAAATTAAAGAAGGCAAAGCCTGTATTGCCGTAGGTTTAAATTCCCTTATTTTCTTAACATACTTATATAAATTTTCTTCTGTCATTTGGTGAGGTGAAAGTATTAAATAATTATATATGGGATCCCATTCCCACCAATTCTCCTTATCTCTCGCCGATTTCTTGGGAGTATTTTCTCTTAAGATAACACATCTGTCGCCAATTTTATACCCGCTCCAATTCCACATACGCCATATAAATGCAGATTCAATCGAATCCGCTATTACTTTTTGATGATAGAGTATCAATGGAATCCCTGTTGAGCCGCTTGTGCGAAGGGAAGCCAACTTAGACTTTGGTATATTTTTTGCTATCAGGTTATTAAGTTCTTTCATTATAATATCTTTTGTCAAACATGGAAGCTTCCGCAAATCTCTAAAAGACCTAATATCTTTAGGCAGTAACCTTCTTTCGTCAAATATCCTTCGGTAATAAGGAACATTTACGTAGCAGTGATTCAACAGATTTTGTAATTGCTGCATTTGATATTCTTCTAATTTTTCTCTACTCCAGTATTGTGATTTCTGAAGAAAGTCGTATGTTTTCCAAAAAGTTTTACTAAATCGAAAATAAAAGGGAATAATGCTATAAAGATATTTAAGCCCTTGTCTTATTGGAAATGGTAACTTCCTCACTAAAGCACGCATATAGCTACCGCACTCTCTTTTTATATCTCTGAACAATGCCTATCTTGTCTAAAATAAGTCTTTGACACAATGTATAGCCAATTTCTCATGAAAATCAGAAATAAAATCTTCACGGATGCCACAATCACCTTCTCCGTATCGATAAATAAATAACTTAGAGATGCCTTCTAGATAATAATCATTATATAACTTTTCAAAATCGCTTTTACAGATAGGCTTTGCTGACTCTAGAAATATAGCACTATTAAGTTTGTTTTTCTCGCTGTAGATAAAAGGGTTATTAAGGAAAAAACCTCTCGTACCTGTTGTTTCTGACAGTTGTTTAACCAAAAAACTCGAGGAGAATCCGCTATGAATTCGCAACCCCCATTTCTTTTTATATTGTAATACTCCATCTTTTAAAAATGGCCTTGTCAACCCTGATCCTAATCTTTTAAAACCTTTTCCTTTCAAGTGGAAAATAGAAAAATAGTATAGCGCACCTAAAGCACCATCTTTAATATAATTTGAATTGCCATCTTTGACACCGAGATACCATAAGCGTGCTTTCGTTTTCGTGGAAATTATCAAAACCCCAGCTATATATTCTTTATCTTTCTTTACAAGCATTAAATCGCAACCTTTGAATCTGTTTGCGATAAAATCATAGTCCATAACAATGGCTTCATTGCCATGAGCTTTTGTTATATATGGCAAATACATGTTATAATAAAAATAATTCAATTGAGATAGTTCGTTTGTTAATTCAAAACATAATTTATTTTTTCTTATCCGCCTTAAGTCAGATTTAAGACTTTCTCTTGTTGTCAATGAATTGATGGCAGTGGCAATATCTATCTCTCCAGAAACCCAGCAAGGAATAAAAAAACAATTATTTTTGCTAAATAATACGCTGAGGACTGTAGACACTTCAGCAACCATAAGGGAACTATTATGTCTTTTTTCTTTAATCACTTTGAAGAAAACCCATAACCATATTTTGCCAAGATATTTCTCTTTATAAGAATCGCCAAATGCCAGTTTAGCCAAATAATTTTTATTTTTTTCACTTCCGGCGTAGCTAATATCTAGGTGTTGTTTGCTGCTGACTTCTTCGCCCTCTATAGTCCATAGATCCAACCTAAAAATACTTAAGTATCTAAACACTGCTTTTAAGGGCAAAAATATCCAGCGAAAACAAACAGGAGTTTTACGATAAACCGTCCTCAACTTTAAAACAATTCTCTCAAAAATGTTCATGCCAATTTTATAAAAGTACTGATAGTTTTAGACTCCATACAATTGCCGCTATTGACTGATAAAACTTTTGCCTTTGTTCTCTTACCATATGCCGGAGAATAATCATATTCTCTATTCTCTAATTCATAACCTTCAGTGTTAATTGAAGCTATTTTTCCCCCCGTTCTTTTTGAAAGAAAGCAGCCATTTTCAAAAGTTACATAAGGCGATAAATGAAATATCAATTCCCTACTTAACGGATCTTTGCATGAAACTGTGTCTTTGAATAACCAGTTTTTTGAGAACTTATCCAACATTACGATTCTTTTGTGTGTAATCCCTGCGTATCTAATTTCCCCTTCAAAAGTAACTTCGCCATCAGTCTCTCTTAGATCCGCAAACTCAATCTTTACCAAATCAGGTAAGCTGAATATATTTTTTTTACAGAACTCATTCTGTTCATAATTATTGAATTTAATTGCATTGTGGTATTCTGTGGAACGGAATCTGTTTCTTTGGACTGGGTAAGAAGTATAGGCATAAGTACCAGGATCTACAATTATATCCTCGCCATTTAACATCAGCTCAAAACTTAACTTATCATTATGCGCGTGTCCGCCTCTGCCATCTTGTCCGTTTGGGCCGCAAGAGATAAAACAATAATCATTACCGTGACGCACAATATACCATCCAGCATCCGCAAATGCCTTAGAAGCAAGTGGCCATTTCCTCAAAGACAGGCTTTGAAAAATCTCTACCCCCTCTTTCCCGAATACCCAAAAAGTCTCTTCATCAAACCCAAACTCTGAAAGATTAAATTCTGAATCCTTGTAATAAACAGCAGCGATGGATAATAGATATTTATGTTCAAGGACAGGCCGTTTACAAAAGACAAGAAATCTTCCGTTGTCATTATCACCTATCTGGGGAATTCTACCGTTGGGCTTAACACTATAAAGCAAAAACTCAAACATTTTTCTTAGGCGCTGCTGATATTTAAAAGAAAAAACTGTACCATTGCGCTTCGCCAACAAATCACAATAAAAAAACATCTCCAAAGCAAGGCGATGATACGATGTCGAAGCTTCAAAATCGCATCCGTCAGGATAAACCTGATGTAGCATCTCTTTTTCTAATTCTTTTACGGCAAAGCTCTGCCATTTTTTACTTTCTTTAAAAAACGGACAGTAAATCGAGATAAAAAATAATCCTGCGATATTAGCTAAATAATGATTATTTCTTACCGGCCTAGTCTTAAGGTAGTACCTAATGAATGCACCATGTTCATAAACACTGGTATAGAATTTTTCTAAGAATTCAATTGTGATGGTGCTGCTCCCAGAAAAATATTCTAACGCCACTAACCAATTAGCCGCTCGTATTGCCACATCCATAGTACTAAACCAGTTCACGCCGAATCCAATAGGATTATATCTAATCCAGTCACCAACTTGACTGACAAATTCCTGAGCATATTTCTCGTCTCTATTCAAAATGTAGGCTTGACCAAGAAAAATAAGATGTTGAAAGCGCGACAGTTCCCAAGGAACGATAACGTCCACTCCTTCTTTATCGCCAAAACGTATATTTCTAAAAAATGTTTTGTGATTCCACTTAAAACCACTTTTAAAATCACTATGCCAGTCTATATCCTGATAACCTTCACCTTCTCCGCTTAACTTTTTCGGTCCGCTTCCTAACAGATCAAAGATATGCTCACAGACTAAATCAGATTCTTTAATTTTACTTTCTATCTTATCGGGGAATTGTTTTTTGAATAACTCCGCGATTTCAATGGTCTCACCTTTAATAAAGTATGTCAACGTAGCTCTAGGAGTACCTATTTGTTTTGGTTTGATATAAAAGAAATCGTAATACAAATACTCAATCTTATAAAAGCATTCTCGAAAGGCTTTTTGTGGAATTTTAACAAAAATAAATTTTAATAAATTCATAGATTCTGTATAAGAATTTTAACAATTCTGCTTGAGGTGTTACCATCCCAGTATTTAGGAACACGCCCTTTTTTAATCTTATCACTGAGAATTTGCTGCACGCAGAATAAGATTTCGCGTCTGTCTCTCCCAACCAAATAATTAGTTCCTTGCGAAATCGTCACGGGGCGCTCAGTATTCTCGCGCATCGTCAGACACGGCACATCCAAAACAGTGCTTTCTTCCTGTATGCCACCGGAATCAGTCAATACAAAACTCGACTCTTTGACTAATTTTATAAAATCTATGTATCCCAGCGGATTGATCATCTTTAAGCCAGATAAGCTCTCAAAGCGGGACAAAAGCCCATGTATTTTCATCATTTTTTTCGTACGAGGGTGAATTGAATAAACAATAGGTATCTTTTTTTGTATTTTCTCAAGAATTTCAAACACCTCTTTTAATGACTCTTTGTTATCAACATTGCTAGGCCGATGCAAAGTCAAGACGCAATAATTTTTATTGCGCAAATTACAAGTTTTAAGGATTCTGGATTTATTCACTTTCTTCATACTAGCCAGAAGCGTATCGATCATTGTATTGCCTACGAAATGGACTTTGTCTGGCTTTATACCTTCTCTTTTTAAATTTTTAATTCCGCTTTCTTCGCTAACAAATAAATATTCGGACAGAGAATCCGTAACCCTTCTATTAATTTCCTCTGGCATTGTGTTATCGAAGCTTCTTAAACCAGCTTCTACATGAGCAACCTTAACGTTTAGCTTAGAGGCATCTAGCGAACATGCTAAAGTAGAATTGACATCGCCAACTACAATGACTAAATCCGGCTTTTCTGCAAGGATTACTTTTTCGAAAACAATCATTATCTTGGCAGTTTGGGTTGCATGCGAACCCGAACCAACATTTAAATAAATATCTGGCTTTGGTATCTCCAAATTCTGGAAGAAAATCTCTGACATCCCGAAATCATAATGTTGTCCAGTATGAACAAGTTTAACATCAAATATATCCTTATATTTCTTAAATTCATGCATGAGCGGCGCTATCTTCATGAAATTAGGGCGCGCGCCTCCGACAATAATGACTTTTTTCTTCTTCATAGAATGCCTTCCTTTATTTATTCTTATATCTTTTTTGCAATATAATTATCTATTTCTTCTGACGGAATCCGATATCCACCCCGACGACCTTCTTTGTAGGCAGTAATCTTCTTCTGTCGGATAAGGCAACGCAGATATTCCTCGCTTACCCTCAAAACATCTGCCGCCTCTTTGGTCAAAAGTAACTTTTTTGCTTCCATGTTATCCTCCTTCAATGAACGCTTGACTTATGGAGCGATAGCGACATAAGTCAATTGCGTGAATTGAACCCCCACACCAATTATCATGATAAGCTCACTGTGATGCGTTTTCTTAATTGGGCGAAGGCACGTGATCTTAATTTAAGGTTTACTTCTCTATGCCTGGCGTCTTTTTCTGCTTTATAACCCTCGCAATATATTAACTCAAAAGGTATTCTGGATTTAGTAGAAGGAACTAATCCTCCATTATGCTCTTGAACTCTTCGTTGTAAATCATTTGTAAATCCAATATAAAGATTGTTATCTCTATTACTTTTTAATAAATAAACATAAAACATAGATGAATTCCTTTCCGTTGTATTTATAATTGGTGTGGGGGTAAATTCGGACAAACAACTTACGTCACTTCGTTCCGTAAGTTGTGTCCTCATTTACAATCTAATCTATTTTAATACAATATAATTAGTCAAATTAAATGCAGGCAATTGGAATAGCCTGCTTATAATTAGGTAAGGCTAGCTCTTTTTAAAGAAATCTTTAAAGGTTTCTTTTAAGGTTTGCTTGGTAGATTTCTTGCCGTAATAATGATAATACTGATAGCTAGTAAGCTCCGGTGAAATCTGATTAATTAAGACTCCTATTATCCTGCCCCGAGCATCTTTCAAGGTCTGATTTACCCACGGTAATGCCCTGATGCTAGTCTTGCCGCTTTGTAAGACAATAATCGTGCCGTCCAGCGCCCGAGAAAGTATGGCTGCATCGGTCACTACAGCTATCGGCGGGGTATCAACCAGGATAAAATCAAATTTCTTCTTAGCTGCTTCAATAAATTCTTTCATTTTATGGCTGGATAATAGCTCCGAGGGGTTTGGCGGGAACGGCCCGCCAGTAATAAGGGATAAATTCTCAATATCAGTATTCTGCACAAGTTCATCAAAAGCTGCCTGCCCAGAAAGATAACTACTCAAGCCCGCCTTGTTTTTATTCTTGAATATTTCGTGAAGCCTGGGCTTACGCATATCGGCATCTACTAAAAGAACCTTTTTCTGGTTCTGGGCCATAGCTATGGCAAGATTGCAAAGCGTAGTGGTTTTACCCTCTTGCGGCCCGGGGCTGGTAACAATAATAGCTCTCAATGGATGTTCTTCGGTAGATGAAAACAAAACGCTGGTGCGAATCGCTCGGTAAGCCTCGGATACGGGATCAAGTGGACTAGAATGTACGAAAATATCTCGCTGTATTTCGGTCGTTTCGCTGCCTGTACCATCAATTTTTGGGACATTGCCCAGAAATGGCCATTTAACCAATCTATCTACGTCTTCAATGCCTTTAACCGTACCCTCTAAAAATTCTAAGAAGAATGCTAATCCTATCCCGCCAAAAAGCCCCACAAACAGAGACATGAGAATATTTAAGCGTTTCTTCGGTTTTATCGGCGAAGTGGGAATGTCTGCAGCGTCCTGAATGGTAATATTATTTGCCTTTAATCCAGAAAGAAAAGCGCTTGAAACATCCATTTCTCCACCCGAAGAAGAAAACCTTGATCCTGCGGCTTTTTCCTGCTCTTCCTTAACCAAAGTTGCTAATTGAGCGATCTCTTCCTTCAAACGGATCATCTTGGGATGTTTATCCTTATAAACCTTGCTATATTCGGCAAGTTTTGCCTGTAGTTTTAGATATTCATTCTTATGCAAATTTATAATTTCGCTTTTGGCTATATAGGCGAGATTGCGATCAACATATATAGCGGCAAGCCGGTTGGCTAATTCAGCTGCTAGATTAGGGTTTCTATTATCTACT
>ENA-UOWG01003391-UOWG01003391.1-activated-sludge-metagenome-genome-assembly--contig:-NODE-3391-length-12196-cov-6.065892_pt1 | contig 12196 bp, 11 predicted proteins | sample MGYA00238147_ERZ761563 | MGnify/ENA primary metagenome ERZ761563 (study PRJEB28884, sample SAMN05720216) | anaerobic digester metagenome | isolation source: active sludge of municipal... | reverse complement strand
CGACGGCACACTGGCTTTCAACAACTTCAGCGGCGTTGGCCGGCCGGGCACCGGCACACTCAAGGTGGACGGCAAGGTCGTCGCCACCAAGACAATGCCGAAAACCCTGCCGATGATCCTGCAGTGGGATGAGAGCTTCGACATTGGCTCCGATACGCTGACCGGGGTCAACGATGCCGACTACAAGCCGCCGTTTGCCTTCACCGGCAAGCTCAACAAGCTGACGGTCAAGGTCGACCGGCCGCAGTTGTCTCCTGCGGACATCAAGATGCTTGAGGCGGCAATGAAGGAGAAAGCCAAGGCTGACTGAATAGAGTGGCATCCCGGGCAGCAACAGCCTGACTTGCTGGATTTGACATGAAGTTGTGATGTGTGAAATATGCGGCCCGCCTCGGATACTCTTGGGGTGGTCCGCAAACTCACGGTCGATGGTGACGCAAAATTTGTAATCCCCAATTAATAGTGTCAGATTCCCTCAGGACATCTTTTTGGGAATTCTTCGCCGGTGGCACGACTGGAAAGGGTATGGTTGTAAACGCACCAGACTTCCATGAAAATGGCGCAAGTTCAGGGCGAGCCGGGTTTCGGGGTGAACCAGAACCGTTTCATATTCGTGTTCACAATTGAAGAGACGCCACGGAACTTTATTAACCGGTGCCAGGAATCCGGCGCTTAATTCAGCGTTTCCGCGATGCTCGGCGAAGAGGGCGGGATGTTCAGCGGTGCTGCGTCAATAGCCTCTGAAGCATATCTCTATCAACTGACTGAGAATGGTCACCCGGCCACTCTGGCCGTATCGGGCATAAAATTTCTTAAGGATGGTGAGTTGAACCAAGAAGACTGATCGGGATTGCCAATAAAGGCATTCCCACGGCCCAATAATCTTGCCAGTTCATTCATCGGACATCGCGGTCATGAAAAAAAATCTCGTTTTTGCGCTACTCGTGAGCAGCTTGATTGCCAACGCATTCGCGGGCTTCAAGGAAGGGGTTGCTGCCTATGAGGCGGGGAACCTGCCGCTTGCGGTCAAAGAATTTCGGGGCGCAGCTGAAAAAGGTGATGCCGATTCCCAATTCAACATTGGATTGATGTATGAGCAGGGCATCGGGGTATCAAAGAACGAAGTTGAGGCCGCTGCGTGGTATCGCAAGTCAGCTGAACAGGGCAATTCCAACGCGCAATACAACCTGGCCGTACTATACGAAAATGGACGCGGAACCAAGGTCGACTTTGCGCAGGCACTTCAGTGGTATCGAAAAGCAGCGGCGCAAGGCGATGAACTGGCTGTCGGCAATCTGGGCATGCTCTATGTCCGTGGGCAAGGGGTAAACGAGAACAAGGTTGCAGGATTGGCGCTGTTATTGCTGTCTGTAGCCATGAAAGACTCGCCTGAAAATCACGCCAAACAAAATATTTCGCATCTTAGAGGGGTAACGCCCGAGGTCGTCACAGAAGCGCAAGCATTGGCTGAAAAAATGAGAAGCGCCAAAAACTTACTGGCCCCACTTGATCAATATCTACAGAAGGGAGCGATCAAAGCGGGTGGCAAATCATGAGCAACAAGCGGCATGGGTTATGAATAACCGCGCGGGCCAGCGCCCGGATGGGCAAGGGTGTCTTGGTCTCGATAAAGCAGCCAACTAACGCTGGCCCGTGCAAGGGCCAGGCCAAGAAGGGAATAACGTGAACTTATTTGATTATTCCGGCAGGCGCCACAGTGGCATCGCAAACCTGCGTAAGCCGATTACCGCTTGCATGGTTACATCGCTTTTTCTAATGTTCGGATGCGCTTCCGACAACGTTTCCGAAGCGGTTACAGAATTCCGCGCCGTTGAAACCGGTATTGGCATGGCTCCCGATGCTTTCCGTCCCGACCCGAGCTACGAGGCGTTTCTCTCGCGTGTACAGAAAAAGTGCCGAGACTCCTATGTTGGCCCGAACAGTATCGACGCAACACTACTTTCTGACCCGGCCTTTCTGGATCTGACGTCACGCTTCTTTAATGGACTCATTTCGCAGCAGAACTATGTTGATGCATTGTCTGGCGGCTATGATGCGCGACCTGATGCGCCCGGCATCCGTTGTATCCTTCAACAAATGCCCCCGAAATCGTCACAACCCCCTTCCCCGGTACCGCCGATCATCGGGAAATAGGTACGTCTCCGCGCCTTTGGCGAGTCTTGATTACTTCGCTGGATTGACTCCCCGCAATTCCGCCAAGCGCTGGGCGATGAGCAGTGACCACTTGTCGAATGCATTTTTTGCATACGACCAGGATTCGAAGGAATTAAGATAGCCACTTGCCCAGGTCTGTGCTGCACCCACCGCGCCACTATTCAAGTTGGTTGCATACTTGCGACCAATCTCGGTATCACGGCATTCCGCAAGAATCGCTCCAGATGAACCATCGCGGACCTGCATTTCCATGCCGGTTTCACCCATGTACGGAGTCGACCCGGCAGGCCGGCCGGTGGCAACCCCGGAACCAGCCTCGGCAACGAAGCCGTAGGGCACCAGAGTCCCGGCAAGACTGTCGGCGATCCCGGTCGGAATCAGATCGGTCAGTGCAATCCGAATCACGACGACACCCGGCCCCGCCTTGTCGGCAATTTGCATCTGCGGCTTCAGGGATCTGACCAGTGCATCGTGGAAGTAGTCGGTCAGGGTCTTGAGGTCGCTCGGGTCGATTGTGCTTTGAGCACCGCTTGCCCCGTCTTTGGGTGATGCCAGTGACACGACAATGCGCGAAACCAGAACCTTGTCGAACTTTTTGGCATCCAGCCTCGGATCGCGCCAGCACTGGATTCCATCGAGGCCGGGAACCGGTGCCAAACGGGCGTAGTCACTCAGAAAGCCACTATTGGTAAGACGCGCCGTGTCGGTTGCAGTAACTCCAGCTCCGCTGCCCAACGCTGTGTTATACGCCTGGCAGCCCGAAAACAGCGTCGCCGCCCCGATGACGAGACCTATACCCAGGCGGTTAGCAACAGATGCGGATTTGGTTGTCTTTGTGGTCATGGTTAACTCCAACTTCTTGCATATTGGGGAGGGCATGTTCCTGCTGTAGTGGTATATGACTCTTGGAAACGACTTTGGATATCACGCCAAAAGAGTGCCGGAAAAAGGCGCTTTGTCAGGATGGCCCGACTGCGAAACTGGCAGCCTGACGCTTAACTGCGATTTATGTGCCTTATGGTTGTCGGACGCTCCGGCATTAAGCGCCAGTTCCTTGGCAGCACCCTCATCGCTATCGGCGAGATCGGCAAGCTATCCCTTGATAACTGGAAGTTGAGAGATTGAACAAGCATGAGATGTCAGTCATCGACATGGTGAAGTCTTCCGATGATGTCGGCGAGAACCGCGGTCGACCACCCGAACATCAACATGCCTGTCATCGATTCGAAGTTGCCGAAACCGATCCAGCCCTTACCCAGATGGATGTCGCTAGCGCCCGTGGTGGTGTAGAAATTGAGCGAATAGAGCATGGCGTGCGACATGTCATGGGTCAGACCCATAAAAAAATAAAAAGCTGCCCATATCACTGCGCCGAAAAAGTGACTTATCAGGAGAATCGCGACGACGCCGATGATCACTGACGTCCGCGCGACCCTGTGCGAACCTCTCAGGACCGGTCGTCCGAAATGCCGGAAGAACCGGTGCACCTGATCGATGCCCACGCCGTGAAAGATGACGGTCAAGCCCATCGGGAGCAAAGCCGCCAGAATCTGTTTGCTGTACTTAAAATCCAGTCCCAGAAGGGCCTGTTCGGTTAGGTTCCAGGATTCCAGACGCGATGCCCCTTATAAGAAACTGATCTGATTGCTTGCAAGGGATTTGTATCCCCTCCGATAGAAACGCTCTTCAGAACTTCATGTCCATCAGCACGATATCGATCCGACGGTTCTCCCTGCGACCAGCGGCTGTCGTGTTCGACGCAACCGGTCGATACTCACCGAAGCCGGAAGCTTCGAGGCGGCTCGGGTCGATGCCTTTGGCTTGCAGAAAACGCACCACGTCACTGGCTTGAGCCGTCGACAGTTCCCAATTACTTGGATAACGGGCGCGCAATGCAGGCCAATTGGTTCATTGTCGGTAAACCCCTGAACGACGATGCACTTGTCAGTAACACTCTGCAGGGTACCAATTATTTTTTCCAGTGTGCTGCGCCCCTTGGCGTTCATTTCGGCACCGCCGGAATTGAAGACGATTTCATCGATCAGGGTCACGGTCAGCCGGCCTTCAAGCTGTTTGATCCTGACCTGATCGGCCTGAATTTCGCCTTGCAATTGTGCGGTCAACGCCTGAAGTGTCTTGTTTTGTGATGCAAGTGCGTCGGCCTGCTGGACTTCCTTGTTATAGGTGCCTTGGCTGACACACCCCCAAGGCCGGCAACAAGCAACACTGAAAACGCGATTCCATAAAACAAGGAAATCCCCTTTACTCGAAAAAGCGGCCGGTTCTAGAACGCATGCAACGCGAGCAATTGTTTACCAAACAAAACCATATTGCTTGATAATTTGCGACATTCTTATTTTTTTGGGGTGTGGAGGGGGAAGACCATGATTGTGGAACCAGCACCCTCTCATTCCATAACATGTTTCGGCGATGTGCAAGCGGGTTGCTTCCGTGTTCAGCCGATCATGCATATTGCCCGGACGATCAGCGAACTGGGTGCCGATCCGCATCAGGTATTTGCAGCCGTCGGGATCGCGGCGGATTTGTTCGCACATCCCGAAAACATCATTTCGTTTGAGGCAATCGGGACCTTGCTCGAACAATGTGTGAAGGCAACCGGGTGCGAACACTTCGGCTTGCTACTTGGGGCTGGGGCCGGTGCCAATCCTCTGGGATTGCTCAGCGAAGTAATGGGACAGTGCGCCGACGTCGGAACGGCGATTGCGTATTTTCAACAAAACCTTCATCTGCATGATCGTGGTGCATTGGCAACTCGCATAATCGAAGGCCAAAGCGCATCACTTGGGTACATCATATTTGATGGATGTACCCCCGGTATAAATCAAATCAACGATGCCGCGATCGCGATCGGAGTGGGATTAATGCGTGCGCTGTGCGGTCCGGAATGGCGGCCGTCGTCAGTTCAGTTGCCGCATCGCCGACCGGACAATGTGCGCCCATACCAGAAATTTTTCGGATGTATACCCAAGTTTGATGCTGAACGCGCAGCTCTATATTTCCCGACCCTGGACCTCAAACGGAAGATAGCCGGCGCCGACCTCAACAAGCTTGCCATGCTGAAAGAAAACCTCAAGACTATCGCTGACCTGCACGACCTGAGTTTTGTCGAGCAGGTGCAACGGATTATCTATGGACTCATAGCACTGCGTCGGTGTTCGCTCGACGAGGTTGCTGCCCAGTTTTCGATGAACCGGCGACGCGTGAACCGGCAGCTTGAACGCGAGGGAACGACTTACCATCGGATTGCGCAGGAGACACTGCGTATTCATGCCGAACGGCTGATAGTCAATACCGACATGACTTTGGGAGAAATCGCTGCAGCACTCGACTATGCCGATGCCAGCGCATTTACACGCGCCTTTCGCAATTGGCATGGTTGCTCGCCTCAGGCGTGGAGGCGAGAGAATTCGCAGACCACCTCCGCCGCGTCGCGTTCTGTCAAGCGCTCATAGGGGATTCATCCCAAAATACCTCCCTGCCTGCTTGATCAGGCTGCCATCTCAATTCAATTTCTGGAAGGTTGTCCATGAGTTCTCGGCATATCTCATCAGCATTGATTGCATCGACAGGTATTCTGTGCGCTGTCTTGGCCTTACCCGTACACGCCGAACTGAGCGCCGAGGAACTGGCGAAAATTGCCCAGAACCCGGTTGGCGCAATGATCAGCGTGCCGTTCCAGAACAATACCAACCTCAACTATGGGCCGGAGAAGGGAACGCAGAACGTCCTCAACATCCAGCCGGTGATCCCAATTTCGGTCAACAGCGAGTGGAACATCATCACGCGAACCATCCTGCCGGTGATCTCGCAGCCGGCGCTCTATCCGGGCGACGATCGGGTCAACGGCATCGGCGACATCCAGTTTTCGACGATGCTGTCGCCGGCCATTCCCAAAGGCATGATCTGGGGCGCGGGTGCAATCATTCAGGCGCCGACCAATTCCAACAACCTCGGCAATGACAACTGGGGGCTTGGTCCACAGGCCGTCGTGCTACACGTTGAAAAGGGGGACCCGTGGGTGTACGGAGTGCTGGCCAACAACATCTGGTCGCTATCGGACAGCGGGAGCGGCGGTTCCTACAACAACGGCCTGATCCAGCCTTTCCTTAACTACAATTTCGCGAGCGGTTTTTATGTCAGCAGTTCGCCGGTCATCACCGTCAACTGGAAGGCCGAAAGTGACCAGCGCTGGACAGTTCCACTTGGCGCCGCCATCGGCAAGATATTCCACTTCGGACCGATGCCGGTGAACACTCAACTGGGTGCCTATTACAATGTAGTCAAACCTGACAACGGACCGGACTGGCAGATCCGCTTTCAGATGCAGCTCATGTTCCCCAAGTAACAGCCGTGTTGCTTGCGGCGTCGTGAACGCTGCCCAATGCGGTGCAAGGTGCTTCTCAATTTGCGCAAAAATTCACGGTCCGTCATCAATTAGCGACCACGATGCCAAGAAAACCGACACCCGAGCGTAGCCCACCAGCCCAAAAAGCGACGAGACCCAGTTTGACAAGGGAGTTTCTCGCCGCCGGCTTGTTTCTCGTGGTCCTGATTGGCGGTGCTGCGTTGTATTTTGTCGCGCCTCATACGGAGGTTCCCGAGACACCACCTTTGGCGGCTCCAGTAGCCACTTCAGGCACAACGCCACAGAACGTCCCCGCCACCTACGTCGGCGCTGAATCCTGCAAGTCCTGTCACGAAGGTGAGTTCAAGGCATGGTCAGGGTCGCATCATCAACTGGCCATGCAGAAGGCCACCGCGACCAGCGTGCTCGGTGATTTTGCCGATGCAAGGTTTGCGAAGGATGGCGTCGCCTCCACCTTCTTCAAGCTTGGCGATAAATTCATGGTCCGTACCGATGGGCCGGACGGCAAGCTGACCGACTACGAGATCGAATACACTTTCGGTTTGTATCCTCTGCAGCAGTATCTGATCCCCTTTCCCGGCGGGCGCTATCAGGTGTTGCCGATCGCCTGGGATTCGCGACCGAAAAGTGCGGGGGGCCAGCGCTGGTTTCACCTTGCTCCCGGACACCAGGTCGATTACAAAGACCCGCTGCACTGGACGGGTGTTTACAACAACTGGGCGCTGCAATGCGCCGAGTGCCATTCGACCAACCTACACAAGGGTTACGATGCGGCCAGCATGACCTACAAGACGACATTCAGCGAAATCAATGTCGCCTGCGAAGCTTGCCACGGTCCTGCGTCTACCCATGTCGACTGGGCCTCCCGGGCCAAACCGCCCTACAGCGCCAAGGAAGACAAAGGCCTGATCTCGCTCAATACCCGCTGGCAGGAGGCATGGCACTTCCCGGGCAATGACGCGAAATTTGCGGTGCGCGACAAGTCAGCAGCACCAGCCGGAATGAACAGCTGTGCCGCCTGCCATGCCCGCCGCGCGACGCTCAACGAGGACAGGACGCCCGGTGTGACTTTGGAAGACAGCCATCGCCTGGCGTTGCTGACTGCACCCAACTACCATGCCGATGGTCAGCAACGCGAGGAGGTCTACGTCTGGGGCTCGTTCCTGCAAAGCAGGATGTACCAGAACGGCGTCACCTGCATGGATTGCCACGAGCCGCATGCCCAGATGCTACGCGCCGAGGGCAATGCGCTGTGCACCCGCTGCCACGCCGCTGCCAAGTTCGATGTACCCAAGCACCACCGCCACAAGGCTGGTGGAAAAGGCGCGCAGTGCGTGACCTGCCACATGCCAACCCAAGACTACATGGTAATCCACGCCCGGCAGGACCACAGTTTGCGGATTCCGCGTCCTGACCTCTCGCTGATGCTGGGAAGTCCGAATGCCTGCACGCAGTGTCATACTGACAAAAAATCGCAATGGGCGGTTGCAGCCATGGACAAGTGGTACGGTAAGACTTGGCGCGAGCGACCGCACTACGGCAGCACCTTGCATGCGGGGCAGACGCAAGGCGTGGCCGCCGTCCCAAGCCTTCTCGACCTTGCCGCCAGTCCGACTGCCCCAGCAATCGTACGCGCCACCGCAATGTCGCTGGCGCAGCCCTATGCGAGCACCGATACCTTGCCGGCAGCGCGCGCCCTGCTGCAGGACGCCGACCCGTCGGTACGCATTGCCGCGCTGGGGATGCTCGAACCGATCGATCCGGCGAACCGGATAGTCGCCGCTGTGCCCCTGCTCGGCGACCCGGTACGCGGCGTTCGTATCGAGGCCGCGCGCCTCCTTGCAGACGTGCCCGAAGCGCAGATTCCCGACAGCAAGCGCACCGCCCGCGCTACCGCCCTGCAGGAATATGAAACGGCACTGGCGCTGGAAGCTGACTGGCCCTCCGGACAGATCAACCTTGGCAATCTGCGCTTGCGTCAGGGTCGATTCGACGAGGCCATTGCCGCTTTCGAGCGGGCCATCCTGCTCGATAAAAGCTTTCCTGCAGCCTATGTCAATCTCGCCGACGCCTGGCGTCAGTCCGGGCACGAACCGGAATCCGAGAAAGTCCTGCGCCAGGGCACGGCGGTACTGCCGAATGATGCCGAATTGCATCATGCGCTCGGCTTGTCGCTGACACGCAAGGGCGATTCGACAGCAGCGCTGAGAGAATTCACGGAAGCGACAAGGCTGGCTCCGGACAACGCACGTTATGCCTATGTCCAGGCGATTGCGATCGATTCCGCCGGCCTGCGTGAAAAGTCGCTGGCGCTGCTGCGCAGCGCGAACAAGCGCCACCCGAATGATGTCGATATTCTCGGCGCCCTGTTCACCATGAGCCGCGAAGCTGGGGACAGGCAGTCCACGCTGCGCTACGCGAAGCAACTTGCCGGATTGCTGCCTAGCAATCAGGAATTGGGCAAGTTGGTCAAGGAACTGGAAGCGAAGTAACCCGGTTGTTCTGCACCACTGCCCAAAAGTTGATTGCACACCTCGCCCCAAACAGACGGCAAAGTTAAATTTAGTCGCAAACTGTCAATTCTGTATTTCTGGTTTTGGCTATGCTAAAAAAGCACCGGACCAAAGAGGCTGAAAGGTCGCCGACTTGGGAATCATTTTGATGTTCATCATTTTCAGGAACAAACACATGACGAGATCAATTTCGAGGCTTGCCGTAATTGCTGCCACGACGATTGCCAGTGCTGTGGTGCCGATGGTCGCCAATGCCGAAGAGTCCGCAGATGGATGGAAGTTTTCAGTGATGCCCTATCTCTGGCTGCCTTCCGCCAAGATGGATTTGAGCTTTGGTCCAAGAGGAGGCAGGAGCACGAGTGTCAGCGTGGATCCGGGTGATTATCTTGATAGCCTCGAATTCGCACTCATGCTTGACGGTGAAGCGCGCAAGGAACGTTGGCTGATTGCAACCGACTTCATCTATCTCAATTTCGGGAGCAGCAGAAGCGAACTCAAAAGTATCGCGGGCTCCCCACCAGTGGTGAATACATCGGCCAATGTTGATCTCAAGGGGGTCGTATGGACCGCTGTCGGCGGCTATGCGGCGATCGCCGAACCCAAAGGCAGCCTCGACCTGATCGCCGGCTTTCGCTACCTTGGTCTGAAACCCAGCGTCGACTGGCAGGTGGGCTTCATCAGCGGAAATGCCAGTGAGCGGAGCAACATCTGGACGGCGATCGTCGGCGCCAAGGGTCAGGTAAAACTGGGTGACAGCTCGTGGTTCATGCCCTATTACATCGATGTCGGCGGCGGCAATTCGGCGACCACCTGGCAAGCTGCACTCGGCCTCGGGTACGCTTATCGCTGGGGTGATGTTCGACTGGATTATCGTTATCTGTCCTATTCGGACAATGGCAACAGGTCGGTCCAGGACCTCGATCTCGGTGGTCTGGCGCTCGGCGTGAATTTCCGCTTCTAATCCCGGTCGACCGCAACGCTTGAAGCGAGCGGATCAATGTACTGTTCATGAGGAGTAAAAATGACAGAAAGACGCAAGTTTCTTGCCGTTGCTGCCGCAGTGGCCGCTGCCGCGCCGTTGAGCGGCCTGGCGAATCATGCCGTTGCCGCCCCAGCGAAAATCCAGTTGATGTTCGTGCAGAGCGCAGATGACCTGAAGTCAGACGGCAAGACGCTGCGCCTGGTCAACGTATCGCCGCAAACCATCTACTTCACCGATCGTCCGGTGCGAGAGGCCGGACACATAAGCATGTCGGCGTTTCTGGAGGAGTGGACGGCAGCCGCGGGTCCGAACAATTTCAGCAAGAACCCGCCGAATGCCACGCTATCGGTCTATGAGCCTGGGCAGAAGGCCAATACGCTTACCGTGCTGGAGATCAGCGACCCCGTGGTTGATGGCAAAGATCTTGTCTATCGCTACAAGTTGATCGAAGGAAAGATGCCCGCTTCCGGCGGTGCCACTTCATTGTTCATCGACTGGATCGGCCCCGGCGGCGGTATCGGGCCTGGCTTCCACGGCGTCGGCGTCGGTCGTCGCGGAGTCGGCTGGCGCTGAACCTGGTTTCGCCTAACAACAGAAGGAGAGCACAATGTTCCAATTCCCGTATAAAGCAAAGCGCGCCTTGGCCTATGTCCTGGCAGCCCTGATCGTCTTCCCCAACGCTGTTTTTGCCCAGGCTGCAAGCAAACCTGCCGAATCGGCAACTGCTCCGCAGAAGGTGCAATTGCTCTTCGTGCAGAACTCGGCCGGTGTCGTCATTGATTCTGCCAAGGGCACGTTGCGACTGGAAAGTGTGAGCCCATCGACGCTGTTCTTCACCGATCGTCCGGTACGAATGGCCGGTCATTACCACACCCGGGATGAGTTCCTGAAGTTGTGGAACGAAGGTCCGGACAGCTTTGCGAAAAACCCGCCCAATGCGACTCTGTCCATTCTTGAGTCGGGACAGCCGGATTTGCAGAATGTCGTCGTGAACATCCGTAACCCGCGCATGGAGGGCCATGACCTCGTTTACGACTTCAAGCTGATCGAGGGAACACCGCCCAAGGCCGGCAGGGCAGCGGTCCTGTTCATCGATGTCCTTGGCTTCTGGCGGCGCAATATTCGCCGGGTGGCGATCATCGGAACTGCTGCCACGGTTGGCGCTGCCGAGGCAAGCGCGGCCCAGGCCAACGCAGCGGCAGCACAAGCCAATGCGAGTGCCGCCGCAGCCCAAGCTGCTGCCGCACCACCTCAGTCGGCGGCAACGAAAAAACTCGAGCAGCTCAAGTCTTTATTAAACGAAGGTTTGATTACTCAGGCGCAATACCAGAAGGCTTCGCAACAAGTTCTCAATGAAGTCGTGAACTGAAGCTGGCTGTGCGACATGCAACCCGGAGGCAAGTCATGATTCGTGCCAAATCAATTTTCAGGTGACTGCTTCCAGCGCTGATCATGGGGACAGTCGCCTGTCCCCTAACAAGCACTGCTCAGAGGGAATCCGTTGACCTCGATACTCTGAAGATATTGAGGCGCTCCACCGACTGAATCCACATCAGCAACAAGGGCGAGGGCGGCCATAAGCCGCCTTCTTCATGTCCGACCCGGTCCAGCAGCGCGGTGAATCTTTCCGATGGACCGCGAACGTTTCTCAGCGCCCGGGTGGCGGTGGCGGAGGCTCACCTGGCGGAGGCGGGGGAATGCCTGCACTGGCCGCCGGGTTATTGACCACGCGCGGGTAAGCCATGTTGGCGGGCACCGGCACGCGGTGGCCCTTGGCGTACATGCACTGGATGTAGGCATTGTCGTACTGGCGCTGGGTGCCATAGCCAGAGGCATAGGCCGAACTGGTGCCGACGGCGGTGCCGCCGACCAGCCCGACGCCGGCGCCGACCGCCGCACCCTGGCTGCCGCCGATCGCCGCACCGGCCAGCGCGCCGACCGCGGTACCGACCACGGCGCTGCCGACCGCCGCCTGGTTCGCTGCATCCTGCGTCGTCCGTCCACCAATCTGGTAATAGGCGTACTGGCGGCACTCATTATCGTCGACACGGAACTGGGTCATCGTCATGCCTGTGCCGGGCAGCACCATCGCGCTCGGGCCGGTCGGCATCACCGTGCAGGCACCGAGTGACAACACAC
>ENA-UOWG01003390-UOWG01003390.1-activated-sludge-metagenome-genome-assembly--contig:-NODE-3390-length-12197-cov-4.423571_pt1 | contig 12197 bp, 15 predicted proteins | sample MGYA00238147_ERZ761563 | MGnify/ENA primary metagenome ERZ761563 (study PRJEB28884, sample SAMN05720216) | anaerobic digester metagenome | isolation source: active sludge of municipal... | reverse complement strand
TTACCGGCAACGTTGAGATAACATTCTGGATAGTTAAAATGCACCGGAAAAGGGGTGTGGCATGAAAAAAAGAACAAAAATGTTCATCGGACTTGCAGTGGCTGCGATTTTCATGGTCGTGATGCTCCAGGGCGCGTTTGCTCAGAAAAAGGCCCCGGAATCGATGATGCTGAAGCTCGAAGGGGGCAAACTTCCCCCCGTGCCGTTTTCTCATCCCGTCCATACGGAGAAGGCGAAGACGGACTGCGTGGTCTGCCACCACAAGGACAAGGACCCGAAACAACCCGGCGGATGCATGCCCTGTCATGACCTCAAAGAGGCAAAGAACGGTGCCGTGCCGATAAAGGAAGCCTACCACAAGAACTGTATCACCTGTCACAAGGAGGCGTCGGCAAAAGGAGTGAACGCCCCGACCAAGTGTAATGACTGCCACAAAAAGCAATAATCCCGGGCGCGGACCCCTGACGGGCATCGGGTCCGCGCTTCGCTCGATCTTCAAGTTCCTTGTTTCCGTACGTCTCACCATAACGGTCCTGTCCCTTATCGCAGCGACTTCGGTCCTGGGAAGCCTTATAAAACAAGGCGGGACAGAAGAAGAATATCTGGCGCTTTATCCGGAAAAGACCTACCATTTCATAAAGCTCTTCGGTTTTGACGATGCCTACCATTCCACGTGGTTCTATTTTCTCATGGTCCTTTTTGCCGTGAACCTTGCCTCATGCACGATCCGAAGGATCGCCCGGCGAAAAAAGGGATCCGGTGATGCGGGCATGCCCGATATCAAGGGGCTCGTGGCCGCGGGGTCGGGGTTTTCCGCCCCCTCGATGCACAAAGAGGAGATCACCCGGAGGATCGCGGGGAGATACAGAAAGAAAACGATTCTTGACGGGGGCACACTATATGAGAAGGGTTCCCTTTCAAGACACGGCGCGACCCTGATCCACGCGAGCATTCTTGTAATACTCGTTGGCGGATTTATCGGCCTTGTCGCGGGTTTCAAGGGTTTCATGGTCATGCACGTCGGCGAAACGGGCGAGAAGGCCCTGCTGAGAGACGGCAAGAACACGCACGTACCCCTTGGTTTCAAGATAAAGTGCAAAGATTTCCGGATAAGTTTCTATCCGGGAGGAGAACCGAAAGAATATGTCAGCACGGTGGAAATACTCGACGCCTCCGACCGGACCGTTATGGAAAGACAGATCAGGGTGAACGAACCCCTCTCTTACAAGGGGGTGCGCCTCTACCAGGCGAGCTACGGCAAAACGAACCGTTTTGAATTCCTTGTGAACGGGAAGAAAGTGCTTCTCGGGGAACAGGAGGTATACAGCGAGGGCAAGACGCCGTTCATGGTCGCCAGGTTTGCCCCTGAGGTCCACAATTTCGGCCCCGGCGTGATGATCGCATATCTGGAGGAGGGCCAGAAACCAAAGACGGCCTGGCTCCTGGCCAACGTGGAAAAGATGAGATCCGGCCGGATACCGGGGGCGGTGATCAGCCTGGAGAGGATCGAGGAGGAATACTATACGGGCCTTGAGATCTCCCGCGATCCGGGCGTACCCGCTGTTCTTTTCGGCTTCGCACTCATGCTCTTCGGGCTCTATGTCAACTTCTTCATATCCCATAACCGGATATACGTCGTTGATAACGGAGATTCTTTAAATGTCGCGGGTTTTGCATCGAGGAACAAGGAGGGGTTCCGCGAGGAACTGAAAGCATTCAAAGAGGGCCTGACATGATCTCGCAGCATACCGTCCTCGGCGCAGCAACCATTCTGTACGTCCTGCTGTTCTTTCTTCACGCCCTCTATTTTGCCTTGAGAAAGGACCGGGTCATGGCCGCCATGTGGTATGTGTTGTACGCGGCATTCGCCGTCCACTCGGCAGGCATTGCCCTGCGCTGGGCGGAGTCATACCGGCTCGGCATCGGGCACGCGCCCCTCTCCAATTATTATGAATCGCTCATATTTTTTTCATGGTCCATCAGCCTGCTTCTCGTGACGATGAGAAAAAGACTTTCCTACCCGGTTATAACGTTCATCGCGACGGCTTTGTCGCTGTTTCTCATAGCATACGCGTCGCTCTCGCCGTCCGTCCAAAAGGGCATACAACCCCTTATACCCGCGCTGCAGAGCAACTGGCTGCACGTGCACGTTATCACCTGTTTTCTGGCATACGCGGCATTTGTGATCTCCTTTGTCGCCGGCGGGCTCTACTTTATCAGATCGAAAGGGATAGTTCCCTCCGGTGAAATACTGGAGGAGATCAATTATAGGAGCATTATTATTGGCTTTTTCATGCTCAGTTCTGGTATACTGACGGGGGCCGTATGGGCCCATTATGCGTGGGGATCTTACTGGAGCTGGGACCCCAAGGAAACATGGTCACTCATAACCTGGATCGTGTACGCCCTTTTTCTTCATGCGCGTTTTGTAAGGGGGTGGAAAGGAAGGCGCATGGCCGCCTTGTCGGTCATAGGTTTTGCCTGTGTGATCATGACATATTTTGGTGTAAACTTTTTTCTTTCAGGACTGCATAGTTACGCTACATGATGAAAAAAAGACCAAAAAGCCTCATACTGTTCGGTAACGGTATAAATTGTGAGAATGAAACGGCCCATGCGAACAGCCTCGCAGGGTTCGAGCCGGAGCTGGTCCACATAGATGAGCTCACGGACAGGCCGGCCCTGATACACCGCTTCAGCTTTATCAATTTCCCGGGAGGTTTTCTTGACGGCGACGACCTTGGCTCGGCCAGGGCGCAGGCGGTAAAATGGAAGTACCAGAAGATTGGCGGAACGGGCGGGCGTTTCCTTGACGAGCTTGTAAAATTTGTCCAAGAGGGCAAGATCATAATAGGGATATGCAACGGTTTCCAGCTGCTCATAAAGACTGGGCTTCTGCCGGCGCTGGGAGGTTCCTGCGGAAGACAGTCGGCAACGCTTACCTCTAACGACTCCGGCCGGTTCGAGGACCGTTGGGTTTACCTGAGGGTGAACAGATTTTCTCATTGCATATTTACGAAAGATATGGATAATATTTATCTTCCCGTGCGGCATGGCGAAGGAAAATGCGTTGTCGATACGCCGGAGGGCATATCGGCGATGAAGGAAAAAGGACATATTGTTCTGCAATATGCCGATGAGAGCGGGAAGGTTACCATGGAATACCCCGACAACCCCAACGGATCTACAGAGGCGATAGCCGCGCTGTGCGATGACACCGGAAGGGTTTTCGGGCTTATGCCGCACCCTGAAGCATTTGTGCACCGCACCCAGCACCCGCGGTGGACAAGGGGCGGTATCTGTTCAGAAGGAGACGGGCTTAAGATCTTCATGAACGCCTGCAAATATATTACTGAAAGCTAACGGGAGGGATGTCTATGAATAAAATGGATATAATAAACAAGCTCGCCACAGACATAAACGTGAACCAGAAGATCGCAAAGATTGCCGTGGACACCGTTATAGACAGTATAAAGAAAGCGATTATCAACAACGAGCGCGTCGAGATACGGGGATTCGGAAGTTTCACGCTCAGAGAGTACAAGGCTTATAAGGGAAGAAACCCGAAAAGCGGTGAAACCGTCCAGGTGGAACCAAAAAGGCTTCCATATTTCAAGGTTGGCAAAGAATTGAAAGAAATGGTCTGGAAGGACGAGATCTAAAAGGGGCCCCAATACGGGCCAAGCACCCGTTTTATATTGCCGACAGCATCTACAACCCCCCGACAGGGGTTGCCCCTTCCTTCATAATCAAAGGCAGGTTCGCCCTTCATCTTCATGATGACCGCTTTTGTCGAACTGACAAGGCCGGCGAGATCGTATCCACCCTCGAGGGCAAACAGCGCCATCCCGCGGCAGTGCTTTTTGGCGATATCGAGAAGCACCCCCGTCATGGCGGAGTATCCCTCTTCGGTGACGGACATGCCGCCGAGAGGGTCGTCGCGGTGTGTATCAAAGCCGGCCGATACCAGGATCATTTCCGGTTTGAAAAGGTCTGCCAGGGGGACAAGGACCTCCCGGAAGACAAAGAGATAGTCGTCGTCGTTCATCCCGTAGCTCAAGGGGACATTTGCCGTATATCCTTTCCCCTCGCCCTCGCCCGTTTCTTCATACCATCCAGTGCCGGGATAGTAAGGGAACTGGTGCGTGGAAAAATAGAGAACCGTTGGGTCGGAGTAGAAACAATGCTGTGTGCCGTTGCCGTGATGGAGATCGAAGTCGACGATAAGGACCTTCTTCAGGCCCTTCGACCTCTGGAGATAGCGGGCGGCTATGGCGATGTTGTTGAATATGCAGAAACCCATGGCGCGGGAACGTTCGGCGTGATGTCCGGGCGGCCTCACAAGGGCGAAACCGCATTCAGTTCCTCCTGAAAGGATGGAATCGGCAAGGCTCAATGTGCCGCCTGCGGCAAGAAGGGCCGCCTCAAAGGTCCTGGGAGAAGCGCTTGTATCGGGATCAAGGCGCACGCTGGCCATGCCTCTTGTCGCGGAAATTCTCTCTATGTATTGCGCATCGTGGACAAAAGCGACCTCTTCATGGGTTGCCATCCTCGGCGCGACGTAAACAATCCCCGTTTTGTCGATGGAAGGAAGCATGGAATATATGCGGCTGAGCCGCTCGGGGCACTCCGGGTGATAATCATCGGTTATGTGTTCCAGGTATAAAGGATCCTTTACAATGCCGACAGACAAAAATACCCCCTAAAGCGGTTTCGGGTAGAGTTTTACTTCAGATCGAGGCCCCCATCTCCTTCACCCGGGGCTGACGACCCTGCGATCAGTGAGGTAGCAGCTTCCCCAGGATTGCTTTGCATGTTTTTTCATTTCAGAGGCGACCTCGGTGATCTCCCCGAAGTGCGTGAAGGACTTGTTGCGGTTAGTGGCAATGCCGATGGAGAGGGAGGTTATGGGAAATTTCCTCGTATGACCCTGGCGGTCGAGGGTTTCGATGAACCCTCTTTCCTTGTCTTCTTTATCATAAAGGGTAGGAATGATCCTGTCAAAGGCGCCTATGATCTCTTCGGAGGTTTCCTCAACAAGGTCAACAGACATGATGAAAACGAAATCGTCACCGCCTATGTGGCCGACAAAACCTCCCTGGGGCTGTTTGCTTTTAACGATGTTGAGGATAAGCCTGCCCGTTATGCGTATGACATCATCACCGCGGGTAAAACCGTAGTGGTCATTAAAGGGCTTGAAATGGTCCAGATCGGCATATGCAAGGGCGAAGACCTCCATGGAATCGATCCTGGCCTGTATCTGCCGGCTTATGGAGATGTTGCCCGGGAGCTTGGTGAGCGGATTTACCTCCACTATCCTTTCGGAGCGCAATATCGCAAGGGACACACGAATAAGGCCCTCTTTTTCGAGATCGGATTTTTTAAGGTAGTCTTCAACGAGAAAACTGTTCCAGATCGGAACGCTTTCAGGGCCTTCTATGATGACGAGGACGGGCAATTGATAGAAAATAGGGTCGCTTTTCAGGTTGTTGATGATGTCCATTGAAAAGATGTCCTGCTCGGCGGTGTCGAAGATGATGAGGTTCGGAGGGGTATTATAGATGTGATCAATGGCGGACTGGATGTTCTTAAAGAGAAATGAGCGGTAATTTTTTTCCAGTATCCGCTCTATTATGCCCGAAAGGACAATGTCCTGAGATATGACGACAATGCTTTTTTCACTCATAGCGTAAGGTCTTCCGTCATTTGCAGGGAATCCTCGGCCTCCCTGAAGATCTCGACAAGGTCTTTTTCAGTGAGATTGAGCAGTTCCCAGGCCTCGGGTTGTACATTCATCACAAGGCTGTCGCCGGGAAAGCCGTAGCCCCTGGTGCGGACAAGTATGTCCGCCATGTGAACTATGGAGGATTCAACGGGCGTGTTTTTCGTGAGGTGCGGCTTGTGGTGATATTCAATGACATCGATGAGATTGGCAGGAAAACGCCATTTTTTGGCCATCCAGCTCCCGACGCTCGCGTGGGACGTGTTGAAGTGGTTCCTCTCGGCATCGAAAATGACCACAAAATCCTTTTCTGTTTCGGCCAGCGCTTTTTCGTATTCTTCGGGGAACTGAAGGACAAGAAAGACCTTGCCGATATCATGGAGAAGGCCGTTGACGGAAACTTCGTCGGGTTCTTTGTGGCCTTTTTTCACGGCAATGATCCTGGAAAATATAGCGGTACCTATGGAATGTTCCCAAAGACCGATCATGGTCTTCTGCATGAGATCGAAGACGGAAACGCCGAGAAGCAGGCCCTTGACGACGGTCAGGCCAAGGAGTATGACGGCCTGGTTGACCGACGAGATCCTTCCCGGAAAGCCATAAACGGGGGAATTGACCATCCTCAGGACCTTTGTGGTAAGGGCGGGGTCTCCGGAAATGAAGCTGCTGATCTCATTGAGGGAAACTTTCGGATTCTCTATGACCCCGAGAAGTTTGTTGAGTACCTTGGGAATGGTGGGGAGGGCCTGGATGTTCTCGATCTTTTCCCTTACAAGCCTGACATCTATATTACCCATAGAGGCCCTCAATATGTATTTGTATGGAGCGCTTGATGACCTCCATGCGCGGATCGTTTTCAACGTTCCGAAAGCGGTCTTCAATCTCGGAAAGAAACTCATCTTTGGACTTGGAGGGTCTGGCGGTGCCCTGGATATAAACACCATCTACATCCATGTTCCTGATCCTGTCGATAAGCTCCGCGGTGAGATCGGTATTTTCTCCAAGAAGGACCATTCCGTTGTTGTTGACAACGGGCTTTGCGGTTTTCATTCCGGGCTTAAGATTATCGATTGCAACTTTCGGCATAAAGACCCCTCATATATTGTATATCGGACAGAATGAAAAAAAGAATACATAATAAAAAAATTATATTTATTTACAAAGCGCCGGCAACCATCTGCCCAGTCTTTCACAACCTTCTTTTATGTTTTCAAGGGTGTTGGCATAGGAAAAACGGACATGTGAGCCGGCACCGAAGGAGCCGAAATCGTAGCCGGGCGTGATTGCAACGCCCGCCTCAAGGAGGGCCCGGTTGACAAAGTCCATGCTGTCGATGTCAAAGCGCTCTATGCCGGCATAAACATAAAAAGCACCGGAGGGATTAACGGGAACCGAAAAACCAAGGGATTTCAGGCGGGGGACGAGAAAGTCCCTCCTTTCCTGGTAAAGACGGCGCATGTGCTCGACGGCGTCCCTTTGGTCGAGGGCGCTGATCGCAGCATACTGGGAAAGCGAAGGGGGAGAAATAAAAAGATTCTGGGCAAATTTCTGGACAGGCCTGACAAGCTCGCCGGGAACGATCATCCAGCCGAGGCGCCAGCCTGTCATGGCATAGGCCTTGGAGAAACCGTTAACTACGATGATGTTCTCGGAGATCGCGGCGGATGAACGGAAACCGGTATTGTAAACCAGTTCAGAATATATCTCGTCGACAATGAGAGTGCCGCCAAGGCCGCAAAGACGGTCGTGGAGTTTCTCAAGGGTCCCGTAGCGATAGACGGTGCCGGTCGGGTTTGACGGGTTTGTTACAATGAGGAGGTCAACGAAGGTATCGAGCCTGTCGAGATGAGCGGCGGTTATCTCATAACCCGTTTCATCTGTAACGGGTATGGAAAGAATGCCGCAGTCAACGAGCAGGGCGATGTTCCTGTAACACGGATAACCCGGGTCGGGGATGGCGAGAGTCCTCCCTCTTTCAAGAAGCGCGGCAAAAAGAAGGACAAAGGCGCCGGAAGAGCCGTTGGTTACGATAACACGCTCCGGAGGAACATCGACCTTATGAAGATCGCGGTAATGGCGGGAGATAGCGCTTCTAAGTTCAGGAATGCCCAGGCTGTGTGTATAGAAGGTTTTTCCGTCTTTTGCCGCACAGACGGCCTCTTCTTTTACTGGAAGAGGGGTTTCAAATCCAGGCTCGCCGACCTCCATGTGTATGATGCTTTTCCCCTGCGCCTCGAGCTCGCGGGCCTTTTCGAGAAGCTCCATGACATAGAAGGGCGATACCTGCCTCGCCCTTTGAGAGATGTTCACTATACGGACCTCTTTGATCCTTTCCGGTAAGGCGGCCGCATGGAAAGCCGACGGGATACCTGAACGAAATGTACCAGAACAAGACATGACATGTCAACGAAGGAAGGCCTCTGTGATGATAAATGAAAAGAATTGACTTTGAGGCGATATCTATTATAATGGAGAAAATTAAAAAATGAACCGAAGGAAGGACAATGACGAAGGCCCGGATTATCAAACTCGCAAAGGACGCGCCGGGAGACCAATATCGAGAAGCTTATTAAAAACAATAAGATAGAGCGGGGCAGACATAGAAGGCACGTTTTAGGCTATGAGATCGAGGCATATTTGCCGATATTATAATAAGGAAAGAAAGGAATGGCGATGATCGTAAGGAACTTTAACGACCCGGAAGTGATCAGGACAACATATATCGCGCACCGGGGGGCAGTGGCAAGGATGATAATGACGAGCGCATTCCTTGAGGCGATCGAATTCCTTGCATACGCGATCCTGCCGCCGGGGAACACGATCGAGGAACACGTTGACCCCGTTGAAGAGATCTACCTGGTATTCAAGGGCGGAGGATTGATGACTGTCGGAAGCGAGACAAGAGAAGTGGGAGAGGGCGACTCGATCTGGATACCGGCGGGGGAACCCCACGCGCTGAAGAACACAAAGGATGAAGAAACCTTCGTGCTCGTGATAGCGGCATATCCTCCCGAATTAAAAAGGGAAAAAAAGAAAGGAAAATAAAAGGACCAAGGGGAATCGAAGAGGAATACCGGACAAGAACGAATGGACATAAGGCCTGGACTGAACATAAACATAATCGTGAGCATCGACCATATGAGAGAAGTTGTGGATGTAAAAAACTCAATGGTTCATGATGTTGAAGGGAAAAGGATAACAGCGGCACAGACAGATCCTCCCATATCAAGGACGAACCTTGGGAAAGAGCTGTTCGTGACATTCCTGGAAAAAGGTCGCTCCGGACCGGCGAGATACGGATTTATTGCAAAGGTTGTTGATTTTGTCAAAGATTATGAGCTTAAGTCGTCGCAAAAGGTGCAGGCCGTCATAATGCAGCAGACAGGGGATATCGAGGAATACAATCTGCGCATGTTCTACCGCCTTGAACCTCCAAGTGAATGCGGCATTGAAATATCGATGGAGGGAAGAAGGGTACACCTTCTTGATATTTCCATAGGAGGGGCGAAATTCAGCCACGAAAAGATACACCCTTTCCAGCCGAATGAAACAGTCAAAATGATGATAGAGGTGGCCGGGAACAAAACGCAGATAGAGGCCATGGTGCTCAGAGTGTGGGAACCGGAGAGTGAAAAAATGAGAAAGACCCTCGCGTATGCCTCCGTACAATTCCTTGATATTGACGCCCAGTTCAAGAACACCCTTGCAAGGAAGATCCGGGACATAGAGCGCGACATGAGATACAATGAAGTGTATGTGAAGAAATAGAGGAAAAACTTTTTAAACAGATCCAGCCGAAATAAACGTTTAAAAAAATCATTTTAAGCCATTCCAAGAGTGTCAGCAGGTTCATGAGGAAAGCACAATCCCGGGTATGACAATAGATAAAAATTACACCAATGACTGGCAAATGAGCCATAATAATGGCATAACCTTTTGTAATAATTAAGACAAGCGTGATGTTTCACGTGAAACATGAAAAGACCACCCGAATTGTTTGAATGTGGGATGCGGCCTCCAAACGGCCAGGAATGTGTGCCCTCCCTTCTATGAATCATCGTCCTTTAGCGATTCGATCATTTCCACCTGTGTCCATTTGACCGAGGTGACCATCCAGTCATTGGACTCCTTTTTCAAAGATATGTCGAAGCTGTACGTGCCGAGAGATTGCGGGATAATGTCGGCCATGGAACCAGTCTTCTTTCCGCTGGTCAGGAGAGCTCGAAACATAACCCTGGCAGATGTGTTATCAACAGATATATCGAGATTATTGATATAGACAGATATCCTGGGGTATCTAAAGAAATAGCCGAGCAGCAGCCCCTTGATGTTTTCGCGGTTGAATCCTTGAGGATCGCTATAGGTTTTCGAGAGGTGTTTCAGGATCTTCCCGAGATCCTTCTCTTCGGCCGCTGTCTGGATTTCAGAAATAACATTTTTAACCCGGACTTGTTCAGTCTCTTTGTGACAACCGAGTGCAGAAACGACAATAAACAAGATAAAGAGGGTTGTTGTAAGCCGTTTCATGGTATATCCTTTCGCTTACGTTTATAACTAGCCGTGAAAGCAGCGAGCCCGGGGGAAGAACACCCATTGTTTTTGTAATTGAAGGCCTTTTATCGAATGACCCTCTGGACCTGGACAGACTTGTTTGGTACTTTTACTCTGCCGCAGTCCTCTTCGCACCATGCGTTGTCCCCTACCCTTAGACCTTCAACAGACCTGGTTTCAATTACCCTGGTCTTGCCTCCGGCGTCAGTTATGATTATTACTTTCCCCTGTATATTCGTTATTTTTCCACTGAATACAACCGCATTCGCCTTGCCCCCTCGAAAGTTGGGGTCAGTTGCGGAGACAGTTGTCACGGTCAACAGAAGTCCAGCCACCATAATTATTGAAAAGAGCCTTTTGCACATATGTTTATCCTCCAGAAAAAGAATTATCGGGCAAACGTGAGATCATCGCGTCCCGCTGATACAAGGATGAACGGTGCAGGTGAAGTTCTCCGACAAGAAAGCGCCCGCTTGCAGCATTTACGGCATTCATTGCCCGGTGTTTAATGGCCAGCCTGCACACAAAAAACGATTTTCCTCCAACAGTGATTCCTTTTCAAGAGAAAAATGTACAAGACACAAAAAAGAACATTATTCCAGGATGATCCACGAATCAAGCATTGCCCTGGCGATGCCTGCGAATTCATCATATTGTGCTGTCGGAGAGGTGTAAAACCATACATGGAATATCTCACCCCGGGGTCTTGGAAGAACGATGACCCATTGCCTGAACACATGTTTGTCCACGCTGTATTCCACAGAAAATTGCTTTCCCGTGAGACGTAAAGGGCCTTTTGAGTATGTGAAAGGCTTTACAGCGGACTTTGTAAATCCATTTTGTTTTTCAAATAGACTTAACAGGTCATTTACTACGGCGTCCGGGTCGCGGTACTTTCCTGCCTTCGACTTTTCGGAAAGCAGGTTCTGGATGCTCACGGTGGAATGGTATGCTTTTGTGCCGGATGGCCCGCTGAATATGAACGTAACATTATCGGCCGATCTCTCATAAACCCAGTCTCCTGGATATTCAATAGTATAGCCCGCCCCTTTTTCCTGGAATAGCCTTGCGGGAAGACCCCTTCCTTTATGTTCCTGAGCGCATACGGATGAAAACGGGAGCATAATGAATATAATGACCGTAAAAAAGCAGATATAGAAAATATCCTTCATTATCTGACTCCTGCAACAGTTATTTGACGCGCGCTTTCTTTATTTTTCTGCAATTGCAGCCGATTTGCAAGGAGAAATGTAAAAGAAAAAGCTTCAAACGCACCATCGCTTGTTCAAGAGATATACATAGAAAAAAGATTTTGGAAAAAAGAAAAGCATGCTGCCACTGACATGTATCAAGAAGAAGAGAAGGATATGGCCGCGTGCCGGGATAAAATGCTGTATTATGAAAGATTCGATGAAAAAATGAATTAATGTTATTTAAAAGGGACCCGTTCCGTAGATCAGACATAAAAACAGCTTAAATAAGGTGAACGACGGAATACATAAGCCCGGATTTAAAGAAACATTCCCAAAGGATAAAGCCGTTAAAACCGTATTTATTTTAAAAGACACGCTTCCTTGATGTACGTCCGCGATTTATGATAGAGGCCGTTAATTTGTTTTTTAATGTTTTCACGTTCTTCGGCGGTTGTTTCTCTTATGACCCTGCCGGGCGAACCGAGAACGAGGGAGTTGGAAGGGATAACGGTGCGCGGCGTTACGATGCTGCCGGTGCCTATGATAGAGCCCTCGCCTATAGAGGCGTCATCGAGAACGATCGCGCCGGCGCCGATGAGCACATCGGAAGAGATGGTTGCACCGTGGATGATCGCGCCGTGGCTGATGAGGACGCCATTACCGATCCTGACCGGTGAACCTTCGGGTGATTCTATAAGGCACAGGTCGAGGACGGCCGAACGTTTTCCTAT
>ENA-UOWG01003389-UOWG01003389.1-activated-sludge-metagenome-genome-assembly--contig:-NODE-3389-length-12208-cov-4.548753_pt1 | contig 12208 bp, 10 predicted proteins | sample MGYA00238147_ERZ761563 | MGnify/ENA primary metagenome ERZ761563 (study PRJEB28884, sample SAMN05720216) | anaerobic digester metagenome | isolation source: active sludge of municipal... | reverse complement strand
TTCCAGTTCCTCGTGATAGAGGAGATAGCTGTCCTTGACGCCTGCCACCGGATAGTCGAAGCTGAAATGCACGCTGCCCTCCCCGATTATCGCCGGGGTCTCGATCCATTTCCCCTCTTCCCAGTGGCGCACGACCTGGGTGACCTCCCGTATGTTGATCTCGGGATTGAAGTTCGTGGCAAACACATGGCCGTGAGTCCCGGCATTGCAGTCAAGTATGTCAAGGCAATGTATCTCGTCAAAGAGGTGTTTCTGCGCGTAGGCCGCAAAAACGTTCGTTACGCCGGGGTCAAACCCGGAGCCGAGGAGGGCCATGATCCCCTTCTGCCTGAACCGGTCCTGGTATGCCCATTGCCAGCTGTATTCAAAGTGGGCCTCGTCGGGGGGCTCGTAATTCGCGGTATCGATGTAATGTACCCCCGTCTCCAGGCAGGCATCCATGATGTGCAGATCCTGGTATGGGAGGGCGAGATTGAGAACGACATCCGGCTCGAACGATCTCATGAGGGCTGCAAGCTCGGCCACGTTGTCGGCATCGACCTGCGCCGTCCTCACTTCCCTTCCGTACCTGCTCCTTATATCGCTTCCAATGGCTTCACATTTGGAAAGGGTCCTGCTCGCGATCATTATGTCCCTGAAGGCCCCGGGGACCTGAGCGCATTTATGGGCAGCCACGGTTGCCACTCCCCCTGCCCCGATTATCATTATTCTTCCGCGGTTCATTGCATCATCCATAGGTTTTTCTCCCCAACAACGTATATATATGATCTATTTTATGCCGGAATGCAGGAGCATGATAATCTCCCGTACTACTTTTGAAGCGCAAACAGAGGAAACGAAGGTCGCATCGTAATCAGGGGCCAGCTCCACCACGTCCGCGCCTGCGATGTTCATTCCCTTGAGAGCGTTGAAATACTCCATGACCTCCCTGAACGTCAGACCTCCCGGCTCCGGTGTGGTGACCCCGGGCGCCAGGGACGGGTCGAAAACATCCAGGTCAAAGCTCACGTAAACCGGAGCGTCACGGTTCAGACGCTGCGCGAGTATGGCCGGAGATCCCACGGGATTAAGCTGCGCGAATTCCTGCTTCGTTCCGGAGCGTATCCCTATCTGGAACATCTCCGATACCCCCAGCTGCCTGACAAGCTTCATCACCGTCGCATGGGAAAGTTCCTGTCCCTCGTATTCGTCCCGAAGGTCGCAATGGGCATCGAAATGCACGACTTGCAGGGCGGGAAAACGTTTTATCATCGATTTCATGACAGGATACGTCACCAGGTGCTCTCCTCCAAAAAGCAGGGGTTTCTCGCGGTTTTCCGTGATGTCGGCCACGGCCCTCTCGATGATCTCCAGCGAGCCATTGAGGTCGCCATTCGGAAGCTCAAGGTCACCGGCATCGCGAAACATGATATCGTCCAGATCCAGTCCGAGGTACGGACTGTAAGTTTCGAGGGTCCAGGATGCCTTCCTGATGCTTTCAGGTGCAAATTTTGTCCCGCCCCGGAACGAAGATGTTGCATCCAGCGGACAACCAAGCAGGGTTATGCCCTGGCCCGCCTCACCCTTTCCGGAACCCATGTACTCATTATGGAAAACACCTTTCATTAACACCTTACTCCCGGGATATATGAATTCAACGAAGACTGCGGTATCAACGCGATAGTCGCGGCTTGTAATCCTAATTCCACAGGACCACGCCGGCGAATACGGCACCGATGGTGACTACTTTTAATGTGGCTGAAATGGACATTATTTCCTTGATCGGCCGCTTCCTCAACTCCATTCCCTTTTCCGCCATCTTCCTGACCTGTTCCACCACGACGTTCTCCTCCGCCCTCGCCGAGTACTCCATAATGAGACCGGCAAGATTCGGGTCCTCCGGTATGCCTATCGCCACGGCGGCGGAGATGATACCGGGGGTTTCGGTGGTCATGGATGCGTAGGCAACCGGTACAAGTGCCCCCTGCGGCAGCGATGCCGGGCGCGGTTTGATCTCCTGGCAGCCGGGAGGAAGGATGCTGCTCATCCTTAGCAGGTTGGTGTCGCCTACACCCGAAGCCAGAAGGGCCCCGTCAAACGCATTCAAAAGTGAGAAACCGTCAGACGAACCGCCGACAAGAAAAAACTTCGTGGGTGTTTTGACAATCACTTTAACCACCTCCCAATTTTTTTAGTCACAGTAAGTTCGTGGGTGCTTCAGTCGCCTTAAAAAAGATCCAGCCGATATCTATGACAGACGGGTAAATACACCCCCGCCTTTCATTACGCTTTCACATTATGGCTCTCCCCGAAGCATTCCCTGCCCTGTAAGGGACATCAAAAATTCGGTGGAGAAGATACCCACAGCAACACTGCCATTGTTTTGTGCTTATTTATTATGTAATGCTTCCTCGTTGCCTTGTAATAGAAGCATTCGCCTTTCTTCAGTTTCTGTGGTTTTCCGCCAAGCACCAGTTCAACGTTCCCGGCCAGGACAAAACCGAACTCCTCGCCCTCGTGAGGCTCCTCTTCGGGAGTCCGCTCTCCGACACCCAGTTCAAGCAGGGCAGGATCCAAAAGCCGGTTCTGTGCCGCAGGTACAAGTATCTGAAAACCTTTCACTCCGTCGATATCGAGGCCAACCCTGTCCTTGAGCTTGAAAACGATCTTTTCATCGAAGGCCCCATTGAAAAAACTGGAAGGTTTTTCATCGAGGGCATCAAGGATCCCGATCAGGCTTTCAACGGACAGGGAGGTGAGATTGCGTTCGACCTGGGAGATGAAACCCTTCGTCAGCCCGGCACGGGTAGCCAGTTCTTCCTGGGTAAGGTTCTTGGCCTGCCTCAGCACCTTGATCTTCTCCCCTATGCTCATTTCGCCTGATTTAGCCATAACAGTATATACTCACAAGAAGTTTACATTATTAAACTAAATTATCTTTTTTTTTGTCAAGTAAATTTTTATTTAACTTTTAAGTTCAGTATGCTAAACTCTTGTGTCTGGGCATAATATGCAAGGAAAACAAGTAATTACATCGTTTTTTGAGAAACATGGCATCTCTCATATCTTTCAATTACCCGGTTTACATACACTTGCGCTCAATGCGTGCCTTTATAACCAACAAACAACAAAAACCATAACTGCCCGTCATGAAACGAATCTCGCCTTCATGGCCGACGGGTACGCGAGGGCATCGGGAAAACCGGGGGTCATTCTGGTCACACCCGGCCCCGGTCTGGGCAATATTGTCTCAGGCTGTATGGAAAGCTTCTGCGACGACGTACCCCTCTTTATCATTCATATCGACATAGACCGCAAAGACCTCGGGAAAGGCATACTTCATGAAATAATAGACCCCGGGAACATCTTCAGGCACTTTATCAAGGAAAGCTTCTCCGTCGGCAGCGCAGAATCACTCCCCGAGATCCTGGACAGAGCTTACCGGACGTGCACGGCAGGACGCTGCGGCCCTGTACTGGTTTCCATTCCTTACAGCCTCCTCGACAAAGAGGTATCATCCTCCGTGAAAGGTATGCCCGACCCGCTGCCGGCTCCGCTGACACAAGATACCGTGGAAGACCTCCGCACTTTTCTTGCCGGTCTTGAACACCTGCTGAATGCCTGCGAAAGACCTGTAATGATCGGCGGCAAAGGCCTCATGAACGACGCTGCCTCAAAGCTTGTGGAAGAGATCTGCGGCCCCGGCAATATTCCCTTTCTAACTACAACGGGAGGAAAAGGGGTGGTGAGCGACAAACATCTCTTTTCCTTCGGCAGTATTATGGCAAAAGGCACCGCGCGTCAGATCGTCAGATCATCTGATCTCGTCATCGCAGCAGGCACCAGGCTACGCGATGTGGACACCAGAAGGCGCGGGGTCAGGATCGGGAACCTCGTCCATATCGATATCGACGACCGTTGGATGAACAGGAACTATCCCGCGGTCCTCCAATACGCAGCCGACCCGTTGGGGGCCCTGCGGGGCATTGCGCACATCACCCGCGGCAGGGCCTTCTCCTGGGACCTTCCACGATTGAAGGAAATGCAGCGCTCAGAGGCGGTCTCAATGAAAAGATCGGCAAGGGGATACGCGCTCGTGGACCTTCTGCGAAACACCATCCCCGATGCGGCCTCGATCGTCTGTGACCTCAATATTCCATCCTACTGGTCGGAATATTACATGCCGGTCTATCACCGTAGAAGTTTTATCATGCCCAGGGGAATATCACCCATTTTCTATTCTCTGTCGGCTGCGATAGGGGCAAAAACGGCCCGACCCGAACTGCCGTGCCTTGCGGTATGCGGCGACGGAGGCGTGCTTCCGCAAATTGCCGAACTTGCAACGGCCGTTCGATACAAAATCCCCGTCGTGGTCTTTGTCCACAACAACAGCAGCTTTTCCATCCTTGAGAACACGATGCGAAACCGTTACGAAATCACCGGGTCCATGGATCTCACCAACCCGGATTTCGTCAAGCTCGCCCGGGCTTTCGGTGTAAAGGCCAAACGGGCAAGATCTCTCGCAGGGCTCAAGGACATTTTCCTGCGCGATATAAACTGGGATGAACCTTTCCTTGTGGAGTTCGTCGATGCCGTTTCGTCCCCGCCATGGGATTAATCAGGCCTTGAGGCGCCAACACCCGCACCGCACAGGACACACCGGGGGTTCCTTTCAGCAAGGATCTCGTGAAATCTCATTTTCGCGCCGTCAAAATAAAGCAGCTTCCCGGCAAGGGCCGCGGGCTGTCCGATGATGATCCTTATCGCCTCCAGGGCCTGGATCGATCCTATGACTGCCGGAAGGGCGCCGATGACCCCCCGGGTCATCTTTTCATCGGTAATATGGGAAAAAAGGCACTCAAAACAGGCGGTACTGCCGGGTATGAACGTCGATGCCATTCCGGTGAGACCTTCGACACCGCCATAGATGAGCAGTATGCCATTGCGCACGGAAGCGGCATTGAGGACCCTTCTTGTACCGATATTGTCCAGTGCGTCAATAATGACCCGGCAGCCGCTGACCATCCCGGAAACGTTACCCTCATCAATGCCTGCCCGGATAGCCTCCACACGGCAATGCGGATTGAGCTTTAAAAGCTTGCCAAGGGCGGAATCCGCCTTGGACTGCCCGATATCACCAGTAAAATGGAGTATCTGGCGGTTCAGATTCGACAGTTCGACCACGTCGCGGTCGATGATCCTGACGTGTCCCACGCCTGCGGCCACTAGATAGTAAGCTGAAACTGATCCAAGACCTCCGATGCCGGCAATACAGATGCTGGCAGCTTTCAGAAGCCTCTGCCCCTTTTCTCCAATTTCCGGGAGCATGATCTGCCGGGTATAACGCTCTTTCTCTCCGGCAGAGAGACGCGTGCCGCGTTTATCTTCGTTGTTTTCTTTCATGTCGGCCTTTCATGTTTCCCGTTTAAGGGAAACTCTGTATTTTTCGACGAAATGATGGGGGTTATAGGAAAGCTTGGCCGTGCGCAGCCCGGGTATGCCAAGGTCCTGTTCGCGGTTGAGAAACCTGGTGTCCTTCCACCGTCTCGCGCAGAACTGCTGATTGATGAGCTGGTACAGACCGGGTATCCCGGGATCGGCCTTTTCTATATGGACAACCGCCATATCGCCCCCCATTGCCTCTCCGATGGTAAATGCCCTTACCTCCTCCTCGAGCAATATGACGGCACCTGTCACATCCAGCGCGCGATAGTTGGTCAGGATCTCCCTGGTTGCCTCCCATTCTCCAAGGAGGTTAAGGTCGTCGTCGCACCGGCGATAAGCACACCATCGTTCCTGGAGGTCCATACAGGCATCGACGTGCCTCTCCTCAAGCGGCTCATAACTGTAAGAACCGTATGTCCTGTGGAACTGGTTGATGTAATTTCTCTTGTTTCTGAACCTCCCGCCAGGAAGATCGATCAGGTCGCCTGTCAGATAGACATAATCGAAGTGCTCCCTGATCTCTTCCGCTACGATCCCCGGCAATCTTTCAAGCTCCCGGACAAATCTCTTGCCGGCCCTTTCGATAACGGGATGAACAACCTTTTTTTCATCCCTCAGCCATTCAAGAAGCATCATTGCAATGTCGGCGTTGCCCGCAGGGCCGACGGGCTCCAGGGCGAAAAGCGGCCCTTCATTTTCCATACCCGTTATGCAGAGCCAGTCCTTGTAAAGAGACCATTGAAAACTGTAATGATTGCGCCAGATAAAGAGATTTGTAAAGGTGAGTTCCGACGTTTCCGGACCATATTCGCGAAGAAGGCCCATAATGAACGGGCGGTCTTCCAGTTCCAAAGGTCTGAAAAGCGGGAACCTGGCAGCGGGATGCATCCCTCATATTGAAACGGAAAAGCGGTCTTTTGTCAAGGCAGGGAAACCGCGTGAAATGGTTCAGGCGGTCGAAAATGTCTTTTAAGGCCTTTCTCTTCGAAATGTGTTACAATGATATGCATGGATCATAAAGGCGTTGCGATCGGGATTGACACGGACAAGATCCGCCATATCACGCAATCTCTCTCATCATACCTCCAGGGCAAGGAAAAGCCGCTTGGTCTCTCCCTCGTTTCCTTCTTTTCCCGCGGGCATCTGCTCATAGAAGACCTTCCAGGCCTCGGCAAGACCACGCTTGCCATAGGTATCGCCAAGTCCCTGGGGCTCACTTTCGGCCGGATCCAGTGCACAAGCGACCTTCTCCCAACGGACATAACAGGTCTGTCCATATACAACAAAACTACGAGCGAGTTCGATTTCCATCCAGGACCGATCTTCAACAACATCGTGCTCTGCGACGAGATAAACCGTGCAACACCCAAGACGCAGAGCGCCCTTCTGGAAGCGATGGAGGAAAAGCAGGTCACCATCGAGGGAAAGACATACAAGCTCCCCAAACTTTTCTGCGTCATAGCGACACAGAACCCCGCCGAACAATTCGGCACATTTCCCCTCCCGGAGTCGCAGCTCGACAGGTTCATGATGAAGATAAGCATCGGCTACCCTTCACGGGAAGCTGAAAAAGAGATCCTTAAGATCGGAAGCAAAAGAGAGGATATCTACCTTATCGAACCCGTCGTCAACCAGGACGAGGTATCCCGGATACAGGAAGAGATCTCTTACAGTGTCTATGTTTCCGACAAGATCCTTGAATACACCCTCTCCATAATACAGAAAACAAGAACAAGCGAGTACCTTTCAGCTGGTCTCTCAACGAGAGGGGCGCTTACGATCATCAATACGGCTAAGACCAACGCATTTTTCCATGAAAGAAATTTCGTCATCCCTGAAGACATCAAAGACCTCGTCGAATATACCATCCCGCACCGCGTGATCTTCAAAGAGGAATACGAGAACCTCAACAAAAGGGAGATTGTAAAATCAATAGTAGACACGGTACACGCACCCCTGTAATAAAGATCTCCAAAACAGGCTTCATCTATATCGCCCTCACCATCTTTCTCGGCATAGCGGCGGCAAACACGAACAATAATCTGGTCTTCCTCGTCGTATCGGCATTGCTGAGCTTCATGAGCATCTCCGGCATCTTCGGAAAGAGCAACCTCTCAAAGCTCGAATTTGTCATCGAATTTCCACAGGAGATATATGCGGGAAGCCAGTTCCCTGTGAAGATCACCATACAGAACCAGCGCAGGTTTCTGCCCGCCTTCCTGATCGGCCTCTCTGCGGAGAAGATATCGGCGCTTCTGCCTTTCACCCCCAACAGGGGTGAGTCATCATTATATACCAACGTGACCTTTCTCAGACGCGGTCTCTATACCATAGAGAAACCATACGTCTACTCCGTTTTTCCCTTCAATTTTTTCACTCGCTTCAAGAAGATCGACCGCGTTTATACGATCATGGTCCTGCCATCCCTGAAGGCCTGCGATCTTGCTTCGCTCTACCGGAAGGAAAGGAGAACGAGAGGCGAAAAAACTTCCGACAAGATCGGGTACGACTCGGACATTATCTCAATAAGGGAATACGTCAGGGGAGACCCCCTGAAATACATCCACTGGAAGGCCACGGCCAAGACAGGCAAACTCAAGACGAAAGAACATTCCTCCCTTTCATATCAGCCCGTTACAATTGATTTCGACAGGGTCCTTGTAAAAGACCTGGAGGAGCGCATATCATGCGTGGCCTTTACGATCGTCCAGCTTATCAAAACCAATGTGCCCGTGGGGCTCAAGATAGACGGACGGCTCTATCCCCCCGATGTTACCGCCGCCCACAAACTGAATATGCTCAGAGAACTGGCGCTTTATGGAACAAACAGTTCGTAAAGCGTGAACCGTGAGGCGTGAGGAATGAAAAACCGGAACCTTGAAGGAAAGTCTCAATGATCCACGAACGGGAACGCGAAATATCTTCGTATCCTTTTAGACCTTACACCTTACGCTTTACGTATCTTTACGTTTCACGCAGCGCCAAAGGTGATAAATGATAGCGGTCAGTTTCACACAACTGAAAGTCAGTACAATAGTCAACATCTCCGCGTACATCACCGGCATGCTCTGCATCGTGGCCGTATCAGGCCATATACATTTTTTTTATCTCCTTTTGCTGCTCGCAATGATGGCCCTTTCGGCCTTCCTGGAATTTAAAAAGGTCTTCATCCCCAGGTGGCTGCTGACCGTAGTTTCCTTTGCGGTCGTCGTCTATTTCCTCCTGCATGTCGGCAGACAGGACCTCATCGCCCAGGTAATGGAAGCGCTTTTCGTCCTTATGGGGATCAAATTCCTCGAGCAGAAACAGGTCCGTGATTTCATGCAGATATACGCCCTGGCGCTCTTCGTCCTTGCGGGGCTTGGCCTGCTGACACTAAGCATGACCTTTGTTCTCTATCTTCTGGTTTTCTTCTTCCTGCTCTCCCTTTCGCTTGTCTTTCTCACGTTCTATTCGCAGGACCCGCAGCTGGAACTCACGAACCACACCATCAGGAAAATGATCGTCAAATGCCTGTGGATACCACTGCTTGCCATCCCCCTGTCCACTGTCATGTTTGTCATCCTTCCGCGCACGCACTACCCGATCCTCACCTTTCTCAACAGGCCCGATAAGGCAAAAACCGGCTTCACCGACAACGTGAGACTAGGACAGGTCTCCGACATTCAGGAGGATGAGAGCATACTGTTTCGGGCCAACATGGAAAGGGTCGATGACGATTCACTCTACTGGAGGGGCATCACTCTCGATTTTTTTGACGGGAGCTCATGGAAAAGCACCGGCAGGCGCATTTTCTCCAATACCGGCGGCAAAAGCCTGAAAGGAAGACCTGTGAGCCAGACCATATATCTCGAACCCTATCAGAATTCATACGTCTTCGCGCTGGACAAACCGGTCTTTATTGATCTCAGAAGGACACGAAAGAACGAGGACCTCACCTTCACCATGCCCGGTTTCATCGACAGGAGGATACGTTATAACGCCATGTCGATGATCTCAAGGGTAATACCCGAAGATATCTCGAATAAGCAGTCCTATCTTCAGCTCCCCGCGGACCTTTCGCCCAGGGTCATTTCCCTCGCCGCAGGCCTCGCTGCCGGGGGAGGCAAAGAAGGAACCCTGCGGAACATTTACAACCATCTGCATTCCAGCCGTTACAGATATTCGCTGACCGGTCTTCCGGTCACGAAAAACCCTCTCGAATATTTCCTCTTCGAATCCCGTTCCGGCAATTGCGAGTATTTCGCATCGGCGATGGCGGTCATGCTTCGCATCAACGGAATACCATCAAGGATCGTTGGCGGCTACCGGGGAGGATATTACAATGAAATTGGCAGATACTACCTCGTTCCCCAGAAAAATGCCCATGTCTGGGTCGAGGCCCACATAACCGGCCAGGGATGGGTAAGATTCGATCCCACGCCTGCCTCTTCAGATCTCTTTGCCAATCCCGGGAAGGGTATCTTTCTTCGTCTCCAATTGTTTTTCGATACGATCAATTACTACTGGTATGGCATTGTCCTTACCTATAATCTCGAAAGGCAGGTCTCAATCGCGCGCAATCTAATGGCAGAGTTGAAAAAGCCCTCGATCGCTTTTTCTTTTAAAAAATGGGGGGCACTGAGGTATTTTGGCCTCTTCGTGCTGGCCCTTGCGTTGATCGTCATTGCGAAGATCATCATGGATTCACTTCGTTCACGCGAGGAAAGGATAATGAATGATTTCCTGAAAAGGCTCAAAGATGCCGGATATGAGAAGGACAGATCACAGGGCCTCGAGGAATTCCTGTCCGGTATTGCCGACGAGGATCTGAGACGCAGCGCCTTTAAGTTTGTCCGGAAATTCGAAAAGATCTATTACCGGGACCGGCGGTTCACCGCGGACGATCTGAAAAAACTGAAAGAACTGGTAAAGGCGCTTGACAGTGCTTAACTGCTCTGCTAACATGAAGCTGTTGTCAAGTATGGAACATCATGCCGCAAAACCTTTTTCTTTACAGTTTGCAGTAACCCACTCCATGGCTGCGGGAGATTAAATGGCAGTACCAAAAAAAACTGCTCTTCAATGGTTCATTGAAGCATACAACTATCATCTTATAGAACAATCGTTCGACAAGGCAATAAAGGCATATAAAAAGTGCATCCAGCTCGATCCGGGATATACAGACGCATATGTCAACCTCGGTCTCATCCATCTTAAAAAACAACAATACGAGAAAGCCCTTCAGTACTTTTCGCGTGTCGTCCAGCTTGAACCCGACAATATAGAAGTTTATATCAACCTCGGTTATGCCTATGAGAAAATGGAACGTTTCGGAAGCGCCAAACAGATGTATGAACATGCCCTCAAGCTCAACCCGAAGCACATGGAAGCTTTTATCAACCTTGCGAATATAGCCGAAATGCAGGCCGACTACAACGGGGCTATCGATCTCTGGAAAAAGGCCATCGAGGTGGACCCCAATGCCGCACAGCCCCACTTTTTTCTGGCCTCCGTATACGACAGGCACGACATGTTCGATGAGGCGATAGAGGAATACAAACTGGCCCTTGAGATCGATCCGCGCAACCTGAAGGCCCTCTTTAATCTCGGGCGGCTCTTTGTCCAGCAAGACGATCTGAGAAAAGCCTTTGAATCCTTTTCACGTGTTATTGAACTGAACGGCGACAACACAGAAGCATGGAATTACCTTGGCTACATATACGAAGCGCTGGGAAGTCTTGAAAATGCGATCTTTGCATATAGCAAGTCTCTGGCCGTAAACAATTATCAGGAAGATGCCCATTATAATCTTGCACGGCTGCAATATATGCAGCACCGGGCAAACCCCGACCCTGCCCTGCTGGAAGGGATCAAGAGCAGGCTCCAATACGTGCTTTCTGTTAACCCGAGACATCGTGAGGCCAAACAACTGATAGGCATGATCCAGCTGCACAGATCACGTGAACAAAATGGCTATAAGAACAATAGCCAATGATCAAATTCCAATAACCAACAAAATATAATAATCAATGACCAGAGAAGGATAACAGCATTTAAAAGAATAAAATCTTTTTTATCATCCTCCCATTCTTTGTATGATAACACTAAGGATCTCGCTCCATACAGAGACCGGATCAACCGTCGGTGAAGCGGTTAACTGGGGATTTTTCTCAAGTGTCTGTGCCGCCAGCACTCCGGCGACCTTTCTCTTCTGATCGGCACTTGCCGCGATCGTCTGTTCGGCAATATGCGGAGGGATCTCAATTTTGATACTGCAACCGGCGATCACGGCAATTTCCGGATCTGCCGATGTTTGTGCCTGAATACCCTCTACGGGCGGCTGCACCTGGGGCCTTGCGACCTCTGCCATTTCCTGCGGTGGCGGCGGTGGTGGTGGCGGCGGCGGTGGAGGAGGAGGCGGTGGTGGTGGAGGCGGAGGCGGTGGAGGAGGCGGAGGAGGAGCTGCCTTTTCGATGATCTCTTCCTTAAAAACCTCTTCTTCCTTTTCCGTTTTGATCTCAGCCTCTTCTTCGGGCTGCGGTTCGAACCTGGGCGTTTCTTCCGGCTGCACCTTGATCTCAGCCTCTTCTTCAGGTTCTGTCTTGAACTTGAATTCGAGCGGTGGTTCGAAACTGGGTGTTTCTTCCTGCTGAACTTCGATCTCAGCCTCTTCTTCGGGCTGCGGTTCAAATTTAAGAACTTCTTCGGGCTCGGCTTCGAGCTTTTCTTCTACTCCCGGTCCTGCCTCTGGCTCCTTTTCAAACCTTTCACCGAATGAAACCGGGGCCGTCTCTCTTGCTTC
>ENA-UOWG01003387-UOWG01003387.1-activated-sludge-metagenome-genome-assembly--contig:-NODE-3387-length-12216-cov-6.150481_pt1 | contig 12216 bp, 7 predicted proteins | sample MGYA00238147_ERZ761563 | MGnify/ENA primary metagenome ERZ761563 (study PRJEB28884, sample SAMN05720216) | anaerobic digester metagenome | isolation source: active sludge of municipal... | reverse complement strand
GCCGAAAGCCGAAAGCCCCCCCTCCCTTCCCGCGTCCAGTCCCCAGTCCGAGATATACCGTCGTCGCCGGGAAGCCTTCGTCGCCGCGATGAACCGGCTGCAGATGGTCATCGGGATGAGCCGGCGTGTGACCGAGATCCTGGTCGGGTATGGGGTCGACGCCGCCAGGGCACGCACCGTCCACCTGGTGCTGGAGGATTTCGGCCGCATCCGCCGGAAGGAGCCGCGGACGCCGGCGCTCCCCCTGCGCTTCGCCCTGCTCAACAAGGCCACGCTCATGAAGGGCGCCGGGCTGCTCCGCGAGGCCTTCGCCGGCTTCGGCCCGGATCAGGTCCGCCTGCTCGTCTTCGGGACGCAGAACAGCGCCGGGGAGGGGCTGCTCCGCCCGCTCCTCGACTCGGGGGTGGCCGAGCTCAAGGGGCCGTACCGCCGCGAGGAGCTCGACGCCGTCATGGCCCAGGTCGACGTCGGCCTGGTGCCCTCCATCTGGGAGGAGGCCTACGGCTACGTTGGGCCAGAGTTCCTGGCGGCTGGCGTGCCACTCCTGGCCTCGCGGATCGGCGGGATGCCCGACTACGTCGAGGACGGAGTCAACGGTTACCTGCTGCCGCCGACCGATCCGGGCGCCTGGCAGGCGAAGATCCGGGAACTCGTCGCCAATCCGGCCGAAGTCGAGCGCCTGGCCCGAGGCATCAAGCCGGTGAAGACCATGCGCGAACACGGCCCGGAGCTGGAAGCCATCTACGCCGAGGCCATCGCCCTCATGAAGGTGGGGAAGTGAACCGGCCGGCCCGGGTGCTCTTCGTGACCCCCTCGCTCAAGGGCGGCGGGGCGGAGCGCGTGCTGGTCACGCTGCTCGGCCACCTCGATCCGGCCAGGTTCGAGCCGGTCCTGGCGACCTTCTTCGAGGGCAACGACTACCCCCAGCTGCTGCCGCAGAGCGTGCGGCACATCGACTTCCGGTGCTCCGGCCGGCTGGCGTTCCCGCGCCTCTGCCGCCGGCTGGCCCGGGCCATCTGCGAGGAGCGGCCGGACCTGGTTGTTTCCTTCATGAACTACACCAACCTGGTTGCCATCGTTGCCGCCGGCCTGGCGCGCATCGATGTGCCTGTGATCATTGTCGAACAGACGCCTCTGGCGCTGCATTTCGGCAACAAGCGCTCTCTGGGGCGGCGGTTCCGGCGGGCGGGGGCCAGATGGCTCTACCCGCGCGCCCGGGCGGCCATAGCCCCGAGCAAAGGACTGTGCGACGAACTGTCGGGGCAGTTCGGGGTGCCGGCGGTGCGCTGTCATGTCGTGCCCAATCCAGTGGACTTCGATCTGGTGCGCCAGGGAGCCGCCGATGCGTTGCCTGCCGATATTCCGGCTGACGGCCTACCACTAATCACAACCTGTGGCCGGCTGGAACCGCTCAAGAACCAAGTGCTTCTGCTGGAGGCATTTGCGGAAGTCCGGAAAGATCATCCGGCCAGACTCTGTCTCCTTGGCGAGGGCCCTGAGCGAGGCCGGTTGCACCGAAGAGCCAAGGAGTTGGGTTTGGCGGACAGCGTGATCATGCCCGGGTTTCAGCGCAACCCATTCCGGTATCTCGCCGCCAGCACAGTCTTCGCCCTGACATCCAACTGGGAGGGCTTCGGGAACGTCATCATCGAAGCCATGGCCTGCGGCGCCCCGGTGGTGTCCTCGGACTGTGATTACGGCCCCCGAGAGATCATCCGGGACGGTGAGAACGGACTGCTCTTCCCGCCCGGCGACCGGCAGGCGCTGGCGGAACGTCTCTCGCGCTTGCTCGGGGACGCGGCTCTGCGTGTGCGCTTGGCCGACGCGGGCAGACAGAGTGCGTTGCGGTACGATGCCGAGGCGGTGGCGCGGCAGTACGAGGCCATCATAGACCGGGTACTCCTTGCGGACTCATCCGGCGGAAGACCATGAAAGTCCTCGTCCTCAGCCACCTCTACCCCCGCCCCAACGACCCGGGCCAGGCGCTCTTCATCAGCCGCCAGATCCAGGCGCTGGCCGCCCTGGGCGTGGAGTTCCGGATCGTCTCGCCCGTCCCCTGGAGCCCTCCCCTCCCCGCCTGGAGCGCCCGTGCGCGGCGCACGCTGGCCGGGGCGCGCGCGACGCCGGCCGAGTGGGAGATCGACGGCGTCCGGGTCGTCGCGCCGCGCTACCTCAAGCTGCCCGGGGCGCTCGACTTCGGCCTCTTCGGGCCGCTCTACTTCCGGGGCGTGCGGAAGCTCGCACGCGCCATCCAACGCGAGTGGCCCTTCGACCTCATCCACGGCCAGATGCTGGTCCCCGACGGCTACGCCGCCGCGCGGCTGGGCCTGGAGCTGGGCGTGCCCTCGGTGGCCACCGAGCGCGGCTACCTGCCCACCCAGCTGGCCGGGTCCGGCGGGCTGCGCCGGTCGGTCCGCTGGACCATGGAGAACGCCACCCAGACGGTGTTCGTAGCCCGGGCCATGGCCGACCTGGCCTGCGAGTTCGCCCGGCCCAGGCGCCCGGCGCGGGTGGTCTATACCGGCCTCGATCAGGAGCGCTTCCAGCCGGCCGACCGGAGCGCGGCCCGCCGGAGCCTGGGCCTGCCGGCCGATGCGCCTGTGCTGCTCTTCGTCGGCCACAACGCCCGCAAGAAGGGCCTCTACGTCCTCTTCGAGGCCCTGCCGGAGATCTGGAAGCGCCACCCCGGAGCGGTGCTCTGCGTCATCGGCAAGGACGCGGCCTCCCCGGAAGTCCAGTCCGCGGCCGCTAACCTCCAGCCTCCAGCCTCCAACCCCCAACCTCCCACCTCCAACCCCCAACCCCTGCCCCCCAACCCTCAACCCTCGTCCCGTATCCTCCTGCTGGGTCCTCGTCCCAACGACGAACTTCCCTCCTGGTACGCCGCCGCCGACCTGGTGGTGCTGCCGTCCTTCCGCGAGGGACTGCCCAACAACCTGGTCGAGGCCGCCGCCTGCGCCCGGCCCATCGTGGCCACGGCCACCGACGGCATCCCCGAGGTCGTCACCGACGGCGCCACCGGCCTGCTGGTGCCCAAGGGCGACGCCGGCGCGCTGGCCGCGGCCATCGGCCGGCTGCTGGCCGACCCGGAGCTCGCCCGCCGCATGGGCGAGCGCGGTAGGGAGATGGTCCTGGCGCGCTTCTCGTGGGAGCGGCACGGGCGGGAGATGATGGAGGTGTATGAGGAGGCGGTGCGCCGCGGGGCTTTCACCGCAGAGGGCGCTGAGTAGCGCAGAGGACGGCATCGTTCTCGTTCTCGGACAACAACAACAACGGCTGTGTAACCGCAGATGCACGCAGATACACGCAGATGACAACAGCCACAACAACGGATGCTGCGCTGTTGTTGTGCTTGGCGTCTTGGCGTCTTTGCGTGAGGACAACGGCGGGGCGGCATGGCCAAAAGGGCTTTCGGCTATCGGCATTCGGCATTCGGCATTCGGCTTTCGGAATGGACGGGCCGCCCGTGGAGAGCCTTGTCACAGCCCCCCAACCTCCCACCTCCAACCCTCAACCCCCAACCCCCAACCCCCAACCGGCCAGGTCCCTTGCGCGGGGGCGCGGGCGTACGTATACTGTCTGTAGATGCTACGTAGCGCACGGCGAAGGAGGATCCGCCCATGCCCACCACCAAGCTGACGCTGAGTGCCGACCGGGAGCTGCTGGCCAGGGCCAAGAAGCTGGCTGCCGAGGAGGGCACGTCGCTCTCCTCCATGTTCGCCCGGATGCTGGAGGCCGTGCTCCGGGAGCGTCGGAAGGCCGGCCGGCCCGGGCCCCTGACCCGCAAGGCCACCGGACTGGCCAGGCTCCCGCGCGGCAAGAGCGACAGCGAACTGGTCGCCGACGCCCTGGCCGACAAGTACGGCGCCTGACCGTGCGCGTCCTGGTCGACACCAACGTGCTTCTGGACGTGCTCGCCGGGCGCGAGCCGTTCTACCCCGAAGCGGCGCGCATCTGGACCCTGGCCGAATCCGGAGCGGTCGACGCCTGCATCGCGGCCATCGGCTTCAGCAACTGCTTCTACGTCATGCGCAAGCACGGCGGCCAGCGCAGCGCCGAGCAGGCCGTCCGGCTGCTCCGCGACATCTTCACCCCGGTGGAACTGACCGCCAGGATCATCGGCCAGGCCATCGATTCCGACCTGGAGGACTTCGAGGACGCCATCCAGTTCCACTCGGCCATCCACGCCGGGGCCGACTGCATCGTCACCCGCAACCCGGATGACTTCCCGAGGGACGCGGTCTCCATCCTGACCCCGGCGGAGTTCCTCGCCACCCACGGGACCGAGTGACGGGCTGACGCGCCGCGCGCTCCCTGACGGGAGGGGCACTGCGGGCGGCATGGCCGAAGGGCTTTCGGCTATCGGCCGTTCGAGAGCCCCTTCGGCAGGCTCAGGGCCCTGAGCAGAGTCGAAGGACTCACGGCCCTGAGCACCGTCGAAGGGCATTCGGCTTTCGGAATGGACGGGCCGCCCGTGGAGAGCCTTGTCACAGCCCCCCAAGCTCCCACCTCCAACCCCCAACCCCCAACCGGCCCCTCCACCCCCATCCGCCGGATCGATATCGCACAAATTTCCCGGAAAAGATCTTGACTGCACATGTGCAATGAATAATATCCGCGCCCGATAGCGGTTTTGAGGCACCAGTCCCTTTGGATCAGTCGCACGCGGCAGGAGTTACGCAAATGGTCAGCCCCAGGTACTCCGGCATTGTTACAGTCCCACCCCTCTGCACATTGCTCTGCATATCACTGCTGGTATCAGCCGTGGTCTGCCCGGTGGTCCGCACCGGCGGAGCGGTGGCGGGGGAGGAAGGTCAAATCACGAGTTCAAGCTGGCCGCTCGGCCAGTAATGGTTTTGTGACACGAGGGAATGGGTAAGGAGACACCAAATGCTCGGACGGTACTCAGGTACAGCGGCGGTTCTGACGGGGATCCTTGCGTGGTCTGTCCTGGCGGCGCCCGAGGCGCGCGCGGACTGGGTGAAGGCTGCGTCGGCGACAGGCGCCAACTGGGCGGGGCATAGCAAGGCTTCGGACCTGGACCCGGCCAGCTATGCCTCCGATCAAATCAACAAGGGCGACTGCTGGGGCAATCCGCTGGTGCTAACCTTCACGGGCAGCGACCCAGCCAAGCCCCGCTATCCGGCCAGCCGCGTGCGGTTCAATGCTGATCGCTGGGACGGCGCGGTGGACAAAGTGAAGGTGAAAGTCGTATTCGCAGACGGCGAGGCAATCGAGAAGGAGTTCTACGCCAAGAACGGCGATGCGGTTGTCGGCGAGAACGCCCCGGACGGCTACCCCAACGCCGCCTTCAAGGAGATCACCTTCGACAAGAAGGTCGTGAGCCAGGTGGAGTTCTCCTTCCACTACACGAAGGCCGGCTACTACTTCTGGCTGTACGAACTGCAGATCTTTGAGGAGGTGCCGCCGATCGGCCAGCCCTCCGGCGTCACGCTCGACCCCAGCGCCATCACCGCGGTTTCAGCGGTGCTGCACGGCCGGGTGGAGAAGGATGGCGGTGCGCCCTGCACTGCGGTTTTCGAGTACGGCACGACTCCCGAGTGCGACGGGGGCGTCAAGGCGGCGACGGGCACCTTCGGGTCCGGCGGGGAAGCGGTCGCCCAGATCGCCGGGCTGCAGACCGGCCGCCTGTACTATTACCGTCTGAAGGTCACCAATCCTGCAGGTTCGACCGTGCCGAGCGCCGTTGGCGTGAAGACCTTCGTGGCCTGCCCGGAGGAGTCGGAGGACGGAGTTCTCTGGACGGCGCCCGTCGCTATCGGTGCCGATACCGGCGCCCAGTGGGAGACTCCGGGGGCCGCCTTCGACGATTGGGACGCCAGCGCCGCGCGGTGCTATCACATCATCCACGACCCGGAGCTGTGGAGCCCCTACCTGCACCTCAGCCCGCGGCAGCCCGGCCTCTACAGCGGACTGCGCTTCAAGGCCGCCAAGCCTGACTCGTACATAGACAAGATCCAGATCGACATCCTGACCAGCGGCGGCTGGAGGCCGCTGTACGACCCCGGCTCCGATGGCCAGGGTGGGATCGTCTTCGAGCATAACCAGTTCACGACGGTCGCCTTCAAGGATGTCCCCGGCCTGGACAGCGCCTACCACCTCTATCCGATCCTGGACTGCCGCATCCGCTTCCACATGGCCACGGCGGGCGTGGGGCAGTACTGGAACCTGTACGAGTTCGACTTCCGCCAGATCGGGGTGAACCTGATCGCGCCGGGAGTGCCGTATCACGGGGAAGAGGAGCCGGGGGTTTGTCTGTTGGCCAAAGCGACGGGTGCGCCGCTGACGGTCCGATTCGGTTCTGGCGTCGAAACGCTCAACACTGGAACCGTCTCCATCACCAAGAGCGGGAAGGCCGGCGTATTCCTGGATCCGGAGTGCACGCAGCAACTAGACCAGCTGGTCTACGATCTTGCGGTTGTTGCGGATCGCGCAGCATTCGCGAGTCGTATTCTGAACAGAACACTTTATGTCACCGGTGCGGCCAGGAGCGAGGCGCGAAACGACAGCTCGGTGGCCTGCTTCCTGGGTAACTTCGGGACGTCGGTGTCGGATCGTGTCAACTACACAGCAGCTGAGCTGGAACTGCTTCGGGGTAAGCTGGAGGTTGCGTCAGGCCGCGGGATGAAAGGCGGGGCTCGGGAGGTTCTGGAACTGCTCCCCGAAGACGCTTCGATCCCAGCCAGTTCTCCTGTGCCGGTCATTGCGGTCACGGCGAAGAACGTCGGGAACGTGCGGCTGAACGCCGCTAAACGGCTGATAGTGGACGTCGATCTTTCCGGAACAGTGCAGTATCCAGTTGCCGATATGATCGACGGTGACGCGGCCAACCCCTCAGAGGTCGTGATCGAAGTTGCGGCCGAAACCAGTGTCTCCGCCCCGCTGGCCGTTGTTCCGGAGCCCAAGTGCCTGTTGAGGCCGTATGCCAAGAGTTTCACGTGGGCGAAGCGGATTACGGACGTTCCTGTCGACAAAGGACGCATGCCGATCGTCATCAGGTGCGCTGAACCGGTATTCGGCAATGCAGCTTACCTGCGGCTGACTTTCACGGTCAAGGCTGTCAACGAGCCCACTAGGCCCACCACCGATCTTTGTGCGGCATCGTTCGGCTCGATACTGGATCACAATCTGGTGCAGCCACTGGCTGTGCAGCTGAATTTCGGGACCGCACGTTCGGTCGCGCAGCTAGTTGGTGCCGGGCCCAACGGGATAGGGGTGCGGGCTCATGATACATGGCGGACTCCGCGCAAGACCTTCGATACGACAGCGGGATTCGTTGCGGAGCAGGATAAGCTTGCCCGAATTGCCTCGACGCCGGCGGGCAGCATCGAGATCGTGCTGACGGATGTGTCAGGACTCACCTTCGACGACACCAAGCGCGATTTCTTCGTCGCCACCCTGTATATCCCGGCGCTGTGGCAGGAGGCGAAGGACAGGCCGACTGTTAAGTTCGTGGAGACAGGTGACAGCACCAACGTCTTCGAAACGGAAACTGTCTCGGCCACGATGCGACTTGTGGCTAATCTTGACGTTGACAAGAAGGATGACATCGAGGTCGATCTCGCCAGAATAAGGTTCGACGGAACGACGCAGGCTGAAATCCTGAAGGCGACTCTTGCGGAGACCGAGAACGCATCCCGGATCTTCAAGAACCAGGATGAAACCGTGTCCGTGAGCATCGCGCGGCAGACCGGCGTGCTTGGTTCCATTGCCGCGCAACTGCTGCTGAAGGTCTCCAGCACGGAACTCGGCCTGTCCGAACGCCTTGTGGACGTCGGGGCGCGTACAGACAAGGTTCTGGTCCTCGATTCCGGCAGCGTGCTCAAGGGCCTGGGTTCCGTCGCGTGTCCGGGCTATCACGACTATGCCGACGCCTGGTTGAAGGGGCCCTGGGCCGTCACCGAGGCCAGGGAGGACGGCGCCAGCAGGCACGGGCCCTATGTCCCTGTGCTCGTGCGGTTGGCGGGGCCGGTATCCCTGTCGCAGTGCGGCGCCATGAGCGTGGATGTGTTCGGGAAAGAGGTTCCCCTGGTTGAGTTTGAGGGGGAACTCTTCGCTGCCGGCAGCCCGGTGCCCGGCAATTACGTGGTTGCCGGCCATCTTCAAACGGGAGATTCCTTCGGTGCCGGGAAGATAACGAAGAAAGAGGGTTTTGTCTTTGCCGCAATGAAAGACAGTGCAACAGGGCGATCGCTTGGCAAGAAGCAGTTGATAGTCTACAACTCGGTCAGCAGCCTCTATGACCGCCTGCGCACGGTGGCGGCGAACAGAAGGCTGGGACGCCTGGGTAACGATCCGGGCAAGAGCTACTGTCCGGCATACACGACTGATGGCCAGGACGATCCCCTGCTTAGGTTTGTGGACCAGATAGTCTTCTTCCAGGACTTGGCCAAGGTGCAAAAAGGTGGATCCCCGACGGACCCGGTTACCCCGGGAGTTCGACTCCAGGCCGCTTTTGTCATGAGCAAGCCGGTGGCAGGGGTGGACATTGTCGTTCCGAACAGCCCAACTACGCTGCTTACTCGCTGCGGATCGCAGAAGGTGTGGGCGCCAGGCGCCAAGAACCTGCTCTCGCACTGGAAGCCCGAAAGCTCTGACGGGGAAGGTGCTGAGCGTGATCCCAGGGCCCGAACTCAGAACTGGACGCAGATCGCGCATTTCAACCTGGCCCTGGGCTATGCGCGCGTGAAGTCAAGCATCGACACCATGGTGGCCGTGTTGGAGGCGTCCTACCCTTCAGATGAGGCTCGGGCGCTGGCGATCGTAGATGCCATACGCAAGATCGGTTACTTGGATGTACTGTCAGAGGACCAGAAGGCGCAGTTGGCGAAATACGGGGATAAGATCGCTTTTGACTATGTCATTCAGGACTCGGTTCAACTAAAAGAGATGGTCGATGTGGTCACGATGGCTCGACGGTTCCAGGGCATGGGGGAGATTGAGCCTTTCAATTTCTTCCTGGCCTACGACATCGTCTCTAACGAGGGCTTCAACATCTTCGGGATCGATTCTCTAAACGATGTAATCGCCACGCAGGCTGGATTTACGTTTGGAGTCCATTACCGGGAGCCGGCCAGTACTATGGGAAGCCGTGCCAGCCTGAAGGCGGCCGTCGAAGAGCACATGGCTACTGCCAGGATGAAGTTACGCGCCCATCCAGTGATGGACAAGGCCAAGACTGTTCCGGCATTCCTATCGGTACAGTCGGCAGTGCGCGACAATCGCTTCGTGAAGCTTACGGTATACGCGCCTACTGCGCCGGATGGGCTGGACGTGTGGCCGGAGACCATTGGGACTGCAATGCAGGCCATTGAGGTTCCGCTGGCAAAGTTGATCAAGAACGAGGGGACCGACAAGGACTTCATTGATGCCTTGGTTGCCCACGTGGGCGACATCACCATGCGCAAGACCCCATTTGATCAGACGATCAAAGGCTTGCGGTTTCAGCTAAGCGCCGAACAAACACTGGTTCTCTTCGACGTTGTTGAAGTGCTCATGTTCATCGATGAGTGACCGCAGGGGAAGGCCAGGAAAGGAAGGGGGACGCCGGTGATTCGTGTGGTGCTGTGTCAGCTGATGGCCGCAGCGCTGGTGTGTGCTGGGTGGGGCTGCGGAGGGGGCGGCCGGAGCGCTGGCGGCCTTGGCGTGGACGACCCGGCCCAGATGGCCCCCGCCGGTTTCGCGGAGGCCATGTTCCAGGCCATCCGCCTTCCCGACGGGCCGATAGTACGCCGCGTCATGGCGCCGAAGGACTATGTCTTCGGGGCTCAGACCTTCATTGACCTGCGCAGCCCTGAGCAACGGTACCGCTTGTACGAAGGGGAGATTCGCGACAAGCTTCTGCGCGTTCAGCAGGACTTGTCGGCTCGTGGTTTCCGCTGGGAGGGTTGCGTGCTGGCCTCGGCCAATATTCTCCTGGCCAATACGCAGGACCACCCCACGCCCCCTGCCGTGCAGCGGCTGCATGCGCAGGTGGTCGGCGGTCATAGGCCCGGGCGGGCGGAGCTGTTACCCGCCCTCGTGCCGTTAGTGGAAGGACAGAGACCGGATGGAATCGTCTTCCTCTTCCTGGAGGACGGCGTCCAGGAGGCCGTCGTTCGCGTGGACACCATGCCTACCAAACAAGGTCTTCGCATCGAATTGCTGGCGCCACGAGTCGAGGTGTTCGGCGTGGCTGCCGCCGCCCAGACGCCCGCCAAGCCCAAACCGACCACGGCGGAGGTGGACGAGCTGCTCCGGCTGGCCGGGGGCGACGCCAAGGACCAGTTCAAGGGCCTCGGCGGCCTGCGCCGGCTGGCCAAGGAAGGACTCAGCCCGGAGGTGTCCAGGCAGATTGTCGATCACGCCCGGAAGCAGATCGAAAGCGGACAGAAGGCGAAGATCGAGACGGGAATCAGACTGATTGAGATATCCGGGGACTGTAATCAAGGGGAGCAGATTCTCCAAGCCTGGATCAAGAACGCAGGAGATGCCGATCTTGCGGTCGTTTCGGAGGCAGCCCTCGGCAACCTGCTTCGACTGCACGAAATCGAGGTTCTGGGCAAGGCCAACCCCGAATGGGACCGCAAGACACTGGATCAACAAGGCTTCCGCTCGGCAATGACTAAGGGCATGTCCTGCGGCTCCGACCCCGCCAAGTGGCGCGACCTTTGGAAAGGGCTGTTGGCCGCCCCCACCCCCGCCCCCGCTCTCACGCCAGTCCCCAAGCCCGAAGGTCAGGACAAGCCCGCCCCGGATCCCGCCAAGCAGCCGTAGCCGCCGGTCTGGCGGCAGGGAGCACGTGACTATGAGTTGCAGGAGCATTATTCCGGCCTCCGCCCTGATCGCCTGCGCCGCCCTGGCGGCCGGCTGCCGTCCGACCGTGCCCGACAATGGGTCGTTTGCCGGGTCGGTCCTGGTGCGGCCGGTCAGAGGGCATCCGCAGCCGTCGCATCTCGCCAGGACCTACGGCCCGCGCGTGGCGGTTCTGCGGCACGGCTTGGAGGAGGAATCGGCCCTGAGCGGCGTCCTGTTCGAGATCGACAACCTGGACTCCAAGGCGGTCGACTGGGTGGCCTGGAACCACTCCTTCGACCGCCAGGAGGCCATCGTGTCGCCCTGGGACGGACAGGCGCGCTTCCTGCCGTACAAGGACCGCCGGTGCTGCCTGTACGTCGGGCGGATCGAGCCCGGTCAGAATGTCATGTGCTCGGTCGGCCTGGACGAAAACGGCATTCGGGTGGCGGGCTGGTCCGGGGGGCGCGTCATGGGCGTCCTGGCCGGCACCGGGCAGAAGCCGCCCAAGGCCGACATAGTCGCCGCCCGGTACACCGGCTCGGAATGGCTTGTCTCCGACGACAAGTTCGTCCGCAACCGGCTGGACGGGGTCCTGGGCGAACTGCGGGCCGGCGATCCCGGGAAATCCTGGGGCGTCCTGAAGGCGCTGGTCGACGCCTCGCGGCTCGTCAACGACGGGCTGCCGGTCGTGAAGAAGCCGGAGATCGTGGCCGCCTTCGCGGAGACGGTGCTGCGGGTCAAGCCCCGGCACGCGCCGACCGCGGCCGACGACGAGGCTCCCGAGCCCCGGGCCATCAGCCTGTCCGAACTGGCTGACCCCTTCGAATACGCCCTGCTGGTGCTGCTCGACCTGGTCCCGCCGAAGCAGCTCAAGCCCCACGCCGACGCGCTGGGCGCGCTGGCGGCGCACGCCGGGGACCGGCGGGTCGTGGAGCTGCTGATCAAGGCCGGCTCGGCCAAGGCACTGGCCGCCCTGGCCGCGGACCCCGCCCGGCTTCCGGAGGACGGCCGCAGGGACCTGGCCCTGGCCGCCCTGGCCGGCTCCGGCGACGCCAGGGCCTTCACGGAGTTCCTGGCGCGTTTCAAGACGGAGAAGGATGTCCGCAGCAAGGCCCGGCAGGCCCGGCTGCTCGGGCTGCTGGGGCGCGAGGAGGGCCTCAAGGCGCTGGCCGGAGAGGTGCGCAGCACCGCGCGCGGCATCGGCCAGGAATATGGATTCTGGAACGTCAAGGGCGCCGCCGTCGACGCGCTGCGCCTGGCCTTTCCGGAGGAGCCGGGGCTTTATGCAGACGCGGAACCTCTGCGGGAGGAAATGATCTGGGTCGAGGAGTTCTGCCTCCGGCGCCTGGGGATCAGGTTCGAGGGGCCGGTGCCCGGGCCCGACCGCACGGTGAGCGAGGCGCCCGCGGTGTTGACCCG
>ENA-UOWG01003386-UOWG01003386.1-activated-sludge-metagenome-genome-assembly--contig:-NODE-3386-length-12218-cov-6.344487_pt1 | contig 12218 bp, 8 predicted proteins | sample MGYA00238147_ERZ761563 | MGnify/ENA primary metagenome ERZ761563 (study PRJEB28884, sample SAMN05720216) | anaerobic digester metagenome | isolation source: active sludge of municipal... | reverse complement strand
AAGGCCGCGGAGGGCATCCTGGCCGACCCGCCCCGGGGCGAGCCCATCGCCCGCATGGCCATGGGCCTCGGAGCCGACCCCGGCGTGGAGATAGTCCTGGCCGAGGCCGCCCTGGACCCGAAGCTCGGCTACCGGGGCTTCCGCTTCTTCCTCGCCGCCTACGTCGCCCTGGCCTGACGGCCCGCGCGGCGCGGCGCGGAAAAAAGCGCCCCTCCGTCCGGCATGCGGATGGAGGGGCGCTCCGTTCATGGCCGCGGGCGGCGGCCCGCGCGGGCGGACCTAGAGGTCGCCGAAGTCGATCTTGCGCTTCTTGGGGTCGGGATTGCGCCGGAAGAGGACGGCGACGTTGCCGATCACGCGGACGAGCTCGCTCTTCGTGCTCGACGCGAGCTCGGTCGCGAGCTCCTGCCGCGACTCCTTGAAGTCGACGAAGCGCAGCTTGACGAGCTCGTGGTCCGCGAGGATCCGGTCGAGCTGGGAGACGAGGCCGGCGCTGGGGCCGCCCTTCCCGAGCTGGATCTGGGGTTCGAGGGTCTGGGCGAGCCCCGCGAGGTGGCTCTTCTGCCTGGAAGTAAGCATGGCGTATCCTTATGATCGCTGTTCGGCGCGGTTCCCCGCAAGGGCGCCGAGGGTCGGAGGCTGCTCTTCCGCTAGAAGGGAAGGCTTCGGAGAAGCTGGACCACGAGTCCGACCAGGGCTCCGCCGGCGAAGCGGACGAGGACGAAGGCGGCGAAGCCGGTCAGGAGGCCCTGGAGATAGTTCACGATGCGGTCGCGGTAGACGATCCGGTTCACGCGGTAGAGGATCGGGTTGATGATCGCGTCGATCACCCTCCACAGCGGGTGGAGGCTGTTCCAGCGGGCGGCGTAGGCGATGACGCGGGCCAGGGCGCAGAAGGAGAGGAAGGAGAAGACGAAGGCGACGGCCGACCAGAGGGCGGAGACCAGCATGCCCAGGGCGACTCCGACGGAGAGGCTGCCGGTGAAGGCGAGGGTCGTGAGGAGGTTGTTCGCGACGGCCAGGACGGCGAGGGCCGCGATGGGGGAGAAATCGAAGCTGCCGGCGCGGAGGACCGGGAAGCGCGAGAAGAAGCCGAGGTAGGGGTCGGTCGCGGAGGCGAGGAGGTCGCCGCTCCGTCCCAGGTCCAGGCTCGGGAGCCAGGAGACGAGGACGCGGAGCGTGCAGAGGAGCATATAGATGGAAACGGCCGCCGAGAGGACGCGGGCGATTATCGACAGGACCACGGAAGGTTTCCTTTCATCAATCGAGCTTCTGCAGCTCTTCGATAGTCTTCTGGAGATCGGTGGCGCCCTGGGCCGCGCGGAGGCTCTCCCTGGCCGGGTCGAAGCCGGAATCGAGCTTCAGGACCTCGGTCCAGGCCGCCATGGCGGCGGCGGAATCGCCTCCGGCGTAGGCTTCCAGCCCCTTAAGATATAGATTTTCCACCTTTTTCGCAAGCTCCGCCCGCCCCAGGTCGCCCAGGGAGAAGGAGGCCTGGACAGAGATGCGGTTCAGGGGCGTGAGCTGGGTCGTCAGGTCCAGGGTGTAGTTGACGACGACCTTCACGAGCTCGATGTCGAAGGAGGAGCCGACGGAGAGGCGGGGATTGCCGCCCTTGAGGAGGAAGCCGCCGTGGAGGCCGAAGAAGTCGGTCATCCTGACTTCGAAGCCGGCGCCGTAGCTCGGCCGCTCTGACTTGGCGATCTCTACCAGGTTGATCGGCTTGGACACGTCCAGGGAGAAAAGGAGGGGCCTGAGGGGCGAATAGGCGAGGCCGAAGCTCGCGACGGTCGGCAGGGGCTCGCCCTGGGAGGGAGGGCCGAGGTTCTTGAGGGCCAGGCCTACGGAGAAGTTCTTTTCCCGGGAGTTGTAGAACTTGAGGAGGTTGAAGCGCGAGAGGGCGCCCAGGTCGACCATGACGGCAGCCGTGGAGTTGCCCGCGGCCTCCGCTATGGCCGCGGGCACGGAGCGGTAGGAAGCCTTGCCCGTCGCGCCCAGGGCCAGGCCGTTGAAGTAGTAGCCCGCCAGGAAATTGTAGGATACGTTGAAGGCCGCGGTCGCCTCCGAGTAGTAGCCGGTCCCCTCGCGGTCGCCGTACTTGTCGTAGGCGGTGAAGGGCAGGTAGAGCCACTTCCCGCCGGCGCCGAAGCCCAGGTTCTTGTAGCGGATCGTGTAGACCGCCCCCTCGATGCGCGTGTCGGCTATCCAGTTGTTGTGGAAGACCGAGAGCTCGGTCTGGCCCAGGCCGCTCGAGGCGGCGGGATTGGACTCGAAGTAGGAAGAGTCCTTGGCGACGGCCGTGTAGGCCATGCCCATGCCCTCGGCGAGGCCTCCCATGGGGATGAGGAGGGAGCGGAAGGCGGTGAGGCCCGCGTTCGGATCGGGGTTGAAGTACTCGCTTATGGCCTGGTAGACGGAGGGAGCGAGCTGGGCCGCGCCCCTGGCCGCGGGGACGAGCGCGAGGAGGAGGAGAGGCAGGAGGCGGCTTCGCTTCATCTCAAGAGGAATTATACCCTCACTTCCGCGGGATTTCTATACTCGGCCTTTCTCCCTACAATCAAGGTCCGCGGCCGCCGAGAATAAAGCGGGCACCTCCCCGTCCGGCCAAGGGCGCCGAGGTATATTCTAGTCCTGGAAAGGTGATGGAACATCGGCCCGATGAGCGTCCCCCCGTCCCGCAGCCCTAGGGCGCGGGCCTCGCGCCTCCTCCTCCTCATCCTGGCCGCCTGGACCGTCCTCGGAGTCCCGGCGGCCTTCGGCATGGGCAAGAAGGAGGATCCCCTGCGCGAGGCGGACACGCTCATCGCCGGCCAGCGCTACAACGAGGCCATCCTCTACCTCACCGAGTTCATCAAGAAGTACCCCGACCGCTTCGACGACGCCCAGGCCAAGCTCAGGAAGGTCATCGAGCTCAGGGAGAGCTACAACCAGGCGGGCAAGGACCTCATCGACACCCTCGTCAACAACCCCCTGGACGAGAAGGCCAAGCTCGACGCCATCGCACGGCTCCAGAGCATCGACCCCAACGACCCCGGCACGAAGGCCTTCATCGAGAGGACGAAGCTCGCCTCCCTCTTCGTCTACAACCGGGCCCAGTTCGACGCCATCATGGCCAAGGGACGGACCCTCATCGAGGCGGGGCGCTACGTCGACGCGGCCAGGGCCTACGAGGAGGGCTTCGTCCTCTACCGGGACGAGTTCGACCGGGGGCCTTACGACCAGCTCACGAAACAGTCCGTCGCGGGCCTCGTGGACAGGGTGAAGACCGAGATCGTCGTCTACGCCTCGTCGCAGGCCTCCCTCGTCCCCGTCGTCGAGCGGCTCAGGGCCGCCTTCGCCGCGGGGGATCCCGCGGCCGCGGAGTCGGCCTGGCCCGCGGCCGAGGCCGCCCTCCTCGAGCGGGCGCGGAGGCGGAACGCCGTGGTCGCGGCCGGCCGCTCCATGCAGCGCCAGTTCGAGGTGATCCAGGCCGCGGACCGGACGGCGACGGACTCCTCCTTCCTGCCCTTCGCCTTCCGCTTCACCCTGGGCCGCACGACGGCCGCCCTCCCCGAGGGAATCTCGGGAGCGATGGACAACCAGTGGATAGCCCTCCTCAACGGCATGCAGGCCGCGCTGGACGGCAGGATCGACGAGTACGCCGCCGCCGCGGAGGCCGCCTACGACGCGGGCCGCTGGGAAGAGGCGAAGACCGGCTTCGAGCGGACGGCGGCCCTGGCGGAGCCGGGCCTGCGGGCCCTCGGCCTCTGGAGCCTGGTCGCGCCCACGGAGATCCTCCCCGAGCCCACCCAGTACGGCAGGGCCGTCCTGGCGGGCAAGGCCGCGGCCTACGAGCGGATCCGCCACCTCGGCAAGGCGGCCGCGGCCCAGGCCCGCATCGCCGCCATCGCCGGAAGGGCGGCGGCCTACGACGAGGAGGCCCGCCGCTTCGCGGAGAGCCTCCCGGACGACGCCCCCGTGGAGCCGACCCTCGCGGGCTTCGCGGCGAGGCGGAAGGAGATCGCCGCGGCCGGCGATGGCCTCTCCGCCGAGCGCGAGCCCGCGAGGGCCCTCGCCGAAGAGCTCGCGCGCTGGACGGCGGCGGGCTACGGCGACGACCGGGCGGCGCGGGTCCAGGGCAGCTACGACGGCCGCCTCGCGGCCGCCGTCGACACCCTCCGCGGCTACGAGGTCTCCATAGCCGCCCGCGCCTCCGGCCTCGAGTACGGCCGCTTCGAGGCAGACCTCGCCTCGCGGAAGGCCGCCGTCGCCGAGGGCCGCCGCCTCCTCGAGGGCCTGCCCCAGGAGGGCGCCGCCGAGGTCCTCCTCCGCTACCCGGGCCGGAGCGCCGAGCTCCTGGGCGCCGAGGAGGCGAGCCTCAAGGCCCTGCGGAGCCGCCTGGCCGAGTACCTCCGGCGCCTGGAGCGCGAGACGCCCTACGTCGCGGGCGCCCCTTCCGTCCAGCTCTGGGCGGAGAAGGCCCGGGGTCTGGACCGCGAGGCCGTCGCCCTCGAGACGGAGCGGCTCGCGGTCGCGGCCAGGGCCCTGGACCAGAAGCGCGCCGCCGACTCGGCCCGCCTGGAAGCGGAGCGCCGCGCCGCCGAGGCCAGGCGCGCCCTCGCGGCCGAGGACTACGAGACCGCGCGCGACCGCCTGACGAAGGCGCGGGAGAAGTACCTCGCGTCCTTCGCCCTGGAGGACAACGCGGCCCTTAGGGCCGAGACCGACCGGAGCCTCCAGCTCCTGGGCGAGTCGATCGTGAAGGCGGAGAACGACCGGGTCATCCGCGACACGCGCCGCCTCATCACCGAGGGCAAGAACTTCTACTTCCAGGGCGTCTTCGACCGCTCGGAGGACTCCCTCCTCAGGGCCAGGGCGCGCTGGAAGACGACCCACGGCGACGAGCCCGAGCCCGAGGTCGAGTACTGGCTCAAGCTCGTCCAGGCCGCCCTCTCCGTGAAGACGGGCCGCGACATCCCCGCGACGGCCCCGCTCTACCCCGAAATGAGCCAGCTCCTCTCCCTCGCGAAGCGCTACTACGAGGAGGGGAAGAGCCTCCTCGACAGGCGGCAGAAAACCGACGCCCTCCAGTACTTCGCCCTCTCCAAGCAGAAAATCAACGAGGTGAAGGTCGTCTTCCCCCTGAACCAGGAGGCCGGCGTCCTCGCCCTCAAGATCGACCAGCTCACCGACCCCGAGGCCTTCCGCTCCGGCTTCGGCGCGAAATTCGTCCAGGCGCGGAACCGACTGGACACCGAGCCGCGGGAGGCCTACTCCGAGCTCCAGGACTTGGCCGCCATAGACCCGAAGTACCCCGGCCTCAAGGCCGCCCTGGACCGCGCGGAGATCCTCCTCGGCATCCGCCTGCCCCCGCCCGACCCGGCCAAGGCGCGCCGCGCCGCCGAGCTCGTCGCGGCCGCCCGGCGGGTCGTCGACTCGGGCGACACGGGCCGCTTCACCTTCGCCCTCGAGCAGCTCAACGAGGCCATCCTCCTCGACCCGAACAACGAGACGGCCGTGGCGCTCAAGGACAGGATCCTCACCTTCCAGGGCGGCACGGCGCAGATCGTCCTCTCGAGCTACGCGGAGGAGCAGTACCGCGCCGCCGTCGAGGCCTTCCAGGGCGGCAACTACCTCCAGGCCCTGGCGACCGTCGAGCGCCTCCTCCAGGACCCCAAGAACAAGAAGTCGCAGAAGCTCCTCGACCTGTACAAGAAAATCCAGGCGCGGCTATAATGCGCGGAAGCCAGCGAGGAAGAGCTTTTACCATGCAGCGCGCGCCCCGAAGGTTCCCGAGAGCCCTGATCCTCCTCCTCGGCCTCCTTGGCGTCGCGGCTCGGGCGACGGCCCAGGACTACTACTGGGAGACGCCGCGCGCCCTGGTCGAGGGCTCGGGGCGCTTCCCGACGGCCCTCTCCTCCTCGGGCGGCGTCCTCGTCGTCTGGCAGGAGTCGGAGCCCGTGCCCGGCGGCGACGCGGGCCGGGCCTGGCTCTCCCTGGCCCGGCTCTCCGGCGGCTCCTGGGAGACGAGGCGCCGCTTCGCCGGCCCCTACGAGTTCCGCGGCTCCGAGCCCCTCCTCTACTCGGCGTCCTCCGAGGACGGACAGGTCGCGATAGCCGCCGCCGCCGGCGACGGCGCCATCGAGGTCCTCCTCTCCCGCGACGGGGGCGTAAGCTTCGAGCGGACGGAGAGGCCGGCCCCGAGCGCGGCCGCCGTCGCCCCCCGCGTCTTCCCCTCCGCCTCGGGCGGCTGGCTCCTCTTCGCCACCCAGGGCGAGGCCGAGTCCCTCTCCCTCTTCTACGCGACGAGCCGGGACGGCTCCTCCTGGTCGCCCTTCGCGCCCTTCGTCGGCGCCGGGGACGGCCTGGCCCTCAACTTCCTTCCGACCGCCGCCAGGAGCCGGGACTCGGGCGGCCCCGTCGACGTGGTCGTCTTCCAGTCCCTCCTGCCCGGAGCGAGGAGGAGCTTCCAGCTCTTCTCCAAGGTCTCGCGCGACGGCGGCGCGACCTGGTCGGCCGCCCGCAGGGTCACCGACTTCCCCGACCCCGTGGTCCGCGAGCGGAACGAGGCCGACAACTTCGACAACCAGCGCCCCTTCCTCGCCGAGGCCGCGGGGAAGCTCTGGCTCGCCTGGGAGCGGGCGACCCTCCTGGGCCAGCCGCAGGTCTACGCGATGACCCTGGACCCCTCGGGCGCCGCCCAAAGCGCGACGGCGGACCGGGTCTCCTCGGGCGCGGGCTCCTGCTCGGCGCCCCAGGTCCTGGAGCTCGACGGCAGGCCCGCCGTCGTCTGGTTCGACAACCGCCGCGGCGGCAACCGCGTCTACCTGGTCGCGCGCAAGGGCCTCGACTGGCCCGAGTCGGAGCTCTCCGGGAGCCGGGGCGACGCCTCCTTCGGACGGATCGCCGTCTCGGACGGCAAGCCCTACGTCTTCTGGCAGAGCACGGAGGCCAGGCGGGATCGCATCCTCGCCCTCGAGCCCGACACGAGCGTGGCCCCGCCGGCCCTCGAGGCCCTGGACTGGCGCCCGGGCGTCGCGACGAGGCGGGAGACCGCGAGCGCGCGGGTCCAGCTCGCCCCCGACTCCTCCGGCGTCGAGGGCTACTCCTACCTCTGGAGCCGCGACCAGGCCGCCGAGCCGCCACGGAAGCTCATGGCCCTGCCCGACCAGGCCCGGATTTCGCTCAGCGCGCCCGAGGACGGCGCCTGGTGGCTCGCCGTCGCGGCCGTCGACTACGCGGGCAACTGGTCCAGGGCGGCCAGGCTCCGCTTCGACCGCGACCGGACGCCGCCTCCGCCGCCCCTCCTCCAGCCCCCGCCCCAGGACGAGGGCGGCTTCCTTTCCTCCAACAGCTTCGCCGTGCGCTGGGCGCCCCCGGAGGCCGACGACGTCGCCGGCTACACCTGGGAGCTCCGCTACGTCGGCGGCCTGGAGCGCTCGGCGGCGGCCCTGCCGGCCGGCCCGCGGGCCGCGGCCCGGCCGCCCCTCCCCGGCCTCTCGCCCTACGAGGCCCTCCTCGTCGAGCGGGCCGGGCCTCCCGTGCCGCCGCCCGCCCTCCTGGGCGCCGAGCCCCGCGCCTCCTACGCGAACGTCGACGACGGCTACTACCTCTTCTCCGTCGCCTCCGTGGACAGGACGGGCAACATCGGCGACGCCGCGACCATCCTCCTGCGCGCCGACAAGTACGTGCCCTACACGACCGTCGGCTACGTCGACGCGCGGCGCGACGACCTCGGCCGCACGAGCCTCCGCCTCCTCGGCCGCGGCTTCGCCGCCGAGGGCCTCGCGGCGACGGTCGTCCTGGACAGGGACGGCAGGGAGCCCTACGACCTCGTCCGCGAGCGCTCAGACGGCGGCTTCCGCGTCGCCTCCGACCGGGAGATCGACGGCCTGGCCTTCGAGGGCCTGGAGGCGGGGACCTACCGGGTCGGCGTCCTCCACCCCAAGCGGGGCTGGTACTGGTCCGGCGCCCTCCTCTCCGTCGACGCCTCGGGCACCCTCAAGTTCGGCGCCTCGGGGGGCGAGTACGTCCCCTCCTGGCGCATCCTGGAGCGGCGCCGCTACCGCTTCTCGATCTACGACGCCATCGTCGCCGCGGCCGTCCTCTTCGCCGGCCTCGGCATAGCCCTCTCCCTCGCGCAGGTCCGCGCCGTCGTCCTGGACGGCGAGGCGGTCAGGCGCGAGGTCCTCGCCCTCGTCTCAGGAGGTCCCATGCCCTCTGGCTCCACCGCCCAGGTCGCCCGCGCCCTCAGGCGGCGCGGGACCGGCCTGCGCGCGAAGTTCACCCTCATCATCGCCCTCCTCGTGATCTTCGTCGTCCTCCTCCTCTCGGTCTCCCTCGGCGCCTTCATGATCCGCACCGAGTCGACGAACCTCGCGAGGGGCCTGGAGCAGCGGAGCCTCGTCCTCCTGGAGAGCGTCGCGCAGGGCGGCCGCTCCTACCTGCCCGCCCAGAACGTCCTGGAGCTCGGCTTCCTGCCCCAGCAGGCCAAGGCCATGGAGGACGCGGCCTACCTGACCCTCACGGGCTACGGCGCCGAGGCCTCCACCGACCCGGACGTGGTGTGGGCCTCGAACGACCCGGGCATCGGCGGCAAGATCGACGGCGCGGAGCTCAAGCAAGGGTCCTCGAGGCTCTCCGACGCCCTCACGCCCTCCCTGGCCGGCATCGCGAAGGAGATCAACGACCGGGCGGCCCTTGAGGTCGGGTCGCTGAACGAGACCCTGGCCGCCTACACGCAGGAGGGCCGCGCCCTCGCCACGAAGCTGGACGCGGCCTCCCAGCGCCGGCTCGCCGAGATCGCCGACACGAGCCGCGGCCTGGAGCGGGAGCTCAACGCGAAGCTCTTCGCCCTGGCGAACGCCTCCGTCGGCTCCATCCCCGCCTTCGACCCCGAGACGGCCCTGCGCGGCGGCGGCCGCTTCCTCTTCTACAAGCCCATCCTCTACCGCCGCGGCTCCGACCAGCTCTACTACCGCGGCATGGTCAGGCTGGAGGTCACGACCGACATCATCGCCGCCGACGTCCGGAAGGCCACGGCCGAACTCATTCGCATAACGCTGATCATCGCGGCGGTCGCCCTGGCGATCGGCGTCGCGGGCGCGATCCTCCTGTCCTCCATCATCGTGGGCCCGATCAAGAAGCTGGAGAAGGCCATCACGAGGATCCGCGACGAGAAGGACAAGGAGAAGCTGGGCGACATCGAGGAGCTCAAGGGCTTCAAGGGCTCGAAGAGCAGGGACGAGATCTTCGTCCTCGCCGACGCGGTGGGGCAGATGGCCTCGGGCCTGGCCAAGGCGGCCAAGGCCTCCAAGGACCTCACGCTCGGAAAGGACATCCAGAAGATGTTCATCCCCCTGGAGGTCGGGCCGAAGGGCTCCAAGCTCACGACGGGCAGCCTCTCGGAGAAGGCCTTCGAGTTCTTCGGCTACTACGAGGGCGCGAAGGGCGTCTCCGGCGACTACTTCGACTTCAACCGCCTGGACTCGCGCTACTACTACTTCGTGAAGTGCGACATCGCGGGCAAGGGCGTCGCGGCGGCCCTCATCATGGTCGAGGTCGCGACGATGGTCATCAACCACTTCGACGGCCGCGACGTCGCGAAGAAGGGCCCCGAGCTCGAGTCCCTGGCCTACCAGATCAACGGCTTCATCGAGGGCCGCGGCTACAAGGGGCGCTTCGCCGCCCTGACCCTCGGGATCTACGACGCCGAGACCGGCGTCGCGCGGCTCTGCCACGCGGGCGACCGGCTCTGCCACGTCTGGCGCGACGCAGCGCGGCGGATGGAGATCATCGAGCTGCCCGACGCCCCGACCGCGGGCACCTTCCCCAACATGCTCGTCGAGATGAAGACGCCCTACCGCCAGGTGCCCGTCAAGCTCGAGAAGGACGACATCCTCCTCCTCTACACGGACGGCATCGAGGAGGCCAAGCGCCACTTCCGGAACGAGAAGCTGGAGATCGTGCCCTGCGCCGACGCGGAGAAGGACAAGCCCCACGACAGCCACCACTCGGGCGGCCAGGACAACGAGGAGTTCGGCTACGACCGGCTCTGCGAGATCCTCGCGGCGGTGGACGCGAAGGGCTCCTTCCGCCTCGTGAAGGCCCACGACCCCAATCCCGACGCGGTGCTCACCTTCGACTTCTCGACCTGCGGGGAGACCCTGGAGGAGCGCGTCGTCGCCCTCATCGCTGTGGAGAAGGTCTACCGCATGTACCCCGACCCGGACGCGGGCGAGTCGGACGTCGTCCTCGCCGACCGCAAGGTGGACGCCTTCCTGGAGAAGCACTTCGACCAGTACCGGCTCTACTGCTCGCGGAAGCGGGACAACCCCGATCCCGAGCACCCGGAGTACGTCCTCTACGCGGGCATCCGCGAGGACGAGCAGTACGACGACCTGACGGTCCTCGGGATCAGGCGGAAGTAGCCCCCGACAGCAGGGCCTCGAGCCGCCCCGGGACCTCGAGGTCCCCGGGGCCGAGGCTCGCGTAGCCCTCCTCGTCCATCGACATCACGAGGACCCTCCGCCAGCGGCCGCCGTTGCCGCGCAGGAGGCGCCCGATCCGCTCGCGCAGGACGGGGTCGCGGCGGTTCGGGACGAGGAGCTCGACGTAGCCTTCGCTGAAGACCGACACGGAGATCCAGCCCAGCCCGAGGACGACGTCGCAGACGTTCTTCGCCTCCCCGACGAGGTCACGGTGCGAGCCGATCCAGTCCTCGTGGAAGCCGGGCACGGGGATGAGCTCCTCGTCGCCCGTGAGCCAGCTCGCGCCGTGGCGGAGCTCGGGGACGGGCCGGGCGTCGGTCACGGCGCCTCCGGGTCGGGCGCGTCGGGGAAGGCCGCGAGGAAGGCCCTGAGGTGGTCGGGAACCGAGGCGCGGACGCTCAGCCCTCCCGGAAGCTCCAGGCGCCAGGCGACGAGGAGGAGGCGCCTGAGGCCGAGCTCCTTCCTGAGCCGCTTGTTGAGGGCGAAGTCGCCGTGCCGGTCGTCGCCCAGGATGGGCGCGCCCGAGCCCGCGAGGTGGAGGCGGATCTGGTGGGTCCTTCCCGTCCCGAGCTCGAGCTCGAGGTAGGAGTAACCCCCGGGCGGCGCGAAGGGCGCCGCCTTCCCGCCCGCGGCCTCCGGTCCGCCGTCCGGAGCGCCGCCAAGGGCGCCGCCCGGACCCGCGGCGCCGAAGCGGCCGACGAGGCGCCAGAAGGTCTCGCCCGCCTTCTGTTCGCCCCGGACCGGCACGGGATCGGCGATGCGGCCCCGCCTGCCTTCGAGGGAGCCCGATACGACGGCCCGGTAGAACTTGCCGACCGAGCGCGAGGCGATGTCGGCGGTCCAGCGGGCCGCGGCCTGGGAGCTCTTCGCGACGAGGATGCAGCCGGCGGTCTCCTTGTCGAGCCTGTGGACGAGGAAGGGCCTGAAGCCGTAGTCGCGCTCGACGGCCTCGACGAGGGAGAGGCCCACGCCCGCCCCCGGCTGGGAGGCGAGGCCAGCGGGCTTGTCGAGGACGAGGATCTCCTCGTCCTGGTAGAGCGCCGGAATCATGGGGCGAACTATAGCGAAGGCGGATGGGGCGCGCAAGGCGAGCCCCGCGCCGGCCGAATTTTCCATCCGGCGTCGGGGGCGAAGGCCTGTCGGAAACCATAATCCAATACTGGTTTCCAAGCGCCGTTCCGCGGTATATTCGGTCCATGGACAAGCGAATCTCCATCTGCGACCGCGGCCCCGCGAAGGCCTCCTCCGTCGCCGCCATCCTTGCCGCGGGACTCGCCCTCTCGGCCTGCTCGCCCCTCAAGCAGAGCGCCATCCAGGGAAGCCTCTACGGCGAAAAAGGCGCCGCGACCAGCCTGGAGCTCGCCGCCCCGGACGCAAGGCTCTCCGTCTCGGGCAGGGTCGAGCTTGAGGCTGGCGGGGCCTCCGTCGAGCTCTTCGAGCCCTCCGGAGCCTTGGCCTGGAGGAGCGAGTACCTAGCCGGGGAAGGCCCCTCGAGCTTCCCTGTCGGCCCCTACGAGAGGCGCGGCCTCTCCGGGACCTGGATCCTCTCCGTCAAGGGCACCGCGGCCGAAGCGAGGGGCGGCTACGACCTCATGCTCTCCAACCGGTAGCGGAAGAGCCCGGCCAGGCTCCGCGCGAGGGGCGGCGAAGCGCCGCGCGCGGGCGCCGCATAGTTAGGCGGCGCTAGCTTTTTCCGCGGCTTCGTTGTGGAGACGCGGGCCAGGGTGCTAGGCTGGCCTTGCGCGGCGG
>ENA-UOWG01003381-UOWG01003381.1-activated-sludge-metagenome-genome-assembly--contig:-NODE-3381-length-12234-cov-9.072338_pt1 | contig 12234 bp, 23 predicted proteins | sample MGYA00238147_ERZ761563 | MGnify/ENA primary metagenome ERZ761563 (study PRJEB28884, sample SAMN05720216) | anaerobic digester metagenome | isolation source: active sludge of municipal... | reverse complement strand
ATAAAACTCGCCATTGAATACAAGGCCGAGCCCACGGATGAAAGCCCGAACATCGGAACCCGCGTCGGAAACATGGAAACCGCGCAGGGCAATTATAAATTTTCCTGCGGCGTGGGCGTGGCATGGCTTACCGGCCTAACCGCCGCGCTGGCCGCATTATGGGACGCCCTTTTTCAACACGCCGCGCAAAACCCCGAGGGGGTAAAGCAGGCGGCGGAAACCATAAAGCGCATGAAAGGCGGCGGGTAATTTGCTAAAATCAGGAGCGAGGACCACATGGCTATAAAATGCTTTCCTTTGGCTGGCGAACAGAACTACGGCGTTATCGATTTCCAGTCATACCTCGGTAGCCGGATTCAGGGCGTTTACAATGCGGCCGGAAACTTACAGGTAACGGCGCAGGACCCGGCCGCGATGGCCGTGAACGTCAGCGCGGGCCTTGCGTGGCTTAAAACGGGCGATCTTGCCGGGGTTACGTTCAGGATGGACGCGGGGGCCGAGCTTATTGTGGAGGCCGCAGACGCCCTACAAGACCGCATAGACACGGTCGTCGTAGGCCTTGACCTTGTAAACCGGACGGGCTACTGCGAAGTAGTCAAGGGCCTGATCGGCGGAGGCGCGACGCCGCCGGTGCGCGACGCCAGCTATTACGAACTCGTCCTCGCTGAAATATCCGTAACCGCCGCCATGTCCGCCGTAACGTCAGCCAAGATAACGGACAAGCGCGAGGATAATGACGTATGCGGTTATATGCGCGACATTATCAACGCCTCGGAGGTAACCGTAGTCAACAATCTAACAACGTCCTCGGCCAGCGCGGCCCTATCTGCGGGCATGGGAAAACAGCTTGAGGACACAAAGGCCACAAAGGCCGATCCGGTGTTCACCGGCGCGCTACAATCCCCCTCATTTGTGGGTATGGTAGCCTTTTTCGCGCAGGCTTCCGCGCCTGCGGGCTGGCTGGCCTGCGATGGCTCTACGGTCAGCCGGACCACGTTTGCAAACCTTTTCGCGGCCATAGGAACGCTTTACAACACCGGGGGCGAGGCGGGTTCAGATTTCCGCCTGCCGGACATGACGGGCCGCTTTCTGCGCGGGACCGGGGGCAACGCGGCCGCGCTCGGCACAAAGCAAGGCGACACGTTTCAAGGCCATGAACATATTTTTTCCATCGCTGGCCCGTTTTCGCCCGGTGATAGATTCACGGTTACAAGCGGGAATCGCGGTAATTCACAATCTCAAGGCCCCACGGACGACGGGGTAAATGGTACGCCGAGAACCGGAACGGAAACGCGCCCCATAAACTACGGGATGACGCCCTGCATAAAATATTGAGGACGGAGGCGGCAAAATGAACCTATCAAAGTATTTCACCTTTGACGAATTGACGACCACGGTCCACGCGGATTTAAGCCAGCGCAACAAGATTGAGGCAAACAGTTTTATTCCGAACATGATCGCGCTGGCGGAATCAATACTTGACCCCCTGCGTGAAAAATACGGCCCGATTACGGTGTCGTCCGGCTTCCGTGGCCCCTCCCTAAACCTGCGCGTCGGAGGCTCGGGAACCTCACAGCATTGTAAGGGCCAAGCCGCTGACCTATGCCGCCCCGATTGGAATTGGGAAACGCTCGACGGCGTGGTCAACTGGATAGCCAAAGAATCGGGCTTAAAATTTGGTCAGGCCATACGGGAGAAACACGGCGACGCCTGCTGGCTTCATATATCCACAGGGGAGAAATGCCAAGCCCTTGACTTCCTCGACGGGAAATACACGGCCCGCGTATGAAACATTACCGGCATATCCTCACCGACGTAAACGCGGAATTACGCAAGGACCTGTTTTTACTGCGCGGGTGTTCCGTATCTGTCAGCGTCCCGGTTTCAGTAAACCCCTTGCGTGATATTGGCGAGGCTATCAGGAGGTTACGGCTATGGCTTCACTTTTAGACTACTGGCGGGCTTTGCGTGGATGGAATCAGGTAAAAAAGGAGATCGCACAAATGGAACAGAAAAAATCAGGCTGGAAAACTTCGGAGTTTTGGCTCGGAGCCGCCGGGATCGTGGGAACGCTTTACTCGGCTTTCGGCGGTTTCATTCCCCCGGCCTATGCCGTGGGAGCCGTTACGGTTATAACGACCGTTTACATGGCTGGCCGCGTGATCGCCAAGGCGACGCCCTCAAAGGCCGATGATGAATTCATGGAAAAGCTGGCCGGGAAGCTGGCCCCCATGCTCAAGAACGCTCCGCAGGACCCGCCCAAACAGCCGTAAACCGGGCTTTCAACGCATAGCCGGGCCTCGCTCATATACCGGGGTCCGGCTCGCTTTTTGTCTATGAGAATTGGACCCATGCCTGACCCATGCGCCATCTATGGCGGTAGGGTGGCCCTACCCTACAAGATATGGACTAATACAGAGATACAAAAACATTCTCGTTATCTATTGCTTTTAACCGTATGATTTGATACTATAATCAATATGAAAACAAAATCAATAGTCAAGAACAGTAAGCAGACTGACCTTTCCCTGCCGTTCAATGCGTGGCTGAAAAGCAAGAAAATGACGACGGAGCAATTCAGGGACATAGCCAAAGACAAGGGCCTTTCCCTGTCATTCTCCACGATCAACTCGTGGCGCATAGGCCACAAGCCGCGCAGAATGGCCCGCGCCATGCTACTCGCCAAATTCCCTGGCATAGAGTTTTAAGGCCATGAAAACCATATACGAGCCTGCCGGACGTGCGCGAGAGTATTCTCCGCTCGCCCTGAACATATACAACGGGTGCGACCACGATTGCGCCTATTGTTATGTGAAGTCTATGGCTTTCGCCAAACAGTCCACGCGCCCCGAGCCGCGTCCGGGTCTCCTCGCTCAACTCGAAAAGGACGCGCCTAAGTTCAGCGACGGGCCGCAGGTCCTCCTCTCGTTTATGAGTGACCCCTATTGCAGACGCGAGGGGGACCTTGGGTTTACACGCTCCGCGCTCATGATACTGGCAAAGAATCGCGTCAACACGGCTATCCTTACCAAGGGCGGGCTCCGGTGCCTGCACGACCTCGACGTTCTCAAGACGTTCGCAAAGGTCAAGGTGGGGGCCACGCTGACCCACACGAACCTCGTGGCGAGCCTAGACGATGAGCCGGGGGCCGCGACCCCTCATGAGCGCATGACCGCGCTGGAAACCCTGCACGGAGCCGGTATCACGACCTTTGTGAGCCTTGAGCCCGTCCTCGACCCTACGGAGAGCCTTGAGATAATCCGCATGACCGCGCCGTATGTGGACATCTACAAGGTGGGGAAACTGAACCACGCGGAAAGCCGGACGGACTGGCGGGCTTTTGGCGAGGCCGCTATCAAAGAACTGTCCGCGCTCAATAAACTGTTTTACGTTAAGAACGACCTCGCGGCCTACATAGCCCCGGACCTGCTGAAACCTGAAAACAGGAACCCGGATTTATTTGACTAAAATAGTCCTTGACTATTTAATATCACATTTGATATTATTTCAGTATGGAATCACATAAACAAGTTATTACCGACGGAGAACGGCGCGAGAACGTCTTTGTTTTCGCGCTTGTCTTTTTGGCGTTTGTGTATATATCGGCCCTGCTTACACGGTGGGCCGCTTGCGGATTCAGAGTAGTAGGTCAGTAAATGGAGGCCGCGCAAGGCGGCTTCTTTGTAGTGCGATAGAAACCAAAACAGGAGGCCAGTATATGAGCGAAAACGCTCTAGTTACGCGCAACAGCGGCGAGGTCGTCATGTCCTTGACCGCTAAAGACGTAAGCCGTCAGGTCCAGCTAATACAAGAGGTAATGACGGCAGTTATGAAAGAGGGCGAACACTATGGCGTTATTCCGGGGTGCGGAAAAAAGCCGTCTTTGTTCAAGGCCGGGGCGGAAAAAATAAACCTTGTGTTCAGGCACAGGGCAATAATGAGCGACGAGAACGATCTTAAAATCGTAAACTCGCCAAACGGCCACAGGGAAGTATTTGTAAAGTGCCATATCCTGAACGCCCACGCCGAGGAAGTGGCAACCGGGGTCGGGTCCTGTTCAACGATGGAAAGTAAATACCGTTACCGGCAGGATTCAGATTACGAGGACACCGGCGAGGCGATCCCCAAAGACGCCAAAGAGAAAAAGCGGGAATACCGGGCGCAGGGCCTCGGCATGAAAAACGTCGACGGACAATGGTTATGGGTCCGCTATCTCAAGACGGAAAAGGTCGAAAATCCTGACATAGCCGACACCTATAACACGGTGCTAAAGATGGCGAAAAAACGCGCCTACGTCGACGGGACCATAACCGCCAGCGGGGCATCGGACTTCTTTACGCAGGACCTTGAGGACCTCGCGGGAAAGACGCAGGAAGCGCAGGCAGAGCCGGGCAAGCCCGCCGCCGCTGGCGCAGATAAGAAAGAACCCGAGCGCAAGTCCGCCGCCGCCAAGCCTGCGGCCAGTAAGACCGCGCCCGCGCAGGTGGTCAAGACCGCGACCGGCTTCATCACGGAGGTAACGGAGCCGAACCGGGGCGGGTATGTCAGCGTTTCCCTTGAGGGCGTAACCCGGACAGATGGCAAGCCGCGCAAGATGGCGACCAAAGATCAAAAGCAGATCGACGCCATACTGGACCGCAGGGACGCCGGGGAAAAGGTCAGCCTCGAATACACGGAGAACGCAAACCCCGCCTTTGCGGACAGCATTATAAAGGTGCTGGAAGTGGCTACGGCAGGGGACGCGCAGGCGTAATAAAACAATACCGCGCCGGGGCGGGATAAAATACCCCGGCAAGGACAGCAAAAAATGAACATCACAAATAAGCACAATCTACCTAAAGGAATTTTTAACGCTATCGTGAATGACACATACGACGGCCCGTCGTTAGGCTCCGAAAAATTGAGCGTAACGACGCTGATAAACCCGCCCCGGATTCACTTTCTTAAAAAAAGGCATTGGGCGAAACTTACCGAGGACGCGGGCGACAGCCTTTGGCGGCTTCTCGGCTCCGCTGTTCATGCGGTGCTAGAACGCGCAGAATCCAAAAACAATATCGTCGAGGAACGGCTGGAAAAGACCGTCGACGGCGTTGTTATCTCCGGCAAGATGGACGTTATGGACGAAACCATGATAGAGGATTACAAAATCACGTCCGTATGGCAGTTTATCCATAATCAGGACGGGAAAAAGGAACACGTCGCGCAGTTGAATATCCTGCGCTGGCTGGCCGTTGATATATTTCCGAAAATATCAAAGCTGGCTATAAATCTTATCCTGCGCGATTGGAGCGCGGGAAAAGCAAAATCAACGCCGGGATTTCCGCCGATTCCGTTTGTAAGCATAGAGGCCCCGGTATGGGGCGACGGGCAGACTATTGATTACGTCCGTGAGCGCGTAGCCTTATTTAAGGCGGCGGCAAGCCTACCGGACGATAAACTGCCGGAATGTTCCGCCGAGGACGTATGGGAACGCCCCACGATTTACGCCGTTATGAAAGACGGCGGCAAGCGGTCAACAAAGAACTGCGCCACGCTGGCGGAAGCGCAGGCCCTTGTCGGTCCCAAAATGCACGTTGAAACCCGCGTCGGCGGGCGTATAAGGTGCGCTGAATATTGCATAGTCAGCCATCTTTGTAATCAGTATCAGGACTGGCTCGCGGCCAATGGCGGCGCGGTGGCCGCAGAGGGGGAATAATGGGCGATGTAATGGACTTTGCGGAAAAGGTAGCGTTCTACGAGGAAAAACTGCAAAAGCAAATAGACGCCTGCGAGGCATTGGGCGAACTATTGGCCGATCTTGAGCGCAAAGTCCGGCGCACAGCCCTTGAATACCTGAACGCTAACCCGGAGGCAAAAAAGATCGCCCTTGAAAAGATAGAAATGCTGTCAGCGATAGGCGATCAGAAAAAATGCGATTACCTCGAATTGGTTTACCTACGCCACAAAGCCAAAATGTCGGAGCGCATATTCGAGGCAACGCAGGCCGGGTTAAGCGGAATTCAAAGCATGATGAAATATCAGGGGAGGGTGTAATCATGTTTCCACGACGACAGAAATGCCCGTTTACAAAATACGGGGTTTTGAAAGAGGAACACGAGCAGGCGGCGGTCGTCGCGTTCCTGCGGGAGAAATACCCGGACGCGCTTTTCACGATTGCGCCCAATGGAATGAAATTACCGCCGAGCGTGGCGATCAGGTTAAGCCGGACGGGTTACAGAGCCGGGACGCCTGATATTATGATATTTGAGCCACGCGGCCGCTTTCATGGCCTCTTTGTGGAAATGAAAGCCACAAGAGGCGGGGAGGTAAGCAAGCCGCAGGTCATTTTCCGCGAGGCCTTGCTGGCGCGTGGGTATCAGTCAATAATCTGCGCGGGCGCAGGTGCGGCCCGCTTGTGCATTACCGAATATATGGAGGCCACGAAATGAGTAAACCAAAAGCACAAAAACGAATACAGGTAGCCCTTTGCGCTTTACGAAAATTAGCCAGCGTTTCAGGCTATGTCGGAGCCGAGGCAAGAATCGCATTAAAAAAATGCGCTGAAATACGCAGAGAACACCCCCGCCATGAAAGCGTAACAGCTTTCGCTAGTCTTACTAGCGACGGCAGGTTTATAATGGCCGATATGTGCGACGCGCCAAGCCGTGTAAAATGTAATATAACATGGGAGGCCGAATCATGAAAGGCGAATTTGCTCAAGTGCTGGAAGTAGTGCTGTCCGGTGGCAAGTGGACGCCGGATCGAATCAAAGCGGCGCGACCCGCGATAACCCTGTCCTGCGAAACCATAGGCCACAATCTGCGCCGGGCGCGGCGGGCTGGACGCGTGGACGTTTCGTATTACATCAGCGAGCGCGGGCAGAAAGTGGCGGAGTATTTCGCGCCGCAGGCCGGGACCGCGCCAGCCGCGCAAATGTTCTTTTTCTCAACGCCGACATGCAAAGAGCCGTCTCCGTATTTTCAAAGCCTTGCATGGGCCAAAGCAAAGGCGGAACTCGTAGGCGCAAAGAACGCCCGCTTTTACACAGGGACGCACGAGGCCCCGATCCCGGTGGAAGAACAGGGGGCCGCATGATCGGCCGCTGGAACGGTGAAAACAGCGTAGTATTACGGCATGAGGCCGAGGAACGCCGCCGGGACAGGCTGGAAGCGCAGGCGGAGACCGAAGCGCGGGACCGGGAGGCCATAGAGGACGACGGGCCTATCCCGCCAAATACGGCGGCGCACATGGAGGCCGTCAAGCGTATACAGGAGGGGGACCAATGACCCCGCAAATGACGCCCTGCCCTGTAACGTGCCGCTATTACCGGGGCGGAGGCTTTGGCGAGCGTTATTGCCTGCGCGGCTATTGGGATGAACGCCGGAAAGATACCCGGCCAAAGACGGGAATTGATTACGCCATAATCAAGCCGGTGGCCTGTACCGAAAGGGCCTACGGCTACGGCAGGATCACCCCGGCTTACAACTGAAACAGGAGGAATTAACAAAATGGAAAATTCAGCAAGTGGAAACGTCAGCGCGGGCGAGGCTATGCTTACGCGGAGAATACAGCGGACGGCATATAAAGGAAAGGCTACATTTTGGAGGACTTCGGCCCTTGCCGCGATCACGCTTTGGGCGTTCACTCTCGGGCTTTTGCTTTGGAGCCTGCGGCGTCCGGTGGAAATAATAAAGGTTATCCCGCCCACGGTCTACGAGGGGGCGCGGAAATGAGCGAATGGGATTGCCCTGAATGTGGTAAAAAATTATCGGCCATGCTCACGCCGATAGATTACCGGGATAAGACATTTTGCGGAAAGGAATGTCTTGCGGCATGGAAAGCAAGGCCGCATAGAAAGCCCCGCAAGGAATACGATCTCGGGCGTAGCCGTAGCCCCGCTATGGGCGTATGGCGCAACCGGCAGGAAAGCCGGTTATGGGAAGATTCACAGGAGGCGCAGTAAAACATTTCTGATAAATCCTGATAAATGGCGGATAAATGGAGGATAAATGCAAAAACATGAACTCGCGGAGATTCTAAAGCGGGCCACGGATTACCAATGGGATAGCATTAAATGGATGATTGCGACTGACCGTTGTCAGCGCGTATTATTCTACCGTTTACGGAAGCGATTAACGCAGGCGGAAGCCGCCCGTAAATTAGGAGTAACACCGGAACGAATCAGGCAGATTTACGAGAAAGGCTTGCGCGGCGTTCTCTTGCAAATTAACCGCTTTAAGGAAATGGGTAAATATGATTTTATCCTGAATCCAAAGCCGGTATTGCCGATCACGGAAGAACCGATAGCCGTTAAATTGGACCTGCCTTTGCAATATGTTGACCTGCCGGAACGGGTCCGTAATTGTTTTATCTGCACAGGCAAAAAAACAATACGCGACGTGGTTTCAATGAGCGAGGCGGAACTCATGGCGATAAGATGCTTTGGAATTAAAAGCCTCGCCATCCTTAAAGAAAGGCTGGATTATTTGGGCCTTAAATTAAGGAATTGATATTAAATTTAATATATGGTATTATTTCCAAAAGGTCCTGCGGGCCTTTTAGGCGTGAAACAAAAAGTCAACAAAAAGGGAGTTTCAACCAATGAAAAAACGCTTTACCGATTGCGAGATTTGGGGCGATAGGTGGTTTCGTGAATTGCCGGGAGAATATAAAAACTTTTGGCGGTATATCTGCGACGAGTGCGATCCCGCCGGGGTTTACAAGCTGGACGCGGGCGCGGCCTCTTTCTACATAGGCGGGAAGATCGACGCGGAAAAGGCGGCGGTCCTATTCAACGCTGGAAAGCATAGGGTCGCCATATTGGACGCTGAACGCTGGCTTGTAACCGGGTTTATCAGCTTTCAATACGGTGCGCTTTCAAAGGATTGCAACGCGCACAAGTCCGCGTTTGCCAGCCTTGCCCGCAACGGCCTGAAACTGACCAAAGACTGCGCCCATGTGGACCTCGGGGCCATAATACCGCCTGAACCGGCCCAAAAGCCGCAGGACGGCCCGCCGGCGGCCGCGCAGGACACCGGCAGGGCCACAGAACCGGCCGGGAAGCCCGCCACGGCCCGCAAGGTGGGTTTTTCCCTGCCCGCATGGCTCCCGCCCGCGCCGTGGGGCCATTACGTTGAAATGCGGGCCAAAATGCGTAAACCCATGACCGACAGGGCAAAGGAACTCGCTATAAAGAGCCTTGACGCCCTGCGGCTGGCCGGGGAGGACCCGGTCGCCGTCCTTGAACAAAGCGTTATGAAGTCATGGCTCGGCTTGTTCCCGGTCCACGGAGATCGCCAGCAGGGCGGCGGCGCAGCAGTAAAGCCCGGAAAATATGCGGAAGCGGCAAAGGGGGGCGGAGATGTTCAACGAAGATCGGAAACCAAATAACGGCCTTACACCGGCCTCGGATATAGCGAAGCGCATGGAACAACTGGCGGAGGCCGCGCCGGTCTGTTCAGTCTGCGGCGGGACTGTGATCGGGCAGGGCTGCTCGGACTGCATGGAACGCGCACAGGCCGCAGAGGCCGCAAAGAAAGAGGAAGCGGAACAGCGCGAGCGCGATATTGCCCGCCTCGGTGGCCTGCTGGCCTTTGAAAAATTCACGCTTGCAAACTATGACCGCAAGGACCTGATCGCGGCCTGCGAGAAATACCCGGCTGAAAATCTTTACCTTTACGGCCCTGCGGGAACTGGCAAGACACACCTTGCGACCGCGCTCGTGCGCCAGTTTCCGGGCGGCATAGTCCTAAAGCCGCAGGCCATAAACCGCAAAGCGCGGGACGCTGGCAAGCGGAGCGCACAGGAAGAACAGGACCTTATAAACAAGATTATCCGGCGAAAAAATATAGTCATAGACGACATGGGGTCCGCGAAAACTACTGACTATTCCGCCTCGGTCCTTTATGAAATTATAGAGGGCCGGGTCCAGTCAAAGGCTACGGGGTTAATCGTTACGTCTAACCTTTCCCTCGACGCTTTGGCGGCGCAGTTAAAGGACGACCGCATACCCTCAAGGCTGGCGGGGATATGCAGAATTATAGAGGTCGCGGGACAGGATAGGAGGCTGGAAAAATGATAAACCATCTAATCGGCAAAATCCATCAAGGGGATTGCCTCGAATTCATGCGGAAACTGCCTGATAAGTGCGTGGACCTTGTGCTGACCGACCCTCCGTATGGTATAGACTATCAAAGCAATATGCGGACACGATCCGAGAAGTTTGCCCGCATAGCCAACGACTCCACAATGGAACACCGGACATATTTTAAGGAGTTTGAGCGCGTTATGAAACCTGACTGCGCGGCGGTGGTGTTCTGCTCGTGGAAAAACTACCACGAGGAGTATACGCAACTGGCCGAACTCTTTGACATAAAAAACGCCTTAATTTGGCACAAACCGGGGGGGGGGGGGATGGGGGATTTAGAGCATAGTTTTTCAACTGATTACGAGGTCGCCCTCGTGGCGCATAAAGGACAATGCAAAATAAGAGGAAAGCGCGAGGGGTCGGTATGGACACATTCAAAAGTAAATCCTGCCGACATGGTTCATCCCACGGAAAAGCCTGCAGGGCTGATCGGGCGGCTATGTATGGCGTTTAGCGACGCGGGCGGGGTGATACTGGACCCTTTCGCGGGTAGTGGGACGTCTTTGATAGCGGCGGAGAAACATGGCCGTCTATGGATGGGGTGCGAACTTGAACCCAAATACTGCGAGATAGCGCAGGCCCGCATAGACGCGGAACGGGCGCAGTTGAAACTTTTTTAATATGGAAAATAATAAATCCTGCTGGACCTGCCGCTTTGTCCGCGTGGGCGGGCTTGTGTTCCCCTGCGGGTGCGGGTGGTGGGCTGAAAAGAAAGGCGGGGAGGTTAAGCCGGTTCCGGTAACGACGGTCGACGTAGGGTGCAAGGTCTATGAGCCAAAGCCGCCGCCGGAGCCTGACCCGCTACTGCCCCTTGACTTGTAAAGGATTTTTCTATGCTGTCAAGGGAAATCTTTTTAACCGTCCAAATAGCCCTTGACAGAGTGATATCGGACTGATACAATATATATATCAGTAAGACGCGGCCACGGCGTTACGGTGGCAAGGACGGTAAAGTATATGAAAAACGAAAAAGCAAAGCATACTCCGGGGCCGTGGGTAGTTACGGATTACGGCGAAATCAAAAACGCTGAAAAATTGGACCGTGGCGATTATGTCTGCCGCCTGCCGTTTCAAAGCGAATTTGAACGCCAAGAAATGCCGGAGGCTTCGGCCAATGCCCGCATATTATCAGCCGCGATAGATATGTATGAGGCTTTACAGCGAATTGTAGACGTGCATGAAAACGGCACATATAAAGGCCAAATGTTTTCGGCTATCGCTCACGCCAAACAAGCCATAGACAAAGCCGAGGGCCGCTAATATGACCGTCCTTATAAGCGGTAAAACAGTCCGGCGCGAATTGGGCGCACAATACCGGGGCAGGCCGTTGATCGTTGAGATCGGCTCCCATGTCCTGACATTCAGGCTTAAAGGCAAGCGGTCCCGCTTTCAGATAAGCGCGGTCGCCTGCTTTGAACGTGCGGTCGCCATTGAAGCCGCCGCCATAGCCAAGAAGCGCAAAGAGGAACGGATCGCCCGGCGCAAGGCAAGGCAGGCTGGCATTTAAGGGGGCATTATGCAAAAAGTCTGTTGTGTCTGCCAAGTAGTCTACGGGGATGATGGCAAACCCGACGGCCTTAAATCTCATGGCTACTGCGAGCCATGCGCGGTAAAGGCCAATGCTGACCTCGATATAGAACTCGCCAAGCGCGAGAGGGAGAAAAAACAAAATGGAAAAATCAATAAAGGGTTTTAAGGGTTTCGATAAGGATTTCAAATGCAACGGCTTCCAGTATAAGCCGGAATCGGAGTTTAAGCACGACGGACCCGTTAAGGCGTGTTCGTCCGGCTTTCACTTTTGCGAACACCCGCTTGATGTTTTCTCATATTATCCGCCCGCAGGAAATCGCTTTGCGGAAGTAGAGGGGGCGGGAACCTTGGATAAACACAGCGACGACACAAAAGTCGCCTGCTCCACGCTTAAGATAGGTGCTGAAATATCATTGAGCGCATATATACAGGGCGCGGTTAAGTTTGTTTTTGACCGCGCCAAATGGACCACGGAAAAAAGCGCGACGGGCGATCAGGGCGCGGCCAGCGCGACGGGCACAAGGGGCGCGGCCAGCGCGACGGGTTATCAGGGCGCGGCCAGCGCGACGGGTTGTCAG
>ENA-UOWG01003378-UOWG01003378.1-activated-sludge-metagenome-genome-assembly--contig:-NODE-3378-length-12245-cov-5.596883_pt1 | contig 12245 bp, 14 predicted proteins | sample MGYA00238147_ERZ761563 | MGnify/ENA primary metagenome ERZ761563 (study PRJEB28884, sample SAMN05720216) | anaerobic digester metagenome | isolation source: active sludge of municipal... | reverse complement strand
TGCCTTTCCACGACGAAGACTTAGTTCCTGGATTTAAATATGCTCCGGGAGTCGAATATCGCATTATCCAAGCTACTGTTTATGATTATGATAATGAGCTTCCTGAATCCTATTTTAATCAACTTGTCGAACAGGGTATTGCCGAAGTTAATGAGCACAAAGTAAGAATACTAAATGGGGCTCCGTTATATGCCGTGTCAGACTTCTTTGGTCTTATCTTTGCTACCCCCCATGTGATCCAAATTAAGGGGGATGATGGCCATTGGTGGGTTGACGGAGTATTTAATGCGGAGCACTTTCATAACATCCTCACGATGTTTACACATTTCTATGTGAACTATGACTTAAACTACCTTTTTCACAAAGCAAGCCACGAAAGATTTTTAAGCCACAAAAATAATGGTGAATAGAAAAGATGAAATATGACAGAACTTAATATTGCTATTGAACTTAATCCAGAACTGGCTTTGAATGGCAAGACACATCATGAGATAATAACAGAAGGAGGTCCATAGCCGTGAGTGAACAACCAATAAACAACAATTGGAAATGGTTTAGATTCATAACAGATAAATGGGATGAATATCAAGTAGAAGAATTTAGGGTTGTTCCCAAAGTTGGGGACACCTATATGGATACGGAAACTATAGTATTTGCAGAAGAGGTTGAAATTAGGCCGATTAATGGGAAAGAGTGTGATTGGGAAAAAGATCACACCTGGATCGGAAGCGAGATGAGTAAACCAAGCTTCTGGATTCATTACGATGATGAAAATGGTGGAATCGAAGAGAATTACCAATATTGTCCGAACTGTGGCCGTAAATTGAGAAAGGATTAAACGTATGCTTGAAAAAATTGAGAGAGAACTCAATAACCTGATAAGTTGGTTTGGGCAACTTCATATGAAAGTGGAGGCGCTTGAAACAAAAGTATATGGGTCACCAATAGATCAACCAAGGAAAGTAATAACCCCAGAAGAGGCAAAGTTAAAGCCAGATTGCCCAGGTTACACCGAATGTAAGGAAATGCTTATAAACTTGCAAAGAGAAAACGCTGAAATTAAAAAACTGAACCATTTGATAACTCTTGATTTGGACAACGAGCTTATGGAGTCAGCTGTCATGGTTAGCATTATTAAAGAAAATGAACAGATGAAAGCTGAAATTAAACGTCTACAGAAAGTTGAAACAAAATTAATTAATAAGCTAGATTTAATTTATAACACCGTAGTAAACTCTAGCAGAGATTAAGAATTCTAAGGAGTAGTTATGGAAACAGTAGTTTTTAAACACTTTATCCGCAGAGGTCCAGATATTCTGGACAGGGCTGGTAACAATTGTCCTGGCAATCCAACTGGTGGTATTACCGTTTGTGGTATATATGATAGTACAGCAAACAGTATTAGTGTTGGATATGCTAAATGTTCCAAAAAGGACAACTTCTCCAAAAAGCTTGGTAGAACCATTTCTTATGGTCGTGCAACTAATCCAGTTGCTTCTATCAAATCCTTTCCTAAAAATTCAGAAGCGCTTTTTAGTGACCCTAAGAAAACACGTAGGGTTGTTTCATTGCTTCTCAACAAGATTATCGAAGTTGTTAAAACAACTGATTTTAATGTTGATTCTTCAGAGCAGAGCATTCAAACTGCGCTAGTTCGAGAAACTAGAGATCTTTCAAGAGAAATGCTATGAATAATCACGATGAAGATCTTGACGAGCCTCTTGACATGGATAATTTCTGCCCCATATCGGAACTAGACGAAGCTACAATTAGGCAAGGAATTGAGCGACTAGCCATAATGAACTATAACCATTCCGATACAGAGCTTGTTGAAGCTGTAAAATTCTTATCGGCCATCGCCCTTCTTATTGAAACAGATGTTGATGCCAATACAGGAGATATCCAAACGCTTGGAAGAATGTTGGACATTGTTCTAAAAGAAATTTTTATGACAGATCTAAAGCCAGATTTTCTTGCCGTGCTTAATATACAAGAAGATACTGTTCAAGAAGAACCGTACGGGGTGTAGGCTATGAAAGAAAGAGCCTTGGCAACAGTTCAAAGAATATCTAAAATAGAATCTATACCAGATGCTAATAAGATTGAACTAGCTTCTATTTTAGGCTGGAAATGTATTGTCGGCAAAAACGAATTTGAAGCAAACGATCTGGTTGTTTACTTTGAAGTTGATAGCGTTTTGCCGGCTAGCAACGCCAGTTTTGAATTTCTTCGCAAACGATGTTATTTCGATAATGGTGTCGTTTGTGGATATAGAATTAAACCGATCAAAATGAAAGGTGTAATAAGCCAAGGTCTTATTCTTTCCACAGCAGTACTGCCCAGTAAGTATCAACCATATAAAGAAGGAGATGACGTTACACGAATTCTAGGAGTAGTTAAGTACATTTCCCCTGATGATGTAGAACAAACAACAGAATTTATTCACTATCCTTTTTGGCTGTCTAAGGTGTTTCACTCTAAGTTTAAACGCATCATTAAGAGATTTTGTGACTTTGATAAGTTTAATGAGTGGCCACCACAATTCCCGCATACAGACGAAACACGAATACAGTCTAACCCAGACATATTAAACGAAATGAAAGATAAAAATGGCTATGGGTTTATTATTGTAACGGAAAAGATAGATGGTCAAAGTGCATCCTTTGGTGTGGTTAATGATGTTTATTACGTGTGTTCGCGGACTACAATAAAACACACCTTTCCACTTAAATTTACTTCGTATATTAAGTATAAACTTATCGAAAAGTTCCTCCCTTATTTTTATAAGGATCACAACTCGAACTGGACAACTTTTTCCAAAGAAGTTCGTCTAATGGAAAGACTAATAGAGGCTAGAAAGCGGTTCTTCTCATTCTATAAATACCCAGATGGTCGACATTGCATAGAAAACTTTGTTATTCAAGGTGAGTTGGCCGGCCCAGGAATACAAAAGAACCGGCTTCACCTGCCAGAAAGGCGGCTATTTGTCTTTTCATTTATAGACCTTAAGAGTGGTTTTTACTATTCTCAAGCCGCTACTCAAGCTTTCTGCGAAATCATAAAAGAATTGGGTAAGAATGACCGGGAGAAGATGAGCGTGCAAATGGTTCCAATTATATGTGAAATGATAGTTGGCAAGGACACAACAATAGAAGATTTTGAAAAAATGGCTCAAAGGAGAAGTCTAATTAATAGCAATGAGCTTGCGGAGGGAATTGTTGTTCGCTCGGATATCCACCTAGACACTAAAAAGTCTTTTAAGGTCATCAATCCAGAATATCTATTGAGTGAATGACTCCGTAGCTCAATGGTAGAGCATCTGACTTTTAATCAGGTGGTTGTTGGTTCGATCCCAACAGGAGTCACCAAATCTCTTTATGAATAATAATGACAAAAATTTGGAAATTCTTTCTGCCTTGTTTGAACTCGCTAAAAGGCACGAGCGTACGTTTCGTGCTCAAACAGTGTCTGCAGTAGTCTATAAAAAAAGTATTCTTTTTATTGGTCAAAACAGCAAGAAAACCCATCCACTTCAAAAAGCATTTGGTAATCATTTTTACAGCATTTATATGCACGCCGAAGCTGCTGCTATTATAAAAGCTAAAAAATACTTATCAGAAAAACAGCTTACTAAATCTACTCTTTTCGTTGTACGAGCTAAAATGGATAACGATGGTAAGTACCATTGGGGGATGGCTAGGCCTTGTCCAAGTTGCGTGAAGATAGCAAAGGAGTTTGGACTATCAAAAGTTGTTTATACTCTTGAAGGCACTGGAAATTATTCCTTGGAAAGGATTAAATAGATATGAATAATGTTGATATGGTAAGACTCGTCCATGATACTTTTGAATTTCTTAAAGGTCAAAATTCTCAAAATTATGCAACCTTGAATTCACAAGTAGCTACTCTTGATTCTAAAGGCTCTGAAAAAATTGTTACGTATCGATCCGACTGTAGGGATAGTTTAGCTTCATATGCTACTGACGAACTTTTGAAAAGTGCAGGAAATAGCCTTAAATGCATAACGGCTAGAGGAAAACAAACTAGTTATTTGAATTGGATTTCCACCGCTAAGCGCAAGTCTGCCATTAAAATTCTTGTTAAGAATACTATTGAAAGAAGTATGGAGACATACCTCAATAAAAAAATAAAATTACACAGCAAAAATTATAGAATACAACACTCTACGATATCGTTTGATGGAAACCTTGTTAATAATTCTGTTGATTTCTATCTGTTACTAGGGCAGACTCGTTGGATCATTGCTTTTCTTAGTGTCCTATACACTTTAATTAATTTAAAATATAGAGAAGTTGTTATAGACAGTTTTGTGGAAGAATTTCTTGATGAAGGAAAACTTCTGAATAACATAGTCAACCGATTAGTAGATACGTTTAAATCCGAAAAATCGGGTTGGGCATGCGGAGTGCGAGGAAGTTATTCTGAAGTTGAAGTCCAAATAAATGAATCGACAGGCCTATTAATTAAACCCAAAATCAAGGGGCCTGTTCAGGCGATTATTCAGCCGCATTCCACTATATGTGATACTGTTATCTACGAATTTAAAAATATTTTCTACTTATATGCAAGGTTCTCGTTAAGTTCATTATATAAAACAAGGAAAGATAAAACTCGCTATCTCTTTGAACTGCCCGCATGTAAAGAGATTCAAAGATCTTGTGGATATTATAGTAGCAATCGTGACAATATATATTATGCAATTAATGCTCGCAGTTCTATGATGGTAAACTATAACGCTAATGATAAAGAGCTTGACTATGTAGAAAGAATGTCTAAACTTGGATGGGATGTAATTTCCAGAAGTATTATTAAAGTACTTGGAGCTAAAAAACTCCTGTCTTTTATTAAGGAAACAAAAATAAAAGATGTTCTTAAGGCTGATAGGCGTTGTGGATACGCCCAACTTTGCTTACCTTCGTACTTTGCAAATATAGTAACTAATGATCCAAAAGAAATAGTCACGATGCTAATTAATGTTTACTTTAATATAATAGAAAATATGAAATCTGTATTTATGCTTAATACGGATGTAAGTAATGTTCCCTCTAAAACAGCAGATATAGCATATGACCTGTTTTTGAAATCATTAGTAGAACTTTATACTTATACCGATATAACTCCTATTGCATATGATACAAACAAAAGCCTAATGGATAATATGCTTACACAGTGGCTTAAAACTATTGATTTGTGTAAGAAACTTGGCCTTAATATATTTGTTATGGGGTCGGTTCTTGAAACTTATAACCTCAATTCAGGTTATAACTTTCTCCATCTTAAACCAAAAAGCCCGCGTATACCAAACCACCACAAGCAAAAATACGCGGCATATCAACAGTTTCATCCAGTAGTTAATATTATGGATCAGTTCTTTAAAAAGATAATCCTTGAACACGAAGTGAAAGAACTATCCTGTCCTACCACAACCAACTTTACGACAAAAGTTAAAACTAAACCAATTGTTATCAACAAGTTAGCAGCAAAATCGAGGGCCTGTCATGCAAGAAAAAGAACTTCTTAGAACAGCTATTATACGTGATTTTGCCACCATAGCGTGCCCCAACTGTTCAGTTATTGGTCTTTTTCACTTTACACTTACTGCTGGAACTGTTATTGAGCAAAAACGTACAGCTAACAGTTATTTGATTTGTGGTCATTGTGGGCACTGTGTCATAGTACGAAGTTCTTTGCTAAAGTTCCAAGAAATAGAAGATTTCTTAGGTCATTATAGAAACACCAATAAAGTAATTCTAGAGGTAAACAACTTTAGAGCCACATCTTTTACCTATAGAGGAACCTTTGTAACTGATAAAAGTAATACGTGCGAAGAGTGTAAACAATTTCTTATTCATTCTATAAGTCAGCACTCACCCGGCATTCTTATCCCGCTAATTAATAGTGATCTTCTCCGTGGTACATCTACTGTTGATCTATTGATTATTAAAGGATGTCTATCGTGTGACTGTTATTTATCACATAGCGTAATTAATAATTTTATGTGTAATACAGAACGTGCTGTTTTTACGGAACTTGCTACCAGAGTTAATAAAATTAGTTTTTACTCTCCAGATGTTGCTTGTAAAGGACCAACATACTTCGGAGAAACTGCCGATATGCTAAGCGGCAAGTACATGTCTGATACATTTACAAGTCCACTTAATCTTGTAGGAGAATTTAGATTACACGCTAGTAGTGTGCTATCTAAAAATTATAAAGTTGATACAATTAGTGAAGTAGTTAAATCTATGTGTGTTGGTACTGCTACTAGCAATGTGGAAGATCAGGAAACAGAAGAAAAAAACCGAGTTGTGTTTATAGAAATCTAACCGGAAGGCAAACTAGAACAATGGACGTTTTACAGCTGTCGAATGCTATATCGGAAGTAGATAAACATAGTACGTCTCCTGGTCATCCTTCGTATATAACTCCAGCATTAATGATGTCCATAAACAACACAATAGATCTTCACACCACCACATGCAGAGAACTTTTATTAAATAATTATTTGACAGCTATCGTTAGAGAGTTATCTAGGAAGGGAATAATTACCGGAGCTATGAATGGTTCTGGATCTAGATCACAGTTAAATTATTCTTCTCCTGACAGCATTTCTTGTAATAAACTTTTAGAATCAAAGTTTATTGTTGATCTTACGCTGAAACTTAATCTTAGGAATGTTGCAGAACAAATAGCTTTGAACTATGTTGATAAGATAACAGCTTGCTGGCTTATGACAAAAAAAGTACTTAAATCAATTCTAACATTAAAAGATTATTATCTGATTCAAAGCGTGTTAGAAGAACCAATCTTAGATTTCAAAAACAACATTGATGCTAATAATAAAATGTTAATAATGCAACAGTGTAGTGCGACCACTGGTGGCAGGTTCGGTCCACACCCACTATCTGTGGTTGGCAAACACTGTTACGAGAAAACTGATGGTGGTTTTATAGCCACAGTTACAAATAACCACAGAAGTAGGGAGCAAAACATAAATAAAGTAAAATTTTGTTATCCAGAAACATTTAATGAAAATAGTATATGTATACCTGTATTTGGTTTAAATTACTCAAAAAAACAAGGCCATCACCTTGTTTCTTTATATCATGTATTTGGAATAGTTAGAAACACTTTTCTTTATTTACTTAATCTTATATTATATAAAAGTTCTATCTACTTACATAGGCCAGAAAGTAAAGAAGGGATCAATCTATTTAATCTATGTTGTGATATTTCTAGTTCTACTAAAATGGATAGACGAAAGTTATTATATAAAGCTGCAGTACACATGAGTACCAAGAGCAATATAATAAATATGGATAGAACAGGCCTAGTGCTGGAAGACTATAAGAAGATATTAAAGGCTGGGTTGGTTTTTAAAAATCTATTTGTTGATATGATTGACCCGCGGGGCTTTAGAGTTTCAACTAAAGGGGGAAACTCCTGGGAAACACTAAGAAGCCAATTATCTTATAAGAAATTTGCGAGATTTAATGATTTTTAATCCACAAGCCGGTATCCAGGCAACTATATCTCAACTAGAAAATCTAGGACCTGGAGTTGCTTTTTACTCTTTGAGTAACGAATCCAAAACTGTCCATTATATTTGTGGAAATCTTGTAAAGTATGGACAAGACGATAAGACCAATATAATTATCATAGACGCCCTGATTGGTATTATTCCTACATCAAAAACAGCGTCTATGTACAATGAAAAGTTTCTAGTTGCTTTCATGACAAAGGAAGCTGTACTTCTCGTTTTGAGGAGCAAACCAACATACACTCCATATGCAAATAAATATTTCTTCTCCTTAACACAAGAAGGAATAGATTATATTACCACATTAGAACATGCTATTGGTAGTCAACTCATTGATGACAACGATAGACTGACAAAGAAAATAATGGCAACTACTTATCAGCTGCCGTCAAAAGGAATGTTTATTATTAATTCCTGTCCAATAGAAAAATACAGCCCGTTCGTCTTACCAGCTAAATACCTAAAATCAATGGATCTGATAATCGATACAAATCGATATGTATATGAATTACATAATGGATGTTTTACAGAAGTAGCATGTGATAATGCACTTCATTCGAGTAAAGGAACTATAGTAAGTATTGAAAGTACTCCTGTAAAACCTGTAACCCGTGTTATTTATTTAGAGGTATAAATGTCAACCAGACTAGGAATATCTCTCGTTTCAATGGTAGGAATACCTAAGTTAAGAGAGTTCATATCAAACCTCAATGTACATAACGAGGCCAATAACGAAACATTAACTCTTCCACATTCTTATAATATTGGTTCTGTAAATGGACTAGCATTTTTGCCAACCAGCATATACAAATCGAAACGATTTGGTACTGGTAATTCCTCAGATTATTGGCCTCAAACTAATTCTAATTTGATTTCAAGTGACGGTTACGTAGAGTTCGACCTAGAAGAAATTGCTTTCAAAGATCCTCTTAATGATATAAACTCATCCAAATACTTTATCTATATAAATCGTAAGAAATACGACCTGTTTACCAGTACTGGTTATCGTTCACTAGTTAAGAAAAACCAACATTATCTATATCATCAATATAAGACATCCAGTACTCCTAAAGATATTGTTATAAACTATACGATTTCTATGAAACTTTTGATAGCCAGTGTTATAAGTATTTGCTCTGGCAAATCTAATATGCTAGTGAATAATTTTCTATATCTGTATAGAAAATTATATAGACCCCAAATAGTCAATAGATTGAATAGACTGAATTTTTGTTATGCTAGTTCTCCACTAAGACTTACCGAGGACTTTATAAAAGATTCCGCCTCTCTATCGGAGTTTTGCGCGAGAAAAGGTAAAACTCTTTATGATACAAACAAAAGCCTATCTGACGGCTTGCTGGAATACTGCACATTATTTATAGGCTCTGTGGAGCACGGCCTGCAAGGAACAGATGACTGGAACGGTGAAATTAATTCTGTTCGCTATGGCAGCTACATGAAAGTGAATATATTAGACCTTATTCAGTACTTAATGATACGTTCTGTCTTAAACCCCAAAACCAAATATATGCGCATTGGCCCTAAAGCCATGATGAGAAATATAGTTGATGAACTGTTTGAATGGATTCGTCTAAATATAATAGTTTCTGCGGAAGAACTGAAAGGAAATGATAAGTTATCGGAAATATTTGATGACGAAGGCAGGACATTTACTAGCCAGTTAAAACAATGGTATGAATGCAATCAAAGTGTAGAAAACCATCCTAGCTCAGCAAGCAGATCCTTGCCAATTGTATTCAATGGTTTAAACATTAATAGAAATATGTTAATACTCAGTTTACTGTCCCCCCCATTTATCTCACGCGATATTTATGCAGAAACATTGGAAGATTTGCTAAGAGGGCTCAAGGAAACCACTCAAACCTCAATTATGGGTTTTAGTAATATAAAGGTTCTGGATTATTTGGAACGTAGTAGCACAACTATTCCTAATACTTTTTATGCACTTGTGCCAACTATAGAACAATTTCAGACAAAACTTAACTTTAACTCACAGATGTCTTCTGATCTTAGACAGCTTGCTACGCTGAAAAGACGTAAAGTTATGGAGTCAATTAACTCTAAGGCTCAGGGGGGTATCAAATGAGGGAAGAAACATTGTGGCTTTGGGCAACACTAACAGATCGGATACGAAAAGCCTGTAGTAAAAGCAATAATTTCATAAAAATTAAAATTTTGAGGTTATTCAGATAAATGGATACATTAGAACTACAGTTAGGTTCTGATCCAGAATTCTTTCTACGAGACCCAGAGAATTTCCTCGTGTCGTCAGGACATGTTCTTGGTGGGAAGTTAGACAACTATTTTGCTCCTTATACTGATGGATTTCAAGGTGAATTTACAGTTCCACCTGCCAGCACTATAAGAGAAGCTGTGAATAATATAAGAATGGCCATGCTCGCAATCAGGGATACCTGTACTGTAAGTGGGCTGGATGCTTTTGTGGCTCCTGCCGTTAGCTTAACAGATAAGGAACTATCCGCTGTTATGTCAAACGCATTTGAATTCGGCTGCCAACCGTCAATAAACGCTTACACCTCTCAAACTCGTGATTCTAAGTTAATTTGTAATTTACACGATAAGCAAAAAAACATCATGATGGCCGGTGGTCACATACATATTGGTTTTCCAAAGAAACAAGAAGCTATCAGGAAGTATAGGGCACCACTAGAACTCTCTTTTGTAGACACAATAAGAATCTTTGAAGCACTCGGAGTAACGCTATTAACAGCATATGAAGCTAGCTATCCTAAAGAACACGCTAGGGTGTTCCAAAAAAGAAGATTATTTTATGGACTAGCTGGAGAGTATAGATCAAAACCGCACGGATTGGAAATTCGTTCACCATCCGCCATGTGGCTAGCTGATCCGATATTAACAGAAATGATTTATTCAACTGCGGTTATATCTTACTATTCAGTGCTCTTTGGATATCATCGGGATATGGTAGGCCTTAGAGATATAAAAGATATAGCTAAAGCTATAAACAATAGTTCCTTAAGTGATTGTATTAAGATCGCCATGGCAACGGCTGGGGCACTGAAGTCCCGCTTCGGTAATACAATCAATGGGTATGATAATATATTTGATATATTCTATAAGACGGAAGACCTGATTAATAAAAGAAATATGCAATTATTCCCATCCATTGTCAACACGTGGCAACATGTTGCATAGAGATACACAGGATAATTTCTTAATTTATCTTGCTGCTACAGATAAATTAGTAATAGAAGCCGCAGTAGTTTCTGCCCTAGAAGAGGCTCTTCCGGACCAAGAGGTGCTAGAAGACAATTCTACCTGTCTTATTTGGGGCACACCAGAAGTAGAAGCAAAAATACTGCCAGATCTTCGAGACGAAAATGAACAAAATCTAACTATAGAAATAACTGTAGACTTATTAAGCCATTTTGATGAGATTGAAGGAAATATTTCTTTACTTCATAAGAGTTGCCTGGCTGATGTCTTACGAGAAGTATCTGTTGAGTTCGTGGAACTTTATAAAAATATTTTTAGCCGAGTAACAGTTATTTATTCCATTGAATCAGATTCTTATTTCAGGCCGTACATAAGTGAAATTATCGAAGCAACATTAGATAAACCACAAAAGTCTAGTTCATTTGAAAGTACAGAAGGTTGTACTGTTTATGAAGAATAAAGCACAAGTTAAAAAAAATATCTACAAATTTTCAGACAAGTACGCCGAGAGATTGTCTGATTTCGTGGCCTTTAATTCAATTGTAAAGACTCTATTTGATATTACAGAGTCTTTAGGATTGCATAGCGCACAGCAGCTGTGTAGTTTAGATGAGGGTTATGTTGAGTTTCTAAATAAGCTTCGAGAGGAACACTTGAACGCTGTGGCTGGCGTTCTTCATCAATATCTATCAGAACTAACTATAGGCCTAGAGGACAAATCCAAGAAAATAAATTTTAGTGTTGTAGAGATTGAAATTCTGGATTGTCAAACATCGCCACCAGAGCAGGAATCTTTAGAACTGGGACTAGATATTCGCATTGTTGTTTTAATTTCTCCAGAGTTTGTGTCTAGTAATGATAAGAGAGAAGGCATATTAAGTACATACCACATGTCGCTGTTGAATGGATTAAGTTATTTTACTTATATCCTATCCTCTTTGTCTGCACAACTTACATTTTCAGTTGACATTTCGTATGTCTGCGACTATAAGAAAACACTGGGATCTGCTGTAAACGATCTTTGTTTGAAGTTTAATCTAGATCCTAAGAATTACAAAACATCTGAACGAGAGGCGCTGTGGGCTGTTGAAGAAGATGTTGTGGAAAGTGATATAACAAGTGTTGTTTATGATATTATTCGTAGCTATTATTCTGGTAATTTGCTAGCTCACTGGATAAAAATAGATTTTGATAAGGATTTTGCTAATACAAAATGCTACGTTATCGTAGATTCGACTTTTTTAGTAAGTTGCGACAACCAAGAAATATTTGGCAAGGAACGATTCAAATGCTTGTCGAAGCAATCCACCCAACTGCTAAAACAAGAAGCCAAGCGTGCCCTAGTTTGCTCGCTTGGGTCAGCTAAAAATTTTATATTTAATGCTGTAGTTGAAGCTAATTCAACAAATACTGATAGTTTGGAACTGCTACAAGAAATGGCTTGTGATAAAGAATGTAGAGATGT
>ENA-UOWG01003376-UOWG01003376.1-activated-sludge-metagenome-genome-assembly--contig:-NODE-3376-length-12245-cov-16.247170_pt1 | contig 12245 bp, 27 predicted proteins | sample MGYA00238147_ERZ761563 | MGnify/ENA primary metagenome ERZ761563 (study PRJEB28884, sample SAMN05720216) | anaerobic digester metagenome | isolation source: active sludge of municipal... | reverse complement strand
CTCAAGCTCATCAGCAAACCCGCCTGGATCGTTGCATGAGGAATATGTGCTCATTCCTTCAGCCCCTTCTTGATTTCGTTCAGGCACTCAACTGCGTCAGCTGCGACGTACGAAGGTCCGAAAGATCTGCCGCTCCTAAAAATTGCCGACGCGATCTGCACGGCGTAATCGAGGTCTGACATCTCTTGGTGCGAATGCGCGGCTTTCATCACGCAATCCGGTGCGGTTGGCGGTGTTTGTGGGTCGATATGGACTTCGGTGTTTGGATTCATTCTTTTGTCTCCTTGTTTGGCTCAAGCATCTCGATGCCCCGTTCAAGTCTGAGTCTAATTGCATTCAGCCAGTTTCGAGCGACATGGTTAATGTCGGCCTCCAACGCTATGTCAATGTCTTTGATGGCGTATCTTACAGCGGTTTCTAGTTCATCCGCTCGGTTAGTTTTCTTGTCTTCTGTGTTCATGGTTGTTTAATACCAATAATCCACGCCGTCTCGTTGATAGCCGATGAGTGTTGCACAAACGCCGTCTGGGCGTGTTTCAGGAAGGGGTTGATAATACAGCAACCTGTCATTGTCGATTACTGTCATTATGTTGTTCATATCCATAGCAATTCGTTGAGTTTGTTCTTGTCTTCTTCGAGCCGTTGCAAAGCATGTTCGCGTGTGCGCCCTATTCCGCTGCACGCACCGTTAACTTCCTGACCGAACAATGATTCAATATCTTGTTCGGCATACCAATATTTAGACCCATCAACATTGGTTCGCTCCTCCATCCTCACGTCCTTGAACGTGGAGCCGATGTGAGAACAGGTGAATGCTTGAGTAGGTTCGTTCATGGTTTTGTGTTTTGGTTGAGTCGATTGATTGTGATTGTCGGGTGGTCATCAAGGCGGTTGTCGTCATCGTCTACTTCGAGGATTAACCCTACTATCCTGTCCCTTCTGTTTAAACTAGGTTCAATATTGATTAACAGCCGTGTGTCAAATGCTTGTTGGTTTGAGTATGATGTGTCCCACGAATTTACTTTGAGTTTTATGTATTTAGACACAGGTGTATTTTGGTTAATGTTGTATCGCCTTTATTGCATCGGCACAGACTTTGGCCAGGTCGTCCATTACGACAGCTCGTAGCATATAGTCATGGTGAACCTGGTCGTCACATATGTCCCTATGGTCCTCCATCAACTTCTGCGCTCGCCCACCGGCAGCGGTCTCAAGCGCCTGGAGAATTTTGATGTTTGATTTAGTCATGGTGTGTTTTGGTTAAGTTAGTCCCCCGCCGTGCATCGCACGCGCACGAATAAGATTTCAGCTGATCGTTTTTTTGAATGGTATTGTTTTTCATGCCGCCTGCCACACGGCAGACTGACGGGGGAAAGTGATTGAGCGCAACGGGAGTCGAACCCGCAAGATACTCTCGGGTGATAGCGTTACCTAGTATGTCCATCACCCTGCATACGTAGTCCATCACGTATTCTGCGCTCATAAATTCTTAATAATACCTATTCATCTCTCGTTCGTATGCCTCCCTGGCGGCATCCTCTGCGGAAGCACGTTCATCCCTGGCAAGCTCCATAATCTCCTTGTTATACTGTTCGAGCGTAATCTCACCGCGCTCAAGTTGCATTTGCAGATATTCCTCTTCTTTTTCAAGTTGTTTGCTCATAAATTAGACTGACGGTGGAAAGTGGTTATGACTTTTGCGCCCAGCATGGGCAGCGGTAGCCGTCGTTTTGGTGCATGCTTGAGGGGCAGGGCTGGAGAGGTGGCTCCAGCCTAATGCCCCAGCGCAACACCCGGTAAGACTCAGGCCATTGTTTGGGCCATGGCACTTTATATTTGCATTTCCCCGCCTCTGTTGGCCGCCTGCGCCCGGTTGGGCCTTTGGCCCACTCGTAATAAGCGCATGTCCCGCAGCACCGCTTTACCGGCGCTGGCGCTGGCTCAGGGGGATTCTCAAGTTGGAATGTCATGGTAGGTTATTTGGTTTATGTTCTTCCCAGATGATTGCGGATTGGCCAGCTCTAAGACCGTGCATGGGTTGTTTTGCTATCCATTCATCGGCTGCCTGCTTCGACTCAAACTGGCCAGCCCACTTTTCGTAAGGCCTCCTCACCGCATCCTTGCGTTCAATCCACACCCACCAGCCTGGGAATATTGTGATTTTATCATTCATTTCAGCGCCTCCTTGCATCTGGCGATTGCTGCCAGCACTTGGTCGTTTGGACCCCAGATTCCGCGCATCGCATCCAGGCACTCCGCGATGATGCACTCCAGCTCCTCGACGCGTTTAAGCAGCTCATCCTGGCCGAGGGCCTTCAGGGCCGCGTCAATCTGCGCGTGAAGGGCCATCCGTTTGTCGTGGCCGGTTTGTGTTTGCTCGCTCATGGTTTGCCTTTCATTCTGGAAATTCGCGAACGCGCAGGTCTTCCGGCCATTCAGCCGGTTCACCGCCCTTCTTGTCGTAATATCCCTGCCAAAACCGAGAATCGCCTACTTGGTTGAACGGTTTTGCGCCCATCTGCTTCACGAACACTGGCACGCCAGCCGCCCGGCATTGCGATAGTCCGTCCCTGATCCATTGGATGTTGCAGGGCCGTGCGTTCGGGCCGGACTCGCCACCGAAGATGATCCAGTCAGGTTTCATGCCGAAATAGCCCTTCATCTCGATCGGCCCCAGCATCGGCTCGACCGAGACAAAACGTTTCACTGCCGGTATCCGAATGAGTTCTGGCACCCGCTTGTCCCATTGCTCCTGGTTCTCGGCGGTGACGCCGATCCACATATTGGATTGACTATTACCGTTGAGCAGCCATGCAGCCAGCCCGCCACCAACTCCATTCACAGAGCCATTCCCGCACTCTCTCAGTCCGTAATTCCGCGCCTCGCGCATCCTGGGTTCGTATTGCTCAGTCCGCTTGGTGAGCATGAGCCAGTCAATGTTTGGAGTGCGCACGATCGTTTCGAGCAGGTCTGTCAGCCATGCGACCGGCACTTTCGGGTCCAGCCAGTCCATCAGCGAACCGCAGAACACGCGGCGGCGGCGCATTTTCCCTGTTCCTGCGGGCTGACCGCAGGCGCAATCCGCCGCCCAGGCGTTGGGCCATGGATCGCCGCATTCGCCGCACAGCCAATCCGTTTTGTTCCATTTCAGCGGTTCCTTCCGTGTGGCCTCGCTGGCCCGCTTGCGTTCGCCATGATTCACGCCCAGGCGTGCCCAAACGCGCCGCGCGTAACAGTTCGCGCATCCCTCGCTGACCGGCTCACAGCCGAACCATAGGTTATGCGTGCTGTCACACCAGGAGATTTTTGTTTTCTCACTCATCGTGTCCCTCCCGCCAGTTGTTTCACGCCGTTTTTCAACGGAATGCCAGATGTGTTACCAACGAACGGAATGTCAGGCTCCTCGCCGCGCAACATGCTGTATTCGATCTGGAGCTTGACGGTCCCCAGGATCTTGCCGGCCGCATTGGTCATTTCCTTGACCTGGTTAGCCCGGCGCGGATCGGCTTTCACCCATTCGTAAGCGTCAAGCAAGGAGTCTCTGAGTTCGCTAATGTTTTTTGGTTTTTGCATAGTCTTTTTGTTTTGATGATGGTTCGTTTGAGTTCAACTAATTCTGTCGGCCAGGATTTTTTGTGGATGTTGCTATTGAATGATAACAAATCTCGAACGTAAGAGTCCGACAATTCATGTACCGATTTTAGTGCTTTTCTCCGTCGCGCGGCTTTTCCTTGCTCGCTTTGAACGTATTTCGACCTGATGGCTTTCCCGTGCTCGCTTTGACAGTATCTTTCCTTGGCTGCTTTGCGGCTTTCGCTTTGTTCGTATCTCAGCTGGGCTGCTCTCGCGCGTTCGGTTATTCTGTCGAGCCAGCTTGGAACTCCGCCGCACCGATCAGCGAATAGCCACCAGAATAGCCACCAGTTCACACGCGCCCAAGCATACCTATGGCGCATCTTACACAGCTTTAGTCTTACCCTATCGCCCGCCTTCCACTCTGATTTGGGGTCAGTCATAGTTCGCCTCTCGTTCCTAGTTTGTCGGTTAATATCAGAATAGCAGGAAAGCATTCCTAGTAATCAATTAGTTGGGCCAACTCTCCAGAGTCCGCCACAGGTAGTCGGTTTGTTCCGTTGTGAGATTGAGCTTGTAGCCGATGACTCCGCCGATCCCATTTTGCACCTCTTCGACATTGTTCACGATGAAGGCGAGCGCCTTGGCGCGGCAGATTGTTTCCGCGCCGATCCTGTCAGCGGCTTCGATTAGTAGTTTGCCAGCATGGCGCTCCTTTTGGTGCGGAGCCATCATGGCGATATGGGCACGCAAACGGCCCAACAAATCACTGCACACAACGCCGGTTGGCGCTGGCAGTTCCGCTATCGCGGGCGACGGGTTTTGGTTCGGCGTGTGTGAGTTCATGCGTTAGGAATCTTGGTCATCCCAGTCATCCTGGTAGTCGTAGTGCCGTTGCGAGAAGCGGGCATCGGCCAGCGCCTTGATTGCCGCCTTTTCTTCCGGCGTCCGCTCAGACTCCGGCGTCCGCTCCGCCTGTTCCGCCGCGTAGCGCATGGAGTCCCACGAGCTTTCTTCGGCTTGGTGCGCGGCCTTGGCAACCTTGTATTGCGCCACAGCTTTGTCTGCGAGGCGGGCCGCATTCTTGCGCAGGTTGTCCACCTGCTGAAACCACTCCGGCGAGTCCGGCGGGCAGTCCACATTGGCCGCGAGATTTACCTCAAAGTGGCAATAGTCGTGTGAGCGCATCACTTTCACAGATGCGATGTTGATTGTCAGTTTTGCCATGATCGGATTCCTAACAAGCGGATGCACACGAACAGCCGCCCCGCTTGGCAGTTCGGCGCATCCCGGTTTTACTATGGTTTCGGGGCTTTCAAAGTCTCGCTCGGCGGCTGTCGGTGATCCGCGGCGTTAAGCACCCTCCCATTTCCCCACCGTTCGCAGGAACGCCTCAAGTCGCTGCGAGGCTGTTGAGTGGGCGACGAAGAATGTCGCGGCATCCGGGTTGAGGTCGCAGGTTTCTTCCGGAACAAAGGCGAGCAGGTTCTCCACATACAGAGCGTATTGCCCCTCATTGAGCGTAGTCTCCGCGTCTCTCATTGCGTTCAGGTCCTCGCCCCAGTTTTGTTCCGTGTTGGCGCACGGGCCTTCAGGGTCTTTCCCTGACTTTTTATATTCACTCCAGCTTTGAGTGATGCCGCAGTGGTTGCATTGGAAGTATCGGTTGTCGTCCAGCCCGTCCATTTGATGCTTGGGTTGTATTTTGTGGCCAAGGTGTGCGGTCATCGCTATGCGTTGTTTTTCAGGACTCATAAAATGTGCTTAACAATTCGCCGGACCTAACAGTCACCGCGCCTTCGGTTTGTTGTGAGTTGCTCATCGCCCCACCTCCAATGTCACCACGATCCGCATCCCGTTCACGATTCCAGGCGGCTGGATGCTAACCGTGTTACTCGGCTCACTCTCCATACCTGCCGCATTAACCGCCGTGCATCGCCAGTAATTCGTCCCATTGTAGGCCGGGACTGTTACAGGCGGGCGGTTGGTCGCCGCCACGAATGCCCATTGGTTGGTCGAGTTTAACGCGTGATAGACGCGGTATGCCGTGACATCTGGCTCTGGGTTAAGATCCCATGTGAGCTTGACGGTGTTGGTTCCTGGTGAGGATTGCGCGAAAAGTGCGCAGGCCGAGATTAATAATGCGATGATTGTATTTTTCATATTTTATTGGGTTAACGGTTATCTCCACTTCCGCCGATGACGCCGCGTTGCTGGCGGTCGGCTAGCTTTTCGATGTTGCGTTGGGCGATTTCTCCGAGCGTGATGCCTTGAGACTTAGCTGAACCAGCGACGTACCAAAGCGCGTCTCCGAGTTCATCTACAATTTGGTCTCGCATGTCGGTTCCATCCCGAAGCTGCTTCTTCCATTTGCCTGCGACCTCGCCAGCTTCACTGCACAGTCCGAGAACCATGTAATTGGTGTTCTGAGCTGTTGGTTTAGCGGTGCTCCATGCGAGGGATTGGTATTCGTTCAGCGTCATATTGTTTGTTCTTATGTTGGGCAAAGCGTAATACACGTATTACACAGCGTCAAGCGTATTCGAAAATATTTTTTCAGTTATTTTTTTTGCTGCACTCGTCGCAAACGCCGGTCTCGATTACGTCGGCGACGAGTGCGTTTTGTGGTCCTTCGATCTTGATGATTGCTTCGCAGTACCGGCACACCACGACCTTTGAAGCTTTTGTGCCGTAGATAATTACGGACATGATTAGCAATGACAGCACGCAGATTGCTACTAGGACGAGCAGGATCATGATGGCAGTTGTCATGGTGCGGTGGTCTCCTTTTACTGGATGATAGAGTTTTGGAGCTTGGGGTGAATCATGTTGTCGAACTGGCGGAAGCCGGTGATGGGCAGGGTTTGCTGAGGGCCGTATTTGGCTATGATACCCCAATTTCCAGTCGGGTCGCCGGATTCCATCATGATGGTATTATGATAGGCCCATATGTTCTCCATCGTATTCTGTGCGCCGTGGGGCGTGCGTGCGCCGAGGAGGACAATGCCTGAGTCAGGCCAGTTTGGCGACTGGCGCAGGCGGATATGGTTTCCTCGAATGTGGATGTTTCGCATGTGCTGCGGGCCTGTTCCGAATCCCAACGTCCGGTTGCAGTCGTTGACGATCACCACGCCAGCACGAATATAGTGGAACTCATTATTCTCGATAACCAACCCGTCCAAGGAATAACTGTCAATGTAGAATCCGTTAACCGGACCTTCGGCATAACAGTTCGAGACACGACCTCCGATGCAGCCAGTAATCGAAAACGCGTTGTGCATGTTCGTTCCTGGAGAATTGCCGATCTTGAGTCTGCAATCCCGAATGATTGGGCTCCGCATCGGGTGGTAGAGAGGGGCGATACCGACCAGACTGAATTGTTGGTTGCCAGAGCAAGACAGGCGTGTATCGCAACTTACCTCCGATATTTCACAGTTATCGGCTGGCGTGTCCCTGCCATCTGTAATGAATACCGGGAAACACTCGGATGGCTCTGGAACTCTGTTGGATGGTAGATAGAATGTCAACTGGTTGATTCTGGACCCAGGACCAATTAGCAGAGCGGCCTCGGTCTGAATGCTGTTCCTGTCAACACCGGATGACATGTCAACGACAACATTCTCAATTTCAGACCACCCATTTCCATTTAGCTCATGCGAATTGGCAAGGCACACAACTCGGCCTTTTGCATCATCGGATGGATCAATGCAAACTGTTGCTGTGCCAATCCCAATAATCCTCGTTGCTGGCTGCATTACAGTTTGATTTGGGTGATCCATTCCGAGTGCCTGACAGTAGCCGTAAGAGCTATAAACCCCTTCAATCAGATGAATGGTTTTCTCAGCATGACCATCGAGTAACGTTTTGAATTCACCTCGGGTTTGCACGCTTATCGGATTGGCCTCGCTTCCGGTCTGGGTTAGCCTTGGCTGGCACGTTACCCACACAATGTCATCAAACACTACTTCCTCAATGACTGGTTTCGTGGTCTTGATCGCCTCGACCTCATGCTTGAGTGTTCCAACCGCCTCGCCGTGCTCCGTGAGTTTTGCGGCGATGTCATCAACGGCTTTATTTGCTGCGTCAGCCGACACCTGCGCCGATTGAACCGTGTTCTCAATGACATGATGCCATTTTTGTTCGTCAATCAATACCTTGTCCGCAGCAATCTCTGCGGCTGCGTTTACGATTGGCGCTTCGTCAATCGACAGTTTTTTTGTCTCAGTTAGTTGGATTTCCATCATAGGGTTTATTGGTTTTCTATCTTTGCGATTTGGGTTACTTCGAGTCCTTGACAGTGGTGAATTGTCGCCTTGGCCAATGCCTCTCCCAAAAGGTTTGGGATCATGTGCAGGGCGAGTTTGGCTTCCTCTGGTGGAACGGTGAACCTGATGAGGATCTGACCCTTAATAACATCGCCTTCGTTACTTGCAGAATCCGGTGAGCCAGACGGCCAGTTGTTCTGGTTTAGTCTCATAGGTTTTAAGCGCCTTTCGTAGAGCGTTGATGATTGCGTTGTCCGATGCGGTTTTGCCTGCCCGGAAGCAGGCGCTAGAGTGCTTCTCCCATGCTGGCATTAGAACATTCGGATAAAGCAATCCGTGATTCGCTGCCTCACGGATGTTGTCTGGCAATTCTATAAGTTTGTCTGGTATCTTCATTGTAATAAATGGTTTGAGAGAGTGCCACTGCCACGGAAAACAGAGGTGAAAAACCGTAGCAGTGGCGCGGGTGGTTTTAAGCTACTTGTTCTTTTTCTTGGGGCGGAACGCAGTCACAGGTTTCTTCTCGGGACAGGGTTTGCCGAATTCGCCCAGGGGTTTATCTTCGAGTTCGCCTGAACAGTTGACGACCTTGACTGTTTTGATGGGTTTACCGCATTTGTCTTTTGCCATATATACTGACCTTTCCTTTCTGGTTTGATTTGAGGTTGTTTACTGCACTTCAGGTATGAGGTCTTTGACCTTAACCATGAATTCTTTGCCGTAGCCGTCGATGTCACCGCAGAGCGATTGCACCCTTGCGTATCGTTGGCATCCTGAGACTGTCTTAATCATCACGCGATGGTCTGGGTCGGCTGACTTGAAGAAGCAGACTTGGCCATGTTTGAGGACGGCTGTTTTTGGTTGATGCATGTTGGTTGCCTTTTGGATTGAGTAAGCGAGATGAGCGACCGGATTAGCTCGTCGTTTTCAACGTCACCGCCTAGCGCCATGGCTAGTCGCATGCGGACTTTGTAGAGAGCGATGCGCTCGATTTGATGCACGGCTTGGCGCGATATGCCGAGCATTTGGGCGACCTCACCGCGTGACCTGATTGCGATGGGCATGAGTGAGCTTTTGCTCGTGCCCTCGCGGTATTCGTGCGGCTTGAGCCTGATGCGCTCGTTGTAGATGTGTTTTTCATAATGGTATCTTTTCCCTACTGGTTTTGGGTTTGTGGTTGGGTTTAGTTCACTTATCATTTAGGGTTGGGTGTTGCTCACGGTTTCACTTCCGTCAGCTCCCAGTCGCCTTTGTTTGCCTTATTCGCCTTGACAAGGACGAAATCAATCCACGGGAATTGTCGTGCTGCCACCTTGAGTTTGACGAGTGCGTCGTCGCGCATGAATCCCTTGACCTCCCATGCTGTTATTCCGTTTGGGCGAATGCCCAGGAAGTCAGGTGTGTAGCGTGTGTCATCGGCCAGTTTCAGCGTCACGTTCTGGACGCCTATCCACAGGAAGCCATCACGCCTCTGAACCCACTCGTAAAACCTGCGTTCTGTCTTATTCAGCTTCTCAACGTCTGTCGTGTCCTTGACTGTTACTCGTTCAAAGCGGAATACTTTCATAAGCGCATCTGCGCACGCGATGTTTGGTTCGCTTGTCTTAGGCTTTTCGTCTTGCATACAGCGTTTGAACTCTGGTGGTAGGTTGGTTGGGTCGATTCCCATAAGCTTTTAATCGTTGTCGTATGATGGTGGTGGTTCGTTATCGTATGTTGGTGCATCCATTTGAGGATTCTCGAATCGGGTGAACTCTGGGTTAAATGTCAGCTCGACGAATCCGGTCTCGCCGTCCCGTTGTTTGGCGATGGTGAGGCATGCCAATCTGTTTAGCCTGTCATCCTCGCTGGCTGGGTGGCGGCTCAAGAGCGCAATCACGTCGCCGTCACGTTCGATTTGCGATGAATCAGCCAAGTCTGACAATCTAGGTTTCCTGGGCTGCTTGTCCTTGTCGGGCTCGCGGTTCAACTGGGCCAGTGTGAGCATAGCAACCTTGTTGCTAATCGCGGCAGCTTTGAGAGCCCCAGATACCCTAGCGACTTCGTATGTCCTCTTCTCGTGCGTCTTACTCGCGGTGATTTTTTGCAGGTAGTCGATTACGACCAGCTTGACTCCATATTTCTTGACTGCGCGTCGGATCAGAGTGCAAATCATCTTCTCATCCATCCCGCTTGTCGCATCAACCATGTAGAGGTTCGACTTGGACAGCATCGCGTTGAACGCGTTGAACCGTGCAAATACGGTTTCGGTGTATGCCCCACGCCTGAGTTCGTTCAGCGGAATGCCGATATGCGACGAACACAGCCTGCGCACCAACGCTTCAATGCTCATCTCAAGCGAGAAGAACAGCGTGGGCACTTTATTCTTCAGGCAAATGTGCTCAGTGATATTCACGGCCAGAGCGGTTTTGCCTTGGCTGGGCCGAGCGCCGAATATCGTCTGTTCGCCATACTGCAAGCCGTCTGTCATTGTGTCGTAGCGATAGAACCCAGTCTCCAACCCACTTCGACGCCCCTCTTTGTTGAGGGCAAACCTCTCTTCAAGGTGGGCGATGAATCTCGGTGTGTATTCCTTCGGGTTCACGATTTTCCTTGCCGCATCACCGCGCTTGCTCAGTTCTGACTCGACTGCCGACAATGTTTCCCCGAGGGGTTTCGTGATGTCCGCTATCTTCTGAACGAGTGGGCTGATGTTGACCAGCGCCCGCCTGCGCTCTGCCATGTCCACAACAGAGTCTATATACTGGTCGATATTGTAGTGAGACGTTACCGTGTCTGGACATTGCATGATGTCCATCGGCAAAACCATCGACCCGAACTCCTTCGACCAAGCGATAGTAAACGTTACGCTGTCTATCGCCTTGTTCTCGGAAACCATTTTGTCGATTACTGTCCATGCTTTCTGGCAATCTTCGTTGAAGAATGATGATTCTGTTATCCGGTCTGATGCGTCTATGGCTGTATCCAGTCCACCCAGCAGGCAGCATCCGATGACCGCTAATTCGGCCTTTGTGTCTGCCGGGAGCTTCATTTACCTTTTGGCATCTGCCATGAGTTCGGCCTCGGTCATACCGAAGAGCCGTTCGATGCGCGTCTTCAGCTTGCTTACTGTTCCTGGTTGCGGTTTAGGTTGCGGTTGTTGGTTAGGATGGAATTGAGGGCGAGGTTGGACTGGCGGTTGAGCCGCCATCCTGGCTTCACGGTCACGCTGCCACGACACCCAGTTGCTCACGGCGCTTGCGATGTTGCGCACGTTCACCCAACCGCGTGCGTTGTAGTAATGGTAACATCTTTCCTTTTGCTCCTCGGTGATGGGCACTCCGATTGGGATGCACTTCTTAAACTCGTCCAGGTCTGGCGGGTCTTGTGAGTAATCCTCGAACTTGTTCCAGATGGATTGCTTCATAGTATCTCTATTGCCCTGCGTTGACTGCGATTTGAACCTGAACCTCGATAGGGACGCCTGAGTCGCAGAAGTCGATGAGCGGCGACAGTGACTCGTAGCGGTATGTCGGGAACTCCTCTAACAGTCGTTCGCGGATTGCAGCGTAGGCTTGGCGCATGGGCGCTATGTCACGGTCGCTGCGTGGCCAGTCGCAGTGATAGCAGTAGACCAACGCATGATACAGGTCGTGGGCCTTTCCTGTCTTGATAGCTTGTGATGGCAGCATAGGTTCCTTTTGTGATTGTTTTACTCGGGTTTAATCTGAGCGATTGACGGGCTGTTTTGTTTGGTCTCGACTACATCTGCGAGCAACCTGAATAGGTCTTCACGCGATGCTGACTTAGTTTTCTTGTTTGCGGCGGCGAGAGCGTTGATGGCGGCTGTTGTGTCAACCTTCACCGTGTCAAGGATGCGGTCATCGCCGAGTTCGTCCTTGAGTATGGAGTAGGCTTTCTTGTGGTCGGTGATAGTGCGGCGAGTAGAGCCTTCTTTGAGGCATAGGCCGACTTCGCGCAGTTGGTCTTCGCTGAGCGACTTGAGCCGGTCGTTGACTGATTCGAGGATGGCTTTGATGATGGTCGAGTTAACCTGGACCTTGGCTAGGGCGGCTGGCGTCATAGCGGCGACAGCCTGGAGGGCGGATTCGCGTGACAGGATGATGTTGGTTGGACCAGTTGCGACCGTTACTTGCAGGGACGCCCATGCCAGGGCTTCACGGCAATACGGCTTGGCATCGCAATACCTGCACCATTCTCCTGGGGTTCGTGGCGCATCAGGTTGGGCCGCACGCCAAAGGTTGAAAAGCAGTTCCTTCTCGATGTTGAGCAGGTCGTCGTTGGTAAAGTCAACCAAATCGAGCTTAGGTCTGAACCTTCCGTAAGCTATTCCTGCGCGAACGTGGGTGATAACGCCGACTTCGTGTTTGATGCCGAGCGCCTGCATCTTGAGTTGCCAGTTGTTCT
>ENA-UOWG01003367-UOWG01003367.1-activated-sludge-metagenome-genome-assembly--contig:-NODE-3367-length-12266-cov-13.904594_pt1 | contig 12266 bp, 7 predicted proteins | sample MGYA00238147_ERZ761563 | MGnify/ENA primary metagenome ERZ761563 (study PRJEB28884, sample SAMN05720216) | anaerobic digester metagenome | isolation source: active sludge of municipal... | reverse complement strand
GCGCCGTGCTCGTGTATATTCCACTTCCGAAGCGGTCAGGACCCGGTGATCGCTTCGCCTTCGCGGCTCTAGCCGGCCCTTCAGGCCGGCCCCGGTGCAGCAAGCACCCGGTCCTACAGCCCTGAATTCCTACAGTTGCACCTGCCTGCACCGGTTCTGCGCTACCCGCGCACAGGTCGTGCCAGGAGTCTCCATTGAATCAAGCTTTTGAAGCCCTCGGGCTGGCGCCCGCGCTCGTGCGTGCCGTCACCGACGAGGGTTACACCGAACCCACCCCCATCCAGCAGCAGGCCATCCCCATCATTCTGGCCGGCCGCGACGTGCTCGCCGCCGCCCAGACCGGCACCGGCAAGACCGCCGGCTTCGCGCTGCCGCTGCTGCAACTGCTGGCGGCCCGCGAAGGCCGCCCCGCGCCCAAGACGGTGCGCGCGCTGATCCTCACCCCCACCCGCGAACTCGCGGCGCAGATCGAGGAAGCCATCCGCACCTACGGCCAGCACCTCAAGCTCAGCTCGGCGCTGGTCTACGGCGGCGTGGGCATCAATCCGCAGATCGACGCGCTGCGGCGCGGCATCGACATCCTGGTGGCCACGCCCGGCCGCCTGCTCGACCACGTGGGCCAGAAGACGGTCGACCTCTCGCAGGTCGAGTTCCTGGTGCTCGACGAGGCCGACCGCATGCTGGACATGGGCTTCATCCACGACATCAAGCGCGTGCTCAAGCTGCTGCCGACGAACAAGCAGAGCATGCTGTTCTCGGCCACCTTCTCGGACGAGATCCGCACCCTGGCCAACGGCCTGCTCAACAACCCGGCCTCGGTCGAGGTGGCGCGCAACCAGGACGCCGCGCTCGTCACCCAGGTGGTGCACCCGATCGCCAAGAACCGCAAGCGCGAGCTGCTGCGCGACCTGATCATCGACGGCCAGTGGGACCAGGTGCTGGTGTTCACGCGCATGAAGCACGGCGCCAACCGCCTGGCCGAACAGCTCAACAAGGACGGCATCGCCGCCGCCGCGATCCACGGCAACAAGAGCCAGGGGGCGCGCACCAAGGCGCTGGCCGGCTTCAAGGACAAGAGCGTGCGCGTGCTGGTGGCCACCGACATCGCCGCGCGCGGCCTCGACATCGAGCAGCTGCCCCACGTGGTGAACTACGAGCTGCCCAACGTGCCCGAGGACTACGTGCACCGCATCGGCCGCACCGGCCGCGCGGGCACCCCGGGGCACGCGGTGTCGCTGGTCTCGCCCGACGAGCTCGAATACTTGCGCGACATCGAGCGCCTGCTCAAGAAGCGCCTGCACCTGGTGCCCATGCCCGGCTACGAGGGCCCGCCCCCGGCCGACATGGTCGAGTCCGAGTCGCGTGCGCCGCGCGAGCCGCGCGGCCAGGGTCAGGGTCGCGGCAACAGCCGCGCGCCGCGCCGCGATGGGCAGTCGGCCGCGCCGCGCAAGCCGGCGGGCAGCAAGCCCGCGGGTGGACGCAAGCCCCAGGGCGAGCGCAAGCCTCAGGGCGAACGCCCGCCGCAGGGCGAGCCCGGCAACACCGAGCCGCGCGCCGCCGCAGCCGAGACCGACGACGAGAACTTCGGCAACTCGATCCACTACAAGCCGCGCTCGCCGCAAGGCGCCGGGCGTGGCCGCGGCCAGCAGCAGCGCACCCTGCAGCCGCAGAGCGTGCGCATCAGCGACGATCCCGACGAGCCGCGTCGCAACACCCTGAGCATCCCGCAGAGCATGCCGGGCGAGCCGGGCAGCAACGCCGGCAAGCCCCGCAGCGGTGGTGGCGGTGGCGGTGGACGTGGCGGTTCGGGCCGCAGCGGTGGCGGTGGCCGCGGGCCGCGTCAGGAAGACGGCGCGGTGCGCAGCAACCTGCCGCCCCACCTGGCGCAAGCCATGCGGCGCGGGCGCTGATCCCCGCAAGCTCAAGCAAACGGCCGCTGTCGCGGCCGTTTTCTTTGGGGCGCGGCGGCAGGCCCCGCGCAAGCCGCCCGCTGCGCGGCCTCAGCCCACGGCGCCGCGCACCGGCCCGTTGTCGGTCGACAGCGCCTGCGCGCTGTGGTGGGGCAGCACGATCCCGTTGGCGTCGTCGACGACGGCCCAGGCACGGATCCACGGCGGCTGCGAGCTCACGTTGCCGAAGATCGTGGCAAAGGCCACGTCGGCCGCATCGCGCCCCGTGCCCAGGCGCACCAGGCCCATGGGGATGGCGGTGCCCGAGGGGTCGAAGAGGTACCAGCGGTCGCCCAGATAGGCCTCGACGTAGGCGTGAAAGTCCGGCGGGCCGAGCGCCGGGTCGGCACCGAAGTCGGTGCCGGTGGCAAAGCGCGCGGGGATGCTGACGGCGCGGCACAGCGCGATCATCAGGTGCGCGAAGTCGCGGCAGATGCCCCGCTGCTCGATCAGCGTATCCACCGCCGAGGTGTTCGAGTTCGAACTGTTGGGCGTGAAGGCCACGCGGCGCCTGACCCAGTCGCTGATCGCCTGCACCCGGCCGTAGCCCTGCGCGAGCCCGCCGAACTCGCCAATCGCCAGCCGGCCCAGCCGGTCCGACTGGCAGTAGCGGCTGGGGTAGATGTAGGTCAGCACCTCGGGCGGCAGGTGCTGCACGGGCACCTCGGCAATCGCGGCCGGATCGGCCAGTTGGTGCGCGATGTCCACCGTGGCCGCGTACGCCAGCCTGAACTCGCCGGGCTGCGCGCGCAGCCGCAGGTAGCGGTTGCCGGTGGCCGGATCGGTGTCGATGCGCGAAGGGATGTTCTGGCTCAGGAACAGCCGTTCGGCGCTGACGGTCTGGCAAGCTGTGTGGGCGGCGTGGACGTTGAAGACGAAGTCGGCGCCCTGCGCATCGACGACGTAGCTCAGCTCGATCTGCAGTTCGATGCGGACCATCACGTGCGCTCCGTGGCGGCGCGCCGTCGCATTGCGGTGTGTTCTTCGACCATGCCTACGAGTATGCGCGCGCCGCGCCCGCAGGGCGCGCACGAGGGGGCACCCCGCGCCGCCGCCTAGAATCGGGGCACCTGCCGCACGCCACCCAGCCCATCATGCCGATCGCCACCGCCCGCCTCGAAGACCTCAACGTCGCCGGCTTCGAGCCCATGCCCACGCCGGCCGAGGTCAAGGCGCAACTGCCGCTCACCGAGTCTGCCGCGGCCACCGTGGCGCGCGGGCGCAGCGCGATCGTCGAGATCCTCGAGCGGCGCGACCCGCGCCTGATGGTGGTGGTGGGGCCCTGCTCGATCCACGATCCGCGCGCGGCGATGGACTATGCGCGCCGCCTCCACACGCTGGCGCATGAAGTGGCCGGCACGCTGCTGCTGGTGATGCGCGTGTACTTCGAGAAGCCGCGCACGGTGGCGGGGTGGAAGGGCTACATCAACGACCCCCACATGGACGACAGCTTCCGCATCGACCAGGGCATGCGGCGCGCGCGCGAGCTGCTGCTGGCGATCGCCGAGCTGGGCCTGCCCGCGGCCACCGAGGCGCTCGACCCGCTCAGCCCCCAGTACCTGGGCGACCTGGTGAGCTGGTACGCGATCGGCGCGCGCACCACCGAGAGCCAGACCCACCGCGAGATGGCCAGCGGCCTGTCGGCGCCGGTGGGCTTCAAGAACGGCACCGACGGCGGGCTCGAGGTGGCGATCAACGCCGTGCGCTCGGCCGCCACCGCGCACAGCTTCCTGGGCATCGACGAGCAGGGCGAGACGGCCATCGTGCGCACCCGCGGCAACCGCCACGGCCACGTGGTGTTGCGCGGCGGCGGCGGCCGCCCGAACTACGACACCGTGAGCGTGCGCCTGGCCGAGACCGCGCTGGCCAAGGCCGGCCTGCCGGCGAAGCTGGTGATCGACTGCTCGCACGCCAACAGCATGAAGGACCCGGCGCTGCAGCCGCTGGTGTTCCACGACTGCGTGCACCAGATCCTCGAGGGCAACCGCTCGATCGTGGGCCTGATGCTCGAGAGCAACCTCGAGGCCGGCAACCAGGCGATCCCGCAGGATCTGGCCCAGCTGCGCTACGGCGTGTCGGTGACCGACGCGTGCATCGCCTGGGACAGCACCGAGCAGACCCTGCGCCGCGCCGACCAGGACCTGCGCGCGCGCGGACTGCGCACCCGCGCCTGAGCGGGGCGCACGGCGCGGCCGCGGCACGCCGTCCGCGCGCGGCCGCGGCTGCCACGCCACCAGCATGCCCGGCGGTGCCGCGAAGCGGCGGCCACGCGACTAAACTCGCGCCCTCCGCCCTCCCCGGATCCGCCTCGCCATGGACACCCTCGAACAACAACGCGCCAGCGTGCGCGGCCGCGTCGCCGGACTGCGCGCGGCCATGAAGGCCGCCGGACTCGCCGCCTGGATCGTGCCCTCGACCGACCCGCACCTCTCGGAGTACCTGCCCGAGCGCTGGCAGGCGCGCGCCTGGCTGTCGGGCTTCGATGGCTCGGCGGGCCTGTTGGCGGTCACCGCCGACCACGCCGGCCTGTGGACCGACAGCCGCTACTGGGAGCAGGCCGAGGCCCAGCTCGCCGGCACGGGCATCGAGCTGCACAAGATGGGAGCCGCCGGCGGCGTGCTCTGGATGGAGTGGCTCGCGCAGACGCTGCCGCGCGGGGCCACCGCCGGCGCCGACGGCACGGTGCTGGGCCTGGCCACGCACCAGGCGCTGGCCGACAAGCTCGCCGCGCGCGGCATTGCGCTGCGCACCGATCTGGATCTGATCGACGCGGTATGGCAGCCGCGCCCCGAGCTGCCCGCCGAGCGCGTCTACGAACACGCGCTCGCGCCCACCACGCGCGCGGCCAAGCTCGCCGCGGTGCGCGAGGCCTTGCTCGAGGCCGGCGCGCAGGCGCACTTCATCTCGACGCTCGACGACATCGCCTGGCTGCTCAACCTGCGCGGCGGCGACGTGCCCTACAACCCGGTGTTCATCGCGCACCTGCTGCTCGGCGCGGACAGCGCCACGCTGTTCGTGGGCGCGGGCAAGGTGCCGGCGGAACTGGCCGCGCGCCTCGAGGCCGATGGCGTGAAGCTCGCCCCCTACGCGCAGGCGCGCGAGCGCCTGGCCGCGCTGCCGGCGGGCACGCAGGTGCTGCTCGATCCCAAGCGCGTCACCCTGGGTCTGCGCCAGGCCTTGCCGGACACCGTGGGCGTGATCGAGCGGCTCAACCCCTCGACCCTGCTCAAGAGCCGCAAGTCGCCCGAGGAGGCGGCGCACATCCGCGGCGCGATGGAGCAGGACGGCGCGGCGCTGGCCGAGTTCTTTGCCTGGTTCGAGGACGCGCTGGCTGCCGGCACGCCCATGACCGAGCTCACCATCGACGAGCAGGTCTGCGCCGCACGCGCGCGCCGGCCCGGCTTCGTGAGCCCGAGCTTCACGACCATCGCGGGCTTCAACGCCAACGGCGCCTTGCCGCACTACCGCGCCACGCCCGAGTCCCACGCAGCCATCGCCGGCGACGGCATGCTCTTGATCGACTCCGGCGGCCAGTACACCACCGGCACCACCGACATCACCCGCGTGGTGCCGGTGGGCACGGCAAGCGCCGCGATGAAGGCCGACTACACGCGCGTGCTCAAGGGGATGATCAACCTGTCGATGGCCGTGTTCCCGCGCGGCACGCGCAGCCCCACGCTGGATGCGCTGGCGCGCGCGCCGATCTGGGCGGCGGGCATCGACTACGGCCACGGCACCGGCCACGGCGTGGGCTACTTCCTCAACGTGCACGAGGGCCCGCACGGCATCACCCCGCACCTGCCGCCCGAGCCGCACACCGCCATGGAACCCGGCATGGTCACCAGCAACGAGCCCGGCATCTATCGCCCGGGCCGCTGGGGCGTGCGCATCGAGAACCTGGTGCTCAACGTGGCTGCGGAGACGACCGAGTTCGGCGAGTTCCTGAAGTTCGAGACGCTCACCCTGTGCCCGATTGACACGCGGCTGATCGACCCTGAACTGATGCGCGCCGACGAGCTCGCCTGGCTCAACGCCTACCACGCCGAGGTAGCGCGCCGCGTGGCGCCGCTGGTGAGCGGCCGCGCCGCCGCCTGGCTTGCCGAGCGCACGCGAGCGATCTGAACTTGCCCCTCCGGCCCGGCGAGGACTGCCCCTGCGGCAGCGGCGCGAGCTATGAGCGCTGTTGCGGGCGCCATCACGCAGGGCCGGAGCCTCTGGCCGCGCCCAGCCCCGAGGCGCTGATGCGCTCGCGCTACTGCGCCTACGTGCTGGGCCTCGCGGACTACCTGCTCGCCACCTGGCACCCGAGCACGCGCCCGGCGGCGATCGAGCCCGACCCGCCCGGCCTGCGCTGGCTGGGGCTCACGGTGCGCTCCGCGCCGGCCCCCACGGGCGACGCGGGCGAGGTGGAGTTCGTGGCGCGCAGCAAGCTCGGCGGACGCGCACATCGCCTGCACGAGCGCAGCCGCTTCGTGCGCGAAGGTGGGCGCTGGTTCTATTTCGACGGCGATCTGCTCTAGGCCGCACGTGACGCCCCACAGGCGAGCGGTCGCGGCCTGACCCCCTTGCTTGGTGCTCGGCTTCAGCCCTGGCGCCGCAGATGCGCGGCCAGGAAGCGCGCCGGATCGAGCGAGGCCGCCAGATCGGTCTCGATCGGCCAGGGCTCGCCCTCGATCTGCGCGGCGAGCAGTTCGGCCGCGAGCGCGGCGAGCGCCAGCCCGCGCGATCCGAAGCCGAAGGCGGCGTGCAAGCCCGGCAAGCGCGGAAGTTCGTGCAAGCGCGCGCCGCGCAGCGCGGGCTGGGCGAGCGCTGCGGCCTCGTCGGCCACCGGCCCCACCAGCGGCAGCCGATCGCGGCTGACCGCGCGCACGCCGGCGTAGAAGCCCACCGGCAGCACCGCGGGCGGATCGGCCAGCAGGCGCGCCAAGCGTTGCAGATTGCCGGCGTGAACGCGCTCGGCCGGTACGGCCTCGGGGCCGCGCTCGTAGCTCGCGCCCACGCCCACCCAGCCGTCGCCGCCGCGCACGGCGTAGCCGTCGCCGGCCAGACCTGCGCGCAGCCCGGCCAGATCGTGCTCGGCGAGCAGGCTGATGCGTCCGCGCACCTGCGCCACGGGCGCGTGCACCAGCCCCGCCAGCCTCGGTGCATCGGCCGCGTTGGCCAGGATCGCCACCGGGGCCTGGGCCAGCACCCGACCGGCCGCGTCGAGCGCGCACCACTCGCCCTCGCGCTGCGCGAGGCTTGCGACTTCGGTCGCGCCGCGGAACTGCACGCCCGGCGCGGCCAGTGCGTGACGGCACCAACGCCCCGCCGCCACCAGCGCGCCCTGCGCGAACCACCAGCCGCCGCGGCGCGGGGCGAGGCCCAGCAGCGGCTCAGCCTGTGCGCCCTCCACCAGCCGCGCATGCTCGGCGGGCAGCTCAAGGGCGGCCGCGATCGCGCGCCAGTGTTCGAGCTCGGCCTCGTCCTGCGCGATCTGGAACACGCCGCGGCGCTGCACGAGTGAGGCATCGCCCGCCGGCAGCGCTCGCAGCGCCGCCGCGCAGCCCGCTCGCGTGAGGCGCGCAAGGCGGTTGTCGTCGGCCGAGACCTGCGGGTGCAGCAGTCCCCAGGCCAGTGCCGAGGCACCGCTGCCCGGCACCGGCCCGGCGTCAAGCACCTGCACCGTCCAGCCGCGCGCGGCCAGGGCGCGCGCCGCAAGGCTGCCCGCCAGCCCCGCGCCGATCACCAGCGCGCGGCGCCCGCCACGGTAGGCGCAGGGCGGCTCGTGGCGGCGTGAGGCCCAGCGCGGCGCGTAGCGCGCCGCCAGCATCTCGCGCTTGCCAGCGTAGCCCGGGCGCAACTCGAAGGCGAAACCGGCCTCGGCGAGCGCGTCCTTGAGTGCGCGCGCCGTGCACCAGGTGGCGGCGGTCGCGTCAGGGCGCGCCAGACGCGCGAGGGACTTGACGAGGCCGGGCTCCCACATCGCCGGGTTGCGCTCGGGCGCGAAGCCGTCGAGGTAGAGCGTGTCGAAGCCCAGCGCGAGACGTGGCGCCAGGGTCTGCGCCTCGCCCAAGGCCAGCGTGAGGACGACGCGGCCATCGTCGAACTCGATGCGGTGCAGACCCGGCAGCGGCAAGGGCCAGCGCGCGGCGAGTTGCGCGGCGAGCGATGCGAGTTCGGGGTCGGCGAACTCGACGAGTTGCGCGGCCGTGGGCGGGTGCGCCTCGAGCGCCACGTAGTGCAGGCGCGCGCAGCGCGCGGGGTCGGCGCGCCAGGCGGCGAGCGTGGCGAGGAAGTTCGCGCCCAGGCCGAAGCCGTTTTCGAGCACCACGAACTCGGCACGGTGCGCCCAGCGCGCCGGCAGGCCGCTGCCGGCCAGGAACACGTGGCGCGCCTGCGCCGCCGCGCCCGCGCGGTTGGCGTAGACGTCGCCGTAGTCGGGCGCGAAGGGCGCGCCCCCGGGCTCGCGCGTGATGAGCGCGGGGCGCAGCTTCATGCGTGCGAGTCGGCGGCGAGGCGCCTGCGCGGCGTGCGCGGCGGCCCGCCGACCTCAGCCCTTGAGCGGCTTGAAGCGCAGGCGGTGCGGCGCGGCCGCCTCCTCGCCCAGGCGCTTCTTCTTGTCGGCCTCGTACTCGTGGTAGTTGCCGTTGAAGAAGACCACCTTGGAGTCGCCCTCGAAGGCCAGGATGTGGGTGGCGATGCGGTCGAGGAACCAGCGGTCGTGGCTGATCACCAGCGCGCTGCCGGCGAATTCGAGCAGGGCTTCTTCGAGCGCGCGCAGGGTCTCGACGTCGAGGTCGTTGGAGGGCTCGTCGAGCAGCAGCACGTTGCCGCCGTTGAGCAGGGTCTTGGCCAGGTGCAGCCGGCCGCGCTCGCCGCCCGAGAGGTTGCCCACCAGCTTCTGCTGGTCGCCGCCCTTGAAGTTGAAGCGGCCCAGGTAGGCGCGGCTGGGCATCTCGAAGCGGCCCACCTGCAGGATGTCGAGCCCGCCGGAGATCGCCTCCCAGACGTTCTTGTCGTCGGGCAGCGACTCGCGGCTCTGGTCCACCGAGCTGATGTTGACCGTCGGGCCGACGACGATCTCGCCGGAGTCGGGCTGCTCACGGCCCATGATCATCTTGAACAGGGTCGACTTGCCCGCGCCGTTGGGACCGATCACGCCGACGATGGCGCCGGGCGGGATCTGGAAGCTGAGGTCGTCGATCAGCAGGCGGTCGCCGAAGGCCTTGCTGACGTTCTTGAACTCGATCACCTTGTTGCCCAGGCGCTCGGCCACCGGGATGAAGATCTCGTTGGTCTCGTTGCGGGTCTGGTACTCGTAGCTGGACAGTTCCTCGAAGCGGTTCAGGCGCGCCTTGCTCTTGGCCTGGCGGCCCTTGGCGTTCTGGCGCACCCACTCGAGCTCGTGCTTCATGGCCCTGATGCGCGCGTCCTCCTTCTTCTGCTCCTGCTCGAGGCGCTTCTCCTTCTGGTCGAGCCAGGCGGAGTAGTTGCCCTTGTAGGGGATGCCGGCGCCGCGGTCGAGCTCGAGGATCCACTCGGCGGCGTTGTCGAGGAAGTAGCGGTCGTGGGTCACCGCCACCACCGTGCCCGGGAAGCGGGTGAGGAACTGCTCGAGCCAGTCGACGCTTTCGGCGTCGAGGTGGTTGGTGGGCTCGTCGAGCAGCAGCATGTCGGGCTTCGAGAGCAGCAGCCGGCACAGCGCGACGCGCCGCTTCTCGCCGCCCGAGAGGTTGCCGATCGTGGCGTCCCAGGGCGGCAGGTTGAGCGCGTCGGCGGCGATCTCCATCTGCGTCTCGGCGTTGGTGCCGGAGGCGGCGATGATGGCCTCGAGGCGCGCCTGCTCGGCGGCGAGCGCGTCGAAGTCGGCGTCGGGCTCGGCGTAGGCCGCGTAGACCTGCTCGAGCTTGGTGCGCGCCTGCATCACCTCGCCCATGCCCTCTTCCACCGCCTCGCGCACGGTCTGCGCGGCATCGAGCTTGGGCTCCTGCTGCAGGTAGCCGATCTTGAGGTCGGGCATGGGCACGGCCTCGCCCTCGATCTCCGTGTCGACCCCGGCCATGATCCTGAGCAGGGTGGACTTGCCCGCGCCGTTCAAGCCCAGCACGCCGATCTTGGCGCCGGGGAAGAACGACAGCGAGATGTCCTTGAGGATCTGGCGCTTGGGCGGGACGATCTTGCCCACGCGGTTCATCGTGAAGACGTATTGGGCCATGGCCTTGAATGCGGTGCGGGGTGGCGCGCCGTGCGGGCGCGAAGGGGCGTGATTCTACTGGCCGCGGTCGGGACTTCGCGCTGCGTGGGTGCAAGCACCAAGACCCGATGCGCGCCGGCGCGCGCGACGGGCTGCCCGACGGACGCGCCTCAGTGCGTGGGCTGGCGCAGCGCGCCGCTGCGAAACGCCGCCGCCGCGCCCTGGTAGTAGCCCACCGCCTCGTCGGCGAAGTGGGCGGCCTCGCCCTGCAAGGGCAGCTCGCGACCGCTGGCGGCGTCGAGCACGCGCACGCGGCGCTGCGGCCGCAGTTCCACCACCAGGCCGTTCTCGTAGTAGCCCACGGTCTGGTAGTTGGCCATCAGCGCGCGCTGGTGGCTGCGCCCCTCTTCGAGGATGTCCTGACCGAAGAAGCGTGAGGTGTAGGCGAAGTTGAGCAGGGCCAGCACGGTGGGGCCGACGTCGATCTGCGAGGCGATGGTGTCGATGCGCGCCGGCGCGACGTGGGCCGGGGCGTAGATGATCATCGGAATATGGAAGCGCTCGAGCGGCAGATCGGTCTTGCCGCGCGCCGCCGCGCAGTGGTCGGCCACGATCACGAACACCGTGTCCTTGAACCAGGGCTTGGCGCGCGCCCGGGCGATGAAGTCGCCGATCGCCCAGTCGGTGTACTTGACCGCGCCGTCGGGGCCGGTGGCGGAGGCAATGTCGATGCGCCCGGCCGGGTAGGTGTAGGGCCGGTGGTTCGAGGTGGTCATGACGTGCGCGAAGAAGGGCTTGTTCTTCGCGTGGCGCGCGTCGAGCTCGCGCAGCGTGAGGGTGAACAGGTCCTCGTCGGCCACGCCCCAGATGTTCTCGTAGTGGATGTCTTTCTTCTCGAGGGCGCTGCGGTCGATCACGGTGTAGCCGTTGCCGCCGAAGAAGGCCTGCATGTTGTCGAAGTAGCCGTAGCCGCCGTAGAGGTAGAGCGGCTCGTAGCCCTTCTCGGCGAAGACCTCGCCCACGGTGTAGAGGTTGTCGTTGTTCGGCCGCTTGACCACCGAGTGGCCGGGCGTGGGCGGCAGCGACAGCGCCAGGGCCTCGAGCCCGCGCACCGTGCGCGTGCCGGTGGCGTACAGGCGCGTGAAGAGCAGGCCCTCTGCGGCCAGCTTGTCGAGCGCGGGCGTGAGCCCCTTGGGGTTGCCGAAGGCGCCCAGGTAATCGGCCGAGAGCGACTCGACCGAGATCAGCACCACGTTGAGACGCTTCTCGGGGCCGTGGCCGGTGACCACGCGCTCGATCGGCAGGGTCTTGCTGCCGGTGAAGTGCACCGGGCCGGCGTCCTCGAACTCGCCGCGCACCTGGGCGTAGGCCTGCTCGATGGGCACGGTGCGGTAGTAGCGGTCGTAGTCGATCTCGTTGGTGCGGAAGGCGTGGAAGAACTCCCAGGGGCCGTTGGCCGCCAGTTGCTGCGCCTCGGCGTTGCGCGAGACGCGCTCCTTGAGCGCGGCCGGCACCAGCGCGAAGCCCAGCAGGGCGCTCGCCACCAGGCCGGCCGTGAAAGCCGTGCGCCGCGCCAGGCCCGGGCCCGGCGCCCGTGCCGCGCGCACCAGCGGCCGCAGCACCAAAGCGAGCAGCACGCCCGTGGCTGCCGCCAGACCAGCCAGCAGCCAGCCCACGGGGTAGGACTCGCGGATATTGCCGATCACCTCGCGGGTGTAGATCAGGTAATCGACCGCGATGAAGTTGAAGCGCGCCGAGAATTCGTTCCAGAACACGAACTCGGACGCGGCGGTGAACACCAGCGCGCCGCACAGCACCGCCGCGAACAGCAGCACCACCGCCGCCAGGGCGCGCGGCGCGCGGCGCGCCGGCCACAGCCACACGAGCAGCGCCAAGGGAAGCACGAACCACAGCGCCGTGGCCAGGTCGTAGACCAGGCCGATGGCCAGCGCGGGCGCGAGCCGCCAGGGCACGAGCAGGCTGGTGTCACCGTTGAACACCGCGAGGCCCAGGCGCGTGACCAAACTCACCACGATCACCAGCGCAAGCGCCAGACCCACCACGCGCAGCCGCCCGGGAAACAGCGCCTCGCGTCCCCGCGCCCACATCGACTTGAACATGCACACCTCGCGGGCCGGCAG
>ENA-UOWG01003362-UOWG01003362.1-activated-sludge-metagenome-genome-assembly--contig:-NODE-3362-length-12281-cov-5.786357_pt1 | contig 12281 bp, 13 predicted proteins | sample MGYA00238147_ERZ761563 | MGnify/ENA primary metagenome ERZ761563 (study PRJEB28884, sample SAMN05720216) | anaerobic digester metagenome | isolation source: active sludge of municipal... | reverse complement strand
TGAAGCTCTTTCCCGCCAGGCAACCGGCGCTTTTCGGCGTATCACCCTTCTCTTTAACAATACGATAGTAATGAGGGGCACAGGTCACCTTCATTTCAATTTCGTTCCTTTTTTCAACTCCGTAGAGCCAGTGCAATACATCCTCGTATGTCTTCGCGGAAAGCTCGCTGCCCTTCAGCCCTGTACCTCGGCCAACCGGCACCAGGAGAAATATATGCCAGGCGGCGGCCCCAAGCGACCGCACCAACTTGTAGATCTCGCCCAGATCATCCACGTTAAGCCTTGTCACGGTAGTGTTGATCTGGAATGGCAGCACGATATCTTTAAATATCTGTGTCGCCCTGATCACGGCGCCAAAAGAACCATCGACACCCCTAAAGCTGTCATGGCCTTTTCTGTCTTTTCCGTCAATGCTCAGACTGACCCTTTTTATGCCCGAGGCTTTTAATCTGTGCGCTTTTTCTATATCGAGGAGTGTTCCGTTTATGGCGATAACAAGCCTTAAACCCCTGCCGTTCCCGTATTCGATAATATCGAAGATATCAGGCCTCAGGAGCGGCTCCCCGCCGGTCAGGATTACCGTCGGCTCTGAAAAGGAAAGGATGTCATCGATGATCCTCCTGCATTCTTCCGTGGACAGTTCACCCTCGTGGGGGCCTGACGCGGCAGACGCCCGGCAGTGGACGCAGGAAAGGTTGCAATTGCGCGTCAGTTCCCATGCGATCATTCTCAGAGGGAATGTTCTTTCGCCCATTTGCCGATCTCTTTCGCGAAATAGGTGATGACGATATCCGCGCCTGCACGCCTGATGCTCGTTGTCGATTCGATGACGGTCCGTTTCAGGTCAAGCCATCCCTTCGACGCCGCCGACATTATCATTGAATATTCGCCGCTCACACTGTACGCCGCCAGCGGTATATTGAACTGCTCTTTCGCACGCGCGAGGACATCGAGGTAGAAAAGTGCCGGCTTCACCATGATGATATCGGCCCCTTCACCGATATCGAGAGTTATCTCCCGCATGGCCTCACGCTCGTTGGGCGGATCCATCTGATAGGACTTGCGGTCACCGAACTGGGGCGCCGACTCGGCGGCATCACGAAAGGGACCGTAGAGGCACGAGGCGTATTTTGCTGCATAGCTCATTATGGGTACGCTGTAATCACCGTGGAGATCAAGCATCTCCCTGATGGCGCGCACTCTGCCGTCCATCATGTCCGAGGGGGCAACCATGTCTGCGCCGGCCATGACATGTGTCAGGGCGCTCCTGGCCAATAGTTTCAGCGTTTCGTCGTTATCTACATCGCCATCTTTCACGATACCGCAATGGCCATGGCTCGTATACTCGCACATGCATACATCGGTGATGACAAGGATGTCATTCTTGAAACGCTTCTTGATACCCCGCACCGCCTTCTGCACTATGCCGTTCTTGTCATAGGCGCCGGTGCCGGTCTCATCCTTTTTTTCAGGAACCCCGAAAATGAGGATCGCGGGCACGCCCGCCTTGACCACTGCGTCGATCTCTTTGAGGACCCCTTCGACGGAAAACTGGCAGATACCGGGCATGGAGGCAATAGGAACCTTCTTTTCGCCCATCTCCTTGACGAAAACAGGGTAAACCAGGTGGTCCACTGAGAGGGTTGTTTCACGTACCATGGCCCTGAGTTTTTCATTCTTCCTGAGTCTTCTCGGCCTGTAGGTCGGATAACGCATTTTGCCTCCTGTGTTTAAAAAAACAATGACTAGTAACCAATGAGAAGACAACAACCGGATTTGGCCGTTGGGGTCCGTTCATCGGACATTATTAATCAATTCTGCCATTGGTGACCGGACATCGGATCTTTCGCTTTTGATCACCGGTCATTGTCTTTTTTTTATCTCTTCATCGCTTAAATAACACTGGGGATCGTGGGCCCACAGGTCCCCTGTCGCTGCTTCTGCGCGTACGCGGAAGTTGCCGGCGCATACATCGAGCCATCTGCAGTCGCCGCAGCGCCCCCCCACATGCTTTTTCTTTTCCTTCAGCTTAGCCATTACGGGGTCCGACATATCTTTCCAGATGGCACTGAATGGCCGCTGTCTGACATTTCCAAAGCTATAGTGCCTCCAGAACTGGTCGGCGTGAACGAAGCCCTTTTCGTCAATGCAGGCGATACCGACACCGGAGGCGTTGCCTTCGTTCATTTTTAGTAGTTCAAGTACCTCCTTCGCCCTTGCGGGGTCTTCCTTCAGGAGCCTGAGATAGATGTAAGGGCCATCGGCATGATTATCAACAGTCAGCACTTCTATGGGCCTGCCTTTATCGAAAAACATTTTTGTTCTGTCCATGATAAGATCTACAACACGGCGCGTCTCCTCGTGCGAGAGGTCCTCGTTCATAAGCTTGGAACCCCTTCCGGCGTAAACCAGGTGATAGAAGCAGACGCGCTCTATGCCCTCTTCTTCTATGAGATCGAAGATCTTCGGTATTTCACCGACGTTCCTTCTATTGATGGTGAATCTGAGCCCCACCTTGATACCGGCCTTCTTCGCGTTCCTCATGCCATCTATCGCTCTCTCAAAAGCCCCCCGCACGCCCCGGAAGGCGTCGTTTATATCGCTCAAGCCGTCGAGGCTGACCCCTATGTATGATAGAGAGAACCGCGAGAAAATGTGCGCTTTTTCCCCGGTGATGAGCGTCCCGTTCGTTGATATCACAGCCCGAAGACCTCTCTTGACAGCATGGTCGATAAGCTCCGGCAGGTCCTCCCTGAGGACCGGCTCACCTCCGGAAAAAAGGATGACCGGGACACCGAACTGCGCGAGGTCGTCGATGAGTGTCTTGCCTTCCTCTGTCGACAACTCGTCGCCCTTGTAACCTTCGCCCTCCGCGAAAGCATAGCAATGAACGCACCTGAGGTTGCAGCGCTTTGTCATGTTCCATACGACAACGGGTTTTTTGTCCTTCGAGAACTGGAGAAGGTGGGACGGAAGATGCGCCGATTCCCTTCCGTAACGCAACGGGTCGGATGCTTCTACGGCGCCGCAATAAAGCTTTGATATACCGATCATTATGCTCTTATTCTGTGCTGAAAAGCAAAAAAAGTCAACGCTCTTGTGGGCCTTGAAACAGGTGCTGATTATTGAAAAACACTTGTTTCTGTGATATGCTCAGGCTGTTCGGGGCGTGGCGCAGCATGGTTTAGCGCGCTTGCCTTGGGAGCAAGAGGTCGCTGGTTCAAATCCAGTCGCCCCGATATTAAAAAAACAGCTTGAATACACGAATCTTTTTAATGTTTGAGCGGCATAAAATGCAGACCTCTCCTAAGGAAGTTCAGCATTCAAGCAATTCACCGTTCTATACAATTGCCCAGGAGATCCAATCCTTTGCATTGCCCTCCGCCTCCGGAGCTGCCACCCTGATTGCCGCCTGATCTACCCCCCGATGAACCTCCTGAGGAGCCTGAACCGTAGCCTCCGCCCGAGCCTGAACCGTAGCCTCCGCCCGAGCCTGAACCGTAGCCTCCGCCCGATGACCCGCCCGTAACAGAACCTCCTCCGGCATTGGGACCATAAGTGTTGACAGCGTAGCGCAGCTGCTGCTCCTGGGACTGCAGATATGCCAGTCTCTGCTGATACTGGTTGATCCTATTCTGCAGGCCACGATATTGATTTCTCCAGTAATTGTAGGCCTTTCGGTCACCGGCCGTCCGTGAGAGCTGCGCCCTGCCTTTTGCCTGGTCGCTCAGGCGCATGAGAAAGTTTATATTTCTCTTCAGGTTGTTCTGCTCGATCAGGTTCTGCTGGAGCCTCGCACCGTAAGTGACCTGGGAACTGCCGGAGATCGGAAATAAAAAGACCGAAAGTATTATCAGTGAGGCCGACACGATGATCGGCCCGACCAATGTGCCTCTTCGTCTTTCCCGATACATAGACGCCTCCTTTTTGCATTTTACGAAACCATTGCAAAGTAACTTATTACATTACAATATTAAAGAACGATATCTCAATTGCACATTGATGTCAACGGTGGAAAAAACACTCGGGCGCTTAACCGTTGGGATACATTAGCATTTCAAATTTAAAGGTAATATTCAGGAATGAAGGTCTTTCACATCAAGCTTTCAAGCCGTTCAGGCACCCAAACTTTCAAGCCTATTTTTTTAGTCTATCCACCGCACAAAGTGCTCCAGGGTGTCCCTTGGGGATTTGAACTCATTGATAGGGCTCTGAGGGTCGGCATAGCCGATGGCTGCGCCTATAACAACATCTTTGTTGTCAGGGATATTGAGCATCTCTTTAATATCGTCCTCATAGGCGTTGATAAGCCCGATTGGACATGTGGAAAGGCCGAAATGGTGGGCAACAAGAACGAAGCATCCAAGAGCGATGCCAATGTCTACAAGGCGCGCCTCGGAAAAAGCATTATCGAGGCAAAAGATCACCGCGGCTGGAGCACCGTAGAAATTGCAGCTTCCCTCATTCACGAAACGGTTGAACTCCTGGCCCATCTTCTCAAGATAAGGATTCATAAGTATGAATGATTCGGCCCCTCTCTTGCTGAATTGCGCCGCAAGAGGCTTTACGTTTCCCGGGCTGCAGGAGATCTGTTTTTCACGGTAGAGTTTGACCAGCCTGCGGCTCAACCGCTGTTTTTCTTCCCCCATGACAACAACAAATTCCCACGGCTGGAGGTTGATCGCGGAAGGCGCATTAATGACAAGGCCCAATATCTCTTCAAGCTGTTCCCTTGAAACCGGATCGGACTTGAAGGCACGGACACTCTTCCTGTTCTTTATAACATCAATCAAGTCCATATATTCACACCTCCTGCCTTTGAAGAACACTGATGACGTATGACGCCGGCTTAAAAGGAAAACTCCGTTTCCCTTTTGTCCTTTGTAAGTATCTCCCTGTGCACGATCCTTCCGTATTCGTTTACCAGAACGCTTTCGGACAGATCCCTTACGACGCTTTCGCACAACCATTCAGGCAATCCCGACATTACATTCACAGGAAGAAAGACCCTGGTGGTCTCGCTTTCGATCCTGTCTTTGTTCGACTGTCTCCAGACCCACCTGCGGGTCAGCACTTCCTTGTCATCTTTGTATACCACTTCGCCTTTGTCCACGTTCTCTCTTTCCCCCATATCGAGGGGAATGAATGTTTCCGTACCGTCAGCAAAACCGAGACGGATGTTCCCATCTATCCCGCCTATTGCATGACCTCCTATGGGCACCAGGTGTTTTAGAGAAATTGCATTGTAAAGATCGACGACGGGGCTGAACCGCGGGAACGGCCCGCCTTTCAGCGCCCGTTTAAGAAGGGTCTCCATGGAGCTCTGGTACTTTGTAACGGGTATGCCCATCTTCTTGAAGGCCTCCCGCCATACCTTAATATTGGGATGATCCTGTGTACGCTCGAATGTAAAATGAATTATAAGATCGTCGATGACCTCTTCGAGCCCGTCCTCACCATACCTGATGTTGTCGATCTCGCATACGACAACACCTATCTTCAATGCAGGAAAAAGGCCGAAAAGCCCTTCATCGACGGCAAAAATCATTACAATTTTTTAGACGCAACGCCAATGCGGGCAATGGCCCTCAGAAGTGCCAGTTCGTACATCCGGTATTCCGTATGATCGAATGGAATGGACTTCAGCATGGCCTCTGCACGCTCCATTGCTTTCTTCGCACGCTCGATATCTATATCTTTTGCAGACTCTGCGGTATCGACAAGGATCGTCACTTTATCATCGACAACCTCGGCTAATCCGGCACTTGACGCAATATGAGTCGTTGCTCCGTTTTTCGTGTACCGGATCTCACCGATCCCGAGGGTTGTGAGGAACTGGGTGTGTCCTGGCATTATCCCGAATTCACCTTCAGCTCCCGTTGCTTCCAACATGTCGACTTCATCTTTGACAACCGTTTTCTCAGGGGTAATTATCTCAAGATTGAGCATTTTGTATTATTATTCTCCCATAAACTGTTTCGCTTTTTCGACGGCCTCTTCGATAGTGCCAACCATAAAGAATGCCTGTTCAGGCAACTCGTCATGTTTGCCTTCAACGATCTCTTTGAATCCCCTGATGGTGTCCTTCAGGGCAACGTAACGTCCCTGCTGACCGGTAAAAACCTCTGCGACGAAGAACGGCTGCGACAGGAACCTCTGGATCTTCCTGGCTCTTGCAACGGTGAGCTTGTCTTCTTCGGAGAGTTCATCCATGCCGAGGATGGCGATGATATCCTGAAGTTCTTTATATTTCTGGAGCACCGCCTGAACATCACGGGCAACCTGATAATGCTCTTCACCGACGATCTGCGGATCAAGGATACGGCTCGTTGAGTCGAGAGGGTCAACAGCCGGGTAAATGCCAAGCTCGGAGATCTGACGCGAAAGGACCGTCGTGGCATCAAGGTGTGCGAATGTCGTTGCCGGAGCCGGGTCTGTCAAGTCGTCGGCGGGAACGTAGATAGCCTGAACTGATGTGATTGAACCTTTCAATGTTGAGGTGATGCGTTCTTCAAGCTCTCCAAGGTCTGTTGCGAGTGTCGGCTGGTAGCCGACAGCAGAGGGCATCCTGCCGAGCTGTGCCGAAACCTCTGAGTTGGCCTGGGTAAAGCGGAATATGTTGTCTATGAAAAGGAGCACGTCCTGACCTTCCTCATCACGGAAAAACTCCGCTGCTGTCAGAGCCGTGAGCCCGATCCTGGCGCGTGCGCCGGGGACTTCCGTCATCTGACCATATATAAGGGCACATTTATCAAGAACGCCGGAACCTTTCATTTCGAGCCAGAGGTCGTTACCTTCCCTCGTGCGCTCACCTACACCTCCGAACACCGATATACCACCGTGGTGCATTGCGATGTTATGGATCATCTCCATGATAACAACGGTCTTGCCGACACCGGCGCCGCCGAAGAGCCCGACTTTCCCGCCTTTTGGATACGGTTCAAGGAGATCAATGACCTTGACGCCCGTTTCGAGAAGCTCGATCTTCGTGTTCTGCATGGTCAGTGTTGGTGCGGGGCGGTGGATGGGATATGTCATTGCCGTCTTTACTTCGCCCTGATTATCAACAGGCTCGCCTACAACATTGAGCACCCTGCCCAGGATCTCTTTTCCAACAGGGATTGATATCTGCGTCCCCTTGTAAACGGCATCCTGGCCACGCATAAGACCATCGGTCGTGTTCATGGCGATACATCTGACCGTATTGTCGCCCACATGCTGGGCAACCTCAAGGATCAGGTTTTCCTTTTTATCGTTTATCGCCGTATTTGTAACATAAATTGCCCCGTTTATTGGTGGAAGCTGATCAGGTGGAAACCTGAAATCTACAACCGTTCCGATAACCTGCACTATCTTACCTCTGACCTCCACGCTGCTCATCTATCTTCCTCCTTAATTATGTTCCTCGCAAGGCTTCAGCGCCGCCAACGATATCCATCATTTCGTTGGTTATACCTTCCTGTCTTCTCTTGTTATAAACAAGAGTGAGGTATCTCACCATTTCGCCGCAGTTGCTTGTGGCGTTCTCCATGGCGCTCATCCGGGCCGCGTGTTCCGACGTCTGGGATTCAATGAGAGAATAATATATCTTTGTGCTAATGTAGCGCGGAATGAGCGATTCCACTATCTTTGTCCGTTCCGGTTCACATATGTAATCGATATACTCCACGTCCCCGGGAGTTTTGATGGGGATGAACTCATCAAACACGACCTCCTGTTTAACGGGAGATGCAAAATAAGTGTATGAAAGGTAGATCTTGTCGAACTCGCCGCTCAGGTAAAGGCCGATGAGCTCTTCCGCAACGGCATCGACAAGTTCCTGGTCGACCTTCTTTATATCGACCCAATCCTTCACGATATCCGCTTTCCTTCTCGTCAGATAGTCGCGTATCTTGCGTCCGAAGAGGTACACCCCGACCCTTTCGTAATTGTCGCGGTTCTGTTTCGCAAAATTCTCGGCATTTAATGCCACGTTGGTGTTAAAGCCGCCGCAAAGACCCCTGTCGGATCCCACGGAAACTATGAGCACTTTTTTGACCTCTTCCCTCGCAGCAAGAAGCGGGTGTGCGTCCTCGGGCATGTTCTTGATGACCCGCCCGGTGAGTTCTTCCATCTTCAGTGCGTAGTCCTTGATCTTTTCCAGCTCACTTTGTGCGCGCCTCAGTTTTGAGGCGGAAACCATCTTCATCGTTCTCGTGATGGTCTGTGTGCTGTTGATGCTTCCTATCTTTCTCTTAATATCTCTTAACGTAGCCACTGAAAGCTCCCTTAGTAGGTAAATCCTTCCCTGAATTCGTTGAGCGCCTTGGTAAGCTTTTCATCGATTGACGCATCGATAGCTTTTTTCGTATCAATGTCCTTCAGGACATCTGCGTGTTTTGAATCCATGAACTTTAACAGTTCCAATTCATATTTCTTAAGCGCGCGCTCGGGGTATGTATCGATAAATCCGTTGGCAGCAGCATAAAGAAGAACAATCTGCTTCTCAACAGCGATCGGTGCATACTGTCCCTGTTTGAAAAGTTCCGTCAGTCTTGAGCCCCTGGCAAGAAGTGCCTGCGTCGCCTTGTCCAGGTCGCTTCCGAACTTGGCGAATGCGGCCATCTCACGGTACTGCGCCATTTCCAGTCTCAATCTGCCGGCGACCTGTTTCATCGCCTTTGTCTGGGCGTTGCCGCCGACCCTTGATACAGAAATACCGACATTGATGGCGGGCCTTACACCGGCATAGAACAATTCCGGTTCCAGGTATATCTGTCCATCAGTAATGGATATAACGTTTGTGGGGATGTATGCAGAAACGTCACCCGCTTGTGTTTCGATGATGGGAAGGGCTGTCAGTGAACCGCCGCCGTGTGCGTCGTCCCACTTCGCTGATCTCTCGAGAAGTCTTGAATGGAGATAGAATATGTCGCCGGGATATGCTTCACGTCCGGGCGGCCGTCTGAGGAGCAATGCGAGCTGCCTGTATGCGACGGCATGCTTTGAAAGGTCATCATACACGATGAGCGCGTGCTTCCCGTTGTCCCGGAAATATTCGCCCATCGATGTTCCCGCGAAGGGTGCGAGAAACTGAAGCGGGGCGGAATCGCTTGCGGTAGCCGCAACAACCGTGGTGTATTCCATCGCGCCGTACTCCGTCAGCAGGTCGACTATCCTCGCAACAGAAAACCTTTTCTGACCGATGGCCACATAAATGCAGAAAACATCCTTGCCCTTCTGGTTAATGATCGTATCAAGGGCGACGATCGTCTTCCCGGTGCCCCTGTCGCCAATTATCAGCTCCCTCTGGCCCCTGCCTATCGGAATCAGGGCATCGATCTCTTTTATGCCTGTCTGCAGAGGCTCTTTAACGGGCTGACGCACGACAACGCCCGGGGCCATCTGCTCAACTCCGCGGAACTCTTTTGCTTCAATTGGTCCTTTACCGTCTATGGGATTTCCGAGGGCATCGACAACCCTGCCGATCAGGGCTTCACCGACGGGAACCTGCGCGATCTTCCCCGTCCTCTTTGCCAGGTCGCCTTCTTTTATCTTGTAGTCCTCGCCGAAGATAACGGCACCGATGTTGTCTTCCTCGAGGTTCTGCACCATGCCGGTGATGCCGTGGGGCATTTCGAGGAGCTCGCCGGCCATGGCGTTCTCAAGTCCGTAAATCCTTGCAATGCCATCGCCCACAGTCATGATGACACCGGTCTCCTGGAGATTGATCTCCTTTTCGAAGCCCGATATTTTCTGCTCTATGATCCTGCTTATTTCGTCGGCCCTGATCTCCATATACACTACTCCTTCAGTATATTTTCCTGCAATGTTTGAAGCTGTTTTCTCACGCTTCCGTCGATTATGGTCCCTTTGATCATCACCTTTACTCCACCGATGAGATCTTTATCCTCCAGGGCGGTCAGCGTGACCTCTTTGCCGAGCTTCGCGCCCAATTCACTCTCTATTCTTCCCCTGGCTGCATCGTCAACAGGGAATGCAGTCCAAAGGATCCCCTTGACCCTGCCTTCCTTTTCATCTACCAGCTCATCATAAACTTCCCTGATATCGGCAAGATAGCCCATCCTGTTCTTTTCGAGAAGCATGGTGAACATACTGGCGAGGGGAGCGGAAACATTGAGCGATTTCAAGACGTCGCTCAGCAGTTCCCTGCGCTTTTTCACTTCCACGAGGGGAAGCATAATGGCTTTTTTCAGTCGGTCTTCCTTATCGAAAACACCAAGAACACCATTGATCTCAAGCTGGTACTCCTTGTATTTCCCGTTCTTTTCACCGACATTGAACAACCCTTTTGCGTATCTTTTAGCAATGGACCGGCTTATCAATTCAAGCTCCTCAGTTTGACGATGAAATCATCGACCATTTTTTCGTGATCCGCTTTGGTGATCTTTTCCGCAATAAGCTTTTCCGCATCCTCAACGGTAAGCCGTGCGATCTCTTCCTTTATTCTACGGGCAATTTCCTTTTGTTCCTGTTGTGCTGTCAGGCGTGCCTGCTCTTTGATCTTTACCGAGAACTTCACGGCGTCATCAACAATTTTCTTCTTTTCTTCTTCGGCTTCCGCAAGGATCTGCTTTTTAAATGCCTCGATCTCCTCATCCAGCTTTGCAAGCCTGTCCTGGTAGCGGGTGCGCAGTTCCTGGGCCTCGTTTAAGGCCTTTTGCGTTTCTTCGATCTTGTCCTTTATTGTTTTATGGCGGTTCGCAAGGAACTTCTTCAGCGGTTTTCCCACAAAATAGATAAGCGCCGCCACGAGGATACCGAAATTGACAAACTTGAATACTATTGACCAGAGGGACTCGCCGCCGGCTGCCATCAAAGACTCCTTTTCAATATTTTCTGCGCCGCATCTGTTGAGAGCCGGTCAACATCCGCCTTTAGGGCGGCATAGACCTTTTTGCCCTCCTGTTCGATCTCGCCCTTGATCTTCGCAAGCTCCGCGGCCAACTCGTTTCTCGCTTTTTCGATCACATGCATCGCCTCGGTGTTCGCCCCGGAAATGATTGCATCCCTGTTCGAGATGATGGGCTGCTTCTTGCTCACCAATGCCTGATCGTAATCCTTCTCAAAGTTCTTGGTGTCCTCTTTTGCTTTATCGACGCCGTCCGCCAGGCCCTTGATCGCGTCCTGTCTCTTGCCTATGGCCTTAAGAACAGGCTTAAAGAGCAGGAAATTAAGAAGGAAAAGAAGAATAAGGAAATGGACAAATTGATACAGGATTGTTACGTCAAAATTAATCATAAGAATAATCCTACGTTTCAGAGTGGAATTCAGTTGTTCGTAGCTTTCTAACATAATTCGTGCCATTATTTCAATTATTTTTCTCAAGATTTTTGGAAGGGTGCCCGACCAACTGGTTAACAACTTCGTAACATCATGATTTATATATGAAAATCAGAAATATCTTCAGCCGGTTATCAATTCTGTTAACCGCTCGAGGTCTTCGCGCGAATAGAACTCTACGATGATCTTGCCGCGGTTCTTTCTGAGCGTGATATTGACCTTCGTCTGCAGCGCCTTAACGAGGGCCTCCTCGAAATAGACGGCATCGGGGTGTTTCGGGGGTGCATTTTTCTTTACCTGCCGCTCCAGTTCACGGACCGATGTTCCTTCGCGCAGAACCTTTTCAACAAACCGCTTCTGTTCTTTTTCGCTTTTCAGCGAAAGAATGACGCGCGCGTGACCCTGGGTCAGCTTCCCCTCCGATAAGAGGTCCAGTATCCACTGCGGAAGCTTGAGAAGCCGCAGGCTGTTCGTTACCGAACTGCGATCGACACCCATCTTTTTTGCCAGTTCTTCATGGGTATATGCGAATTCCTCTATGAATTTTTCATAAACCGCGGCTATCTCGAGGGGGTTCAGGTCCTCCCTCTGGAGGTTTTCGGTAAGGGCAATCTCGAGGGCCTCCCTGTCGTCGACGTCGCGGACCATCGCGGGGATCTCCTTGAGGCCCGCCATCAGGGCAGCCCGGTAGCGCCGCTCACCTGCTATGATCTCATATCCCACGTCCCTGCGTTTCAGAATGATCGGCTGAAGGAGCCCTTTTTCGCCGATCGAGGCCGCAAGCTCGCCGATCCCCTTTTCGTCCATTCTGACGCGGGGCTGGGCAGGGTTCGGTGTGATCTGGTCCACGGCTATAAGCCTTGCAGATCCTTTATCCTCTATGTCCTTGAGTATGGCAGAGAGTCCTCTTCCCAGGGGGTCCTTTTTCACACCCGGCTCCTCCTCTCCAATATTTCCGAGGCAAGCTGGAGATAGCTCTCCGCACCCCGTGAGCTTAT
>ENA-UOWG01003358-UOWG01003358.1-activated-sludge-metagenome-genome-assembly--contig:-NODE-3358-length-12293-cov-9.772267_pt1 | contig 12293 bp, 20 predicted proteins | sample MGYA00238147_ERZ761563 | MGnify/ENA primary metagenome ERZ761563 (study PRJEB28884, sample SAMN05720216) | anaerobic digester metagenome | isolation source: active sludge of municipal... | reverse complement strand
GGACCAGAGAAGGAGCGGCCACAAACGCTACGGCGGCAAGTGCCTTGAGTGCGGTTCTCATTCTGAACCTGCCCCCTGGAACGGGAACCCGATCCATCGGGCCCGCTCAATCGAATCTGAGACCTCCTCCGTTCGTCGCTTTCGGGCGGCCGCTCCGCGGCCCAGCCACGAATCCATCTCAAACCACCGGGCATCCGTCTGCGCCGGTGCTTTCCGCTCTCCGTGTCAGCCTCTAACCCTCTCCTCAATAAACACTATTCCTCCTCCAGCAGGGAAGTCAACGTGAGCCCCAGCGGTAGATCCCCCCTCCCCGGACGAGCACTCCGATATTGTGGCAAGACGGGCAAGCTGAGTATCCCAGGAGAGGCAAAACCCCCCTGCTCCGCCGAGATGATCACACGAGGTCCGCGAATGCGCGGCGTTATCGGACCGCCGGCACGCCGTCATTACCTGAGGCCGAAATCGCCGGGCTCGACGTCAGTGCATCTCTGCCTCACAGGTCCCAATGCCCGGCCGGTAGTAGTTGAACTGGACGTTCGCATGGTCAGCCAGCAAAGACATCGGAACCGAGGCGTCGGGCAGCCGCTTGGAGATCATGTACGCGCTGAGCCGGATGCCGAACGGGTTGTCGTGCCAGCCGGGATGCCAGATCGACACCCTGCCCGCCCGCCAGGTCTCCACCGGCCCCACGCTGATCGCCATGTTCGGCACGCTCGGAATGTTGCCACCCCCAGAGGTCCGGGCATTTTGCACGAGGGTCAGCGGGTGAAGCTCGACCACGCGGGTGGTCTGCCTGCAATACTCGGCCGGCGCCGGCGGCTCGTCGGCATGCTTGCCCGTTCGCCTGGGCGGGTCGTTGAATGCCCAGTGCTTGACCTCGCCCTGCCCGCCCTGCATGATCGCGCACCGGGCCTTGGACCAGCTCTGGATGTACGCGGCCGGATCAGCTTTGGGGAAGTGGAGATTCGACTCCGGCATCCTCAGGTCCGGCCGGATGCGGTTGAAGCACATCTCCCGATCGCACTTGGCGAACGACAACGGGTGATCCTCCCCCACCTCCTTCCCGTTCATGTACCACTCGTCCATGCCCCAGAAATGGGCGTGGCGCAGGTTGATCTCCAGGGCATTGACCAGCTGGGCCACCAGCGGCAACTGCTCGGTCGGCCCGATCGGACCGCAGATGCCCACCGGTTCGTCCGGCGTGGCCTGACGCCAGGCCTCAATGTACTCCAGAGCCTCCGCCAGGAAGAACTCCCGCAGGTCGTCATAGAACACGACCCGGAACCCGTCTCGCCCCAGCCTCAGGATGTCCTCGGCAGTAAGGCGAGAGACCTCCGCAAGCAGTTCCCTGGGCAATGTCGTGTAATCCCACCAGCCCGGTGCAATCGTGCTCAACGGCCGTGCCATGATGAACCTCTCCTCTGGGACAGTGCGACCGATAGCCGGCAAAGCCGGTTACCTCATTTCACCAACACGCGCGAAAACGCGAGGAACTCCTTCTCGAACGCGTCCAGATCGGGGGTGATGTAGTGGCGAAAGACGGTCTCGCCCGTGCTCAGCCCCTCGCTTCCGGGCATCGTGAGTCGGTAGCCGCTGACCGCAACCGCCGTCCTCCGGGTGCCGGCGTCGGCCAGCAGCTTCGCGAAGCCTTGGGTGTACGAGGCATTGCGACCTTCCTTCAGGAACATGATCAGGGCCCATACTTGGGCGTAGTAGCTCCGGGTGGTGGCGCCGGTCTCGGCCACGGCCTGACCAGCGTTCATCTCCACCAGCCGCTTGAGGGGGATCCACCGATCGGGGCTGGTGAGGGCGTCACGGAGGTTGTTCCGCCGAAACAGGTTCTGCCTGGACTTGAACACCGGGCGGCCGTCCTTCAGGTCAAACGCCTCCCACTGGCAGGCCAGGCCCTCATCCAGCCAGGCCACGACCGGCTCGGGGAAGTGGCCGGCCAGATACTGGTGCCAGCCTTCGTGAGCCAGCAGGGCCAGGGTGCGGTCTCGAGTCAGATCGTAGGCCACCGTCGTGGCGGTCGGGTAGTCCATGTACCCCCCCTCCCGGATACGCAAGTACATGTCGGCCCGCTGGGGAACGAAGGCCCGGGTAAAGCGATCCCACTCGCCGCGGGTCTCAAACAGGTACGTGATCAGGCGCTCGGGCCGCTCCGCCGGCGGTCGCATCACCCGCTGATATTCGCCGAAAGCCGTCTCCATGAACACCGGCACACACTCGATCAGCTCGCGATCCCGCACCGTGGTGCGGATCTCGTAATGGTCGGTCTTGACCCGCAATCCGTGAATACGGGCGGCCGGTGCCCACTCGCCGTACTCCACCGCCACCGGCTTCGGAGACGCGGCCCCGCAACCGCTGAGCAGCGTGATCCAAAGCACGCTCCACAACCCTGAAACGCCGCCCACGCTCATTCTGGTCATTCGTCGTCCCTTTCGATGTGCCGGACGTCTTGAAGACCCGGCCCGCTTTTGATACCGTGTCTACTCCTGATGCCTCTCTGGCCCCCCCTGAAGAATCGCATACTATAAATCCCTGCGGGTCATCTTGTCGCGCCAAGTCGCGCAGACCGTTGTAGCTCAATATCTTAGGTTCGTCCAGTCCTTCTTCTTCGTTGCGCTGAGTCGCGCCGGATATTGTCTCTCGGCGCTGAATTGGCCGGGGAAATGGGGGGGAAATCTCGCCGCCTGTTCCAGTGGCCTCAAGCACGTCGGGCATCATCTTCATCATGGGCGGCAACTTGGCTATGCTCTCGGCTTCCTGGCCGGGGAACAGATGACCATACGTGCCCATAGTCAGCTCGATCGAAGCATGTCGCATGATGGTCTGGATGACTTTGGGATGATCGCCGGCCAGAGCACGCCAAGCACCGCATGTATGCCGCAAAGCATGGAAATCCAGCTGGTCGCCGTCGTGGTTCACGGAGGCGAGGAAGTCACTCTGGACCCGACGGGCGTACTCCTCGGGGTCATGCTCCGAAGCCTTCAACCATGCCGACCTTGCCGAGGCCAAATCGGAGCGGAGCACCTCGACCACTCGTGTGGAGTGTGGCATGTGGAACACTGGTGACTTCGGGGACTTCGTGGAAACGTGGATCCGCAGAGCGTCGGCCAGGTCTGGGGCGATGTACAGCCGGGCGGGCCGCTTGTTCTTCGTCGAGTGTGCCTTACAGGTTACGAATGGGGGGGTCATGTCCAGGAACAGCTGACCGGGCATGAGGCTCCGGATCTCGTTTGCCCGCAAGCCGGTCTGGACCGCCAGGGCGTAGGCCAGAACCCTCTCATGGCCGGTCATGTCGTGGCGGGTCGATGCCTGCTCGGTCGCCGACCTGAGCCAGTCCCATTCTTCGTGGAGTAGGATCCGCCGGGTTAGGCGTCGGTCGGTGTCGGTGCTGGGCAGCTTGAACGTGGCGAGCGGATCGCGTACCAGCTTGTCGCCCCGCACCAGCCACTTGGTGAACGACCGGACGGCACCGATGCAGTAGCACACCGTACGTGCGGACACCACCGACTTCTTCATCCTCGGGCTCTTCGCCCTCTTCAGCTGCTCAATGTACTTGTTGACGCTGTCCGCGTTGATCTGGGTGATGAGGGTCCAGCCCTGCGCATCGATCGCCTCTGTGATCATGCGCCGGACTTCAGACGCGTAGTCCTCGCTCTTGCCCGAGTTGCGGATCTTTAAGACGTAATCGTCCAGATGATCTTGGATCGGACGCTTCCCCTGTTCTGCGATGTCGGCCAACGTCGCGTCCACCACCCCGGTCTTCCGGGCCGTCGATTCGCTCAACCACTTGCGCAGGGTCTCTTCGGCCCTCCGCTTGTCGGTGGTCTTCGTGGATCGCTCCACACGCTTGCCTCGGTGGTCATACCAGCTGGCAATCCACCGCCTGCAAGGTAGATTCTGGAACAGACTCCCAGACCCGTGCTCGCGTCTTTCCTTCCGATTCTGTTGTTCAGGTTGTTCGCTCATGATCAACCCCGCCTTTCTTCAGCAGAACAGCGCCCCCATCGGAGCGGCGCCGGGTAGTCCGTGAACCGCATCGGCCGCACGCAGACGGCCAGCCTCGAGCAACTCACGGAGGTCGGTAACCACGGCATCGGAGGTCCAGTAGTCCTCACCGTGCTCCAGCTTGGACAGGTCACCATCCCAGCCTCGCTCCTCGTCGGCATCCTCGGGGAGGTATTCGAGGTTGTGCCACGTCCTGGCGATCAGATGGTAGGCGTAGATCCACGCCCGCCCGTCCGTCCGCACGATAACCCAGTCACCCTCGCGGATGATGGTCGTCGTGCCGGTCAGGATCTCATTCGTGTCGCTCTGTGTCACGCTCATCGGAAGCACCTTGCGCATGTGCGCAGCCGGCGGCCACCGGTACTACACGCTCCTCGGAAGGAGTGGTTGCCAGCCTCGCGGTACTGGACCCGCTGGCCGTCGGCGTTTTCGTGGTCTTTTTGGTTACCAAAGAGCGTGTAGTGCACACTACTGTATCCCTCGCCGGCCAGACCGTCAAGCATGCGCCCGCGCATGGCAATCGGTCCGCATCACTTTGCACCACCAGCCGGCTCAAACAGGAAGGCGAACGGCGTGAGCCGAGCTTTCGCGTCGCTTATATTCTTCTCAATGACACTTACCTTACCTTCGTATCCCCAGCGCTCTTGCAGATCCCGTTGGCGGTGTTGATGCGCTTCATAAATCAGGACCCCGATGCCGTGTTTCGCGGTCGACCACTCCGACTCGAAGTGTTCCAAAAACTTCCTCTGCTCCGCCTTCGTGTCTGCCAAAGACTTCTCTAACTCGGCAATCCGCGCGCGGTCGGCAAGAGCGGCCTGGTGCTGCTGCACGTCGTCGGCCGTGAAGCCAAGTCGCTCGGCAAGCTCCGCGGCCTCTCTGGCGGAGTTTTCTTGGCCAAGCAGAGTGGCGTACCGCTTCAGCAATGCGGCTCGCTCTCGGTCGTCTCTGGCGGCCTGGCTCGCTTCCCTACTTCTTAAAACCTGTACTGCATCCATTCGACGTCCTTTCTGCCGGTCTAGCCGGCGTGCGATTCCTCATACTTGTACAGGTCAATTCGTGCGTCGATGGCGGCACGCCTGGCGGCCAGTGCCTCACGAAGTCGCCGTTTCACCTCGGCGTACTCAGGTGACGGATCGCCGTTAAACCAGATTCCACCATGTTCGAGAATGGCAAGGTCGTCGTTGTTAACGTACGCTACCAGCGCCGCCATCTCCGCGAACCGATCAGCTTTTTCGACAGCCTGGACAAGCTCGCCGTACCGCTCATCATCGGCCTTGAACCTCGCTCGCGCGATCGACCGATACGGCGTTGACCGCCACCTCGGCCAAGCGCGCCGTAAAGGAGTGTGTGAAGAGACCGATGCTGCCGATGGCGTTGCGATCATCGGCATGCGTTTTTCCAGCGGTTGTTGCGGCGTGGCGTAGTACAGCGACATCACGTCGCCACGATCGAGGCTGCCGCGATCCAACAGTGCTCGCGCGATAGTGCCAACTGCACCCCATCGCTTGCGGAGTATGGATTCCGTTTCGTCGATCATGGTGCCGATCCACAAGCTCCGCTCGGCAGCATCGCTCGGCGCGATGGCCGCGACCTGTGCAAAGTCGACCTCGGCGCCATCCCGGACGCGATCTTTCGGCGTGATCCCATCAAGAAAGGCCGCAACGAAGCCGCCGAGAAGCACCGGCCCGGCCTCGTCCAGTTCTTGCGGAATGCTCAGGCGGGTTGAACGGAGGGAAACCGACTCCGGCGTATGGTGACAGGCGGCCGCGCAAACGCAGTGGCCGGCCTCGTGGATCGCAGAGTGGTAGCTTTCAAGGTCTTTAAACCAAGCGCTCATGGTCGTCGCCTCCGCTCCGGTCCGAGGCTATCGGGGCCTTGAACCTGGCCGTTCCTCACCAGGGCTTTGGTGTGCGCCGCCCTCAGCAGGCGACCTTGAAGTTCGTCAACCATTTGAAACTCCTTCCCGGGGCTGATCGCCCCGAACATCATCACTATCGGGCCCACAGGCACGCGTAGGAGGCCCTCCAGCAACGTAGGTGACACGATCGGGGCTCTGGGGGGGCCGGAACACCCGCCGAGGCCGTGTCGTTGATCCTAGGGCCTGTGGGACGCTCCACCGCCGGAGGCATATCGCGCCGCGCCATTGCGTCCGATTCCAAGCGGAATTGATAGACGTTCAAAACACCCGCGCCGCGAGGCATTGAATCACAACGAGTTGCGGAAAGCATCACAGAACCTCCACCGTTGTTCCTACCATTTGGTGCTCCGAGGCCGCTTCACCGGCCACCGCCGCTTGCATTGGCTCTCCGCTCTCCGCTGACCACTCGTCACCCGGCCCGCGGTTTGATCGCATTCATCACGGCTTCTCCCTGCGGTACCGTTCCGCCCGCTCAACGTGCGTCTCAACCCCACCATCGGGCCGGCGGTATAGCCGCGATCCGTATTCGTCTTCCCCGATCGGGGGGGTTGAATCGCTGTCTGGCGCATCCTTGATCGTAACCATCGGGGACCGGCCGGCATGGCGATCCACATGGACCAGATGGGCCGCTTCCAGCAGCTTGATGCACCGGGCCAGGGCTTGCCGACTCATCCGAAACCGGAGGGAGGTCGAATGCGACAATCGGACCGTCCGTTGCCGGGTGAGCCCAGCGCGATACCAAACAGCCAGACCGACCGACAGGCACTTACCTCCCAGGTCCATGGCCCGCAACAGCCACTCCAACGGGATCGGGCCGCGAATGAATGCGCCGGGTATGCGCGGCTGGGTAGGTCGTCGGGACCGGACGGGTCTAGCTTTCGATTTGGGTATCGGCCCCCGCAGTCTGAACTGCTCTACATTGATCTCGCCCATGTACATTACCTACTAATGTAGCTAAAGCTCATACTTTTAGTATATTTAGGGGGTGTTACACGGCGTAACAGGTACCTGTTACACAGCGTAACAGGTCCGCCGGCTAAGCCGTTGCGTTGCATAACACCCCCTCCGCCTTGAAACCTGGGTTGTCGTGGGTCACCTGTGACGTCGGTCGCCGATCCTCCAGAACACGCTGGACAGTGTCCCACATGATGAGCCCGCGCCCATCCGCGTACCGGTCTGGGTGGCGTATCAACTTCGCGTCCGATCGCAGCCGGAAACCGCCCAACACATCCTCGCTCGCCTTGGCCATCAGGTCCTGGGTGCGGCGGACCACGTCGTCCAACTCATTCATCCGACCCTCGACCAGCAGAGCATCGTGGACCGGGGCGCAGACCCGGATGCCGGCCTGGGTCAGGTAGATGCACGCCAGCCGGAGCATCTCCGCCCCGTTGGCCTGCATCGGAAAATTCGCGAGGCTTCGGGCGTTCGCGTCCGGCCCGACCTGGATCTGCCAACCAAAGACGGTGTGCAAGCGGCCGTGAAGCATCGCGTAATCTACGGCGCTATCCGACCACGACCAGAACCGCGAAAAGGTCCGGTGGTGGGTCCGGAGCAGCTCCCGTGCCTCCGCCACCGGCCGACCGATCCGGACGGCCAGGGACTCCTCTGCCATCCCATACTGAACCGCGAGCGCGCAGGTCTTGTACTGCTCGCGGACCAGCCCGTGGGTAACCTTGGTGGCGTAGGCCGGCACCGCTCCCGCCTGCTTTGCGAAGGTCAGGTAGGGATCGCCGGAGGCGTAGGCCTCGCACATCGCGGTATCACCGGAGAGCGCCGCCGCGATACCGAATTCCTGCTGGGCCCAGTCAACGTACGCCATGCCCCAGCCCGGCTCAGGCTTGATCAGGCCACGGAGCCAGACGGAAGGACCGAATATCGACCTCGAGTTTGATGGCTGGTTCCGGCTGGTCCTCGCCCTGAATGCAGAGAGCAGGTATCGGTTTCGTCCGTCCGCCCCGACGGCCAAATCAGCCAGCCGCATCTGTGATAACGAGACCCGCAGCTCGCGGATGGGCGATACCTTCGGATAGGTACGAGCCATCTGGCGGAAGGTGTCGTCGTCGAGGGCCAGCCGGCCGGATGTCAGCCGGGGCCATGGGATGTCGTTGGCCACCAACCACCCGGCCCATCGGTCTTCCCGAAAAGACCGGCCATCGTAAACGTGGTAATCGGCGTCGATGCGAGCGATCAGGCTGTCCTGGACCTCAGCCCAGCGCTCCCGCAGTCCGGTGAGCATTTCAGTGTCGATGGAGACACCCACATGCTCGATCAGCGCAGCCGCGACCATGTACTGACCGCGGAGAAGGGCCCGGGGCATGTCGAGGTGGGGCATCATGCAGGGAAGGAGCTTGGCCAAGGCGTCCACGTCTGACTGGCAGTAGTCCAGCAACGCGATCTTCTCTTCCTGCGTGTATGGCCCACCCCGCAGAGCCAGCGCCCGCATTCGCTCCTTTTCCGTGATACCGATCGCATCCAAGCCGTAGTGCACTAGAGCGCCAAGCAGTCCGGACCCGCTGGTGGTGGCCAGTCCGTTGGTCGCGCATCGGAACTCCGCGAACAGGTCCAGGACATTTGCCGGCAGCGGCCAGCCCAGGACGAGATGGCAACTGAACTCCGCACTGGCGTAATAGGCAACGAACAAGCTGTCCTTGTCGATAGCGTAGGGCGGCCGTCTCATCCGGAGCAGATCCGCCTGCCACACCCGGAGCAATTCTCCGCTGGCCAGCTCCCGGGCGACCATGCACACCGGGCCCGGTCGCTCGCCGGCGGGTGCAGTGAACTCAAAGTCCACCACCCAGACTTCCCGGTAGTCGTTGCCGGCGACGTTCACTGATCACCCCGCAGTCGACGCAGGACGACGTGGTCCATGTCGGTGATGAAACGACCCTTGAACGCGATTTGCAGGAGCTCACCGAACGATTTCTCCGGCCATTCCGGCTCCGGCAGGTTGCCGGTCGCCTGAAACACCTCATAGGCGCCCAGCGCCATGTTCGCAACCACTTTGATCCAGAACCTAATGGCCATCTCGGCGGCCTCAGCAGCGGACCGATGCCATTCGAGCTGCCTTCCGTCTTCAGCCGGCAACCGCACCGGCCAGAGGAACAGGACGCCCTGCCGGCTGATCGCGGTGAACAGCTCGACGGGCACGAACTCGCCCGGCAGTTCGTTCCAGAGGGCGGGATCGACCAAGTAGACTTCGCGGTCCTCCTTTAGCTCCAACACGGCGGTCTGGAGCCGATAGGTCGGGTCGGGATGGACCCGGACGAACGATTGACGGTCGGGCTTCCGCACTGGCACGGTGAGCAGGGCCCGCTTAACGCCTACGTTGCTGGCGAAGTCCTGCGACAACCGCAGCCTCGCTACATCGATCACGCCCACACTGGTCTGCTCGGTGGTTTCGCCGTTGTTGTCAATCGTCGTCGGAGTTACAATCCGCTCCGGCATAGTAATCCCTCTGAGAAGACCGGCGGTGTCCACATCGACGCCGCCGGTTCTTTTCGGCGTGTTGTTGCTATTCATATCGCATCTCCCTGAGAAGAAACCTCGGCGGCCTACACGGTCGCCATCACTCTCCGCATGAACTCGATCAAGCCCCGGGTGAACAGCTCGTCTTGCCACCGTCGCCGGATGACGGCGCGAACAATGGCGCTCGCGACGGCCCAGATCTCAGCCCGGCGGGGTGCTTGCAGGTTGGAATTGATGTTGAGTCTTATTCCCCCGTCCGAAACACCCCAGAAATCAACCGGAATTGAAATGTGTGCTTCGCATCCCCTACTATTTTCCTTGCCAAGAGTTGCAGCCGGGCTCATCGACGCCCTCCCCTGGCCCGGTCGCTCAGCCAGGTCCGCAAGTCGGCAACGGGATAGATGATCCGCCGCCCGAGGCGAACGTGGGGGATCTCGTTTGTGTTCGTCAAGATCCACAGCAGCCGGCGGCCGATGCCGAGCAGCTCACAGGCGCCCTTGACACCGACGGCCAGAGGCTCGACCGTTAGCGACGGAGTTATTTCAGTGTTGTCAGTCATCGGTCGCCCTCCCCTGCCGGTTGGGCCGCGCCGGTGGCGATCATCGCGCCTGGCGCGTCCAACCCCCCAGTCCTGTAGCGGTACAAGGGACAGGAGGGCGCTGTGCAACCGTCAACCTCGGCCGCGGACCAGCCAACACACTCTAGACAGAACGCTCTGATCGCCGCTCGCCGACTTCGGCCAGCCAGGGCCCTTCTGTACATCGACCTATATTTCGGGGGTACGTCTCTCATGCCTCACCGCCTTCCAGTGCTTCACCAAGCAACCGGTGCAACTCCGCTAGATCCCTGGTGTCGAACTTGCGAAGCAGGGCGGCCACCGTCCGGCGCGGAACAGACCGGGCGGCCTGGGGACTCGCCGGCGGTAACCTCCGGAGTTGGGCGCTGACGATTTCGGTCGTCTGCCTTCCGGTGGTCGACCTCCGCCTGTTCGAGCAATCGCGCCCCTTGAATGATCTGGGCGATCGCTCGTGCGATTCGTTTTCGGTGTTTATTGTTCGTCATGGACGCGAGTTTATCGCAGGGTATGCCTAGGAAAGTCGGTGGAAAGTGCGCGCAGGAAACAACCCGCTTTTCTGGGTCAAGAGGCGGGTTTTTGGTCTACTTGCGGCAAGTGCCGGAAAGTGCGGCTATCGTCTTGAGTTGCGTATCTGCTGCTTGGTGCGCTCGGTTTCTTGCAGGAAAATAGCGGCATGGCTCAGGGCCTGCTCTTCAACAGAGAGAAGACCCTGCGATTTGATATACGCCTCGAAGTCGTGGACGTGGACTCGGCAGCCCCGCCCGAGTTTTCGCATATACCGGAACAACCCACCCGGCTTGCAGAGTTTACTCAACTTGGATTCTGACATGGGCTGTGGGCTGTAACCGCCAAGCAGTTCACGTATCGACTGATAGTTGCGATCGTCCGCGTCCCACGCAACTTCCGGCGATACAGCTTGCGCATCCTCGGTCTTGCCATCAGGTGCCGCGGGTTTACTCGTAATCACGCGGGCCACATGGAGCAGGCGGGGTTCCACCAACGGCCACAGCCGGGCAACTTCGGCGAGATCGCTCCGCTGGACCGCCGTGTGGACGGCGTCGATATCGTAGCTGTCCTCGCCGGCGGAGTCGAGCAGATCCGCCACATCGCGATATAGAGCCTGAAGCGTGCGGCCAGCAGGGTTCAAATACGTGTCGGCCGATTCCCTTCGGAGTGATCCAAGCGCTGTCATGAGGCTGTAATCTCCCCCGGTGCCGGCAGGAGTCATGTGCATCGCGATCGATCGGATCCTGGCGATCGCGTCGATGTAGTCGCGGCCTGCTTGCAGATAATCTTCAAGGGTTCGTACGGACGTGGATGTGTCGGACATTGGATTCGCCTTTTCTCCGGGCGGGCTCTGGCGGCGGAGAGAAAGGCGAGAAACTCACGCCACCAGGGCCGCTTGGTGGTAGCAAGCCACCGACCCGGTCAAAACCTATTATACCTCGGTCACCATGGGATCATCCCCCGCGCCGGGTAAGTTGTTGCCGAACCGGACGTGGTAGGCCTTCCCTTCCGCGATCACCCGACCACAATGCTCACAGACGCAGTCGGCTGGCTCGATTAGATCATCGCCCGCGAAGCCGACGGCGTACTGCGTCTCAACCGGCGCGATCCTGCATTGTGGACAGCCCAGTCCATCGCAGCCGGCGGCCAACTCGATCTTCTTTAGCTTACTGTTCATCGTGTCCATGTGAACTTTTTGCGATAAGGCGACTCTCGAGGCTCTCAATACGTTCCAGCAGATCGGTTGCGACCACCGGACCCAAGCATCGGCTCAAAATCTCTCGGATCGCGCTCACGTCGCCGGCCTTGCCTAGCTCGACCAACTTGGCGATCAGCGCCCTCATGTCACGGATCGTGACGGTGTTCAACAGCGTCACGCGCAAGCGGTTGCACTTCGCCGACATCGGGTTGCCGCTTCCGCCGCGCCATCCTTTGCGGAACTTGCCATCTGGCCCACGACCATTTAGTGATGGTTGGGTACTATTACCCGCATTCGTGGAATCACTGTTATTCATAGGTTCGCTCCTGTTGGGTGTCGATCAGACCGAGGATCGTCGCCCGGGTCTCTGGGGTGAGTCCGCTCCACGCCTTGACCACTGCGAGTAGCCCGGTATCATCGATCACACGTTGTTCCGGCGCAGGACGCGGTAGGGAAAATGGAAGGGATGGCAGGGACAAATCAGGGGCGGCCGTAAGTTGTTGCTGCTGCAGCGGTTGTGGCGGGCTATGGCAGGCTGCTTTTGATACCGTGTTTGCTCCTGTTTTTCCATGGCCCGTGCCGGAATTCAGGATTTTCTCGACTCTGCCAAGGAG
>ENA-UOWG01003354-UOWG01003354.1-activated-sludge-metagenome-genome-assembly--contig:-NODE-3354-length-12310-cov-6.459486_pt1 | contig 12310 bp, 7 predicted proteins | sample MGYA00238147_ERZ761563 | MGnify/ENA primary metagenome ERZ761563 (study PRJEB28884, sample SAMN05720216) | anaerobic digester metagenome | isolation source: active sludge of municipal... | reverse complement strand
TTTTGACTGGCTCATTGAAGTCGGTTTCCGTCCGGGCGTTACCGACAACGTCGGCAAAACGGCGCGCGAGGCGATTGAGCTTTTGCTCGGTGTTGCGGCCGGTCCCAGGAAAATCAATGTTTACACATCGCGCCAGTATCTGGTTTCAGGACAACTATCCAGGGCGGGGGCCGAAACCATTGCCTCCGGACTTCTGGCAAACGATTTGATTGAACGTCATCAGGTGATTTCCGCCGCCGATTTTGATTTTCGTGCCGGCATGCCCGCGCATGTTCCGCAGGTGATCGGAAAAGACGAACCGCAGATGGCGCGGATCGATTTGACGGAATTGACAGATGATGCCCTGCTCGAAATCAGCCGCGAAAAGCTTTTGGCGCTGAACCTGGAGGAGATGCTCGCCCTTCAGGCGTATTTTCAAAATCCCTCCGTCATCCGGGCCCGCAAAAAAGCGGGGTTGGATGAAATGATTACGGATGTCGAACTGGAATGTCTGGCGCAGACCTGGTCGGAACATTGCAAGCACAAAATTTTTAACAGCAGGATCCATTATACCGACGGACGCCGTCAGCTGACGATAGATTCCCTTTTTAAAAAGTATATCAAAGGCTCAACGGCCAGGATCCGCAAAACCAAAGGGAAAAAGGATTTCTGCCTCTCCGTTTTTGTCGATAACGCGGGTGTCATCAAGTTCAATGATCATCATAATCTCGTCTTTAAAGTCGAAACGCACAATTCACCCTCGGCGCTGGATCCTTACGGCGGGGCGCTCACCGGCATTGTCGGTGTCAACCGCGATCCCTTCGGAACAGGGCTGGGATCCAAACTGATTTTTAACACCGATGTGTTTTGCTTTGCCTCGCCTTTCCATAAAAAAAAGCTGCCGCCCCGCATCCTGCATCCGCGGAGGATTTATGAGGGTGTGCGGGAAGGCGTCGAACATGGCGGCAACAAAAGCGGCATCCCGACCGTCAACGGCAGCATCGTCTTTGACGAGCGATACCTGGGCAAGCCTCTCGTATACTGCGGCACAGCCGGAATCATGCCTTCCAGAATCAACGGCAGGCCCTCGCACACCAAAGAAATCCGACCCGGTGACCTGGTGATCATGACGGGCGGGCGGATCGGCAAGGACGGGATTCACGGCGCGACTTTTTCTTCAGAAGAACTACACGAAGGCTCACCGGTGACGGCTGTTCAGATCGGCGATCCCATCACCCAAAAGAAAATGACCGACTTTCTGCTGGTGGCCAGAGACCGCGGCCTCTATCGCGCAATCACCGACAACGGGGCGGGAGGCCTGTCTTCCTCGGTGGGGGAGATGGCGACCTATTCGGGCGGATGCGAAATCGATCTGTCACTGGCCCCTTTGAAATACGCTGGTCTACAACCCTGGGAAATCCTGGTATCCGAAGCACAGGAGCGCATGTCGCTTGCCGTTGATCCGAAAAAGGTTGACAGGTTCATGAGCCTGGCCCGCAGGATGGGCGTGGAAGCCACCGTGCTGGGCAAATTCACAAATTCGGGCAAATTTCATGTCCGCTATGGTTCAAAGACGGTGGCTTATCTGGATATGGATTTTCTGCACGACGGTGTTCCGCAGATGAAGCTTTCTGCAAAATGGAAGGCACCGAAACACCCCGAACCGGTGTTTGCCGAACCCGCGGACCTGGGAAAAGCCCTCACCCGGATGCTCGCGAGGCTCAATATCTGTTCCAAGGAATCTGTTGTCCGCCAGTACGATCACGAAGTTCAGGGCGGCTCCGTGGTGAAGCCCATGGTGGGTGTTCAAAACGACGGCCCGTCAGATGCGGGCATTGTCCGGCCGCTTCTGGATTCCATGGAGGGCGTTGTGGTTGCGCACGGCATTTGTCCCCGCTACAGCGACATCGATGCCTACCACATGACCGCCTGCGCCATTGACGAGGCGGTGAGAAACGCCGTGGCGGTGGGCGCGGACCTGGATCACCTGGCGGGGCTGGACAACTTTTGCTGGTGCGATCCCGTGAAGTCCGCCAAAACGCCGGACGGGGAATTCAAACTGGCGCAGCTGGTGCGGGCCAACATGGCGATTTACGACTACACCACCGCCTATGGTGTGCCCTGCATTTCCGGCAAGGACAGCATGAAAAATGATTATTCCATAGGCCTTACGAAAATCTCCGTGCCGCCAACGCTGCTGTATTCGGTGATCGGCAAAATCAGGGACGTGCGAAAAGCGGTGACCATGGATGCCAAGCGGCCGCAGGACCTGGTTTATATCCTGGGCGAAACCCGGGATGAACTGGGAGGATCTGAATGGTTTGCGCAAAACGGATCGGTGGGCAGCAAAGTGCCGCAGGTGAACGCTAAAAAGGCCATGAAGCTTTATCGTGCATTGCACAAGGCGATCAAGGCGGGCCTGGTTGCCTCCTGCCACGACTGTTCTGATGGAGGCATGGGTGTTGCGCTTGCCGAAACCGCTTTTGCCGGGGGCCTGGGAATACACATCGATTTAAAAGATGTTCCCTATCGCGGGAAAAAGCGCAACGACTATATTTTGTTTTCCGAAACAGCCAGCCGCTTTGTCGTGACCATTCATCCCGGGAATCAGCGCAGGTTTCAAAAGGTCATGACCGGCAATGTTTTTTCGGAAATCGGCTTTGTATCGGCCGACGGATGGTTTGAGGTAACAGGAATCAACGGCCGGTTGGAAGTTAAGGAAAAAATCAATCGATTAAAAGAAGCCTGGCAAAAGCCGCTTAATTTTTAAGACAGGATGATAAGATATGCCCCGTAAAGTGAAAGCCATCGTATTGACCGGCAACGGCACCAACTGTGAAATGGAAATGGCACATGCCTGTAAGCTGGCCGGTGCCGATATGGTTGACATTGTGCATATCAGTGAACTGCTTTTCGGAGAGAAGAAACTTTCCGGCTATCATTTTTTAAATCTTCCGGGAGGCTTTCTCGACGGCGATGATCTGGGTTCTGCAAAGGCCGGTGCCAACCGCTTTCTGCACGCGCCCATTTCCGGTGCCGATGAAATGCTCATCGAAGAGTTGCTGAAATTCATCAATGCGGGAGGACTGATCCTGGGGGTCTGCAACGGTTTTCAGCTGATGGTAAAACTGGGACTGCTGCCCGCTCTTGACAACAATTTCACGAAACAGAGCACGACCCTTACATTCAATGATTCAGGGCGATTCGAAGACCGCTGGGTGTATCTCAAGGCCAACGCAAAGAGTCCCTGCGTGTTCACCGGAGATATTGATCTTGTGTATTATCCTGTGCGTCACGGCGAAGGGAAGTTTGTTGTAAAAAGCGCATCCGTGCTGGAGAAGATCGAGAAAAAAAACCTTGTCGTGTTTCAGTACTGCAACGCGGAAGGTGCAATCACGACGGACTATCCGGACAACCCCAACGGATCAACGCACGCCATTGCCGGCATCTGCAATGACACAGGACGGCTCTTCGGACTGATGCCGCATCCCGAAGCGTTCCTGCATCGCACCAACCATCCCCGCTGGACGCGGGAGATCCTTCCAGAAGAAGGCCAGGGACTGGCCATTTTCGGGAACGCCGTTCGCTTCATCCGTAGCAAAGATTTCTAGCCTTCATATCACCGCTGAAATGTATAGTTCAATGATCCGCCCGGTTCCAAGATTTCCTTGACAGACATAAGCGTGTTTCCTATACTTTGCGTACATAAAAAGGATGCATTGCCATGATGAAAATGACTCTCAAGCGAAAGATTATCGGCCTTGCAGTGCTGGCGGCCATTTTACCGGTTGTTGTCATGATGATCCTCATGGCATCGTTCGAAGCATCTATCTCGGAGATGACCTCGAAAGAACTGAGTGATGTCGCCAGGGGAAATATGGCGCAGATTGCGAAAGATGTCTACGCGCTGTGCGAAACGTCCAATAACCTCATCCAGAAAAAAATCAACAACGGCCTGAATGTCGCCCGAAACATTCTGAAACGGCATAACGACATCGAAGTATCGAAAGAAACAGTAGTCTGGAATGCCGTCAATCAGTTGACGGGACAGTCACAAACAGTGGAATTACCCAGGCTGATGGCCGGCGGGGTCTGGCTCGGCCAGAACCGTGATCTGGCAGTTCCGACCCCCATTGTCGATGAAGTGGAAAAACTTGTGGGCATTACCTGCACGATTTTTCAGCGCATGAATGATCGGGGAGACATGCTGAGGGTTGCGACCAATGTGCAGGACCATGAAAAAAGACGTGCCATCGGCACTTACATACCGGCCGTTCTTCCGGAAGGAACAGACAATCCGGTAATCGCGGCAGCCTTGAAGGGGCAATCCTACCGGGGACTCGCCTATGTGGTCAATACCTGGTACCTTACCGCCTATGAACCGATTACAGACAAAGCGGGAAAAATCATCGGCATGCTTTACGTGGGCGAAAAGCTGGAATCCGTCGCATCACTCAGAAAAGCGATCATGGAAATGAAAGTGGGGAAAATAGGCTACGTGGGCGTCATTGGCGGCAAGGGTGAGCACAAAGGACGTTACATTATTTCCAAGGACGGTACGCGTGACGGTGAAAACATCTGGGACCAGAAAGACATTCAGGGCAACAACACGGTCCAGACGATTATTGCCAATGCCCTGAAACAGCCAAAGGGCGAGTCCTTTTATCATGAATACATCTGGCAGAATCCCGGGGATCCGCAGCCTAGAAAAAAGGTTTCCTCCGTGATCTATTTCGAACCCTTCGACTGGGTGATCGTGGCGGGAACCTATGAGGATGATTTTTTTGGGCCCATTGCACATGTTTATAAAATGATTCAAATGCAATTTGTAAAGCTGATTTTGGCAGGGCTGCTGATTATCCTCGTGTCGGTGCTGCTTGCCGTGTTTTTGGCGCGGCGCCTCACCAACCCGCTGGAGATGACCACCGCCCTTGCGCAGAAGATCGCGACCGGAGATCTTCAGCATGCCCGGGAAGAACTGGCAGGAGCTCAGGCGGCGCGGGTCATCCGTTCAGGAGATGAAACGGGAGCACTGCTCAGCGCATTCCAGACGATGACGAACAATCTGGATTCCCTGATCGGTCAGGTCCACCGTTCGGGAATCCAGGTCACAACTTCTGCCACGGAAATTGCCGCTTCGGCGCGGGAACTGGAGGCCACCGTTGCTCAGCAGGCCGCATCCACGACCCAGGTAACGGCCACCAGCCGGGAAATATCCGCCACGGCAGAAGATCTTACCCAGACCATGGACAAGGTCAACGTGTCCCTTAATGATACCATCGGGATGGCTGAATCGGGCCGCGAGGACCTTACCCACATGGAAGGGGCCATGAGGGAACTGGTCAAAGCCACCTCATCGATCTCCTCCAAGTTGTCGATTATAAACGACCGGGCCAACAAGATATCCCATGTGGTCACCACCATCAATAAAATCTCTGACCAGACCAACCTTCTGTCCTTGAACGCCGCCATCGAGGCGGAAAAGGCAGGTGAATTCGGCAGGGGATTCTCCGTTGTCGCCCGCGAGATCAGCCGGTTGGCCGACCAGACGGCCATTGCGACCCAGGACATTGAGCGGGTTGTGGCCGAGATGCAGTCCTCCGTTGCCACCGGGGTGATGGAGATGGAAAAATTTACCGACGAAGTCAGGCGCGGCGTGGAAACCGTGGCCGTCCAGAGCGGCCAGCTGACCCAGATCATCGACCAGGTGCGCCTGCACGGTCCGCAGTTTACCGTTGTGAAGGACGGCATGTACGGCCAGTCCCAGGGTGCCCAGCAGATCAGCGATGCCATGGGGCATCTTTCCCTTGCGGCCCAGCAGACAAAGGAATCACTTCACGAATTCAAACTGGCGACGGAGCAGCTCAACGAGGCCATTGCGGGCCTTCAGTCAGAGGTCTCCCGGTTCAGAATCAGCTCCTGATCGGAAATTATCATGCTGCTACTTCAGTTTCAAGCCGGGACGGACCGCTACGGCCTTGATATTGAACAGGTGATCGAGGTCTCCTCTCTTGTTGCCCTGCGGTCAGTTCCCCATGCGCCGCCCCAGGTTGCGGGGACCTTCAATTACCGGGGAACACTCACTCCCGTCGTCGATATGACCGCGCTCCTTACCGGTGTTCCATCCCGATCCAGGATGAGCACGCGAATCATTCTTGTCACCTATAAAGGCGAAGACGGCCGTTCACACACGCTGGGGCTGCTGGCCGAAGCGGTTACGGAAATGATCAGCTATCAGAAAGAAGATCTTCAGCAGCCGGTTGTCCGCGTCAGCGGCGCCCATTATCTGGGAGACATGATTTTTGACGGGCATGGTTCGATCCAGGTTCTGGACATGAAGCGGCTTTTCACCCGGGAACTGCTGTTTATTCTTTTCCCGCCGGAGGTCGCAAACGGATGAAAACGCCTCCTGCCATCAGACGGTTCATCGAAGAATTCCTCAAAATCGATGAGGAAGCAGTGGGGAAGGGTTCTGTCAACCGCGCCCTTCAGGAAGCCATGCGGGAGGAAGGCGTTTCTGACCCGGGCGTCTTTGAAAAACGGTTTGTGTCATCGCAGGAAGTCCGCCAGCGTTTCATTAATGCCGTTGTTATCGGGGAAACCTGGTTTTTTCGCGACCGGGGCCCCTTTACCAGTCTTGCGCGCCATGCGCGGGAATTGCAGCATGATCTTGCCGTCGACGTTCTGAAGATCCTTTCTGTGCCCTGCGCTTCCGGCGAGGAGCCTTATTCTATCGTCATGACACTTTTGAACGCCGGCCTGGCTCCATCATCTTTCAGCATTGATGGTGTGGATATCAATACCCGTGCGCTGGAAAGCGCCCGCCGGGCCTGCTATGGAAGCGGATCCTTCCGGGGAAACCTGGGGCCTGCGTTTGCCGGATTTTTTGAAATGACGCCTCATGGACGTTTGCTGTCCAGACAGGTGGTAAAGCAGGTCACTTTTCATCATGCTAATTTACTGTCGCCGGGATCTCTTGCCGGACAAGGCCCGTTTTCGGTCATCTTCTGCAGAAATCTGCTGATCTATATGAAGGCCGCGGCCCGCCATAAAATCTTCGATCGTCTGGACCAGCTTCTTCTGCCCGGGGGAGTCCTCTTTTCCGGACACACGGAAACGATTTTCTGGCACCAGCAGGGTTACATTCCTCTTCCCTGGGACCGTTCCTTTGCTTTGTCCAAACCCGTTTCATCGCAAGCGTCAAAAAAATCACCGATCGTTAAAACTGCAAAGCACCTGTCGCCATCTGCCCGCCGGCGGAATACCGGTATATCCATGGAGTCCCGTGCGGATTCAGAAGGCGGGGTGCATGAAACCGGCGTTCCGGGTGTTGCTCCTGCAGCGGGTGAGGTTCATGATAAACAAAAAGCCGCCGACCCTGTTAGTATGAGCCGCTGACCATTGATCGACAAACAGATCCAGGAGGCACGGCGTCTGGCCGATCAGGGCCGCATCGATCTGGCCTTGCAGCTTTGTCAGGAGTGTGCGCAAAAGAGCGGACCGGCGGCGGAACTTTACTGCCTGATGGGGATCATCCACATGGCTGGCCAGGATTTGAAAAATGCTGAAGATTGTTTTCTAAAGGCGATTTATCTTGATCCCGGCAATTATGAAAGTCTTGTTCATATCAGCTTCCTCTACCGTCAGAAAGGGGATCAGAAGAAAGCGGCTCTCTATATGGAGCGGGCCGGCAGACAGGCAGACCGGCAGGAAAACGATAATAAAACGTTAAAAAACGTTCCGTAGCAGAAACGGATGAAACCGGTAGGAAGAATGGATCATCAACATGGGAAGCAGCACAGGATATTGCTGGAAGGAAAAAGGAATCTTTGGTGACGGATCGTGTCCGGAACTGGCGCACCTGATTCATTGCCGCCGCTGCCCGGTCTATGCTTCCGTAGGGAGGCAGCATCTGGATCGGGAAATGCCGGACAAATTCCTGGCAGAGCGAACCTCCGTTATGGCCCAGCCCAAGGAATCGGTCAGACTGGACACCATATCCGTTATGGTTTTTCGTCTGTCCGGGGAGCGCTTCGCCCTGAAGACCATTTTTTTCCAGGAAGCCTCGGAGCCGGTTCGATACCATACTCTGCCGCTGAAGGTTAATCGTGTTTTCCGGGGAATTGCAAATATCAACGGTGAGCTTTTACTGTGCCTTTCGATGGCACACCTTCTGGAACTGACTTTTGACCATCCGGGCGATGGAGCGGCGGTAACCTTTGAAAGAATGCTGGTTGTGGGGCGCGATGGACAGCGCTTTGTTTTTCCCGTCGAGCATATCCTGGGAGTCCATCGGATTTCCCTGGAAGACCTTGGAGAAGTGCCGGCCACCCTATCGCGTTCCGCGAGGTCACTGACCAGGGGGATATTCCTGCTTAATGGACGTCCGGTGGGCCTCTTGGACGAAGACCGGCTATTTCCCGCCATGACAAGGAGTCTCAGCCAATGACCTCTTCGGCAAACATTTCTGTCGATCCTCTCATGATGGACCTGTTCCGCGTGGAGCTGGAAAACAACACCAGGACCCTGGAGTCCGGTTTGGTGACGGCTGAACGGGACCAGACGCCGGAGCGGATTGAACCCCTCATGCGGGCGGCACACTCCATCAAGGGAGCTGCCCGGATTGTCGGTTTGAATTCCGCAGTTACCCTTGCTCATGCCATGGAGGATGTCCTGTCCGCCGCCCAGCACGGGAAAATGCCGTTGACGGCTGACGCCGTCGACTCCCTCCTTAAGGGAAATGACTTTTTCGCATCTCTTGCGCGCCTGGAAATCAGTGAACTGATTGCGGCCCTGGAAAAAGGAACCGATGAGATTCAGTCTCTGTCCGGTCAACTCAGGGCGCTTTTGTCAGTGCCTTCCGAAGTCCGCCGGGAAACCGGGGCAGCGAAACCCGCCGTGGAGGCAAAACCAAAGGATTCGGCTTCGGCCGTAACTGCGGAAACCCCTGACTTTTCCGCCAGCATTGTAAAGAGTGTCCATGACGGGTCCGCGGCGGACGTTTCCCAGGCGGCGGATACCTGCCCGGCCGTTCCTGCCATGCAAACCGTTTCCCGCTCCGGTGCCGCGCAGGATAAAGCGGAAGGGGGCCTGGTTCGCGTCCGTTCGGAAAACATGAACAGGCTAATGGCCCTGGCCGGCGAATGCCTTGTCCAGGCGCAATCGGTTAAAACGGTCTATCAAAACCTTCTGGGGATGAAGCGCGATATTGTTGAATTGGAAAAGCCCCTGCGGCTTTTCTCTGAAGACCAGATGAAAAATCAAGACGGGGAACGTGATGCCAACCTCGGGGAAACGCTCACCCGTGTAGCTTATTTTGAACAGACGGTTTCACAGGAGATTATCCGGTTCGAAAGATTTTCACGCCGTCTGGAGCACCTGGCACACCGCCTTTATAATGAAGTCATCAGCAGCCGCATGGTTCCGTTTTCGAATGGTCTCCACGGTTTTTCACGAATGGTCAGAGACATGGCCCGGGAAACGGGCAAGCAGATCCGCTTTGAGATTGCGGGAAGCACAACCCCCGTCGACAGGGACATCCTGGAAAAACTGGAGGCGCCCCTGTCTCACCTGATCCGGAATGCAATCGACCACGGCATGGAAACACCCGGGGAGCGGATAGCGGCAGGAAAACCCGCCGAAGGCACCATCACACTGGAAGCCCGGCATATCGCGGGGATGCTGAATATTTCGCTGTCCGATGACGGCTGCGGGATCAATCCCGAAGACCTCCGGGGCAAGGTTGTTGAGAAGGGATACGTCTCTTCGGAAATGGCCGGGAGCCTGAGCCGGGCTGAACTTTTTGAGTTTCTGTTTTTGCCGGGGTTTTCAACCGCCAGGGACGTGACCGAAATTTCCGGCCGGGGTGTCGGTCTGGACGTGGTTTTCAACATGGCCCATGAAGTGGGCGGCACGGTGCGCGTGGATTCCGAATCCGGACGGGGTTCCCGCTTCCAGTTGCAATTGCCGCTGACGCTTTCGGTGCTTCGCACCCTGCTGCTATCAATTGACTCTGAACCCTATGCTCTTCCCCTGTCGCGCATTGACAGAGTTCTTTCTCTTGCCCCTGCCGAGATCCTGGAAATTGAAGACCGTCAGTATTGTACCCTGGACGGAGAAAATATCGGCATCCTTTCTGCCCGCCAGCTTTTTCAGCTTCCGCCGGCGTCCGGCCCCGCAGATCATATCAATGTTGTGATGATCAGCGACCGGCTGAATCGCTATGGCCTCGTGGTGGATCATGTCATCGGTGAAGAAAATCTTGTTGTACGTCCTCTGGACAGCCGGCTGGGAAAAGTTCCCAACGTAAGCGCCGGCGCCATTCTGGATGACGGATCACCGGTTGTCATTTTTGATGCGGACGATCTGGTGCGTTCCATCCACCAGTTGCTGACTACCGGAAAGCTCCAGAAAATCGGCAAAGAAGGGCCTGCGGTAAAGGCAGAAAAAAAACGCGTTCTCATCGTCGATGATTCGCTGACCGTTCGCGAAGTGGAGCGCAGGCTTCTGGAAACTGCCGGCTACGAAGTTGTGACGGCTGTTGACGGTGTGGACGGTTGGAATATTCTGACGGCGCAGTCTTTTGACCTTCTGATTTCTGATGTGGATATGCCCCGTATGAACGGCATCGATCTCGTCCGGACGGTCAAGGCGGACCCTGTGCTCAAGGAAGTGCCTGTGATGATTGTTTCTTATAAGGACCGCGAAGAAGACCGTTTGCGGGGCCTTGAAGCCGGGGCGAATTATTACCTGACAAAAGGAAGCTTTCATGATGAAAGTCTCCTGACGGCAGTACACGATCTGATCGGAGGCCCCTGATGCCGCTCAAAATCGCTTTTGCCCATCATAATGCCGCCACCCGAAACTTTCTGCGGCAAATCCTGACAACGGAAACTGACTACGATGTGATCTGGACGGCCGGCAGCGGGGCGGACACCCTTTTAAAATGCCGTCGCGATCCGCCGGACATTCTGCTGGTTGATCTGGCCCTGGCTGACATGGACAAAACCCGGCTTATTTGCGACGTGATGAAAGAAACGCCCTGCGCGATCCTTGTATTGTCCGATGCCGTAATTTCCCGGCAGGCAGGAAAAGTCTTCGAGGCGATGGGGTGCGGCGCGCTTGATGCCATTGTAACCCCCTTTCTCAAAGAGAATGGCACGGTGGAAGGAAGCGCACCGCTTCTGAAAAAAATGGCCATGATGGCAAAGCTGATCAGCAATATACCTGAGGTGCCGCAAACAGGTGCTTCTCAAACACGGGCAAAGCCCGATCACCTGCCGGCCCTGGTTGCCATAGGAGCTTCAACAGGCGGGCCCCGGGCTCTGGCAACGATCCTGTCGGGCCTCCCCGAAAATTTGAATGCCGCCATTGTCATCTGCCAGCATGTTGATCTGCAGTTTGCGCCGGGGATGGTCCAGTGGCTGAAATCCCAGACGCCTCTGGCTGTGGAGCTTGCCCGGGAGGGGATGCAGCCCCGAACCGGCGTCGCGGTGGTTGCGGGAACCAATGATCACCTCGTCATGGGGACCGACCGTGCATTACACTATACCTCCCATCCGCTGGAGTATCCCTATCGTCCTTCGGTCAACGCCTTTTTTGACAGTATCCTGAAAAACTGGCCGCGAAAAGGCCTGGCAATTCTTCTTACAGGCATGGGACGGGACGGCGCGGAAGGTTTGGCTTCTTTGCACAAGGCGGGTTGGCACACGATTGTCCAGGATGAAAAAACCTCCGTTGTTTATGGCATGCCTGCGGCGGCGGTGGAACTGGGCGGCGCGGCTGAAATCCTTTCCCTGGACAGGATCGCCGGGGCAATTTTGAAAAAAACATCCATCAGATAAAGGAACATTTTTTATGACAGAACAGGAAACACAAAGTGCCCATCGGGATCCGGCGGCCGCTCTGACCGAGCACAAGATCAAGGTTCTCCTCATTGACGATCAGGCCATTGTCGGCGCGGCGGTGAAGAGAATGCTGGAGCCGGAAGAGGATATTATCTTTCAGTTTTGCCAGGACCCCACGCAGGCCATCCCGACCGCCTCCGAATTCAAGCCAACGGTCATCCTTCAGGATCTGATCATGCCGGAAATAGACGGGCTGACCCTGGTGAAATTCTTCCGGGTGCATCAGCAGCTCAAGGACGTGCCCCTGATCGTGCTGTCTTCCAAGGAAGAAGCGGAAACCAAGGCGGACGCATTTGCCCTGGGGGCAAATGATTATATGGTGAAGCTCCCCGACCGGATTGAACTGGTGGCCCGGATCCGCTATCATTCCCGCGGCTACATCAACCTTCTCCAGAGAAACGAGGCCTATGCCGCACTTCTGGCCA
>ENA-UOWG01003346-UOWG01003346.1-activated-sludge-metagenome-genome-assembly--contig:-NODE-3346-length-12327-cov-5.131356_pt1 | contig 12327 bp, 12 predicted proteins | sample MGYA00238147_ERZ761563 | MGnify/ENA primary metagenome ERZ761563 (study PRJEB28884, sample SAMN05720216) | anaerobic digester metagenome | isolation source: active sludge of municipal... | reverse complement strand
CATGGAGAAGGTCATGCTCGACGTCATGTACGAGATACCGTCCCTGTCCAACGTCAAGGAGTGTGTCATAAGCGAAGAGGTCATCGTAAATCACGAAAGACCTATCCTTATTTATGAAGAAGAGGCAGAGAGCGCGTGATTGGTTGACATTTCACGCCGAACCTGCTATATTGACGGCTATTGGGCGGGTAGCTCAGCGGGAGAGCATCGGCCTTACAAGCCGAGGGTCGCAGGTTCAAAACCTGTTCCGCCTACCATTTATGCGGGGTCGTAGTTAAGCCTGGTTATAACGCCGGCCTGTCACGCCGGAGGCCGCGAGTTCAATTCTCGTCGACCCCGCCATTTTAATCTGAGACTGGCAATCGTGTACATGGTATGAAACTGATCCTTTGCATACATAACCACCAACCAGTCGGCAACATGGACCACATTCTGGAAGAGGCGTATATACGTTCGTATATGCCTTTTTTTTCGCTTCTCAAGGATTTTCCCGGCATCAAGGTCAACCTCCATTTCTCAGGGTTTCTTTTCCAGTGGCTGAAGGACCGCAAACCCGATTATATCAGGCTTCTCAAGGGGCTTTTTGACAGGGGCCAGCTTGAGATCGTCTCAGGGGGCATGTACGAGCCCATCATGGCCCTGTTGTCCGAAGAAGATGCCATCGCCCAGATCGGAATGCACCTTGATCTCATGGAAAAGACCTTCGGTAAACGTCCCCGGGGCATGTGGCTGGCCGAACGCGTTTATGAGCCGCATCTGCCGAAGGTGATGGCGAAAGCGGGTATAGAATACACCATTATCGATGATAACCACTTCAAGTCTGTCGGTTTAAGGGACAATGATCTATATGGGTACTTCGTCACCGATTTCGATGGTGAGAAGCTCTTTATATTCCCCGGTCTTGAATCCCTGCGTTATGCCATACCCTTCAAAACGATAGAAAAGGTGGATGAGTGTTTAAGACAGATAAAGGAAGCGGGGGGGCAGCTCGCCGTCTTCGGTGACGACGGGGAGAAATTCGGTCTCTGGCCGGGTACTTTTGACTATGTGTACAAGAAAGAGCACTGGCTTGAATCGTTCTTCCAGTATCTTTCCGACAACGCGTCCTGGCTGGAAACGGTAAAATTCAGTGAATACATCAATGAATCTGAGCCGGTGGGACGCATCTACCTTGCCTGCGAGTCCTACAAGGAAATGGGTGAATGGTGCCTGCCGGCAGAGCGGGCGAAGGAATATGCCGGGCTTCTTCATGCTGAAGGCCTTGCATACGGGGATTTCCTCAAAGGCGGTTATTACCGTCATTTCCTTGTAAAGTATACCGAGAGCAACGACATGCACAAGAGGATGCTGCGCCTTTCGAACAAGGCGAAAGGGAATGCCCGGGTGAAAAGGCATATCTACATGGCCCAGGCAAACGACAGTTACTGGCATGGCGTCTTCGGAGGGCTCTACCTTCCGCACCTCAGGGCATCGGTCTGGCATCATCTTATCGAGGCCGCCAAACTACTGGACCCGAAAAAGCCCTTTGTGGACGGTTATATAGATGATATCGACCTTGATGGTCATGACGAGGCCGTCATCAGAAATAACGAAATTGAGGCCTCTTTTTGCCTCAGCGAAGGAGGGGTGCTCTACGGACTTGATTACAAGCCGTCATCGGTAAACATCATGGCCACTCTCAGGCGCCGTTACGAAGGCTACCATGAAAAGATCAGGGAAGCGGTCTCAGAAGCGATGGCCGATGGAACAAAAACGATCCACGACATGGTGATGGCGAAGGAGGAAGGCCTTGAACGCTACCTGCACTATGACTGGTACAGAAGGGCCTCCCTGGTGGACCATGTCCTTGGCACGGACGTGAACCTGGAGGCATTTTACCGGTGTGAATATTTCGAACCCGGTGATTTTGTCAGGGAACCTTACCGCGGGGCCTTCGAGAAAGGCAAAAAAGGCCTGGCACTTACCCTTCGGAGAGACGGTCACTTCTGGCATGACTATCAGGGCATTCCAATGTCGATAGAAAAAAAGGTCACAGTCAACGAAAAAGAAGCCGTTTTAATTGTTGATTATTCCATCACCGGGGATGTCGCCGTACCTTTCCTCCTGGGTATAGAGTTCAATTTCGCTTTTCTTGGCAGCGGCGGTGACCGCTGGCTTGAGACGGAAAACGGAAAATACAGGCTCACAGAGCAGCATGTTCTCGCTCCCGCGAAAAACCTGAAATTCCATGACCCATACCAGAATATCGAGGTTTTTCTCGAACTTGATGAGCAGGCGGAGCTCTGGAGCTTTCCCGTCGAAGTCGTGTCCCTCTCGGAGAATGGTTTCGAACGCAACTACCAGAGCACAATGATCATGCCTGTTTACCGTGTCGACTTGACCCGGGGGCCAAAAAAAATTCATCTCAGACTGCGCCTTACACAGGCCTATCAGGCCTGATAAGGGTTAAACCGGACAATGCCCCTGGTATCTGTCATCATTACAACCTGTAATAGACGTAATTTCCTGAAGGGGGCCCTGGTGTCCGTCCTGGCACAGGATTATACCGACAGGGAGATCATCGTCGTAGATGACGGCTCCACGGATGGTTCTGAAGAAGAGGCGAGGGGGCTGCCGGTGCGGTACATCCGGAAGGAGAACGGAGGTATAAGCAGTGCCAGGAATGAAGGGCTGAGGGCGGCCGAAGGCGAATATATCGCCTACCTCGACGTCGATGATCTGTGGAGGAAGCAAAAGCTTTCCACCCAGATGCGGGTCATGGAAGAAACGGGGATACGCCTTACCTATACAGATGAGATATGGGTGAGGAATGGCAAGAGGATCAACCAGAAACTGAGACACCGCAAATATTCCGGACACATCTTCGAGCATTGCCTGCCGCTTTGCATTATCAGCCCGTCATCTGCAGTCATTCATCGCAGCGTTTTCGATGACGTCGGCTCCTTCGATGAATCGCTGCCCGTCTGTGAAGACTACGACATGTGGCTGAGGATCACTGCCCGTTATCCGGTGATATTCATCGAAAAGCCCATGATAATAAAACATGGCGGCCACCCGGACCAACTTTCCCGGGCCTACGACGGCATGGATCGTTTCAGGATAGCAAGCATCGCGAAGATGCTCGATAGCGGCATGCTAAGCGGGGAACTTTCAGTCGCGGCTGTCCGTGAGCTTGAAAAGAAATGCCGCGTGTACGCCCATGGGGCCATCAAGCGTGGCAGGGAAGAAGAAGGGGGGCATTTTCTCGATCTGGCTGCAGGATACAGGGAAAAATTCATATCAGGAGGAATGAATGGACAATGATCAGGCTGCGGATGTCGCAGTGCCCGGCTCAAAACGTTTTCATGCGGCGCTTGCGGCAAGTTTCATCATAGTGCTGGTCTGGTCTGTCATCAGGCCCTATGATCTCTTCACATGGTTTCTGGAGATCCTGCCCGCCGCCGCGGGCCTGGTCGTCCTTCTTTTAACATACCGGCGTTTCCGTTTCAGCAACCTTGCCTATTTTCTCATGTGGGTCGAGGCTATCATTCTCGTTATCGGTGGTCACTATACCTATGCGGAGATGCCCCTTTTCAACTGGATGCGGGACGCCTTCGAGCTTTCCCGTAATCATTACGACCGCGTGGGCCACTTTGCCCAGGGTTTTGTCCCGGCCATAGTTGCCAGGGAGCTGCTTGTAAGGACATCGCCGCTGAAGCCGGGTAAATGGCTCATCACTCTTGTTATTTGCATCTGTCTCGCAATAAGCGCGGCATATGAGCTTGGCGAGTGGCTCGCGGCCGTGCTCACCGGCACAAGGGCCGATGCCTTCCTGGGTACGCAGGGTGACGTATGGGACACCCAGTGGGACATGTTGTTGGCTTTCATCGGGGCCATCACCGCCCAGCTTGTCTTGAGCAGATTTCACGATAGATCCATCGAAAAAACAGCCTGAATGTTTAACGGGCTGTCGAATGTTAAAGACAAAAGCGCACAAAAGGCCGGAGATGCTTTTTACCCGTTACAATGACAATCCCGCCTTTCCTGATTTTCAGCTTTCTATTCTTTTGATCTCGTCATCTATCCTGTTTTTGTGGCTGCCGGTGTCTTGCATGATCTCTTTCGCCAGAGTCAGGTATTCGATGTCTTCTGTCCTGACGATCTCGTTATATCTATTTTCCATGAGAGACTGTTCACTGTCCCGGGCCACGAAAAGCGCGTTATTCCTGGTGAGTTCACCTGTCCGCACCTTTTGTATGTTGTTTTGAATGCCTTTGTTGACTGTTTGTATGGCAAAGACGTTGAAAGGGCGGCCCTTTTTGAAGTGCTCGGGTTTTTTTGAAATGATCTCTTTCATTCTTTCTATATATTGAATATGTTTATTTTCCTCACCTTCGATGCTTGCCCAGAATTCCTTTTCGCTGGTCCAGGTATCACCGCATGTTCGGTAAAAATCGGCTATGGCCCTTTCCGACTCTTCCATGCGTGACAGCACGTCCAGTATACCCTTCAGATCTCCCGATGTTTTGATGTCCATTGTGTGACCTCTGTATTATTTATTGGTTGCGCCGTACCTGCTCACAGGTAAGCGTCGATACCGACTCCGTCGAGCGATGCAAGAAGATCAATGACGAAACCTATATCCTTTTTTCCGGTCAGGACGCTCCCGTGCTGTGGTGCTATTATCTCGATATCGATCCCTCTTATGACCTTCATGGCGTACTGGAGGGCCTTTCCTCCCGGCATGATTTTCCTGTGAAAATCGATGATATCGGGGATCGGGCAATAATCATTGCCATTCGGGCAATTATTGTAATCGGGGCACGTGTAACACTCTTTCGTAAGATGGAGAAAAAGGTCCCATTTCGACGAGAAGCTTCCGAAAAGATCGCTGCTGAAAAGTGTCTTTGTCTTTTTATCATAAGTTACAAAACTGCCTTCGTTGTGGCAATAAGGCGTCGAGAAAAAAGTAACGGTCCTGCCTTGAAAGGCAAAGAAGTTGTTGTCCATATCGATGGTCTTGAAAAGGTGATGCCGGGTTTTTTCTATGTAATAGTTGATAAAGACACTGTTGCTCGTTTCAGAGAGTATCTTTATGCCGGGGTTTTCGCAGATGTCGATCATGTTTGATATTGAACCGCAAAGGTCCGGGTCGTAATGCTGGTAGATGAGTGCTTCGATCTTTTTGGGGTCAACGCCTGTCTGGAGGATCTTTGTCATGACAACAGCAAAATCAGGTCGGCTTCCTCCGTCGATCAGAACCGCGCCTTCACCTTCCACGATGAGATAGGGGTTGCAGTGGAGGTTCGTTCTTTCTTCGTAGAACCCTACCCAATATATCCCCTCGGCGATCCTGATGGGTCTGTCATACCTGTTCTGTCTATCCATGGTCTTTACCGTTTTCCTGTAATACGAAATATGCCTTCATTTTCCCCTTGTTTTTCAGGCTGATCGATCCACGCCCTTCAAATATAAAGTGGTCTCTGCTTTCCATGTAGGTCACATATGATATGTTCACCTTGTTTTTTTCTCCTGCAGTCTCGTAGCGGGAAGCTATGTTAACGTTATCCCCGAAGATATCGAATTGCATGCGCTCCCGCCCTACAACACCCGCCATGACAGAGCCGGTGTGGATTCCGACACGCATGCCGAAGGAGAAGCCGCTCTTCTTATTGAATTTCCTTACGAAATCCTGCATTTCCAGACCCGCTTCCACGGCTTTGACGGCATGTTCTTTATACGGTTCAGGTGCGCCGAAAACAGCCATGTAGGCATCCCCGATCGTTTTTACCTTGGTTCCCCGGCAATCGGATACTATTGTGTCGAACCCGCTGAATATTTCATCAAGGATAGCAATGAGTTCTCCGTGAGGTATTGTCTCCGCAAGCATGGTGAAACCGGAAAAGTCGGAAAAAAGAATGGTGCAGTAAAATTGCCGTGGCGTGAAGGTACCTTCATACTTGATCTCTTCAGCAACCTTTTCGGGAAGAGTGTTCTTGAGGAGACGGTCGACGCGTTTTTCAAGAGAAACATACTTCTGAATGAGGTCTTTCAGGAGTTTTTTCTGGAGGGCATCATCTTCCCTTCGGGCAATCAGATCGAGATATTCCCCGATCAATTTGTTCAAAAGTTGTTTGTCTGCCGGTCCTTCCTTGTAGAGGTTTATCAGGGATGAAATGTTCAATATCAGCCCCTTCCTTTACCTTCCATTTTCGGCACGAGCCAACGGGATCGTACCATAGTTCCTGAATTAACCCTATCAGAAACAGGTGACTTCTGCAACGATGTTCAGCTCTTTTTTGTTGTTCTGTGATCCAGGACCTTGAACCGCCGCTTCTCTTGACAGTCGTCCTGTAGCCATGTATGTTATATCTTTACCGAATCGCAGAAAAATGGAGGAAAAAACCTTTTATGCCCTATGACGCGACGAAGATGGCGGACTGGCAGATATCAGAGGCCGCAGAAGAGAAAATGAAGACGATCCGGCAGCTCCGCGAAGAGATGGGCCTCGGTGAACACGAGGTCATCCCCTACGGGAAGATGGGCCGTTTCAACTACGCCGCCATCATGGAGCGCCTGAAAGACAAAACCGACGGTAAATATATCGATGTAACGGCCATCACTCCGACGCCGCTTGGTGAAGGCAAGACAACGACGACCATTGGTCTTCTTGAAGGCCTCGGCAAGAGGGGAAAGAATGTCGGCGGGGCCATCCGCCAACCGTCGACGGGTCCCACGATGAACGTCAAAGGAAGCGCCGGAGGCGGAGGAAACGCGCAGGTAGTGCCCCTGACGGAATTTTCTCTTGGATTGACGGGGGATATCGACAGGATCATGAACGCCCACAATATTGCCATGGTCGCCCTGACGGCGAGAATGCAGCACGAACGCAACTACGGCGACAGGGAATTGGCGAAGAGGGGACTTAAGCGCCTCGATGTGGACCCCACCAATATACAGATGGGGTGGGTCATAGACTTCTGTGCCCAGGCGCTTCGCAATATTGTTGTCGGCATGGGCGGCAGGATGGACGGTTTCACCATGCAGTCCCATTTCGATATTGGCGTGAGCTCCGAACTGATGGCCATCCTTTCGATCGTCCGCGACCTCAGGGATCTGCGAAGGCGCATAGGTGAGATCACCGTGGCATACAGGAAGAACGGCACCCCCGTGACCACAGAAGACCTCGAAGTGGCGGGGGCCATGTGCGCCATCATGAAGGACACCATCAACCCCACGCTGCTGCAGACGGTCGAGGGCCAGCCGGTCATGGTCCACGCGGGGCCATTCGCGAACATAGCCATAGGCCAGTCGTCGATAATCGCCGACCTGCTGGGCCTCAAACTTTTCGACTATCATGTTACGGAGAGCGGTTTCGGCGCGGACATCGGTTTTGAGAAGTTCTGGAACGTCAAATGCAGATTGAGCGGTCTCAGACCGAATGTCTCTGTCATCACGGCAACGATCAGGGCGCTCAAGATGCACGGCGGCGGCCCGCGCGTGGCACCCGGCATCCCGCTGCCGCAGGAATATACCCGGGAAAACCTCAAACTCCTCGAGGCCGGCATTCCCAATCTGCTCCATCATATCCGGATCGTTAAGCTGTCAGGGATGAAACCGGTTGTGTGCATAAACAAGTTCATTACCGATACGAAAGATGAGATCGCCCTCGTAAGGCGCTTCGCCGAGGCAGAAGGTGCCCGCGTAGCTGTTTCGCAGCAGTGGCTCAAGGGCGGGGAGGGCGCGCTGGAACTCGCCGATGCAGTCATCGATGCATGCAACGAGAATGTTGAATTCAATTATCTCTATCCCCTTGAGATGCCCCTTATGCAGAGGGTTGACATAATCGCCAAGAATGTCTACGGGGCGGACAGCGTGCTTTGGATCCCCGAGGCGGAGGAAAAGGCCAGAAAACTGGAAGCCGATCCGTCAAAAAGCGACTTTTTTACCATGATGGTAAAATCCCACCTGAGCCTGTCCCACAAGCCGGAGATGAAGGGGGTGCCGAAGGGCTGGAGACTTCCCGTTCGTGATGTCCTTGTCTTTACCGGTGCAAAGTTCCTTTGTCCGGTAACCGGCGCTATCAGCCTCATGCCCGGGACAAGCTCCGATCCAGCCTTCCGCCGAATCGATGTGGATGTGGAAACGGGAAAGGTAAAGGGGCTTTTCTAAACTGCGGGTGATAGGTTATGGGTAATAGGTGATGGAGGTTTTCTGGTTTTCCCTATAACCTATTACCCATAACCTATCACCTATCTTTTATGATCTCCCCCGTCTTGACAGAAAACAGGTAGCTCTGGCCGTCTGTTGTTTTCAGGGATATCGTATCCTCTTTGTCATTGAATTTCAGGTCAGACCTCCAGAAAAAGTGGCTCACCGTGTAGCGCAGTTTTAATTCGTCGCGTACAAGATCTTTGATAAAGTATTGCTTGAGATCTTTTCCGTTTTCGTAAAAGGCGAGGGCCAACTGGTCGGTGGATGACGCCCACGGACCCATACGGACAATGTGTTTGCCGTCTGAACTTGGATATACCTCGAACGAATGCCAATAGACGGTCCACAGCGGTTTGGACGATCCGTCGTTCCTGTAGAGCCCTGACTCCTTATAGGTCTTCCTGATGGCCGGGTCCTTTTGTGACCATCTTTCAGGCGGTGCCAGCATGACGAAGACATATTTGCCGTTTTCCGTTTCCTTGATGTAGTCGCGTGGAGGAGCAGGGGTATCGGCGGATGCCGGGATGATGAGGGCAAAGAACATGACAACGATCTGCAGAAGGGCAATGGTCTTTGGAATGGAATTCATGGGGGTTCTCCTTTTCTTGACCGCGACCGGCGGTTTTGGCGGGGCTTCTGTCTTGTGCGTATATATACCGGGCCGCGGAGAATCTGTGCGGCCGCAGGTTGTTACCATTTTTCCCAGTGAATGTTCTCGGGTTTGTACTTGTTCTTTGGTTTGTCCACCCCCGTGGGGTATCCAATGGGAATTACATTTAAAGGAATGATGCTGTCGGGAATGTTCAGCGTTTTCCTCACGTGGCCCATCCGGTCTTTATACGGATATGCGGCGGTCCATGTCGTGCCGAGGCCCAGGGCTTCCGCGGCAAGAAGTATGTTCTCACCGGCCAGGGAGCTGTCAATGACGGCAAATTCCACCATCTTGTCATGGGCCTTTTCCGGTATGGCACAGACGATAATGGCGGCTCCGGCCTTGCCGAGCATCTGCGCGTAAGGTAATCCGTCTTTGAGCGCATCAAGCGTCTTCCTTTCGGTGACGACCACGAAGGACCACGGCTGCCTGCCGACCGCAGTGGGAGCGGCCATTGCCGCTCTCAGGATCTTATCCAGCTTTTCTTTTTCAATGATCTGACCTGTAAAGTTCCGCACGCTTTTGCGGCTGTGGATCACGGTGATGGCATCGGGCGCCGCCGCCTCCTTCTGTGCCATACAATCAGGTGTGATCGCCGCCACCATGACTATCATCATCGCAACGATAAATGCCTTCATATTCTTCATGGCTTGCTCCTTTGAGGTTTTGTTGTAAGGGGTACACCCCATTTTTTGATGATCTTATCGTATGTGCCGTCGGCCATGATGGCTTTCAGTCCTTCGTTGAGCTTTGCCAGGAAATTACCATGCTTTCCTTTCGCGACCGCTACGCCGATGGGAATCTCGAGGAAACCCTTTTCCGGCATCGAGAACTTGCCCGGAAAGGAGCCCCGGGCCAGGACGGCGCCGACCTGGGTATTGAGGGCGGCAGCGTCCGCTTTTCCGTTCAAGACCGCTTCAAGGGTAGCGCTGTAATCTTTTACATCGGTTAACAATTTGATCCCGGGAGAGTTTTTTTTAATATATCCGGCCAATGGCCCTTTCAACGGGGTGGCAATGGTCTTGCTTTCAAGTTCTTTCAGGCTGTTGCAGGGAGGCCCGGGTGATTTTACAAAAAGTGCGCCGCCTGTAATGAGATAGGGATCGCTGAAATCGAAGGTCTTTTTGCGTTCCGCGTTGACCCCGAAAAAGGCCAGACCGTCTGCTGCCCCTTTCAGGACGAGGTCCTGCTCCATGTCCTGATGTTCTCCTTTAAAAACAACCTTAAGGCCGACCCTGGAAAGGGCCTCTGTCAGGATATCTATGGTCAATCCTTCCGACCTGCCGTCCTTAACGGCGGCAAATGGTTCGAATGATTCGATATGGACCAGCCTGAAGGTGTCTTTCTCCTCCGCAGCACCGGCAGTCCGTGGCGATGCACAGTCGAATATGAATATTGAAAGCAGTAATAAACATGGAACTGCCAGTTTGCCGCCGGTCATTCTTTTCATTGCGCCCCCTTTTTTTTGAATATTTATCGATTGGCCATTTTCTAATTTCTTTTTATTTTAATGAATTGTCAAGAGAAACCTCAGCGGGCAGCTTCTGATTGACATAAATCTGACCGGCTGATAACATCGATATCTAATAGGTTATTGATAGGGCCTGTTTTCGATGCATATATATTTTTTCGTCATTCCCGCTTAGGCCGGAATCCAGAGAAAATGAAGGGTTAGAAAGGCCTTTGGATCATTGCATCCAGAGGACACCCGGTCCGGGATGACGGAATTCTGGATTGTATCAAAGGCCTGTAGGGATAAAAAAACAAAAAAAGGGGGACAGTATGGAACTGTTTGAAGCTATGCAGGGAAGGAGGAGTTGCCGTGATTATTTGCCGGAGCCGGTTGGCGAAGAGCTGATCGAGAAGGTCCTGGAGGCTGCCACATGGGCGCCGTCGCCGCTCAACACCCAACCCTGGGAATTCTTTGTTATCACCAGCAAAGAGATCAAAGGCAGGATCTTCGACGAAGCTGAGCGGTGCAGGGTATGGGCCCTTGAGACAAGCGGCTGGAAATGGCTTGATTCATACAAGGTAGATTTCCTGCGGCAGGCTCCTGTGATCATCGCTATTGTGGGGGACCCGAAGAAGACCGGTGTCGACATGTTCATGGAAGAGGGCAATATCGGGTATCAGGCCGCCTGTGCCGCCGCGATACAGAACATGCACCTTGCCGCCCACTCATTCGGCCTGAGTTCGCTATGGTTCACCCTTTTCAACAAGAGCGCGATCAGGGTGATACTCGGGGTCGATGAGGCGAAGACGCCGGTGGCCCTTGTGTGCCTGGGCAAACGGGCGTCCGACATCCGTGAGGTCCCGAGAAAGAGCGTAAAGGATAAAACGACATACCTGCGATGAACCGGATCAAATGATCCGGAATGGGGCAAATCAGCCGGTCTGTCGCCTTTATCGGGTGGCGTCCCAAAAGGGTTTCTCAAGAAATCGCGACAGTGTCTTGCCATATTCCCTGATCATGTCCGCGTTTCGTTGATCCAGGACGTGGATGCGCCTGCCATTGTCCATAACAAGGTTCAGTTCGCAAAAAACTCCGATGTTATCGGTCTGGAGCTTGGAGATGAGCTGGATAGCGTGGATATCAGCTAATCTGGCTAAATTCTGAGGATCGGTCATAAAGATCGATAGGTCGGGCGATCTCCTTCCTTTCCAGAACAGTCCGGTGGTCTTATCAAATACGATCGGCGCCGAAGCAAGATACATCATGGCGATCCCGGCCGATATAATGGCCAGGGCGCCCAGGGAGAGGACGATGGTGCTGAAGGTGAACCCTTCCCGGGACAGAAGGAAGAATGCGGCGATCCCGCCGGTGATGAAGAAGAGGGACACGCCTTTGATCTCAAGTGTCGGCGGGCACTCGCAGCGATGTGCATTCACCTGGGAAAGCCTTCGGGAACGCAGGCTCCCGGAATCCCTTAAAGGCGACCACTGTGTCTTTCTGGCCACCTCGTCGGTGAATTGCCCGGGCCGCGATCGATCCAAATTTGGCCCGCGGTTCTTTGAATGGCGGCTGAAAATGCTGAATATTCCCTGTTCAAACACCTGTGTCTCCTGCCTGCGGTCCCGATCCCGCGATCTGGACGCCGGTGTATCAACGATCTCCTTTGACACTGAATTCCCACTGGCACCAGCTGTCGGAAGGATGGGTGCCGGGGGGACAGTATTTGCAGGCCACCTTTACCCCGGGGTCGATGACGGCTGCCACGTTCCTGAAGCCATGCTCGAACGTGGGCCTGCAGGCGAACACGGCTTTGCCCGATCTGATCCTGGCCTCCTGGGGAGGACAGGAGGTGACGGTGAGCAGGGCCGAATCCCCGTTCTTATCGATCCGGTAGTCACATTTTGCCGCCCAGCTCATGAAATTGACGGCCCTGAGCACCTCATCAAGCCCGGCATTGTCGGGGATGGAAAGAACATCCTTGATCCTTTTCGCCTCGAGCCTTGAAGAGATATCCCACATGTTGATGTCT
>ENA-UOWG01003336-UOWG01003336.1-activated-sludge-metagenome-genome-assembly--contig:-NODE-3336-length-12347-cov-6.194924_pt1 | contig 12347 bp, 9 predicted proteins | sample MGYA00238147_ERZ761563 | MGnify/ENA primary metagenome ERZ761563 (study PRJEB28884, sample SAMN05720216) | anaerobic digester metagenome | isolation source: active sludge of municipal... | reverse complement strand
GCCACCTTCTTCACGACGCCGCGCAGGGTGCCCATGAGGAGGTACTCGGTCTCCGAGAAGTCCTTGAAGTCGACGATGGCCGTGATCTCCTCGTTCGGGGAGATCGCGAGGAGGCCCTTGATGTGGGCGCCGCGGGCCTGGCGGGAGGCTTCGGGGATCTCGTGGGCCTTGAGCCAGTAGGCCTTGCCCTCGCTCGTGATGAAGAGGAGGTAGTCGTGGGTGTTCGCGACGAAGAGCTGCTCGATGTAGTCCTCGTCCATGAGGGTGGCCGAGTTCGAGCCCTTGCCGCCGCGGCCCTGGTTCCGGTAGGCGCTGGCCGCGACGCGCTTCACGAAGCCCTTGTTGGAGATGAGGATGACCATCTCCTCGCGCTTGATGAGGTCCTCGATGTTGATCTGCTCGATCTCGTCGGCGACGATCTCCGTGCGGCGCTTGTCGCCGAAGCGCTTCGCGCTCTCCAGGGTCTCCGACTTCACGAGTGCGAGGAGCTTCGCGTCGCTCGCGAGGAGGTCCTTGAGGTAGGCGATGCGCGCCTCGGTCTCGGCGAGCTCGGCCTCGAGCTTCTCGGTCTCGAGGGAGGTGAGCCTGGCGAGGCGCATGTCGAGGATGGCCTGGGCCTGGATCTCGTCCAGGCCGAAGCGCTCCCGGAGGCGCGACTTGGCGAGGTCGGTGTCCTTCGAGCTCCTGATGATCTGGACGACCTCGTCGATGTTCTTGAGGGCGATGACGAGGCCGCGGAGGATGTGGGCCTTCTCCTCGGCCTTGCGGAGCTCGTAGCGGCTCCTCCTCGTCACGACCTCCACCCGGTGCCGCACGAAGTGGTGGATGAGGTCCTTGAGGCCGAGCTGCTTGGGCCGCCCGTCGACGATCGCCATGTTGATGACGCCGAAGGTGGACTGGAGCGGCGTGTGGGTGAAGAGGCGGTTGAGGACGAGCTTGGGGATGGCCCCCTTCTTGAGCTCGAGGACGATGCGGAGGCCCTCGCGGTCCGACTCGTCCCGTAAGTCGGAGACCCCGTCCAGGATCTTGTCGCGGATGAGGTCGGCGATGCGGGTGATGAGGGTGGTTTTATTTACAGCGTATGGAATCTCGGTGAAGACGATGGACTCGCGGCCGCCCTTCATCGTCTCGATCTGGAACTTGCCGCGGACGACGATCTTGCCCCTGCCGTTCTGGTAGGCTTCCTTGATGCCGCGCCGGCCGAAGATCGTGCCCCCCGTCGGGAAGTCGGGCCCCTTGATGTGGCGCATGAGGCCTTCCACCGTGATCTCGGGATCGTCGATGAAGGCGGCGATGGCCTCGGCGGCCTCCACCAGGTTGTGAGGCGGCATGTTGGTCGCCATGCCGACCGCGATGCCCGAGGAGCCGTTGACGATGAGGTTCGGTATGGCCGAGGGGAGGACGGAGGGCTCTTTCAGGGACTCGTCGTAGTTCGGGACGAAGTCGACGGTGTCCTTGTCCAGGTCGGCGAGCATCTCCTCGCCGGGCTTGGAGAGCTTGGCCTCCGTGTAGCGGGAGGCCGCGGGCGGGTCGCCGTCGATGGAGCCGAAGTTGCCCTGGCCGTGGACCAGGGGGTAGCGGAGGGAGAAGTCCTGGGCCATGCGGACCAGGGCGTCGTAGAGGGAGAGGTCGCCGTGGGGGTGGTACTTACCCATGGCGTCGCCCGTGATGCGGGCGCTCTTCTTCGTCGCGGCGTTGTTCCTGAGGCCCAGCTCGTCCATCGCGAAGAGGAGGCGGCGGTGGACGGGCTTGAGGCCGTCCCGGACGTCGGGCAGGGCCCGCGCCACGATGACGGACATCGCGTAGTTGAGGTAGGCGGTCTTGACCTCGTCCTCGACGGAGACGTTGAAAACCTTGCCGATTAGCTCTGCCATGCTGCGCTTTCCTTACACGTCGAGGTTCGAGACGTAGACGGCGTTCTCTTCGATGAACTGGCGCCGGGGCTCGACCTGCTCGCCCATGAGGGTCGTGAAGACGCTCTCCGCCTGGACGGCGTCCTCCATGGAGATCCTGACGATGTTGCGGGTGGCGGGGTTCATCGTCGTCTCCCAGAGCTGCTCGGGGTTCATCTCGCCGAGGCCCTTGTAGCGCTGGATCGCCACCTTGTCGGGGTCCTTGCCGGAGGCGGCCAGGATCTTGTCCTTCTCCGCGTCGTCGTAGGCGTAGTGGATCTGCTTGTCGAAGGCGATCTTGTAGAGGGGGGGCATGGCCAGGTAGACATGGCCCTTCTCCAGGAGCTCGGTCATGTAGCGGTAGAAGAAGGTGAGGAGGAGGGTCCTGATGTGGGAGCCGTCGACGTCCGCATCGGCCATGACGATGACCTTGTGGTAGCGGAGCTTCGAAAGGTCGAACTCGGGGCCCAGGCCCGTGCCCAGGCTCTGGATGATGGGCTGGAGCTTGTCGTTGCCGATGACCTTGTCGATGCGGGTCTTCTCGACGTTGAGCATCTTGCCCCAGAGGGGGAGGATGGCCTGGATGGTCCGGTCGCGGCCCATCTTGGCCGAGCCGCCGGCGGAGTCGCCCTCCACGATGAAGACCTCGCACTTGGAGGGGTCCTTCTCCTGGCAGTCGGCGAGCTTTCCGGGCAGGCCCGAGCTCTCCAGGGCCGACTTGCGGCGGGTGAGCTCCCTGGCCTGGCGGGCGGCGATGCGGGCCTTCGCGGCCAGGACCGACTTGTCCAGGATCGCGGCGATGACCTCGGGATAGCGCTCGAAGTAGAGCTCGAGCTGGTCGGTGCAGAAGCCGTCGACGATGCCCTTCACCTCGGAGTTGCCCAGCTTGCCCTTGGTCTGGCCCTCGAACTGGGGGTCCATGACCTTGACGGAGAGGACGGCCGTGAGGCCCTCGCGCACGTCGTCGGAGGAGAGGGTCTCGTCCACCTTCTTCGCGAACTTGGACTTCTTGAAGAACTCGTTGATCGTCTTCGTGAGGGCGCTCTTGAAGCCCACGAGGTGGGTGCCGCCCTCCCGGGTGTTGATGCCGTTGACGAAGGCGAACATGGTCTCGTTGAAGCCGTCGTTGTACTGGAGGCCGACCTCGATCTCCACGTCGTCCCGGGCGCCCAGGAAGTAGACGGGCTCCTTGTGGACGACCGTCTTGTTCTTGTTGAGGTGCTCGACGAACTCCCTGAGGCCGCCCTCGAACTTGAACTCGGCGGTGCGGGGGGTGGAGAGGCGCTCGTCGGTGAGGACGATGCGGACGCCCTTGTTGAGGAAGGCGAGCTCGCGGAGCCGGTTCGAGAGGACGTCGAAGGAGTAGACGGTCTCCTCGAAGATGGTCTCGTCGGCGGAGAAGCGGATGATCGTGCCCCGGCGGTCGGTGGGGCCGAGGACCTTCACGGGCTCCTCGGGGACGCCGCAGCGGTACTTCTGGTAGTGGAGCTTGCCGTCGATGTGGACGAAGGCCTCCATCCAGGAGGAGAGGGCGTTGACGCAGGAGACGCCGACGCCGTGGAGGCCGCCCGAGACCTTGTAGTTCTGCTTGTCGAACTTGCCGCCGGCGTGGAGGCGGGTCAGGACGAGCTCGAGGGCGGAGATGCCCTCCTCCGCGTGGATGCCGACCGGGATGCCTCGGCCGTTGTCCTCCACCCGGACGACGTCGTTCTTCTCCAGGACGACGACGACGTCGGTGCAGTAGCCGGCCAGGGCCTCGTCTATCGAGTTGTCGACCACCTCGTAGACGAGGTGGTGCAGGCCGTCGATGCCCGTGGAGCCGATGTACATGCCGGGGCGCTTGCGGACGGCTTCGAGCCCCTTGAGGACCTGGATGCTTTGCGCCGAATAGGTTGAATCCATGACCGATCCAATGTGGAGGATTGTGGCCGGAAAGGGCCGGAGGGGCCCCCGGGAAGGGACCCGGGCCTGTGCCCTCAAGGCGGCGAAGGCCGCCTTTTTTCCTTGTTGGAGGGAAAATCCGCTTGCCGACTACGGCATTGGGAGTATACTCGGAACCATCGCGAAAGTAAAGAAGAGGCCCCCTGGAGGGGCGAGGAGGGAAGGCTCGGCGCCGGTTGTGGATAACTTGTGCCTTTTTCCCCAATGCCTTGTCGCGTAATCAATAACAGCGTATCGATCCAAGACCCACGCGGGACGCCATGTCGATGCTGAATTGTAAACCATTCTCCTAAAACCACTTACGTACATCTACTACATGCAAATTTGGTATCGCCGGGGAATTTTGGAGAAAAATTCCCTTTACCCGGGTAATTTCAATTTCCCGGGCTTCTTGATACTCTGTGGATAACTTGTGTATATATGACAAACCGAAAGGAAAGTGTCATGGGCGACTGGAACTATAGCGTCTTCTGGGACGAGGCCATGAACCAGGTCCGCGAAGAGCTCGGCGAGACCGAGTTCGCGATGTGGTTCAACATAGACTACGACTCATCCACGGAGGGGGCCATCAAGGTCCGGGTGCCCTCGAGCTTCTACCGCGACCAGCTCGTCCGCCAGTACCAGCGCCTCATAGAGAGGAAGCTCTTCGAGCTCATCGGGAAGCCCCTGGCCCTTGACTTCGTGGTCGTGAAGCCCGGCCAGGCGGAAACCCAGCCGAGCGCGATGGCCCCCAAGGGCCCCTCCTCGGCCTCCGCCGCCTCTGCGGCTTCCGTCGCCCCCGCTGTCTCTGCGGACCCGGCGCAGGTCGCCTCACCGGCCGAGGGAAACCAAGCCGAGGCGGGCGGAACCGGCCACGGCGGCCACCGTGGCGCCCGCGTCGTCTCCGCGGAGGCCCCGGCCCAGGCCAGGGACAGGGGCAAGCACCACCTCCTCCGCCTGGACTACAACTTCGAGAATTTCGTCATCGGCGAGAACAACTCCTTCGCGGCCAACGCCGCCCTCGCCATAGCCAAGAACCCCGGCACCTCCTACAACCCCTTCCTCATCTACGGCGGTGTAGGCCTGGGGAAGACCCACCTCATGCAGTCGATCGGCAACAGGGTCTGGCAGACGGACGCGAAGGCCAAGGTGATCTGCATCACGGCGGAGGAGTTCACGAACGAGTTCATCCAGTCGATCCAGGAACGGACGACCCAGGCCTTCAAGAACAAGTACCGCTTCGTCGACGTCCTCCTCATCGACGACATCCACTTCCTCCAGAACAAGCTCGGCAGCCAGGAGGAGCTCTTCCACACCTTCAACGCCCTCTACGACGGGAACAAGCAGATGGTCTTCACCTGCGACCGCCCGGTCTCCGAGCTCAAGAACCTCTCGGACCGCCTCAGGAGCCGCTTCGAGCGAGGCCTGAACGTGGACCTCCAGCCACCCAATTTCGAGACCAGGGCCGCCATATTGAAGAAGAAGGTCGAGGCGGGGCGGGTCCGGGTGCCCGACGAGGTCATCGAGATCATCGCGAAGAACATCTCCACGAACGTCAGGGACCTGGAGGCGGCCCTCACGAAGCTCGTCGCCTACGCCGAGCTCGTCCGCAAAGACATCACCCTGGAGATAGCCCAGCACCAGCTCAAGGACGTCTTCAGCCAGTCCAAGCACGGCAACGTGACGATCGACAACATCCTCAGGGTCGTCGCCGACAAGTACCAGCTTTCCTACAGCGACCTCAAGGGCAAGAAGAGGACGAAGAACATCGTCTTCCCGCGCCAGGTCGCCATGTACATAGCCCGCGACATCACGGAGTACTCGACGACCGAGCTCGGCTTCGAGTTCGGCGGCAGGGACCACACGACGGTGATGCACGCCTGCCAGAAGATAGAGGAGAGGCTCAAGCTGGATCCGAACCTGGAGTCGACCATCCAGGCCCTGGTCCGCTCGATCAAGGAATACAGCGCGAAGGTCTAGGACTTGCCCCTCGGATCCTGGGGAAAAGCCTGGGGGCGGACTGTATAAGTAGAGGCCCTGTGGATATGTGGACGTCGCAGCGCAGGTATCGTCTACTTATCCACAGGGGCTAAGATGCTTTCAGGAAAAGCTTTAGTCCTTGAATTCACATTCGGGTCCTCCTTATTACTACTACTGCTACATTTAAAACAAACCAATAAGAATAAGAGGAGGGGACAGCCAGGGGATTTCGTCCTCTTGGCTCCCATCCCTATGACGCCCGCGCCGCCTTTCTCCGCTTGAATCCGCTCGAAAGTTGGCGTATTTTCTGCTACACTGAGCAGCCAGGGGGTAGCCCATGAAGTTCACCTGCGAAAAAAACGCCTTCGCCCGCGAGATCTCCTTCGCCCAGGAGATCATCGCCTCCAAGAACGCGCTCTCCATCATGTCCAACGTCCTCCTCGAGGCCTCCGAGGGTTCCCTCTCCCTCAAGGCCACGGACATCAAGGTGAGCTTCGAGACCGCCATCCCCGTCGACACGGTCGAATCGGGCTCGGTGACCGTCTTCTGCGACAAGCTCTCGGGCATCCTCTCCTCCATCCCCGAAGGCGACATCGAGGTGGACCAGGACGACCAGAAGGTCGTCGTGAAGCCCACCTTCAAGAAGGTCCGCTTCCAGCTCAAGACCATCTCCAGCGAGAAGTTCCCCGAGCTGCCCGAAGCCCCCGACGAAGCCTTCTTCGCCCTGCCCGCGCGCGACCTCAAGGACATGATCGCCCAGGTCGTCTTCGCCGTCTCCAACGACGAGACCCGCTATTTCATGAACGGCGTCTACCTGGAGAAGGTCGAGGGAGGCCTCGTGATGGTGGCGACCGACGGCCGGCGCCTTGCCTTCGCCAAGAAGGCCTTCGACTCCCCCATCCCCGACTTCAAGGGCGTCATCGTGCCCCCGAAGGTCCTGTCCCTCATCGCCAAGCGCGCCCCCGACGAGGGCCTGGTCGCCCTGGCCGTCACCGACAAGAACATCTTCGTCCGCTTCGGCTCCTACCGGATCTCCTCCGTCCTCATCGAGGGCCAGTTCCCGAACTACCAGAAGGTCATCCCCGAGAGCCAGAAGACCTCCGTCCTCCTGAAGCGCAGCGACCTCCTCGAGGCCCTGAAGCGCGTCTCCATCTTCGTCGAGCAGAAGTCCTGCAGGACCTTCTTCAGCCTCTCGGGCGGCCTCCTCGTCCTCTCCTCGGAGGAGAGCGAGATCGGCACCGCCCGCGAGGAGATACCCTGCCGCTACGACGGCCCCGACCTCACGATCGCCCTCAACTACAAGTACGTCGAGGATCCCCTGAAGCAGATCGGCTCCGAGAACATCGTCCTCGAGTTCACGGAGCCCAACCGCGCCATCACCCTGGCCGCCGATCCCAAGGGGGACTTCTTCCACATCGTGATGCCGATGCAGCTCGAGTAGGGCCTTCCGGCTCTAGTCGGTTCCTGCCGGCGCCACGCGAGGCCCCGCCCCTGACCGGGCGGGGTTTTTCTTGAACGGGGGACAGCTTGCCCTTCCTGAGCCTGCGCCTAGCTTCGTTCCGCAACCTCGAGGACGCGACCCTGCCCATCGCCGCCGACCGGGTCTTCCTGGTCGGCGAGAACGGCCAGGGCAAGACCAACTTCCTCGAGGCCCTGTATTACCTCTCCTACGGCTCCTCCTTCCGCGGTTCGGTCGACGCCGAAGCGCCGCGCCGCGGCTCCGAGGGCTTCCTCCTGGAGGCGGCGACGAGGACCGACCTGGCCGAGGACAGCCTCCCTCCCGAGGAGATCCGCGTCGCCTGGACCGGCAAGGCCAAGGACATCCGCCGCGAGGGCAAGCCCCTCAAGGACAGGAAGGAGCTCGTCGAGCGGAATCCCGCCGTCGTCTTCTGCCACGAGGACTTCTCCTTCGCCGCGGGCGAGCCGGAGCGGAGGAGGTTCTTCTTCGACCAGACGGCCGGCCTCGTGTCCGCCGCCTACATCGACGCCTTGCGCGACTACAAGCGGATCCTCAAGCAACGGAACGCGGCCCTCAAGGAGGGGCGGCTCTCCATCCTCGACCTCCTGGACGAGCAGCTCGCCGGGCGGGGCCTCGAGCTCATGGAAGCGAGGTCGCGCGTCTCCGGCGACTTCGACGGCCGCATAGCCCTCCTCTACGAGAGGGTCTCCCTCCTCGGGGTCGAGGTGCGGCTGCGCTACAGGCCGAGCTGGCCGGCCGACGCCGACCGGGAGGCCGTCGTCGAGCGCCTGGCCGCGAGGCGGAGCGACGAGCTCGCCCTGGGGACGAGCCTCTCGGGGCCGCACCGCGACCGCTACCTTTTCCTGGCCGAAGGGCGGGACTTCACCGCGACTGCCTCCACGGGCCAGCAGCGCCTCCTCTCCCTGGCCTTGAGGACGGCCCAGGCCGACTATTTCACCTCGCAGACGGGCCGCCGGCCCGTCCTCCTCCTCGACGACGTCCTTCTGGAGCTCGACCCGGGGAAGCGCAAGCGCTTCCTAGAGTCCCTGCCCGAGGCCTCCCAGGCCTTCTTCACCTTCCTTCCGGGCGAGCCCTGGGAGGGCTACCGCGGCCCGGAGACGATCGTGTATCGTGTGGAGCATGGACGATTCGAGGATTAAGGACGCGGGGGCCCTCCTCTCGGCCTTCTTCGACGAGGAGAAGCTCAGGCGGGGCGGCCTCTACGCCGACTTCTTCACGAGCTGGAAGTACCTGGTCGGAGACCGCCTCGCGGCCCACTCCCGCGTCGCCGACGTGGACAAGGGCGTCCTCATCGTCGAGGCCGAGCACCCTGGCTGGATCCAGCTCCTCCAGTTCCGCCAGTCCGAGATCCTCGCGGGCGTGGCCGCCCGTTTCCCGGAGCTGGCCCTGCGGAGCGTCGTCTTCAGGCTCGGCAAGGGGAAGGGCCTCCCCGGCGGGTCGGCCGAAGGCGGGAGCGGCGCCGCCGCGCCGCGGCCGGGGCCCTTCGGGCCCGAGGGCCGCGACCTCATAGCCGCCGAGCTCGCCGCCGAGGCCGCGCGCGAGGCGGAAGCCGCGGGGCCGGCCCCGCAGGGCGGCTCCGACGCCGCGGGCCGGAACGGCGAGGCGGGGGCGGAAACCGCCCCTCCCTCCCTGGAGGACATAGCCGATCCCGGCCTCAGGGAGCTCCTTTCGGGCCTCAAGAGCGCCATCGAGGGGGGAAGGCTCGCGGACCGGCCGGGCGGCCAGGGGCTTTCCGCCGACGAGCCCGCGTCCTAGGAAACATCCCTCAAAGCGGCGTTGACGAAGGCGGGGAAAAAATTTATACTCCCCCGGCCTACGCATCGAACCGACCGGAGCCGGCAAGGCGCTGCCCGCGGCCCCGTCAGCCATATACCGAAGGAGCTTTGGATCATGAAACGCACCTACCAGCCCTCCAAGACCCGCCGCGTCCGCAAGTTCGGCTTCCGCGCCCGCATGGCCACCAAGGGCGGACGCCTGGTCCTCAAGCGCCGCCGCGCCAAGGGCCGCCTCCACCTGACCGCCTCCGACGAGGGCAAGAAGTACTAAGGCCGCCCTCAAGCGGGCGGAGGCCTGAAGATCGCCGGCCTGGGCTTTTCCAAAGCGGAGCGGATCCGGACGCGGTCCGAGATCGACAAGGTGTTCAAGGGAGGCAGCCGCTTTTCCTTGAAGGGGATGCGGCTCCACCGCCTCCCCAATTCCCTGGAGATCTCGCGGGTCGTCTTCGTGACTGTCCGCTCCTATCCCGGAGCAGTCGAGCGCAACCGCGCGCGGCGCGTGCTCCGGGAGTGCTGGCGACTCTCCAAGGGCTCGCTCAGGCCGGGCTTTGACGTGGTCGTCGTCCTCTATCCGGGGAACGACGACTACGAAGCCCGCCGCGAGCAGCTCTGGCGGCTTCTCCGGCAGGCGGGCCTCCTCGTCGAGACCACATGAAGCGGCTCCTCGCCCTTCCCCTCCTCTTTCTCATCAAATTCTATAGGGTGGCGATCTCTCCCTTGAAGCCGCCCTCGTGCCGTTTCTATCCCACCTGCTCCGCCTATGCCTACGAGGCCATAACCAAATACGGACCCTTCAAGGGGCTTTGGCTCGCGATAAAGCGCCTTCTCCGCTGTCATCCAATGAATCCGGGAGGCTTTGACCCAGTACCATGAGCGACTTCAACAACACCGACAAGGGCGGCGACAAGAGGACACTCCTCGCCGTCATCCTCTCCGTCATCGTCATCACCGCCGGCTTCGCCATCCAGGGAGCCCTCTTCCCCTCGGCCAAGGCTCCCGCGCAGGCCCCCGCCCCCGTCGCCGCGCCCGCGGCGGACACGGCCGCCCCCTCGGCGCCCGCCTCCGGCATCCGCGCGGCCGGCGAGTCCGCCCCGGCCCAGGCCCCCGCGACGCCCGCCGTCTCCGCGGAGACCCAGGCCCTGGCCGCGGCCCAGGCCGCCGCCGCCCCCTCCTCGGAGCGGAGCTACACGATCTCCACGGACCTGGTCGAGGCCGTCTTCACGAACAAGGGCGGCGACCTCGTCTCCCTCAAGCTGAAGAAGCACAAGGACAAGGCCGGCGCCGTCGACCTCCTCCTGGCCGGCGCGGGCAAGGCCGAGGGCCTCTCCGTCGCCTTCGGCGGCCCCGACGCCGCCCCGGTGGACGCGCTCATGAACGCGCGGATGATCGACGACAAGACCATCGAGTTCTCGCGGAGCTTCCTGGCCGACGTCCCCGGCAAGGCCGAGCCCGTCGCCTTCACCTACAAGAAGGCCTTCGCCTTCCGCGACGGCGAGTACCTCTTCGGCATGGCCGTCTCCCTCGAGAATTCGCTGAACGAGTACCTGCCCCTGGACCAGGGCGGCTACGCCTACACCGTCAAGTTCGGACCCCAGATCGGGCCCGAGTACAACCCCAAGTCCAAGAACTCCGACTACCGCAGGATCGTGAGCCTGGTCGAGGGCAAGCGCCGCCAGGAGAAGCCCAAGACCGGCGTCTGGAGCCCCAAGGACCAGCCGTCCTGGATCGCGACGAGCGGCAAGTACTTCTCCTTCATCGCGATCCCCGAGCTCTCCTCCTACGCGACGACGATCACGAGCGCCAACGACCCCGTCCTGGGCGCGACGAACCGCCTGGCCCTGTCCCGGCCCGCCATCAAGGCCTCCAGGCAGTCGGACAGCTACTACTTCTACTTCGGCCCCAAGACGAGCTCGGAGCTCTCGAAGTACGAGTACGCCGACAAGAACGGCTTCGGCAAGGCCGGACTCGCCCTTGAGAACGCGGCCGACGGCACCGGCATGCTGAGCTGGCTCGAGAAGGCCCTGAAGTTCTCTCTCAAGATCTTCTACGCGGTGATCCCGAACTACGGCGTCGCGATCATCCTCGTCACCCTCCTCGTGAAGATCATCCTCTTCCCCCTCACGAAGAAGGGCTCTCTGGCCTCCGCGCGCATGCAGGAGATCCAGCCGCAGATCCAGGCCATCCAGGCCAAGTACAAGAACAACCCGCAGAAGCTGAACCAGGAGATGGCCGAGGTCTACAAGAAGGAAGGCTACAACCCGATGTCGGGCTGCCTGCCCCTCCTCATCCAGTTCCCCATCTTCATCGCGATGTACAACCTCTTCAACAACCACTTCGACCTGCGCGGCGCCCTCTTCATCCCCGGCTGGATCCCCGACCTCTCGATGCCGGAGACGATCTGGAACTTCGCGCCCTTCAAGCTCCCCCTTCTCGGGTGGAGCGACCTCCGCGCCCTGCCGATCCTCTACCTCGCTAGCCAGCTCGTGTACGGCAAGTTCACGCAGCAGCCGACCCAGGGAGCGGCCGCCGGCCAGATGAAGTTCATGATGTACGGCATGCCCATCATGTTCTTCTTCATGCTCTACGACGTGCCCTCCGGCCTTCTCGTCTACTGGATCGCGTCGAACCTCCTCACCATCGCCCAGCAGGTCGTCATCAACGACCACCTCAAGAAGAGGAAGGCGGCGAAGGCCTAGTTGGAACCGGCCCGGCCCTCCTCCCGCGCGGGAGGCGGCCGGCGCCGCCCGCCAGAGCCCGCCTTCCCCGGGAAGGCCGGCTCTGGCGGGCCTTAGTGCGACATCCCTCTCTGTAGGAGAAAAGATATGGTGTATGAATTCGAAGGGAGGACCGAGAAGGAGGCGATCGACGCGGCCGCCAAGGAGCTCGGCCTGGAGCGCGACGGCTTCGACGTCGAGATCCTCGAGTCCCAGTCCGGCGGCCTCTTCAAGAAGGGCAAGGTCCGCATCCGCGTCCACTCAGGCGGCGGCGAGCCCGCCCCGGCCCCCCGGCGCCGCGCCCCCGCTCCCGACTCCGCTCCCCGCGCCCCCGCCCCGAGGGCGGAGCGCTCCGAGGAGGCCGCCGCTCCCGCCGAGCCCGCGAACCCCCTGGCCGCCGACGAGTTCGAGGCGAAGATCCTCGAGTTCACGAAGCGCGTCATCGAGGGCATGGGCTACTCCTGCGAGGTCGCCGTCCTCTTCCGCGAGCCGGAGAAGCTGGGCGTGAGGATCGACTCCGAGCACGCCTCCATCATCATCGGGAAGAAGGGCAAGAACCTCGACGCCCTCCAGCTCCTGGTCAACG
>ENA-UOWG01003330-UOWG01003330.1-activated-sludge-metagenome-genome-assembly--contig:-NODE-3330-length-12367-cov-5.003168_pt1 | contig 12367 bp, 11 predicted proteins | sample MGYA00238147_ERZ761563 | MGnify/ENA primary metagenome ERZ761563 (study PRJEB28884, sample SAMN05720216) | anaerobic digester metagenome | isolation source: active sludge of municipal... | reverse complement strand
ATCTATTCTCTAACACACCATCTGGGAATGTCCAATTCCGTCTGAGGCAACACAGGCGTAGTACAGTTCGTTCTCGATGCCCGCAAACCCAGGGCTCATGCTGCGCTTGTTGACGAGGACTGTTTTGGCCTTGTCCACGTCGATGATGGGCAGGATCACGAGCAAAGAGCCTCTTCTGTACAGACGTGCCGCACCCTGCTCAGGATTTGAACTCGGCCACCAGGGCGTTGACGGTAGCCTTGGCGTCGCCGAAGAGCATGCGGGTGTTCTCCTTGAAGAACAGGGGGTTGTCCACGCCGGCGAAGCCCGGCTTGAGGGAGCGCTTCAGGACGATACAGGTGCGGGCGCGGTCCACCTCGATGATCGGCATGCCCCAGAGCGGGCTCTTGGGGTCCTCTTTGGCCGCCGGGTTGACGACGTCGTTGGCGCCGATGACGACCGCCACGTCCACGGTTTCCATCGTCGGATTCACATCCGGCGGCTCGACCAGTTGCTCGTAGGGGACATTGGCCTCGGCCAGCAGGACGTTCATGTGGCCGGGCATCCGGCCGGCCACCGGGTGGATGCAGTAGCGGACCTGGGCCCCGTTCTCTTCGAGCAGGTCCGCCAGCTCGCGCACGCCGTGCTGGGCCTGGGCGGCCGCCATCCCGTAACCGGGCACGATGACCACGTTGCGCGCCGCCTCCAGGAGGAAGTAGGTGTCCTCGGGGCTGATCGGGCTGGCCTCGCCCTGGTACCTGGCGGCCGTGGTCGTCGCCGCGCCGAAACCGCTGAACAGGACGTTCGTCAACGAGCGGTTCATCGCCTTGCACATGATCTGGGTGAGGATGATCCCGGAGGCTCCGACCAGGGCGCCGGAGACGATCAGGACGGTGCTGCCGATGACGAAGCCGGCGGCACAGACCGCCAGGCCGGAATAGCTGTTGAGCAGCGAGATGACCACCGGCATGTCGGCGCCGCCGATGGGAATGGTCGAAAGCACCCCGAGAATCAGGGCCGCGACAATGTCCCCGAGCACCAGGGCATAGGCCAGGTCAAACCCCGTGGCTTCCGGCGGACGCGCCCTCTGGAGCGAGAACCAGACGCCCAGCAGCACGATCGCCGCCAACAGGGCGGCATTGACGATATTCTGTCCTCGGTACAGGATCGGCCGGCCGGGGAGGGTGGCGGAGAGCTTGCCATAGGCCACGAGGCTCCCGGAGAAGGTGACGCCGCCGATCAGGATCGTGAGAAAGATCGCGACCCGCGTGAAGAGGGGAATCGCGCCGGCGACGGCCCAGGCCCCGTGGTATTCCGCCCAGCCGACGAGCATGCTGGCCAGGCCGCCGAAGCCGTTGAGCAGGCCCACCATCTCCGGCATGGCGGTCATCTTCACCAGCCGGGCCGCCAGGACGCCGATCACGGCCCCGACACCCGCGCCGCCCACGAGCCAGACCCAGGGGATCACCGTCATCGCGCTCAACGTGGTCGCCACGGCGATGAACATGCCCAGCGCGGAGACGAGGTTCCCCCGCCGTGCGGTCACCGGCGAGCTCAACATCTTCAGTCCGAACACGAACAGGATGGACGCCAGGATGTACAGCAGCCCTCTGACCAGCACCAGATCCACCTTCTCACCTCCTTAGGAACAGAAGGTAAGAGGGTGAGAACGTAAGAAGGTCGGGACGCCTTCTCACGGTCCTGTCTTCTCACCTTCTCACCTTCTTCGTTTGCAGGGTGCGTACGGGACCCCAAACGCGACCCGTCGCGTTGGGGAACCCTGCCCCGCACCGCCTGGCAGGATCATTTCTTCTTGCTCCGGAACATCCCCAGCATGCGGTCGGTGACGAGATAGCCGCCGACCACGTTGATGGTGGCGAAGGCCACGGCCAGACCCGCCAGGACCGTCACGACGAGCCCGCTGGCCTCGTGGCCCAGGGCCAGCAGCGCCCCCACGAGGGTAATGCCCGAGATGGCGTTCGATCCGGACATCAGCGGCGTGTGCAGTTGCGAGGGGACCCGGCGGATCAGCTCGATGCCCAGGAACATCGCCAGCACGAACACGAAGAACAGCAATGAGATAATGGTCGCATTCAGCTCCATGTGCACCTCAGTTCTGTCGCGAAGTGGAACCTCTGCCGTTTGTAGTACTCCGCCCAGCCGAAAACGCTCGGTTTCGGGTGGCATCGTCAAGCGGAGTCTTCGGAGCTTGGCGATGGCGGATTGCCTGTGCCTTGGACCATCCCCCAGGCCTTCGGCCTTGAGCATGCCACCCGACACGACCGCTTCACACCTCTTCTCTCTGCACTATCTCAGCTTGGACAGGGTCGTCGGGTGCGTACCACGCACGGCCTTGGCCCGCCGGTGGCCTTGTCCCGAGAGTAGGGCGGTGCTATGACTCCCCACGTCAGACTTCGACCTTCTTCCCACTCTTGCCCATCCTCGCCTGGAGCATCGGGTGTACGATCTCGCCCTGATGCGTGACGAGGCAACCCCGGAGGATCTCGTCGTCCCGATTGAGGACCAAGCGTTGGCCGTGCTTGTCCCAGAAGTGCTCCAGGAAGTTGTACAGGTTGTTCGAGAACACCTGGCTGGCCGGGACCGGGACGCGGCGCTGCAATTCGGGCCAGCCGATAATCGTCACGCCCTGGCGCTCGACTTCCCGGCCGAGCTCGGAGGCTTCCACGTTGCCGCCGGTCTCGACGGCCAGATCGACCACGACGCTGCCGGGCTTCATGCCGTCGAGCATCTCGTTGGTCACGAGCACCGGCGACTTGCGGCCGAAGACCCGGGCCGTGGTGATGACGATGTCCGACTGGGCACACTGCCTGGCCATGGCCTGGCGCTGCAGGGCCAGTTGCTCCGGCGTGAGCTCCTTGGCGTAGCCGCCGGCGGTCTGGCCGGTCTCGCCGAGGTCCACGAGCAACGGCTTGGCCCCCAGCGAGCGAATCTGCTCCTGGGCATCGGGACGCACATCGAAGGCGTCCACCCGCGCCCCCAGACGCTTGGCGGTGGCGATGGCCTGCAGGCCGGCCACGCCCACGCCGATGACGAACACCCGGGCCGGGCCGATCGTGCCCGCGGGGGTCATCATCATGGGCAGGATCGTCCGCAGGCGGTGGGCCGCCAGAAGCACCGCGACGTAGCCCGCCAGGTTGGCCTGCGAGCTCAAGGCGTCCATCTTCTGCGCCAGCGTCGTGCGCGGAATCATCTCCAGGCTGATCGTGCTGACCCCCTGGGCCGCCAGCTTCTGCACCAGCTCCGGCTGGTTGAAGACGTCGAGAAAGCTGATGTGGATACAGCCTTTCTTGAGCCGGCCGACCTCCTCAGGGTCCGGCTGATGCAGGCGCAGCACGATGTCCGCCGCGGACAGCAGCGCCCGGCGGTCCGGCGTCACGGTCGCGCCGGCGGCGGCGTAGTCTGCGTCGGAGTACCCGCAGGGATCGCCCAGGCCGGTTTCGACGGTGAGCTGCACCCCCCATTTGGCCAGCTTGGCGGCGTTTTCCGGCACGAGAGCCGTGCGGGTCTCACCCGGATGCCTCTCTCGTGGGACACCAATCTGCATCGCCATACCATCCCCGCCGTAAAACTGCGGCGACCCGTCCAAGGCCGGTGCCTGCGCGGCGCGCAACCGCCGGCGCCCGACAAAGCCGGTCGCACCACCGATCGACGAAACTACGATTGGCTATACGGCGCGGGGTGCCTGCGGTTCATCATCGAAAGCACGGATATCGGGATCCGGCGGATTCATTTGACCTGTAACCGGCGGATTGCTAAAAAGGATACCGGCTGGCGAGATCGGCCGCACCCGCGATCCGGCCAGGCAGGGGTGGGCACGTGCAGACCGCGACATTCATCGTCCTCATGAAGGGAGTCATGGCATGGCAAATACACACGAATCCCCCGAGTCGCCCCGGAATCCTCCCTCCGACACGGACCGGCCGCCGGGTTCGACCGAGGTGCCGCCCGTGGTCGATCGGTTCGGCCCGCTGGGTCGGGAGGCCAACCCGAAGGCCCGCATGTGGGCCATGTTCTGCCATCTGGCGGGCTTTGCGTGGATTCTGCCCATCACGCCCGCGTTCGGCAGTGTCCTCGGCCCGCTGATCCTCTGGCTGATCAAGAAGAACGACTACGCCTTCGTCGATGACCAGGGCCAAGAGGCGGTGAACTTCCAGATCACGATGTTCCTCTACGGGGCCGTCGCGGCGCTGTTGATGTTCCTCTGTGTCGGCTTTGTCCTGCTGCCGGCAGTGGTTGTCCTGGACGTCATCTTCACGGTGATCGCCGCCATCAAGGCCAACGACGGCTACCATTATCGCTATCCCTACCCGCTGATCATCCGGTTCATCAAGTAGATGCCGCGGAGCCTGTCGCTGCCGGGAAAGGAGCCGGAACATGGTCAACGCTGACAAAACCCCCGAGTCGCCCCGCCCCCCGTATGTGGAGACCGGCCACCCGGCCGGCCCGACGACGGTGCCGCCTCCGCCCGAGCCACAGAATCGGGAGATGGATCACGAGGCCCGGATGTGGGGGATGTTCTGCCATCTGGCGGCGCTCGTGGTGCTGATCCTGCCGGTCCTCGGGCTGGTGGTCGGGCCGCTGTTGGTCTGGCTGTCCCAGAGGTACCGGTTCGCCTTCGTGGATGAGCAAGGCAAAGAGGCGGTCAACTTCCAGATCACCATCCTGCTTTACCTGGCGGCCGGCGCGCTTCTCACTCGCCTGGGAGGCATCGGGTACGCCGTCATGGTCATCGCGCTGGCTTTGAGCCTGTTCTTCATGGCGTTCGCCGCCGTCAAAGCCCACCACGGCCATCACTACCGCTATCCCTTCCCGCTGATCATCCGGTTCATCAAGTAGATGCTGCGTTTCGTCACCAAGCTGTGCGTCAGTCTGCTGGTGATCCTGCTGGCCACGCAGATCGGGCGTAAGGCGCCCAGCCTGGCGGGCCTGATCGCCGTCATGCCGCTGACGGGCCTGCTCGTGCTGCTGTGGCTCTATTGGGACCATCCCGGCGACGTTTCCCTCATGACGGACTACTGTCAGGGTGCGTTGCTGGGCATCGTGCCGACGGTCCTGTTCTTCGCCACGGCCCTGGTGTGCTTCCGCCGTCACCTGCCCCTGTGGCTGGTACTGGTGGCGGGCTTCACCGTCTGGCTGCTGGGCGCCTTCGTCCATCAATGGCTCTTACGCAGACCATAATAGCCATCTTATTTCAGGGCGGTGAACTCCGGGTGGCAGCGGCAAGGCCGGAGGCTTGGCTCAGGTCTTGCCGATGGCGGACGGGCCAACCATCGGCAAGCTGGCGCTTGCCGCTGCCACCCGGTGCGCGGCCCGACATGGCAGGTTCCGGGTGGCATCGTCAAGCGGAGCCTGCGGAGCTTGGCGATGGCGGATTCCCTGTGCGAGGGACCATCGCCAAAGCCTGCGGCTTTGACGATGCCACCCGGATTCCAGGCAACGCAGTCACCCCGCAAGACAGGGTCACGCCCACGCCGGAGAGTATTTCACAGCGGCCTTGATTGTTGGCGGGGACTGTTCCATAATGGGGCCCTGATATGGACCGCCATTGGAGTTGCCACATGACAGCCAATACGTTCACCCGTCGTGACTTTCTCAAGACCCTCGGTTGTACCGCCGCGGCCGTGGCCTGGGCCGGCAGCAGGGGACTGGCACAGTCCTCCCAGCGCCCACGGGAGCGGCCCAATATCGTCTTGATCCTGGCGGACGATCTCGGGTACGGGGACCCAACCTGCTACCAGGGGCAGTCGAAGATCCCGACGCCCCGGATGGATCGGCTGGCGGGGGAGGGGATTCGCTTCACGGACGCCCATACGCCGTCGGCGGTCTGCACGCCGACCCGGTACGGCCTGATGACCGGGCGGTACTGCTGGCGGTCGTCCCTGAAGCGGGGCGTCCTGAACGGCTACAGCGATCCGCTCATCGAGAGGGACCGCCTGACCGTGGCTTCCCTGCTCAAGCGGCACGGGTACCACACCGGCTGCGTGGGCAAATGGCACCTGGGCCTGGGTTGGGTGACCACCGACGGAGGCACAGGAGCGAAGGCGGGGAACGTCGAGTGGTCCAGACCGGTGACGGGCGGGCCGCCGGCGGCGGGCTTCGACTACAGTTACATCATCCCGGCGTCGCTCGACATGGACCCGTACTGCTGGCTGGAGAACGGCCGCACGGTGGAGCCGGCGACGGCGCAGACGCCCGGCAGCAAGCGGCGCTGGGACGGCGGCGGCGGGTTCTGGCGGGCCGGACCGATGGCGCCGTCGTTCGATTTCTACCAGGTCCTGCCGACCGTCACAACCAAAGCGGTGGACTTCGTCAAACGCCAGCGGGCGGATCGGCCCTTCTTCCTCTACGTCCCGCTGACGGCGCCGCACACGCCCTGGATGCCGACGGACGAGTTTCGCGGCAAGACCCAGGTGGACTGGTACGGCGATTTCGTCGCCCAGGTGGACTGGGCCGTGGGACAGATCGTCCAGGCAGTGGACGACGCGGGCGGGCGGGACAATACGCTCGTCATCTTCACCTCGGACAACGGCTCGCACTGGCCGGTCGCCCAGATCCAGCAGTTCGGCCATCGCGCGAACGGCCCCTGGCGCGGGCAGAAGTCCGACATCCACGACGCCGGCCATCGCGTGCCGTTCATCTGCCGCTGGCCCGGAAAGATCAAGGCCGGCACGCAGAGCGATCAGACGATCTGCCTGACGGATGTCCTGGCTACGTGCGCCGCGGTCGTCGGGGACACGCTGCCTGCCGACGCCGGCCAGGACAGCTACAGCATCCTGCCGGCGCTGCTCAATCCGAGTCTGGACCAGCCGATCCGCGCGGCCATCGAGCATCATTCCGGCAACGGCCTGTTCGCGATCCGGCAGGGCCCCTGGAAGCTGATTCTGGGCCTCGGCTCCGGCGGTTTCACGGCCCCGGCCCAGGTCAAGCCCAAGCCCGGCGGGCCCCAGGGCCAGCTCTATAACCTGCAGGACGACCCGGGCGAGCAGAAGAACCTGTGGGCCGAGCAGCCCGAGATCGTCGCGCGCCTCACGACGCTGCTCGAACGTTATCAACAACAAGGGTACAGCCGACCGATGGAACGATGAATGTTCACCACCCAGACACAGAGGGTACAGAGTTCTTCTCTTGTCTGCTCTGTGTACTTTGTGTCTCTGTGGTGATTACGAAAGGAGAAAGGCCATATGCCTGCATCGAACTGGACGCGTCGTGACTTTCTGAAGTCTCTGGGCCTGGGGGCCGTGGCTGCGGGTCTGTCCGGCTGCCATGCCACCTCGCAGGGTTCGGCGCCGAGCCCCGCGCGGCCGAACATCATTCTGATCATGTCGGACGACATGGGCTTTTCCGACATCGGCTGCTACGGCAGTGAGATCGACACGCCGAACCTGAACAGCCTGGCGGCCAACGGTCTGCGGTTCACGCAGTTCTATAACACCGCCCGGTGTTGCCCGACGCGGGCCTCGCTGATGACCGGTCTCTATCCGCACCAGGCGGGCGTGGGACACATGATGGAGGATAGCGGCTTCGATTCGTACCGCGGCGACCTGAACCGGCGCTGCGTCACGATCGCCGAGGCGCTCCGTCCGGCGGGCTATCGCACGTACATGACCGGCAAGTGGCACGTGACGCGGTTCACGCCCAAGGATGGCCCCAAGCACAACTGGCCGCTGCAGCGCGGGTACGAGCGGTTCTACGGCACCATCACCGGCGCGGGCAACTTCTTCGATCCCTCGACGCTGTGCCGGGACAACACGTACGTGACACCGCTGAGCGATCCCGAGTACAAACCGGAGGCGTACTACTACACGGACGCCATCAGCGACAACGCCGTCCGGTACATCCGGGAGCACCACGAGCAGACGCCGGACCAGCCCTTCTTCCTCTACATGGCCTTCACCGCGGCCCATTGGCCGATGCACGCGCCCGAGAAGGCCATCGCCAAGTACAAAGGCAAATACGACCAGGGATATGGCCACTACCGGCAGCAGCGTTTTGAGCGACTCAAGCAGATGGGCCTGATCCGCAAGGGCTGGGACCTGAGCCCGCAGGCGGGGGACTGGGAGAAGGTCGAGCACAAGGAGTGGGAGGCCCGCTGCATGGAGGTCTACGCCGCCATGATCGATGTCATGGACCAGGGCATCGGGCGGGTGGTGGCCCAGTTGCAGCAGCAGGGCACGCTCGACAACACGCTGATCTTCTTCCTGCAGGACAACGGCGGCTGCGCCGAGAACATGGGCCGCAACGCCGATGCCAACGAGAAATGGGCTGCGGCTCTCAAGGACCTCAAGCCGATGGCTCCGGACGAGCTGCAACCGAAGCTGGCCCCGCCGATGCAGACCCGCGACGGGCGGATGGTCCGCGGCGGACCGACCGTGATGCCGGGACCGGGCGATACGTACATCGGTTACGGCCAGGATTGGGCCAATGTCTCCAATACGCCGTTCCGCGAGTACAAGCACTGGGTTCACGAAGGCGGTATCTCGACGCCGCTGATCTGTCACTGGCCCGCGGGAATCAAAGCCCACGGCAAGCTCTTCCATGAGCCGGGACATCTCATCGATATCATGGCCACCTGTGTCGATCTCTCCGGGGGCCAGTATCCCACCCAGTTCCAGGGCAACGACATCCAGCCCATGGAAGGCACCAGCCTGGCCCCGGCGTTCCAGGGCCGCTCGCTCGGCGGGCGGACGATCTTCTGGGAACACGAGGGCAACCGGGCCGTCCGCCAGGGCAAGTGGAAACTGGTCGCGAAGCACGCGAGCGACTGGGAGTTGTACGACATCGACGCCGACCGTACGGAGATGCACGACCTGGCCGCGCAGAACCCCCAGAAGGTGCAGGAGTTGAAGGCTTTGCATGAGCAGTGGGCGGCGCGTTGCGGCGTGCAGCCCTGGCCGCTGAAGAAACCCGGACAGAAGCAGGCGGAACAGAAGAAAGCCGGCCCGAAGAAGGCCGGACAAAAGAAAGCGAAACGAGGTTGATATGGAGACAAGATTGAATCGACGTGGATTTCTCAAGACCCTCGGCCTGGCGACCGCGGCGTTGACCATTCCGGCGTGCCGGAGCACGACGGGCGTCTCGGCCGCCGGCAGCAGAAAGCGCCCGCCGAATTTCGTGATCATCTTCATCGACGATATGGGCTACGCCGACGTGGGTTGCTTCGGGGCCACGGGCTACGAGACGCCCAACATCGACCGCATGGCCGCCCAGGGGACGCGGTTCACCGATTTCTACGCGGCCTCGTCCGTGTGCACGCCGTCGCGGGCGGCCCTGATGACGGGCTGTTACCCGCAGCGGGTCGGCCTGCCGCAGGTGCTCGGACCCAACTCCAAGATCGGCATCAGCGACGGCGAGATGACCATCGCGCAGATGCTCAAGCCCCTCGGCTACGCGACCGCGTGCTTCGGCAAGTGGCACCTCGGCCACCTGCCGCAGTTCCTGCCGACGCACCACGGCTTCGACGAGTACTTCGGCCTGCCGTACTCGAACGACATGTGGCCCCGGCACCCGGAGAACCCCAAGGCCTATCCCGATCTGCCGCTGGTCGAGGGCGACCAGGTCGTTGCCCACGATCCGGACCAGACGCAACTGACGACCTGGTACACCGAGCGGGCCGTCCGCTTCATCGAGAAGAACAAAGACCGGCCGTTCTTCCTGTACGTGCCGCACTCGATGGTGCACGTCCCGTTGCACGTGTCGGACAAGTTCAAGGGCAAGTCGAAGCAGGGCCTGTTCGGCGACGTCGTCATGGAAGTCGACTGGTCCGTCGGCCAGATCCTCGACACGCTGCGCCGTCTGAAGCTCGACAAGGACACGATGGTCGTGTTCTGTGCGGACAACGGCCCCTGGCTCAGCTATGGCGACCACGCCGGCTCGGCGCAGCCGCTTCGCGAAGGCAAAGGCACCCCCTTCGACGGTGGCCAGCGCGAGCCCACGATCATGTGGTGGCCGGGCCGGATCCCCGCGGGCAAAGTCTGCCGCGAGCCGGCCACGACGATGGATATGCTCCCGACCATTGCCGGCCGCAGCGGCGCCAAGCTGCCCGCGCACCAGATTGACGGCAAGGACATCTGGCCCCTGGCCAGCGGTCAACCCGGCGCCCAGAGCCCGCACGAGGCCTTCTTCTACTACTCCGGCTGGAACCTCAACGCCGTCCGCAGCGGCCCCTGGAAGCTGCATTTCCCGCACGGCTATCGCACCCTCGGCGGCCGTCCCGGCGGCACCGGCGGCATTCCCGCCAAGTACCAGCAGGCCAAGATCGACCTGGCTCTCTTCAATCTCGAAACCGACGTCGGTGAGCAGCACAATGTCGCCGATCAGCATCCGGACGTGGTCGAGCGCTTGCAGCAGCTTGCCGAGGCGATGCGCCGGGACCTCGGCGACGGCAAGAAGGAAGGCCCCGGCCGTCGCGCGCCCGGCAAGGCGTGATGCCGGGTTTGTAGTGTGCCCGTAAGGGCATCGTAGCATGGGCATCTTGCCCATGAGTGGGTTCCCAAACGCGATCTATCGCGTTTGGGGTCCCAGTCGCAGGGCCATCTTGGCCCTGTCCGCACGGGCGCTCGCGCCCATGCTACGGAACGCCTGACGGCGTCACTACGAACGAGTGGCGTGTAGGCACGGCGTTCGACTATGAGGAGGTCCATAGCCGGGTGGCACGGCCAAACTTGTTTGACCGTGCGCGCTCAGACGTATTCCAGGACCCGGGAGGACATGCTCACGTCCGGGTGGCAGCCTCAAGGCTGAAGGCCTTGGTTTGTAGTGTGCCCGCAAGGGCATATCCGGATAACGCCTGGCGGCGTCACGACAAACAAAGCTGCGCTTGGCGCTGCCACCCGGATCACGAGGCATTGCTTGACACAATTCGAGAGGTAGACATGACTACGCCAATGACGCGACGGAATTTCGTGCGGTGGATGGGGATGGGAGCGGCCGGCTGGGTGGCGGCCCGCGGCGGGTCACTCCGCGCGACGGAAAAACCGGTCCGCAAGCCCAACTTCATCATCATCTTCTGCGATGACATGGGCTACGGCGATCTTGGCTGCTACGGTCATCCGACGATCCGCACGCCCAATATCGACCGCATGGCGACGGAGGGGCAGAAGTGGACCGACTTCTACGTGGGGGCGTCCGTCTGCACGCCCAGCCGGGCGGCCCTGCTGACGGGCCGGTTGCCGATCCGCAGCGGCATGTGCAGCGATGCCCGGCGCGTCCTGTTCCCCAACTCGGCCGGCGGGCTGCCGGCGGGTGAGGTCACGCTCGCCGAGGCCCTCCAGCCGCAGGGCTACGCCACCGGCTGCATCGGTAAATGGCACCTCGGCCACCTGCCCCAATACCTGCCCACAAACAACGGCTTCGACTCCTACTTCGGCGTCCCGTACAGCAATGACATGGACCGCGTCGGCGGCCCGGGCCGGCAGGCGTTCTTCGATCCCAAGGTCGAATACTGGAACGTGCCGCTGATGCGCGACGAGCAGATCGTCGAGCGGCCCGCCGACCAGAACACGCTCACGAAACGCTACACCGAGGAGGCCGTCCGTTTCATCGAGCGCAACAAAGAACGGCCCTTCTTCCTGTACCTGGCGCACACGATGGTGCACGTGCCGCTGTTCGTTTCGGACGACTTCCGCGGCAAGAGCCCGCGTGGCCTGTACGGCGACGCAGTCGAGGAGATCGACTGGAGCGTCGGCCAGGTCCTCGGAACGCTGCGGCGCGAGGGGCTGGCCGAGAACACCTTTGTGGTCTTCACCGCCGACAACGGCCCCTGGCTGGAATACGACCAGCACGGCGGCTCCGCGGGCCTGCTGCGGGAGGGCAAAGGCTGCACCTGCGAAGGCGGCATGCGCGAGCCGTGCATCTTCTGGTGGCCGGGCACGATCCGGCCCGCGGTCGTCCACGACCTCGGCGCAACGATGGACCTGTTGCCGACGATTCTGAAACTGGCAGGGGCTGAAGTGCCCGCGGATCGCGTCCTCGACGGGTTCGACCTGCGCCCGGTCCTGTCCGGCCGGGGCCACAGCCCGCGCGACACTGTCTTCTACTATCGCGGCATGCGGCTCTACGCCGTGCGCAAAGGCCCCTACAAGGTCCACTTCATCACGCAGTCCGCCTACGGCAAGGATAAGCCGGTCGCGCACGACCCGCCGCTGCTCTATCATCTCGGGAACGACCCCGCGGAGAAGTTCGACGTCGCCAAGGACCATCCCGACGTGATCGCCGAGATCCGCCAGGAGGTCGAGCGTCACCGCCGCACCCTCGTCCCCGGTGAGGACCAGCTCGCCAAGACCATCAAGAAGGGGTGAAAGGATCGTCAATCGGTTGCGGTTGCGCGGCTCGCCCGTTTGGAGTTCCGCGTTCACGCGGTCCTGATGCC
>ENA-UOWG01003327-UOWG01003327.1-activated-sludge-metagenome-genome-assembly--contig:-NODE-3327-length-12378-cov-5.551164_pt1 | contig 12378 bp, 8 predicted proteins | sample MGYA00238147_ERZ761563 | MGnify/ENA primary metagenome ERZ761563 (study PRJEB28884, sample SAMN05720216) | anaerobic digester metagenome | isolation source: active sludge of municipal... | reverse complement strand
CTGCGTCCCCTTCCCTTTCAATCCGGAGATCTCCAGCTTTCCGCCTATGAAAGACGCCCTCTCCTTCATACCCAGAATCCCGAAAGACATTTTTCCCGATATCTCTTCAGCGGATATCCCGCATCCGTTGTCTTCCATTAACAATGTTATAATGTCGTTGTCCTTATGTAAAGACACTTCAAATTTTGTCGCACCGGCATGGCGTATAACGTTGGTGGCAGCCTCCTGGAAGATCCTGAAAAGCGCGGTATTGCGTTGTTTGTCGAGTTCGATCGTTCTATCCAGCATTACGCTTGTGGTTATACCGCTCTTTTTTTCAAATGATTGCGCCCCGTGTTCAATAGCTGCGGCAAGTCCGAAATCGTCAAGAATAACGGGCCTTAACTCCGATGACACTTTCTGGACTGTCTTTACGGCCTGTTTCACCATGAAGATCATCGAAGAAACCTTTGCCTGAAATCCCTTTTCTTTTTCCGGTATTCTTTTGCTCAGCCACGAAAGATCCATGTTGATGGTGGTCAGTATCTGTCCAAGCACATCATGAAGCTCCATGGCAATACCCTTACGTTCATTTTCCCTTACTTCCTGAATGTGCGCGGAGAGCATTTTCAGCCGTTCATATGAATTCCGCAATTCTTCCTGGGCCTTTTTCGCCTCCGTCACATCATTAATGATAGCTATGCGAAGGTTCTTGCCGGGAAAATCAAGCTCGTGACCGGTCATTTCAACATCGCGGACATCCCCGTTCTTCCTGATATGTTTACAACTGAGTTTTTTGCCGTTTATCTCCGGATCAGACAAATGGCTGATAAGTCGTGGTATTTCATCGGCCTGAAGAAGCTGGCCCAGCGTCATGGATACAAATTCTTCAAAGGAAAAACCGTATTGTTCGATTGCCGCGAGATTGACATCTATTATTTCAAGCGTGTCAACGTCGAACACGAAAAGCGGCTGCGGGTTTTTTTCAAACATCTCCTGGTAGCGTTTTTCACTGAGACGCAGAGATTCCTGTGCGATCTTCCGCTGCGTTATGTCCCTCCAGGTTCCGCAAAGGAGGGTCCTGTCATTGACAGAGACATGCGTCAAAAAAACATCGACCCAAAAAAGCTTTCCATCGAGGTTTCTGTGGACCCATTCAAACTTGCTTCCACCGGTTTTCAGCACCTCTTTTACAATATCCCGCGCCTTTTCACCGGACAACTGTCCGTCCGGCTGCACCTCGGGTGATATTTCCTCGATGGAAGCCCCGACAAGCTGCTGCCTGTCTGCGGCCCCCATGATTGAAAGGGCCGCCGCATTGCAGTCGATGATCCTGTTCTCGTCAAAGATAACGATCGGTTCAAGGGATCTTTCGAAAAGGAGGCGGAATTTCATGACGGTCACCTGAAAATGGTTACGGTCCAGGCAATATCCTTAAAAACGCTTTTATGGCAATCCCGCTGCATCGGTGTGCTTTTGCGATTATGTTTATTGCGGATGCCGGCCAATATATAACCCCATAAACAACTAATTAAAATATAAAGGCTTTCACTATTATACAGTAATTATCATTTTTTGTTTGAAAATCTTAAATTCAGAGCTTTTATTGCCCGGTTTGTATGATAGAGATAGCGAAGCCCCTTAATTTGTTTAAAAGAAACAGTCGGGGGGGATGACTTTTGTTTCTTTCTTGCTTTGTGAAGCTAACCTTGTTGAATAAATGGCAGTCTTTTGTTGCGTAAGCTTAACAGGGGCTTCGCTATAGGAAGACAATGCGGATTTTGCATATTTTGACCTGTCTATAATCACGTTGTACCATTATATCAGATTGCATCCAAATATATATATGTAATTTATAAATATGGATTATATAGGTTATCTATATATATTTATCCCAACGAAATAAGGTAGGCCCTTAAGTTCACTTTCTTTTTATTCAAGTTCAGCTTGCTCCTGATACTGTTCCTGTGTGTGTCAATAGTTCCAGCCGACACCTTCATGATATCGGCAATCTCCTTTGAGGTCTTTCCCGCCTTTATAAGATTGGCCACCTGTATCTCGGTAGGGGTGAAATTGGAATATTTCAGCGACATCTGCTGCAGAAAGGGGGAAAGGATGTCGTTCAGGTTTCTTTCAATGATATCTATATAGGCCGATTGTCCGGAATCCACCCTGCTTTTCTTTATCTTCTCGATGTAAGGAAGCACCAGTTCTTTGATGTTTGAGATCAGTTTTGCTTCAAGCTCTTTTTTATCGTCTTCCCTGTGCTTCAGAAGGACCTTCAATGCCGTATTCGCTTCCTCCAGGAGGTTCGATTCTATCTTCAGTTCAACTTCTCTCTTTTTTAAAGCTTCTTCAGTTACCTTCCGATCGGTTATATCCTTGATGATCATGCACACATAACTGTTGCCGTCGTATTCCATAAAGTTGCATGTGATCTCAACGGGAAACAGCTTTCCGCTCCTGGACTTGAATATCGATTCCACGCTCATCGATCCGAGCTGCCTGATATGGTCCAGATTGTTTGTCCAGGTTTCCTCAGGATTGTTCATATCAATGTCGAAAATATTGACGCAGCCCAATTCCTGCCTCGTATATTCCAGGAACCGGCAAATCTCATCGTTGCCATACAGAATGTCTCCTTTTTCGCCTATCCAGAGAACACCCACAGCAGCCCTGTCAACGGCAAACTGGGTGAACTTCAGGGCCGCCTCTGATTTCTTCATTTCCGTTATGTCGTTCGCGAGAAAGATTCTGTAATTTTTACCTGAAAACTGAAGGGGGTGCCCTGTGATCTCTACCTCGATCACCGTCCCGTCCTTTTTCTTGTGCCTCCATAGTCCTTTTTCCTGGGATGGGTCAGGTTTTGACAGGTGTGCAAGAAGAGATGGGACGTCTTTGTCGGGTTTCAGGTCGGCCACTTTCATGCCAAGAAGCTCTTCACGTGAGTAACCGTAATTGCTTACCGCCGAAGGGTTCACGTCCACTATGTTCAATGTATCGAAATCATACACGAAAGTAGGGAACGGTATATTATCGAACATGTTCCTGTAGCGCTCCTCGCTGTTTTTGAGCTCGATCTCCGCTTTTTTTCGTTCCGTTATATCATGCCAGAAAACATACATCAGGGGCATCGAGCCTACGAAGGAAATGGTGGTCAGCGAAACATCGACCCAGAATTCCTTTCCCTCGATGTTTTTGTGGAGCCATTCAAAACGGTTGTTCCCCTCCCTCTTTGCCTTTTCTATTACCCTTGCTCCCTTTTCCTTCGATGATTGTCCGTCCGGCTGATACTCGGGAGATATTTCAAGGGGATGGAACCTGAGCAGTTCATCTTTTGTCCTGCACCCCATTATCTGCAACGCCGCATCGTTGCAATCTATATATCGCTCACCATCAAAAATGAATATTGGATCAACAGATTTTTCATAGAGAAGCTGCAGCTTACCTTTATTTTCTTCAACGGCCTGCTGGGCCATGGTCAGCCGGGTAAAATCCTCGTATGCAATAAGTATCTCACCTGTATCAAGCTGAACAGGCATAAAGTTGATGACCTTCGTGGCACCGCTAATGCATGTTACGGTAAATATCCAGGGTTTTTTCTCCCCTGGCTTGAATAGCCCGAAATCTCTGAACCAGACCTCTTTTACCTTGTTCCTGTATGCTTCATCGGGATAGGCCTTTTCAAACCATGCCTTTCCGTCTGGTATGTCGGAAAGTTCATAACCGAACATCTCCCTGAATTTCCTGTTTATATACCGGTATCTGCCCTGCGTGTCTATCAGGGAGATACCGACGGGAATGTTCTCGGCAAGCAACCGGAAAACAGAGCCTTTGGCAAATGTGTCTTCAATGTCGCTCATGATTCAAAAGTATAATTCACCATGTTTCGCCAGTAAACATATTTTAGTTTCCTTTCCCATTGATGTTCATGATGATAAAATTCCCCGCCGTTGGACATTCCCGCTTCGATTCTATCACCTCCCTGGTCCGCAGCAAGACCTCCTTTGAAAACATCAAGCGTCTTCTTCAAACCAAGGACATGCCTTACACCATTGAGGAAGGCAATGATATCAAGGTTAACATAAAAAAGGGGCAGGTTGACATCGGGCTTTAACTGTTGTAAGAATAATGCATGATTACCTGGTACAGGGCACGTTTTGCTGCATTCTTCATTATGGTGATCCTCTGTTTCACAATACCGGCGGCGGCTTTTTACACCTCCCTCCAGAAACAGAAGAACATCAAGTATCAGATCGCCCTTCACATCAAGAATGAGAATACTCAACTCGAAGAAAACATATTGAAGGCGATCTCACACACCCTTTACGAGGAATCCAGGGACAATGGCATCGACTACAGGCTTGTTCTCGCCCTTATGAAGATTGAGAGCAATTTCCAGCACGATGCTGTTTCCCCCATGGGCGCACGGGGCCTTCTCCAGATCAAACCATCTCTGGCAAAATTCATGGCCGGAGACATGGGGATAGCATGGAAAGGCAATACGACCATCGACGACCCGAACAACAACATAAAGATAGGCGTCCGTTTCCTTTCGCAGCTCGTGGAGAGCTTCAGCAATATCAATTCTGCGCTCAGGGCATATAACATAGGGCCCGTCCGGATAAAGGAGCTTCCCCGCGAAAAGATGGTTTCACCCGGAGGTTTTCCCGGGCTTGTCCTGGACGAATACAACAAGAATACAGCGGTGCTCCCCGATCCCTGAAAACCCGGTGCGCTTTTCAGTGAATGAACACTCCATAACCATTACATGTCCCGAACATAGCGAGATGAAAGTCCATATCACAGGCAAGGCGGGCTCGTTCATATCCCTGCTCGCGGCCAGCATGGACAAAAAGGTCCTCGTGCTTTACGAAAATGAGGATGAAGCTGATCTTGTCCGCGAAGAGATCTCCTATTACGGGGGCAGGGGTGTTGTCCTCTTTCCCCCCTTTGAAGGCCGTTTCTTTGAAGAAGAGGACAACATCGGGCGCAGCGGTTTCCTTTATCGCCTCGTAAACGAAGAACGCTTTACCGGCCTTTTCCCTGTCGCCTCCATATCCCACCCGCTGCCCGGGCGTGACAGCCTATTGGCCGGCGTAATGACGATAAAGGTCGGCGACACCGTATTTCAGGAAAACGTGCATGACTATCTCGAAAAGAAAGGTTATGAAATGGCCCCTCTCGTTCGCGAGACGGGGCAATATGCCAAACGCGGCAGCATAATAGATATGTTCCCTCCGGCATCCGAAAAACCGGTCAGATGCGAATTTATCGGTGACAGCGTTCTGTCGATAAGGCACTTCGATCCCGTATCCCAAAGATCGGAAAGAGAACTTTCAGGCTGTGAGATCGCTGCTATCCTGAAGGACTCCGGAGATAACTCATCAACAATAATCGACTATCTCGAAGGGTCCGGGATCTTGCTCGTCCACCCTGGTGTTTCATCCCTCCTAAATGGACTGGAAAGCGACGGACCGTCGCAGATCAAGGCCAGATGGGTGCAATTTCTCAAAACGGCCCGGCAAATAGACCATTCCGGGATAGAGGGGCCCATCGAAGGCACATCATTCCGCGCGGTCTCCAATGACGACCTGAGACAGCTCTTTATCCGGAATAGAAACCAGGTATTTCAGGCGATCACAGAAAAATTTCAAAAAGAATGGCTTGATCATCCGTTCGTTTACCTGTTTGCCAATACCCTTCATCAGGCAAAGAGGCTTCAGGACATCTTTGAGAACTACGGCCTCACCCTGCCTGTTCTTCCCGGGATCTCCTATCCTGAAGCGGCAAAGGAATGGGGTATCATCCACGGTCCCATAAGGAGGGGATTCAGGACCGATTCTATAATAGTTCTCACCGAGGACGACATCGCGGGCCCTAAAAAAAGGGTCGTAAAAAAGAAGTGGGACCGCCATGATGAGTTCCTCTCCTCTTTCAAAGACCTCGCAACGGGCGAATGGGTGGTGCACGTCGATCATGGCATTGGTATCTACCAGGGGATCACCCCCCTCACGGTAAACGGGTTCACGAAGGATTTTCTCCTTATAGAATATCAAGACGGCGACAAGCTCTATGTTCCCGTCAACGACCTTCACCTGGTCCAGAAATTCATCGGCAGTGAAAAAATCAAACCCAGAATAGACCGGCTGGGCTCCACCATCTGGCGGAACACAAAAAGAAAGGTCAGGCGACAGATCGAAGACATGGCCGAAGAGCTGCTCGCCATGTACGCCGAAAGAAAAATGGCTGGCGGATACGGTTTCCCGCCGGAGGACGAGCTTTTTCGAGAAATGGAATCACGCTTTGAATTTGAAGAGACTCCGGGACAGGTGCAGGCCATAAACGACGTCCTTGGTGATCTTATGGAATCAAAACCAATGGACAGGCTGGTATGCGGCGACGTAGGTTTCGGTAAGACAGAAGTGGCCATGAGGGCAGCCTTCAAAGTGGTCCTCGATGGAAAGCAGGCGGCGCTCCTGGTGCCGACAACGGTCCTTGCGCAGCAGCACTACAAGACCTTCAGGGAGCGCTTCGCCGATTACCCCATCGTCATCGGGATGCTCAGCAGGTTCAGGACACCGCAGGAGCAGAAAGACACCGCGGAAAGCCTTCGAAAAGGACAGATCGACATCATCATCGGAACTCACAGACTTTTGCAGAAAGATGTCTCCTTCCGTGACCTGGGCCTCATCATCATTGACGAAGAACAGCGCTTCGGCGTCAAACACAAGGAAAAGCTGAAACTCTTCAAAAAGAACGTCGATGTCCTCACGCTCAGCGCCACACCTATCCCGAGGACACTTTACATGGCAACATCGGGCATAAAGGACCTGAGCGTTATAGATACACCTCCGCTTGACAGGCTCGCTGTCAAAACGAGCGTCATAAAGTTCAACGACACCGTGGTATCGAGGGGGATCAGAAAAGAGCTTGACCGGTCCGGGCAGATCTTTTTTGTTCATAACTACATTCATAATATCGGGGTTATTTACGATCATCTTTCGAGGATAGTACCCGATGCGCGCATCGCGGTGGCCCACGGTCAGATGAGCGGCAAAAAGCTGGAAAAGATAATGACGGATTTCATCGAAAAACGCTACGACATACTCCTTTCCACGAATATCATAGAATCCGGCCTTGACATATCGAACGTCAACACCATATTCATCAATAACGCTCACAAAATGGGTCTGGCCGACATATATCAGCTCAGGGGAAGAGTCGGAAGGAGCACGCAGCAGGCATACGCGTACCTGCTTGTTCCGGAGAATGAGCAGCTGACCCGCGATGCCACGACCCGCCTGAAGATCATCGAAGAGCTGACCGATCTGGGCAGCGGTTTTCATATCGCCAACTACGACCTTGAGATACGGGGCGCCGGGAACCTTGTCGGCAAGGAACAGTCGGGGAACGTCAACCTCATCGGCTTTGAACTTTACTGCGATATGCTTGAAAAGACGATGAACAGGCTGAAGGACAGCGAGGCGCCGCAGCGTGAGGAGATCGTCACCGAGATCAACATCCCCGTCAATGCTTTCATACCCGATACATATATCGAAGACCCGACCCAAAAGCTCCTGATGTACAAACGCCTCTCCCGCATCTGCCGCGAAGACGAGGTCAATGACATCGGGGAAGAGATAAAAGACCGCTACGGTGCCCTCCCCGACCCTCTCGTAAACCTTCTCGGGGTAATATCGCTCAAGTCTTTTCTTACAGCGCTCAAGGTCCGCAAGATAGAAAAGAGCGGAAAACAGACAGTTCTGCACATAACCGAAGAAACTCCCCTTGACATGAAAAAGCTTCTCGGTCTGGTTACGGACGGCCATCGGAGGATAAAACTTCTGCCTGACGGAAGAATAGTCATTCAAACGGACCTCAATGAATGGGAACTTATGAATTTCATAAGAAATATATTGATGGAAATCGTTGCACTATGATATAAGTGTTCATCGTGGAACAGTTATTTGTCTGCCGAACGTCAAGCAATACGGACGAATGGCGCTGGTATATAAAACATTTGAAAATGCGAAAAATCGATAAGTGTACGAGGGGTGGCGAATGAAGAATGCTTTAATCGGACTGTGTATGGCGCTTTGCCTTTTCGCTTGTGACAAGAAGGATGAAGGCAAGGTCCTGGTCACAATCAATAACGACAAGATCACCATGACCGAATTCAACAAGGAACTCGACAAGATACCAATGAACATGAAAATGATGGTCGCATCGGAAAGCGGGAAAAAGAACTATCTTGACAGGCTGATCGTCAAAAAGCTCCTTCTCGGCGAGGCCGCAAAGATGAATATTGAGAGCGACAAAGATTTCCAGAACAAGGTGGCCGACCTTAAAGAAGGGCTCATCATAGAAACGCTGCTCAAGAAAAAGCTTTCCAGCGATTCAAAACTGTCCGATGAAGAACTTAAAAAATACTACGAGGCAAACAAGGAAAAATTCAAGAAAGAGCGCGAGATAAACACGCGCCATATTCTCATGAAATCGGAAGAAGAGGCAAAACAGGTAAAAGAGAAGCTGCAGGCCGGAGAGGATTTTACGGAGCTTGCCAAAAAATACTCCATCGACCCCAATGCAAAAGTGACCGGCGGAGAGGTCGGTTTCCATCCCAAGGGAACGCTCCTGCCCGAGTATGAAGCGGCAGCCTTCAAGCTGACCAAGGTCGGTCAGACAAGCGGGATCGTGAAAACCCAGTTCGGTTATCACATCATCCGGCTGGAAGGTGCCAAACCCCCCGCGTATGTTTCTTTCGAAGAAGTGAAAGACTTCATAAAACAGCAGCTCATGCAGGAAAGGCAGAAGGAAGTATTTGAAAAATACATTGAGGACCTGAAGAAGAACGCCAAGATCAATATCAACGAAGCGCTTTTGAAAGACGAAAAACCAGCCGCAGGAGAAAAACCAGGCGCCAAGGACACACCGCCGGCCAAGGAACAGGCTGGACAGAAGACCGATGCGCCGCAAACAAAGGAAACGGTACCAGTAAAAAAATGAAAACGACCACAATCATTATCGCAATCATCACTGCATTGACAACAATGGTCTTTCCGGCCGTGAAAGCACCCGCGGACGTCATTGACCGCGTCATCGCCATTGTAAACGACGATATCATCACCATGAAAGACTTTGAGGCATTTGTAAAGATCGATAAACAAACTGCCTTTACCTCCGTCGGTGAATACCTGAGAAACGAACAGGTAAAAAACAGGCTCGATGTTTTTATCGAGGGAATACTGATCAAACAGCAGGCTAAAAAGCTCAGGGTTGTAGTTACCGACAAGGAAGTGGCGGGCTTCGTTGAAGGCATTAAAAAACAGAACCTCATAACCGACAGCGAGCTTCGCGAACAATTAAGAAAAGACAACGTCACCTACGAACAGTTCCTTGAGGGAATCAAGCTCAATATACTCAGGACCAGGGTGATGATGAGGGTCCTCTCGACAGAGGTCAGCATCACTGAGAACGCCTTGAAAAGCTACTACGACACACACCGGGAAATTTTCCGGGACGAGGACTTTCATCTCCAGCAGATCTTCATCTCCGGTCAGCACAAGGACATAAAGGAACGGGCCGAAAAAGCTTACAGGCAGCTCACATCGGGTACACCTTTCCCTGACGTTGCCCGCAGCATTTCCGATGATCCTTCAGCAAAGCAGGGCGGCGACATAGGCTTCGTTAAAAGAAGTGACCTCCTCCCCACCCTTCGGGATTCCCTTAACAACCTGACCCCAGGGTCTTTTACGCCTGTGATCCCGACACCGTACGGACTGCATATCCTCAAGCTCATCGAGGTGAAGAAATCCGATATCCTGCCCTATGAAATGGTCAAAACCGCAATTAACGAGCGCCTTATAATGGAGGAATCGAACAAACGTTATCGAGATTACCTTGAAAAATTGAAAAAGTCCTCCTACATCGAGGTTAAGATCTGAAAAGAGTTGCAATTTCAATGGGTGACCCCGCCGGCATCGGCGGGGAGATCATCCTGAAAGCCCTGCCGCATATTACAAAAAAAAGCATACCCATTGTCATCGGAGACCTCAAGGTCCTTGAGTCTCTCCGGCATTCGCTTCCTTCCTTGCCCCATTTTTCATTTAAAGGACCGGGGCTCGGCAGACCGGGAGACGCGGAGTTCATCGATCTCGACCTTGCCGGTTCTATACGGCCCGGATTTTCAGATGCCCGCTGCGGTGATGCGTCATACCGGTATATCATTGAAGCCCTGAAGTTTGTCTTTACCGGAGAGGCGGCGGCCATCGTCACCTGCCCTATCAGCAAGGCGTCCCTGAACCTTGCCGGCATTCCCTTCCCCGGCCACACTGAATTGCTCGCCCGCATGGGCAGCGTGGACAGTCATGTCATGATGCTTGCAAATCCTTCCATAAGGGTAAGCCTTGTCACGATCCATATACCTCTCGCCCGGGTGCCTCAGCAGGTGACCTCACAGGGGGTTTTCCATTGCATCCGCACAACCTGGCATTCACTGCGCGACCTCATGCACATCCCGAGGCCTTCCGTCAAAGTCCTTGGCCTCAACCCTCACGCAGGTGAACAGGGCACGATCGGCCTTGAGGAACGGTTGATAGAAGAAGCTGTCAGTCAAGCACAGTCCATGGGCATGGATGTGACCGGTCCCTATCCGGCCGATTCGGTCTTCCACCACATTGACTGCGACGCCTATGTTGCCATGTATCATGACCAGGGGCTCATTCCTGTAAAGACCGTGGACTTCGAAAGGACCGTCAATATCACGCTGGGGCTGCCTTTCGTAAGAACATCTCCCGGTCACGGAACGGGATTCGACATCGCCGGGAAAGGGACCGCAAACCCTTCAAGCTTTATTGAGGCATACAGGACAGCGGAGATGATGGCCGGAGTATGACCCCTTCTACGGATCGGCCACCATCAAAGAAATTCTTGACAACCCCCGAAATTCCATGTTAAAAGTTGACCACTGTAAACAAGGAGAGAAATGAAACACCCTGTTATAAATTCAAAATGGGCTTGGTGGTGGCAGACATTGCTGGTGTGAGACCGTAATTGTCAGGCCATGGACGGTTTCACACCGTCCATGGCCTCAGAGTTCAAAGGCCATGGTTCAAAAGAACCATGGCCTTTTTGTTTGAAAAAAACCATACAGGAGGTTTGTAAAATGAGAAACAAAGCTTTCATATCCCTGCTTTCACTGGCGTTCATACTTGCCGCTTACTGTTTTATGAGCGGCAAGGCCGGTGCTTCACAGACCGTGATCACTCTTAAGTACGCAAATTTCCCTCCCGCCTCCACATTCCCATGTGTACAGATGGAAAGATGGGCAAGGGAAGTGGAAAAAAGGACAGGCGGCAAGGTAAAGGTCAAAACCTTTCCCGGAGGCACCCTTCTGCCTGCAAAAAACATCTTCGATGGAGTTGCTTCCGGCCTTGCCGATATAGGCAACTTTGCCATGAGCTACCAGCCGGGCCGCTTCCCGGTCTCGGAAGCCATCGATCTTCCCTTAAGTTTTAAGAACGCCCGCTCAGCGAGTATGACCCTTTTTGATCTCATCGAAAAATATAAGCCCAAAGAATTCGGCAACGTGAAGGTCATCACCGTTTTTACGTGTCCGCCGGCAGATATAATGACAAGAATGCCCGTAAGGTCGCTCAAGGAGATGAAAGGGATGGAATTGAGGACCTCAGGAACGGGAACAGAGGTGATAAAGCGCATTGGGGCAATTCCTATCGGCATGCCTCAATCCGAGACACCTGAAGCCATCCAGAAAAGCATTGTGAAGGGAAACGTTTCTTCAATGGAGATACTGAAAGACTTTAACTTCGCATCCTACCTTCCTTATACAACGGAAGCAAACCTCTTTGTAGTTTCCTTTGCTGTAGTGATGAACAAGGACAAATGGAATTCCCTCCCCGAGGACGTGAAAAAAGTGATCGACGGACTTTCCCGTGAACATGCCGAATGGACAGGCGCATACGTGGACAACCATGTCAGGGAAGCCCTGGAATGGTCAAAGAAAAAATACAACCACCAGGTAATACGCCTTCCCGAGGTCGACCTGAAAGAGATCGAAAGGCTCACAAGGCCCATGACAGACGATTACATCAAGAAAGTGACATCAAAAGGGCTTCCCGGCGCAGAGATAATAAAAGATATCTACTTCCTGAAACAGAAATACGAGAAAAAATACAAATGACCTGTTGGTCATATGTCAATGGAGGCCTCATGAAATACCTCGAACGGTTGAATACAGTACTGAACGGCTTTTTAATGATAACGGGAGGTGTTGCGGTACTTGCCCTTATGTGCGTCGCCACTGCAAACGTTGTGCTCAGGATCTTCCACGCACCATACAGGGGCGCTTACGAGGTCGTCTCCTTTCTCGGCGCCGTC
>ENA-UOWG01003326-UOWG01003326.1-activated-sludge-metagenome-genome-assembly--contig:-NODE-3326-length-12381-cov-4.206636_pt1 | contig 12381 bp, 14 predicted proteins | sample MGYA00238147_ERZ761563 | MGnify/ENA primary metagenome ERZ761563 (study PRJEB28884, sample SAMN05720216) | anaerobic digester metagenome | isolation source: active sludge of municipal... | reverse complement strand
CGCATAGGGATAGGAATGCACGTCGGCCGGCACCATCGAGGTTCGCTCCATGCCGCCCCAGGCAAACGTATTCTCCGCGTAGTTCCAGATCACGACGCGGTTGGCCTCTTCCTCGCCCGACTCCGGGTAGAAGAACCAGATCTCGGGATAGATGCCGTTCGCCGAGGCGTGGACCTTGTAGGGACCCAGCACCGGGTCCATGCTCGAGAGAATGTCCTCCAGAACGTCGCAGGCGAGCGGCTGGATACCGCCGTTCGCATAGACCTGAAACCCGCCCTTGGAGAGCCAGGCCGCCTTGCCGTCGAACGTGGCAATCGAGTCCGGGTGCATCAGCGCCGTCTCGCCGATCTTGCGGAAGCCGTAGACGAAAGGCTGGCCGACATACTCCGCGAGGAAGATTTCCGAATAGCTGAAGATCAGGATGCCTTCGCGGACCTTCACCCCACGCAGCAAGGGCGTCTTGGAGTCGAGTTCCTGGAAGCCCGCGGTGTTGGTCGTCGAGCCGTAATCCCAATCCGTGTGATCCTCGCGCGAGGACCATGCGACACGGCGGGGTGAGCCACCGTCGCCACCCGAGCCCACGCACATCACGTGCCGCTCGTTCGTCACCACCACGCAGTTGTTGCCCTCCGGCGCGTCGGCAATGACCTCCGGCGGATCGGCCGGGTTGGTGGCGTCGTAGTAGTAGAGCTTGCCGTCCGTGTTGGCGGTAAGGATCACGTCCTCGCCCCAGTTGGCCATGCTCCAATAGGTGTACGGCAGATAGACGACCGAACCGGACTCGCGGGCGTCGCCGTAATCCTCCGCGCCGTACAGACCCATGCCGAAGCCGTCAGCCAGGCCGCCGCCATCCTGCGGGGGCGAGAAGCCTACCGGCGTGATATCCTCGAAATCCCCCTGATCGGCATAGAGCTTGCCGTCGGTGCCGACGAGCATCAGTTCGGTGTTGGCGTTGTCGCGCCACACCAGCATCTTGCGGCCGGGCGTATCGAGGGGCGTGCCGGTCTTGCGCTGCCAGCCGCCAATCGGGCGCATGTGCCCGCCCTGCCAGCGCACGAGGTTCATGTCGTACCAGTTGCCCGGCGAGTCGTATTCCGTGTTGGAGCGAAAGAGGCCGGGAGGAAGCTGGACGGTCACGAGCATCAGAGGCCCCCCGCCTCCAGTCGCGCCTTCACCTCCTGGAAAGCCGCAATCAGCCGGGGCACCATCTTGGAGGCGTCCCACGACTGCATCGTCTCGCCGTTGTGCTCGCCCGTCACGGCCTCGGGCACGATGGCCTGCACCTCATGGGCAAGGATCATGTCGACCGTTCGGCCGGGCTCTGCCGTGAAGTTGCCGCGATAGACCGGGATTTCCGCGAGGCTGGCCAGCGCGTCTGTGAGCGGAGTGAGGTTCTCTTTCAGTCGGTAGTCGGATGAGGTCCCGTAAGTGGTTGCCGATGCGGTGACTGAGATATTCCCGACGACATTGGAACCTTTGTTGAATACCCAGACCTGCCCATCATCGGAACGCCCGCCCGAGAGCACATAAGAGCCGCCGCCCGTATGATACCAGTGCGCCGTGCCGTTTGCCGCCTGTGCCGAGCCCGCCGTCGTATTGCCCGAACCGGGCGTATCCGTCGTGATCTGGCCGACGCGGATGCCCTTGCTGCTCAAGTACAGGTCGCCGGTCATGGTGCCGCCCGCGAGCGGAACACCGCCAAGGGCCGCCAGCGCCGCCGCCGCCGTCGATTGCCCCGTGCCGCCGTTGGCGATGGAGAGGTCCGTGCCCAGCCAATAGCTGTTGTCAATCGCGCTCAGGGTCGCGAGAGAGCCCAACCCTAATGCCGCGCGGGCAAGGGATGCCGTCGTCGCGCCAGTGCCACCATTCGCGACCGCCAGCGTGCCGCCCATGGTGAGCGTGCCGGATGAGGTAACAGGGCCGCCCGCGAAGAAGAGGCCAGTCGTGCCACCCGATGCGTTGACGCTCGTGACGGTGCCGCTGCCGCCCCCGCCGCTCGGCGGTGCGGCCCACGTGCCATCGCCACGCCAGAAAGTCGCGCTGCTGGCGCTGGTGCCGCTATTGAGACGGGCCACGGGAAGGTTGCCGGTAACCGCCGTAGCAAGAGGAATGTTGGTAATCGTGTTGTCGATGCCGCTGATCGTCTTGTTGGTCAGCGTCTGCGTGCCGGTGAGCGTAGCAAGGCTCGTGGGGAAGGTGTTGGTCCCGGACGAGAGATCCTTGTTGGTGAGCGTCTGGGTGCCCGCCAAAGTGGCAAGCACGCCACTTACCGTACCCGTGACATTCAGTGTCTTGCCTGAGCCGACGTTCAATCCAACCGACGTCCCGTTACCGGCTGCGGCAAAGACCGCGTCGACCGCGTCGGCGTTCGCGTTCAGCTTCGCTCCCCACGTGTCGCGGGAAGCGCCGACTTCGACCTTCGTCAGATTGAGATTGCTGGTAAAGCTGTCAGCCAATTTCGGGCGTCCTCTAGTGAACTAGGCGGAAACCCGAGACGGCGAGCCGTGTCCTCGGCGGGGTCATAACCCCTATATAAGCGAGCGCAAATAATACATTACGCAACCACGAAATATCAAGATATCTCCCAGTCTGCAGCCCCCGGCGTCTGCACCGTCCATATCGTCGATGCGCTCGATTGCGGCGACCACACCGCCGCATCCGGGTCCTGCTCCGCCCATCCGTCGTCCACGTAGCCCTCGGTAATCAAGATCACCCCGGACTCCGTCGTCAGGACGAAAACGCCGTCTTCCGTCACCAACCTGCCCATTACTTCACGGCAGGATCGAGTAGGCGCCACGCGCGCAGAACGATCAGGGGCGGGTACATCTTGCCGACGACCGACTTCACGAGCGTAACTTCTTCGGAGGTCAAATCCAGCGGCTCTTTGGCAAGGTGGATTCTCTCCGCCAGAATGCCGCGATCTAGCTTCTTCGCGCCGTCCAGCTTTTCATCCGGGAACGGTTGAATCAACGCGTTCACGGCAGCCATTTTCAATGTCGCCGGAGCAGGCTTTTCCCCGTCGGCCCGTGGGGCCTGAATCGAAGCGCCGTCCATGTCTTTCAGCTCGACCAGAAAATCAATCATGTTCCAAAGCTTCCCATATCACAGAAATCCTGAATGATCGCCTTGACGTGTTCAGCCAGGACAGAGGTTGTCACTATCGCCTATACCTTGGGCTCTTCGGGCTCTTCGGGATCTGCCACTGTCTTCGCTTGCTCTGCCCGCACCTGATCCCGCAGGTTCATGAAAAGCGCGAAACATCTCTCAAGCGGCAGCTTCCCCAGCCCGCTGAGGATCAAGCCGATGCCACTTTCGTCTACCTTCAAATTGAACAATTTTGGTTTCATCAGAGTGTCCTCGGGTTCATCAGAACAAAGACCGATCCACCGTTGTTATAAACGATGTGGCAGTACATCCCCGCAATGATGTCGTTGTTTGCTAGCGTGGTGCTTACACGCTTCACGATCGTTCTCGCGCCCAATCCATTGACGTTGATGGTAGCGGCACCTGTGTTGGCGGTGTTCGCCTTGAAATAGACCACCATGCCGTCGCGGTAACTGGTCGCCGCCGGACTAAGCGTAACCACATAGCTGTCGTTCGCCTGCGCATCGACGCCGAAGTTGAATGCCCCGATCATGGAGACGGCATGAGATGTAATGGCGCCTGTGGTCGTGTCGGGAAGGACAACACTGCCTGCGCTGACTGTCAGAACGCCGTTTCCGCTAGAACCATTACCTCCCGAAACCTGCATGCGAACGTCATAGTCGTTGCTGCTCGACGATGAGTGAAAATCGATGAATGGGTTTACGCTGACCCCGCCAAGCTCAATGAAGCCGATTCCACCGTCACCCAGCAGTGCCTTGCCCCCGGAGAAGGAGGCAGCCCCATCCACTTCAAGAAGACCCGCCTTGATATTCAGCGTGCCTTGTCCCGTCGTACCGTTGCCGCCCGTCGCCTGGATGCGGACATCGTAATCGGACGCAGCAGTCGTCATCATGTCGAAGAAGGGCGCAACGCCATTGGCGCCCATCTCGAATGCGCCATTCGCATCATCTTTAATCGCGACCCGACCGCTCGCAAAGCTGGCCGCGAGCGCAGTGATACGACCATCCGCATCAACACCGAATCCCGGTGACTTAAACGCTTCGTTCACGAATGTAGCGGCGGAAAGATCAATGCCCCAGCCGACCGTGCCGTCGCCGACGCTCAAGACAGTGCTGTCGCCATCAAATGGGAAAAAGTCGGTGTCGGCCGGATAGTCAAATAGAATGCCGGTGCGCCACGTCACTGCAGATGCTGTCTGCTTGTAGGCCCATATCATGGCGTCGACTTCCGAGCCCTGCACGGCGTCAGGTATCCATCCGGACAGTTGAATAATTGACTTGGCGTAGACCGTTGCCCCGTCCTGCACTGAGACGTTGAACTCTGCGGCGCTTAGGTTGAGAAGATTCTCCGCGCCGCTCTCGGCGTGGCCACCTGCACCCAAACCAAAAATCGCGCCCTTGGACGAGGAAACATCCAATCCTGTCCCGCCGTCGCCGGACTGCGCCGTCATGTCAAAATTGCCGGCGCAGTAGTTCCGGTTGCTGCTCCCGCTGTCCATGGCTGCGGTAAGACGACCGTACACCGCTAACGCCTGACGGCCGCCCGAGCCGGCACCAAAATGATGCTCAAAAGTCCAGCCAGTGACGAAGTTCGCACCGGACAACTCTACGTCGTCTTCCGTGATGTCAAAGCGGTTGATATGCAGCGGATTGGAGTACGAGCCCGTCAAAGACTGCGCCGTCGTCATTGTTGGCTGCAACCCGGCTGGCGAACGAACTACCGTTAGCCCTCCAGTAAATTCCGGAGACACCAAAGAAGCAGCACCCAGTGATGCGCGCGCCGCCTCTGCGTCGATCCCCGCAATCAGCACCCGACCAAAGCTAGACAGGTCGGTGAGTTGCGCCGCTGCGTCACCCGTGTAGTACGCCAGTTTATTGGCTTCGGGAACCAGCGCAGAGATCGAGGATACCGCTGGAGAAAGCCCAAAGACGAAGTCGACAACCTGTTGCCCCGTCGCCCTCTGCGTGACGGTACCATCCGTAACCACGGCGAAGAGAGTGCTGGCGCTAACCCCGGCTGCGACCGGCAGCATTGAAATTGGGCTGAGGTCTGCCATCAGCCGAAACTCTGCAGGCGACTATTCAACTGCGTTGAGGAACGCAGGCGACGCTCCCCGGCGAGGGTGAGCGCATCGACGGCCTGTTGCCGGGCGCCAAACCACGTCTGCAGGCGCGCGTCGTCCTTGAGGTACGGGACCGACTCCAGGAGCGCGCCGTAGAGATACAAGTCCGGGTGCGAGGTCAGCAGCCAATTGGAGGTGTTGCTGTCACTCAGCGCCGGGATGCGGCCGTAGTAGATCAGCTCGACATCGACGTTCTCGGCCGGGTCCGCGATCAGCTCGAAGCTGTTGCCGACGATGGTGTAATAGAGGGTCTTCGTGAGACCCTGCGACTTGTAGAGCTTGGCGTCGGTCTGCGCGATGTACGCGAGGTCCGCGTGCGGCGTCGCACTCTCCAGCTTCAGCGAATAGTCCTGCAGGAAGTCGGCCGGGACCGGGATATACTCAGCGTCCGACGTGGCTTCGGCGCGGACCATCATCTGGGGAACGCGCAGTTCGCGGTTCACCTTGGCCTCGTGAAGCTGGACGAAGGTCGCGATCTGCGTCGTGAGGTCTTCGCGGTTGAGGTAGTCCGCGACGGCAGCTTTCAGGGTGGCGTAATCGGTGATCATCAAAGCGTGCCCGGATGCGTGCGAAAATACATGTTGTCCGGGTCATTAAGCCAACGCTTCAGGGCCTTGGAATCGTCCGCGATCCCCTCCTTCTTGAGCCGCGTCCACGTCACAGGATCGATCGAAGCAACCTTCGTGAACTCGCCAAACCGGCGGTTCGCGTCGTTGTTCTGTCGCTTGTTGAAATCCAGGATGGCCGACACATCGCTCTCAGACGTGATCGTCGTCAGCCCGGTCTCATTGTCGAAGTGGTGATAGCTGGCCACTCCGTCAGCGCTGATGTCGAGGAGACGTTTGGTCATGTGAAAGTGGGGCGGGTGTTACCCCGCCCCATCCCCATTAGGCGGTCAGGAGGGAACGGATGGCCGCGAATGCCTTCTGCTGGTTGACGCGGAGACCGCCTTCCCAGATCAGCATGCGGCGCTCGGCGTCGGCGGTCTTGGCCAGCACTTCCGTCTTGTAGGGACGGAGGGCCGACACGGAGGCGTAATCGGGATCGACCAGGTACGCCGTGCCTTCCGGCTGAAAGCGGTTCGGCGTGCAGTAGATCTCGCCGAAGTCCGACACGTAAACGTCGGTTGCTCCAACCACGGTGCCCATGCCCTTCGGCACATCCTTGTAGAGCGTGGCAACGCCCGTGAAGGTGCTGAACACGGTCTTGTTGAAAGGACCGACCATCAGCCAGTTCGGCTTGCCGCCGTTCGTCCACACAGCCTGCGCGGCAGTGTTGAGCAGGGTTTTGGTGAAGGCACGCGCGGTGCCAGCAGCCGCGGCCGTGGTCGGGTAGCCAATCAAGCCACCGCCCGACATGATCGGCTGGGCAAAGCCGCCGCCGTTGCCGTAGCTGTTGGTGATGATCCAGGCGCCGAGAGCCGCCGTCTTGCGGGCGGTCGAGGTGCCACCGGCAACCGCCGCCTGGTCGCTCGTCAGGGTCGCTTCCTGATCGCGCTTCAGTTCCTGGGACTTCTTCGCCAGCTCATAGGACAGAGCGGACTTCACGCCGGCCTGATCGACCGCGCTCATGGTGCCCGAGACCGTGACCAGCTTGCGCATGATCTGGGTGAAGTTGCCGACGCGGGTCGTGGGCGTCAGGGCATCGGTGGTCGTGATGTTATCGCCTTCGAGCTGCGCATTGGTCGTAACCGCCGCCGCCAGTTCGTCGGTCTGCCACTCGTAGTACGTGTTCTTCGCGGCCGGTCCCTTGCCGATGGCGGACAGGAACGGCGTATCGGTCGGGCTGATGTTATAGATGATGTCCGAGAGATCCTCTCGGATGTTCACCACATCGTATTTGGTCTGGGTGTTGGTGACGATTGTCATTTGAAAGCCTCAGATGTTGCTGAATCGCTCGAAAATGGAGGCGGCATCGTTGACGCTTCCGGTTTGGGCGAGACGTTGCTTCGCTTTGGTGGCATCCGAGGTTCGACGCGGCGTGGCGTTCGAGGAACCGACCGGGGCCGCTTTAGGACCCTGGTTGACGACAGGTTTGGGCTTGTTCGCGCCGCCCATCAGCTCGTCGTATTTCATCGCCTTGTACATGGCGACGACGGCCCGATGGTCATAAGCCTGGTTCAGTTCCTCGTCGGTGAAGCCCTGCTTCTTGCCGTAGTCGAGAACCTTGCCCAGACCGTCCTTGCGCTTGCCCTCATCCTTCCATTCGGGGATGGCGTCGAGGAGCTTGCCGCGTTCCTCGACCACCCTCTGCTGGAGGGAGCCCTGCTGTTCCTGTGCCTGAGCGGCCTGTATCCGCGAGTGCTCGAATTGGGCTGCTGCCAGCCGTTCGGCTTGCTTGCGGTAATAGGCTTCCTGCCGGACATATTCGGCGGGATCGGTATGCAGTAGCGTCTCGTCCGGGGGCTGCGGCATCGCCTGTTGAAGCTGTGCCGCCAGCGCCGGGAGGAGTTGCGCGTACTGCGCCCTTTCCCGTGACACCTGCTCACGCTCTGCCGAAATCGCGCGACGCTCTTCCGCCAGAACCTGAGTCTTGCGAGTGTAATCAGCGGTCCGAAGGTATCCCTTCCGGGCCTCCTCTAGCGGGACCTCGACTTCCTTGCCGTCGAGTTCGACGGTGAAAGTCACGGGCGCCGGGGCAGCCTCTTCGGTTGTACCCTCTTCAGCTTGGTCCCCTTCGTCGGCTCCCGATTCGACGGCGTCTTGCGTTGCCGTCTCTTCGGGCGTCTCTGCCTCTTCGGGGGCCGCAGTTTCCTGCGGTACTGCCGGGGCCGGGGTCGCGGGCTGTTCGGTAGCGGTAGACCGCTCGATCAAGCCCTCGAAAGCCGCTGCGGCTCCGGTAATGCCAGTGTCCGGGGACGTGCTGGTATCTGACATGTTAACCTACCTTGTTGCGTGCAGCAAGGCTGCGGTTGTAGGCGTCGAGGTTCTTCCCCTTGCCGAAGACGTTCAAAGCAACCTCCAACAGTTCCAGCGCCTCGTGCATCCTGTAGAGGTGTTCGCGGTCTTCCCGCGCCGCCGGCTTGGTCTCCGCCCATTGCATACGGGCCTGTTCCTTTAAACGCTTGAACAGTTCCACCATGGTTTGACTGTTGGCGAAGGCTTCGGCTTCCTGAAGCAGGGTTTCGTCGAGCATTTAGGACTCCGGCTGGTTCTGGCTTGCCTGCTCGGCGGCGTGGCGCTGCGTGCTGGCGTTGATTTCGGCCGTCGCGAGGGTGACGCGGGCATCGAGCTGCGCGAGGTCGATGGTCGACTGCGTATCGGCCTCCAGCTTGGCGATGCCTAGCATGAGATCGGACCTGATCTTCTCCATGCCGAGCCGGTAATCGTTCGCCATCTTCTCGCGCTGGCGGGCGTCTTCGGCGCGGGCCGCGTCTTCGTCGGCCGCTTGCTTGTTTTTGTCGATCTCGTTTTTCGCGATAGCCTTTCCTCGCTCGATTTCAACCAGTGCCATGTTCGGATCAGGCTTCTGCTGCTGGGCCTGCTGGTTGATCGCCTGCATGACTTCGGGCGTCGGCTGGGCGAAGTAGCGCGAGGTGTCCTTGAAGCCAGCCACGGAACAAATCTGGTCCAGTGTGTTCCAATACTGCGCCGGGCTCACCATGGGGTTGCCGATGCCAAGCGTCTGCATCACGCCCTTCTGTTCCTGAAGGATCATCATCAGGAATTGCATTTTGTCCTGATCGGTGCCGCGCCCAAGGCCGGGATCGGCTTTCACGTCCAGATCGGAATCCCACGCGCGGGGATCGACGGCGACCCACTTGCCGCGCAAGCGGACCGTGCGGGGCTGGTCCTGATGCTTCACTAGCAACTTCAGGAGGCCCCGGAACAAGGTCCTGAGGCCGGTTTCCACGAAGATGCGGGCCACCAGTTCGATACGAGCCTGTGCGCCCGTGACGGTCGCTGTCACGGCGGCTTTGGTGGTCGACTGCAGCACCTCCGGGTCGAGACCTTGCGAGGCCGGCGATATGCCCGTCCGCTGCGCCCGGACGCCGTCGATCCAGTTGATGATCGGCATGGCCTGCTGGCCGATGAACGGCGTCACCAGCGGTTGCACCATGCCCACCTGTCGCTGGCGGATGATGGCGCCGATGCTGTTGTTCATCGCATCGTCTAGATTGACCTGCCCCTCCACCACGGCGGTACGCGGGAAGATCGACATGGCGAGCGAATCCAGCACGCCGCGTCCGAGGCTGGACTTGATGTCCTGAATATCCATGACCTGTTCAGCCATGGAGCCGCCGACGACCATGTGCGGTTCCGGGTCCGGCGACCAGATCGCCATGGGGACGCCGTCGCACACCTCGTCATGCAGGATGTAGGTGTTTCCGATGGTGCAGATTTTGCGCAGTTCGGCGATGCCGTCGCCGTCCTTGTCGATCTTCAGGTAGCTTTCGACGTATTCGAAGCGATCCTCGCCGCTGCCTGTCTGCAGGGTCGACATGATGGCTTCGTTTCGGGTTTGCGCCTCGCTGTTCTGGTCGAACGTCTGCGGCGCCCCGGCATTCTCGCGGATTTCGTCCTCATCGTAGCCCATGCCGACGAGTTCCGAGAGGGTCTTGTAGGTTCGGTGATGGGAGCCGTCTTCAAGGCACCTTGCATCGCGGGCCACGAGGAATTCCTCGGGCGGCATACACTCGATAATCGCCCGGTTGCGCGGCACGGTGCGGCGAATGCGGACATCATGGGTGGAAACCGCCGGAGAGACGACCATGCCCGTCGCCGGGTCGCTCACAGCCTCCTGAACAACGGTGGATTTCTGCTCGATGATCTCGACGCCGGGCTCGTTCATCAGCACCCGGAGCTGGCCGTCGTCCAGTTGCGTGAAACTGGACTCGGTCACGACATCGTCGTCAGCCCAGCGCCACTTGACGATGCCGATCTTGAATTTCAGGCCGTCCTTGATCCAGTCATGCAGGATCAGAAAGCCCGGATTGTCGTTGTAGAACACATGCGCGGCGTAATCGGTCGCCTGTGCCGCCATCTCGACCTTTTCGGCCGACGTGGGCATGTACTCGCAGGGCTTTTCCGACGAAGCAACAATGCGGAGGATATCCGGCATCATCGCCAGTACGACATCCCGCACTTCGGTCATCACGACCTGCGAGCGGCCGACCTCTACCGGCGCCGGAAGCTGTCCCTTGTAGTATTTCTGGACCTTCTCGCGGTCGGGCGCGAGGTGTTCGTCGACATAGTCGACGGCGTCGGCAATGGCCTGCCGGATGCGGCCCTGGTATTCGTCTTCAGTCAGGGCCATTGCTGTCATCCTTCGGCGGATCGAACACGTTCACGAAGTCCTTGAGACGGCCCTTCAAGCCTTTGATCTCGACCTTCAGGCGGTCGATCTCGGCCTGCTGTTCTTCGATCATCGCCTTGTGTGCGGAAATGTCGGCAATGAGGCCGCCGATGTAGAATTTAAGCCAGTCGGTCACGCCAGCCCTCCCTTCCGCTTCATGGCCGATGCCTGAGCGGCTTTCTTGGTCGCCATGGTCTGAGCCGGGGTGCGGGGCTTCTGTTCGAAGTCGTAACCGCCGTTGCCTTCCGGTGTGAGCTTCAGGCTCGCCTCTTTCCGCTGAAACGCCTTCGCGGCGTCGGAGAAGGATTTGAATTTCATCTAAGGTTCCCGGCCACTGCCTGAAAACCGGGGTCAGCGTATTGGGCCGAGACCGGCTTGTTGGACGGCTCTTTCAGGAGGCCGCTCTGCTCGACAAGAGCGATCAGCATTCCGGAGTAGAGCGCCACCATCGCGGGGTTGGGGGGAGCGGCCACTGCCGCCTCCAACGATGAAATGGCAGACTTGATCTTTTCGCGAGTTTCCTTGTCGAGCATCAGACAATCCCCATGATGGCGCGTTTGAGAGACTTACCCGGCACCCACGCCGGGGCGCGACCGCCGACCATGGCTGCCTGCCCGGCAAAGGTGAGGCACAGTGCGTCGGCAAGGTCGGGCGAGCGCCGGAGACGCTTCTTCATCTCGTCCTTGCCCTCGACCTTGTACTTGCCGTTGCTGAGATAACTGAATTGCGGCGTGCTGATTTCGAGCTTGAGCGCGTCATCGCTCGGCAACCGGCAGGCCCGGAGGTTCAGCCAGTCGCGGAGGGAAAGCCAAAGCTCATCCCTCAACCTTGCCGCCTGCGGGTTCATCGGCGAGGCTTCCGCCACGTTCACGTCCCGGACGTTGAAACCCAGTTCCCGCAACCGATCCGCGACGCCCGCACCCATGCCAATCGAATCCACGCAGATTTCCGCCGGCCGGTCGACGTTCGCATCCATCGCCACCCAGCCCGTCGTCTCCATCAGGTCGTTCCCGTGCCGGAACTTCACCTCCAGCACGACATTGCCCTGCCGCTTGCAGATCACCGACCTGTCCGGCCCCTGACGCCCCACGTCGACGCCGTACACAATCGGATCGGACGTATTGAGCGCGATGTCCCGCTTCATCGCCGCCTCGACCAGATCCAGCGGAATCAGCGTATTGGCTTCCGCCGCCGGGAATTCCCCCAGCACACGCACCCGGTACTGATCCGAATGCTCGCCGTAGGTGTCGATCACCTCCTGAATGAACTCCTTGTCGACAAGGTCATCCAGGTCCGGGTCCATGCAGGATACCGTCATCTTCTCCCAGCGCGGCGCGAGCTTGGGGTCCCGGTGCGTCTTGTAGAACAGCCCGCTCAGGCGGGTCGGATTGCCGACAAGGATCATCGTCGCGCCCGAGCCCGACATCGACCCTATCGAATTCTCATAGACCAGCTCGGGAATACCCGGCGCCTCGTCCGCGATCAGGAACACATGGTCGCTGTGGACCCCCGACATCGCCTCCGGCCGCTCCGTGGACGCCGTACGAGCCGAGATAAACGACCCGGCAGGGTCCGCCTTCAATTCGATGCGGTCGCTGTACGGCACCAGCAGCGCTCCAATCGGAGGAGGCAGCCGCGTGATCCACGACTTCAACTCGGCAAACAACGCATCAAACAACTGCGGAGCAGTCGGCGCCGTCACAATCGACTTCTGCGGATACCGGCAGCAGATGCTCCACAACAAAGCCCACGCAACCGCCGTCGACTTCCCGACGCCATGCCCCGCCTTGATCGATATCCGCCGCTTCCCAACCGCGATATGCCCCAGAAACTCCCGCTGCCACTTCTTCGGCTTACCC
>ENA-UOWG01003319-UOWG01003319.1-activated-sludge-metagenome-genome-assembly--contig:-NODE-3319-length-12397-cov-8.017015_pt1 | contig 12397 bp, 9 predicted proteins | sample MGYA00238147_ERZ761563 | MGnify/ENA primary metagenome ERZ761563 (study PRJEB28884, sample SAMN05720216) | anaerobic digester metagenome | isolation source: active sludge of municipal... | reverse complement strand
GAAGAATTCCCGCTCGCGGAAAAATTATGGGAAGAGTACCGCGGGCAGAAGAACGATATGCCCGACGAGCGGGTCTTTGGCGTATTCGAGGACGGCACCCTTGCTGCAACCGCCCGGTGCACCCGGCATCCGGACGGGCTCGAGATGGACTGCGTATTTTCCAGCGAACGGTTCCGCGGCAGGGGCTACGCACGCCTCGCCGTCCAGGCACTCATCGATGCGTGCGGCAGCGAACTGATCTTCATCCACTCTACCCTCGTCCTCATCCCGTTCTACAAGACCTTCGGGTTCACCCCGATCCCGGAAGACCAGCTCCCGCGTACGATCCGGGAGCGGTTCCTCTTCTGCTTTGGTGAGATGGCGGGCTGCAATGTCTGCCCGATGAAGCGGATGCCGGGCGGGAAACAGGACTGACCGTCCAGATATTTTTCCTAGCCACTTACCGGTACAGTAAAAACCGCGGCCGTTGAGACCGCCACATGCGAGGGTGACGTTTCGTTCTTCAGTTCTCACGACAGCATCACTTTCCCGCCCCAATCCCGTACCTTATAAGATCCCGGCCGGAATTCCTGAGCACGGAACATGTCCTCGTTCAATCTCACGTCATCATTCAAACCGGCCGGCTCCCAGCCCGACGCAATAGCGAAGCTCGTCAAAGGTCTGCAGGACGACGACCAGTACCAGACGCTGCTCGGCGTCACCGGGTCCGGCAAGACCTTCACGATGGCAAACGTGATCGTTGCCGCGGACAAGCCCACGCTCGTGCTCGCCCACAACAAGACGCTCGCCGCCCAGCTCTACCAGGAGTTCTGCGACTTCTTCCCGAAGAACCGGGTCGAGTACTTCGTATCATACTATGACTACTACCAGCCGGAGTCCTACATCCCGGCAAAGGATCAGTACATCGAGAAGGACTCCTCCATCAACCCCAAGATCGAGCAGCTCCGGCTCTCGGCGACCGCCTCGCTCTCGCACCGGCGCGACGTGATCGTGGTCGCCTCCGTCTCCTGCATCTACGGCCTCGGGAACCCGGAGAACTTCCGGAACATGGGTTTCGAGCTCGCGGTGAACCAGAAGATCTCCCGCACGGAGATCATGAGCCGGCTCATCGACATCCAGTTCGAGCGCAACGATACCGAGCTGATGCCGGGCCGGTTCCGGGTCAAGGGCGACACGATCGATTTCATCCCCGGGTACTTCAACGACATTATCCGGATCGAGCTCTTCGGCGATGTCATCGAGAAGATCCGGGAGATCGACAAGAACTCCGGCGTAAAGAAAGAGGAGATGCAGTATTTCCATGTCTATCCCGCCCGGCACTTTGTGACGCCGGAGAGCACACGGAAGACCGCGATCGCGTCCATCCGGAAGGAACTGGACGAGGTACTCCCGACGCTCGGACTCATCGAGGCCCACCGGCTCGGACAGCGGACCAACTTCGACATCGAGATGATTACGGAGACCGGCTCCTGCAAGGGGATCGAGAACTACTCCCGGCACTTCGACGGGAGAGCGCCGGGCGAGAAGCCCTACTGCCTGCTGGACTACTTCCCGGACGACTTCCTCCTCATCATCGACGAGAGCCACCAGATGATCCCCCAGCTCCACGGGATGTACAACGGCGACCGCTCGCGGAAGAAGGCGCTCATCGACTACGGGTTCCGGCTCCCGAGCGCCTACGATAACCGACCGCTCCGGTTCCACGAGTTCGAGCAGTATATGCGGCAGGTCGTCTTCGTCTCGGCAACCCCCGGCGACTACGAACTCCGGAAGGCTGCGCAGGTCGTCGAGCAGATCATCCGCCCGACCGGCCTCGTCGACCCGGACGTCGTCGTGCGGAAGACCGAGGGGCAGACCGACGACGTGATCGCGGAGGTCAACGCAGCAATCGCCCGGGGTGACCGGGCGCTCGTGACAACGCTCACGAAGAGGCTTGCCGAGGAGCTCTCCGAGTTCCTCTCCGAACGCGGGATACGGACCCGGTACCTGCACTCAGATATCGACACGCTGGACCGGACCGAGATCATCCGGGAGCTCCGGCTCGGGAAGTTCGATGTGCTCGTGGGCATCAACCTCCTGCGCGAGGGGCTCGACATCCCCGAGGTCGGTTATATCGGGATCCTGGACGCCGACAAGGAAGGATTCCTGCGGGACGCACGAAGCCTCATCCAGATCATCGGAAGGGCTGCGCGGAACGTGAACGCGAAAGTCGTCCTCTACGCCGACGCGATGACCGACTCCATGAAGAGGGCGATTGCCGAGACGAAGCGCCGGCGCGACCTGCAGGTTTCCTTCAACACGGAGCACGGGATTACGCCCCGGACGATCGTCAAGCCGGTGAAGGAAAAAGAGGTGGATATCAAAGATACGAAACACGTCCCGAAGAACGAGATTCCGAACGTGGTGATCGAGCTCGAGAAGCAGATGCGGGACGCGGCCGAGAGCCTCGACTTCGAGCGGGCGATCGCGCTCCGGGACCAGATCAAGAAGCTGAATGCCCGGCTGGCAGGGTAGCCGATCGGATACTCAACCGGTATGATAGCCGGAAAAGAGACATGAGGAGGCGGAGGTACCTACCGTTGCAGATCGTCCCCGCCATCCGCGGTGACCGATGTCCGCTGCGTCTCGATCTCCGCAGGACCGACATTGTAGTACCGCTTGATGAAGTCCCGGACCTTCTCGGACTCGATCCACCCCATGTCAAGCCTCGTTACGATCCGGTCGATCTCCCGGGCCTGCGCGATGATCTTCTCCGTGACATCGTCCGCGGTGATGCTCGCGAGGCCGACGATCACGGTGAGCGGGTTCCGGATGTGGTCGCCGAGGATGGCGAACTGCTCGATGTTCTTCTCGATCTGCTCGAGCGCCCGCCGCTGCGCCATCTCCATTTGCTTGCGCTCGGTGATGTCGATGAACGAGGTCATGATGCAGATCGGTTCCCCGGCATCGTCTTTCACGGTGTTTGCCCAGAGCATGGCATAGAACGGGGTCCGGTCGGTCTTGCTCAGCATCAGCTCGCCAAGCCAGCTGCCCCTGTCCGAAAGCGAGGCGTTTAATAAGGAAAATTTCCGGGGATCCTCTAAGAATTCCTTCCAGTTGCGGCCGATGAAGTCCCGCTCGTCGACCGATCCCATCGTGCGCAGCAGGGACTGGTTGACGAACGTGATCCGGAATGCGGTATCGAACATCGCCACCGCGTTGATCGAGGAACGGATCGCGTGGTCCCGGATGACGAGCGACTCCTCGGCCTTTTTGCGATCGGTGATATCGACGAGCGCGCAGACGAACTGGTCGTCGGGAAGCGACCCCGCGGAGAGCAACACCCACCGGATCCGGGAGTCCCTGCCGTACAGCCGGGTCTCCATGGTCTTCACGCGCCCGGTCCGGTCGAGGTCTGCAAAGAACGTTTCCATCTCCTTATGATCGACCCAGATCGAGGAGAAGCTGATGCGGTCCAGTTCTTCCGGGGGATACCCGAGCGCTTTCGCAAACCTCTGGTTCGCATCGACGACCGTAAGGTCGCCCCGGTTGACGAGCCCGGTCCCGGCTTCCGAGTTGTCGAAGATCCCCCGGTACTTCATCTCGCTCTTCTGCATATGGATGGCAAGGCTGGAGACGACAGCGGCAACACCGACAAAGACGATGCACCGGATCAGGGCAGCAACGAGGTCGACCGATGTCCCGCCGGTCATGATGTAGACGATGAGGAAGTACGCGCCGGAGATCCCGAACGCGTAGATCATCCCGCGGTTCGGGTACCAGTACGCGGCGATCACGATGGGGATGTAGATGAGGTGGGCGGCGACGTCGCCGGTCCCCCACGTGATGGAGAGGATGTTGATGAGGAGGGCGAGGATCGTGGTATTGACAATGATGTAGAGCCAGAAGTCGACGAAGGTCTCCTGGCGGGGGTCGTGGAGGAACGACTTTGCCGGCGGTTCCATCAGGGTTCCCCGGGTTCAGTAGGCAGTACCATGGTATCACATGCCCGGAGGTATCTCCGGGAGAGTCTCTAGAGAATCGTCGATTCACAATGGTTATATATTTTCTCGGTTTGAACTGCCGGAACGGTCGTTTTTTTAAAAAATGAAACGCCCGGGCGCTACAGTCCGGCTGCTTCCAGCAGGAACAGGAACCCTGTGCAGGCGGCAACGAAGAGAAAAACGACCGTTCCCTCCCCCCACCCCAGCATGTCGGTCAGCCGGAGCAAGGGGAACTCACCGGTGTGGAGAATCTTCCGGTCGAGGACCGGGTACAGGGCTGCAAAGACCGCAGACCCGAGGAGAAGGCCGGCGAACCCGCCAAAAAGCGCGTCGAGCGCGCCGGTCCCTGCGGCGCCGGCAAGGGTGCCCGGGCAGTACCCGAGCAGCCCGAAGCCGACCCCGAAGATGAGCCCACCGGCAACCGTCGCTCCGATCGATCCCCGGACGGTATGGGTTGCAGCAAGCCCGGCCCGCCGGAGGAGGAAGAACCCGATGCCGCCGACGATGACCGCCGAGAGCATCATCTTTACAACCGTGAAATCGGTAAGGAGCAGCTGGCCGATGATGATCTCGTACCGGACAACCCCGGCCCGCTCGACGAGAAACCCGAAGAGGATGCCCAGAACAAGACCGAGCGGTGTCTGGATTGCCCTGCTTTTCCGGATCCGTTCCAGCGTTGGGTGATCCATTGCCCGTCACGCCCCGATGACCCGGAAGAGGAGAAACGCAGTCGCAATCCCACCGGCGAAGAAGCAGGCGGCAGCAACCATGCTGGAGACCGAGAGCTGCAGGGTCCCGGAGATCCCGTGCCCGCTCGTGCACCCGCCGGCCCAGCGTGCCCCAAGGGCAAGGAAGAAACCCCCAAGCACGGCAACCGCGATCCGGAGGACCGGGTTTGTCCCGAACGTCGCGCCAAAGAGGGGCGGGACCAGGAAGAGGCGGAACGATCCGGAAGAGACCGCCCCGAGGAACGCCCCGATCACGATTCCCGGGATGACCATGAACTGCCAGTCAGCCGCGGGCACGATGATCCGGTAGAACGCAGACCGGTCGATGGATCCAGGGGAGATCGCGCGGGTGATGAGCCCGCTCATCTTGGCATACCCGCTCGAACAGCCGAGCGGCCGGTCCGAGAGGAAGAGGGCGAGGCAGACGACGATGCCGATACCTGCTCCCGCGACATACGGGGACCAGGTCGGCTGCAGGAGGTAGTTGAGCACAACAGTCACCGGAGAAGTCATTCCCCGGGGATCTCTTCAAGCGTTGCGTTACGGTAACTACGGACCGGAGGGGGATTCAGGGAGCCAGCCGGATCAGGTTCTCCCTGCCCTTCTTCACTTTCAGGATGACTTTTTTCGCGTGCAGGTCATTCAGTGCATTGCTTACCGTCGACTTGGGCAGGCCGAGGTTCCGGACGATATCAGACTGGTACATCTCTCCCCCGCTTGCGCGGAGCATCTGCACGATCCGCTCCCCGAGGCTTACGATCTCCGCCTCGGACAGCGGGGCGGCTGCCGACTCCGGGGGATGTACGGCCCGGCGGCGTTTTTTCAGAAGAATCATGCCGGCACCGGTGAGTACGAAAACGAGTACCGCGATCAATCCCCCGAGGAGAAGGGGGGGAAAAGCACCTCGTTCAAGTACCACTCTTGGTTCGCCGGCGCCAAAGGAGCGCTGGCCGTACCAGGTGAGGCCTTCCCGCGTCAGGTCTGCGACAGGATCGACCCCCTGAACGCTGTACCCTGACGGGTACCGGATGATGAGGGTTGTGTCGCGGGGGAGATACATCCCGCCTACAAAGGCATCGCCGATCGCCAGAACGTCACCGGCCTGCGCGAAACCGTCCCAGGTGAACGAGTAAAGGATGACCCCGTACTTCCCGGTAGGGGATGTCTGGACATCGGATGTCCCGGAAAAGCCGGTAACGGCCATCGGGCGAGATGTCGCGATGGCGGCCTGTGAAGCGGACCGTTCCATCAGCTCCCGGAACCGGGGGAGATAGGTTGAATCGATGGCAGCCGCATACTCCCCGAACGCTGTGGTATCCGCATCGGTGGAGAGGAGGGTACGGTACTCGACCTGCCAGTCCGCTGAACCATCGTCACCGACCGTGATCGTGTACGTGATCGCGTACTCCGGCTCCGCCGCTACTGCCGGAACGGCAAGGAGGACTGCTGCCAGCACAAGCACAGCCATAATTTTGGCAGTCTGCAACACTCTGCGGTCCATACGGATACCTGATCGTTGGGATAAATTGTGGAATATTTGCCGGGGTGAGGAAAAAAATCTGGTGGTCCTCTCCCGTCACGCTGAAGAGATATTCCTACTTGTTCCTGCCATTCCCGTTGTTCTGTTTCTGGTCGTTCTTGTCCTTCTGGCTGTTGCCACTCCCCTGAGTGTTGTCGTTCTTATCCTTCTGGTCGTTCTCGTCCTTCTGGCCGTTCGATGTGCCGGCATCCTGCGACTGGGCAGGGGTAGTATCGGAGTCCTGCGATCCCGCCTTATCCTGCTGCTTCTGCTGGCCGGGCGGGACCTTGTCGGTTAAGGTCGCTTTGCCACCCTTTCCATTCTGGTTCTGGTCCTGCGACATCGTGACATTCCCGTCGGCGGGCAGGTTGTACCGCATCCGGATCTTCTCGGTAAACTTGCTCTCGAGTTTCAGGCTGTTGTTGTATGCCCTCGCAAGTCCCTTGTTGTCCGGTTTCTGCTCGCTTAAGTTCTGGAGGACCCACTGGTGCTTCTCGATCATCTCGCGGGCATGCAACAGCCCGGTACCGTTGGAAGCATAGGGTTGTAGGGAATCTTCGGTCTGGTTCATCTTCTCCCAGTACCGGTCAAGGATGCGATCAAAATTCCTGGTCTCGTTCCTATCCATCTCGCACAACAGCTCAAAGAGCCGGTTGTCGCCGTGCCGGATCCGTTTCTCGATCCGCTCGGTCTCGTTGAGGGTGAAGGATTCGTCAAGATCTTCGAACCCGAGCTTCAGCCCGTAGAACGGGCTGTCGGGCGAAAACAGGCCGTCGCATTCCCCGTCCCAGTTGCCGGACCAGTTCCCCGTCCAGTTACCCGAACCCGGGACCGGGGCGGGTGCATTGAGGTCATCAGAGGGCCGGGGGACGAAGTGCTCCGCGCCCACAACCGGATTATTTGTTGTCGCAGCCGTAACGGTTCCTGCAAGGAAGAGTACGGCAAGGACGATACCTGCGGAAAAAATTCCCCTGCTCATCTTCATAGGTGTTCCTCAGTTTTTAAAAGCGCCGCTGCGCTTAATTGTCCTGTTGCAGGCCCGGCCCTAAAAGGGTCGTCACCGTCCCATCGTTTCTGGTCCGTCCGGGGAGGTTCGGCATACAGAATAATCGTTCAAAACCGTTCAGAATAAAGAATGGGATTCATTTCAGCGTTATTCCGGATCGGGAAAAATCCGGGCGCCATGCAGGGTTTTTCCAGCGGAAATGTAGGTTCCCGCGCACAACCGGCGCTCCCGCGACCATTTACCCGAACCCCCAGTCCGCAAGGGTCGTGCGGGAAGGGTCGACATCCGTCCAGCTCCACCCGAGTGCCTCGATGATCCGGGAGATGGGCTGCCGGATCGTCTTCTCGAGCATCAGCTCCCGGTCGACCACGAACTCGGGAGGGACCTGGTCGCCATACTCGAAACAGAGGACATCGGTTTTGGGATACTTCGCGGTCACGGTCTTGATATAGATCCGCTTCGGCTTGCTCCCCTTGCCGAACTCCGTGTGGAGGTGCTCGTTGGCGTACTTCGCCCCCCTGACCTGGGCATCGTCGGTTTCATAGTCCTCGAGCCCTTTGCCGATCCCGCCGGGGATCCCGATCTCATCGAGCGTGAAGGCCCCGCCCCGGTATGTCCTGATGATGTCAGCAAGGTACGCCTTCACCTCCGGGTACCCGGCACCGGAAAGGATCATCTCCATCACCCTCTGCTGGACGACCTTCGTGATCTGGGGGGTATCGCTCCGGCGGATCTCGAAGCCCACGATGTCCGTCTCGTTGACGTCCTTTCCCTCTTTCCAGACCAGCTGGCCGGCATACCGCTTCTTCTTCCCCGCCTGGAAGAACCGGGCATAGATCTTCTCGAACTTGATCGAGAAGAAATGCCTGTCGGCGTTCAGCTCGCGCTGTGCGAACTCCGAGTAACTCTCGTTGAGCGCCTTCTCGATACCCCGGGCGGCCGCGATCGTCTTCTCCCGGTCAAAGTCCGCCGGCAACTGCACCATGCAGGAGTCGGTATCCCCGTAGATGACGGTGTAGCCGAGCTTCTCGATCACCGTTCGGGTATGCTCGATGATCGCCCGCCCTACCGAGGTTACCGCCGACCCGATCTCCCGGTCGAAGAGCCGGAACCGGGTGTATCCCGAGACCCCGTAGTAGGTGTTCATGATCACCTTGAGGACATTCTGCTGCATGTCGTAGAGAACGTACTCGGGAGAGCCGAAGGAGAACGTATTCCGCAGCGCCTTCTTCTCGTCCCGCTCGCGGAGGAGGTCGGCAATGATGCTCCGTGTCAGCCCGTCCGGCTCCTTCCGGAACCGGATCCCGTTCGGTGCCCGGAGTTCTCCCTGCGAGTCCTTGGTCTCGGGCGAGGCGTTGATCGTCATCATCGCCATCGGGTACAGGGATTTTAAGTCGAGCACCACGACGTTCTCCCGCACGCCTTTGCTCGGCTCGAAGACGGTTGCCCCCTCGAACTCCTCGGCGTTCGCAAAACCCTTGGAGGGGAGGACGTACGTCCCGTGCGCCCTGCGCAGGACATAGATATCGATGACCGACGAGGAGTTCAGGGTCTTGTCGAGCGGGCACCCGACGTACCGGGCGATCTCCCGGTAGAACCCGATGATGGAGTTCTTGGCATCGATCTTGACGCAGAGCTCGACATCCTTGAAGTTGTATTCCACGAGGAGGAGTGGGTTCTCCCTCCAGAGGTCCGAGATGGTGCCGGTGTACCGGACCTTGCGCTCCCCCACCTCTGCCTCGGCAACCGCGTCGAGCCGGTAGGTCTCCCGGAGCGTCCCGTGCATCTTCTTGTACGCGGTTAAGAGGTCGAAGATGGAGCGCCCGCGCAGTGCCTCGCGTTCCCCCATCCCTTTCAGCCGGGCAAGGAGATCGGGTGCAGACAACCCGAGCCGTTCCATCCTGCGCATGATGTACGGCATGTCGAACTCGACGAAGTTCCACCCGGAGAGGATGTCTGGGTCCCGCAGGGCGATGTATGCCGCAAATGCCCGGAACATCTCCTGCTCGGTATCGAACCGGCAGATGGTGTGAGTACCGATCCGGAAACAGCCGTTCTCCTTCCCGCCGCCCTTAAAAGCCCCCTCAATGTCGGCAACCGACTTCCCGGAGTTCAGGAGAAACGTCGAATAGTCCTTGTCGAAGGAGTCGAAACAGGTGATGCAGATCACGGCGTCCCGCTGGGGATCGGGAAAACCGCGTTCGTCCTCGCACTCGATGTCCATGATGCAGGTGCGGGCCGGGGCGTCAACAACCGCGGGCCGGATCTCCCGGTAGTCTGCCGAGGTATCCGGGGCGGAGATCCCCCCGGTCAGCCCGGTATCGATCATGAACCTCGTGGCAAAGGGGATGTCTGCCTCGAAGTGGCGGTACCGTTCCCGGAGCTCGCGGACATCGGAAGGCCGCTTCGTGTACAGCCGCCGGAGCGGTTCGCCGCGGATCGAGGTGTACCGCGTCTCCGGTTCGACCGTGATCCGGGCGTCGTGCCTTCCGCCCGCTGCCTGCTCTTCGGGAACGTAGAAATACGGGAGGAAGCCGGTGATGTCGAACCGGAGAAGCCTGCCGCCCGGGTCCCGGCCGAAGACATGGACGATCGGGCCGCCGGGGGCGTTGCTGTACTCGACCTGGTTGATTGCTGCCCGGAACGGGAGCGCTGACTCTCCTGCCGGTTCTGCAGCAGGCGCAAGGATGGTCTGCCGGCTCTCCGCCATATCAGGGATCGACCGTCCTGCACAGGCTCTCAACGAATCTTCCGGCCCCGTTCATCATCCCCGTCTCCCATTGGTCGAGCTGCCACTCCTCGATCTTCTCGATCCCGTCCCTGCCGACCCTCGCGGGGACACCGAGCGAGCAGCGGGAGAACCCGTACTCCCCGGAAAGGATGCATGAGCAGGCGACCAGTTCGTGCCGGTCTTCTGCAATGATCCGGATCAGGTCGGCGATGTGCATGGCCGGGCCAAAGACCGTTCCCCCTTTCCCCCGGATGATCTCCATGCTCGCCGTGCGGAGTTCCGCAAGGATCTCCTCTCGGACAGCAACCGGGACCGGTTTCGAGAGCGTGGAGAATACCGGGACCTGGTGCTCGCCATGCTCGCCAAGGACGTAGGGGAACCCCGTGAACCCGCGCTGCCGCAGAGCAAGGGCGAACCGGGCGCTGTCCAGCTGCCCGCCAAACCCGATGCAGCGTTCCCTTGGGATTCCCGCCGCCTTGTGCAGGTAATAGTTATTCACGTCCATGGGGTTCGTGATCGTGACAAACACACCGCCAAATCCGCGGAGGATCTCCGCGGCTTCGCGGGCGGCGGGGAGGTTTGCGGAAAGGAGGTCGGCCCGGGTCTTCACCGCCGGGTTCCGGGGAAATCCCGCAGCAAAGACGCAGATGTCTGCGGTCCGGATGTCGCTCTTTCCGGTGCTGATCGCCACATCGAAACCTGCATGCCGAAGGTCGAGGACCTGCGCGTTGAGCAGGGACTCCGCGCTGTCGTACAGGACGAGTTCGTCGGCGATCCGGAGCGCCGCGGCAAGGTATGCGACCTCTCCGCCAACCCTGCCGACACCCATCACGGCGAGGCGAACCATGTGATCTACCTATGGGTATGCTAATAATAAATAACGACCATTTTTGTTGGATGGTCACCCTCAGACCCGGCCCGGTGAACCTGGGCGGTATCGCTCTATCAAACCACCTCCTGCTTGCCGCAGGTATCCTCGGGACGACCGGTGCATCGCTCGCGCGGATGCTGGAGACCGGTGCCGGAGGGGTTGTGACCAAGTCGATCGGGCCGGTTGCAAAGGACGGCCATGCGGGCCCGTGCCTTGTCGTTCTCGAGGACGGGCTCCTGAACGCCATGGGCCTCCCCAATCCCTCGAAAGATTTTATTGATGAGATAAAACCGCTCGCAAAGAGACCGGTCATCGTCAGTATCTTCGGGGGAAGCCCGGAAGAGTTCGCAACCGTTGCCGGCTGGTTTTCCGGAATTGCCGCCGGTGTCGAACTGAACCTTTCCTGCCCCCATGCAGACGGGTACGGCTCGGCGCTCGGGACGGACCCCGCGCTCGTGGAGTCCTGCACGAGAGCCGTTGCCCGGCTCGGGATGCCGGTCTGGGTGAAGCTGACCCCGAACGTGACCGATATCACCGCAATCGGAAGGGCGGCCGAGAAGGGCGGTGCGAAGGCGATTGTCGCCATCAATACCGTAAAAGCGATGCGTATCTCGACGGGGCTTTCCCGGCCCGTCCTCGGCAACCGTTTCGGGGGGCTCTCGGGAAAGGCGATCTTCCCGGTGGCGGTGCGGTGCGTGTATGAACTCTACGAGGCGGTGAAGATCCCCATTGTCGGGTGCGGGGGGGTAAGTTCGGCGGACAATGTCATCGAGATGATGATGGCAGGGGCTTCTGCCGTCGAGATCGGGAGCGCGGTACACACGGATATCCGGATTTTCTCGATCATCGGAAAGGAACTCTACGCGGAAGGCGGGGTGGCGGCCGGGGAGATCGTGGGGTGCGCACATGGCTGACGGGCTGCCGGTTGTCGTGACCCTCACGCACATCCGCCGGGAAACCCCGACGATCCGGACGTTCCAGTTCTCCCCGTCTATCCCGTTCTCCCCGGGCCAGTTCGCCATGGTCTGGGCGCCCGGGATCGATGAAATCCCGATGGCCTTCTCTTCGGACCATTCGATCACGGTCCAGAACGTCGGCGACGCAACCGGGGCACTCTTCGGGAAGAAACCGGGCGACAGGATCGCGATCCGGGGTCCTCTCGGCAACGGGTTCTCCCCGGGGGATCGCATCCTCGCTATCGCCGGGGGTGTCGGTGCGGCCCCCCTTCTCCCGCTCGCCCGTGCAGACCGAGTCATGACGTTCCTCCTCGGGGCAAAGACGGAGAACGAGCTCCTCTTCGTGGACCTGCTCGATGAGTGCACCGACCTCCAGATCGCAACCGATGACGGGTCGCTCGGCTGCAGGGGATTTGTCACCGGCTTAATGGACGAGATCAACCTCGGTGCCTATGACCGGATCGCGGTCTGCGGCCCGGAAGTCATGATGCGGGCTGTCCTTGCAAAAGCCGTGGATATCGGGATTGAGAAGAAGACCGAGTTCTCGCTCCACCGGTACATGAAGTGCGGGGTCGGTGTCTGCGGATCGTGCTGCATCGATCC